>Ga0172381_10003865_pt1 | contig 15691 bp, 10 predicted proteins | sample Leawel6488metaG_FD_119754 | JGI IMG/M metagenome (GOLD analysis project Ga0172381, IMG submission 119754) | Leachate microbial communities from a municipal landfill in Southern Ontario, Canada - Leachate well 64-88 metaG | ecosystem: Engineered > Solid waste > Landfill > Unclassified | place...
AAAAATTAGAAAATGATCTTAAAGAGATTAAAATTCTTGCTGAAGATGCAAAGAAAAATAGTTTTAGTGCAGAAGAAAAAGCAAATATTAATGCTCGTATTAATACTATTGATAAAAATTTTAATGAATTTGTAGCAAAGCAGTCAGAAAAATTAGAGCTCCCTAAAGAAGAGATGAAGAAATATAGTTATATCAATGTTATCAAAGCTCAGAAGGAAGGAAAAAAGTTAGAAGGTATAGAAGGCGAGTTTGATAAAGAAATGTGCAAGTCGATGAACATTGATACACCTGAGCATGGTGGATTTTTGGCTCCAACACTTTATGGTGCAGGAATCGAATTAATGCCTCAATCTAAAGTTGTATTGTCAGACTTAGTTACAAAGATCAATATTGCTAATGGTTCTGTATTGACACTTGCTAAAGAAACTGCTGAATCTTCTTTCTCATGGACAGGTTCTGAGGAAGCTGGTAGCGAACAACAGCCTACGGTTGGAACTATCACTTTAACACCTAAGTATTACAGGGCATATGCTTACGTTTCAAACGAAGCTATGAAACAAGTAAAAGCTGATATTAATCTTGAGTCTTTTGTTAGAGAAAGTTTGTTAAGAGGTCAGAGAAAAGGTATTGACAGAGCTATTCTTCGTGGAACTTCAGTTAATGGTCAGCCTAAAGGTATTTTAAATTATGCTTTATCAACAGTAGCAATTGACGGTAAGCCTACTTTTGATGATTTAGATGCAATGATTGCTGAACTTGAAGCACAAGATTTGTTAGAAGGTAAATTGGCTTTTGTTACACACCCTTCAGTAGCTAAAATATTACGTCAGTTAAAAGGTGAAGATGGACAGTACTACATTTCTCGTAAGAATAATGATGGTATCGCAGAATTCTTAGGTCAGAAGTTCTTAACTTCTACTAATGTTACTGCAGCTAATGGCGTTTACCCAATTCTTTTCGGTGACTGGTCTAAGGTTATTGCAGCTACTTTTGGTGCATTAGAAGTTAAAGTCAATGATCAGGCTTTCACACCTTGGTCAAAGAATCAGATCGTTGTTGGACTTTTCGGCAATATCGATTTAAATATGATCAACGAGAAAGCAATTGTTAATGGAACTGGTGCAACTATTATTTAATTTTAAATTTTAAGGTGATCCAAGATGATCACCTTATCTCATTTTGAGAAAGGAAAAATAATTATGATTAATAAACGAGTAAAATTGATTGAAATGATTGCTCCTCAGACTCTTTCTGCAGGTACTACATACAATGGTGTGGCTGATGCATCGGGTATTGGTATTGATGTGCAGGATTATGATGAATGCATGATTGTAGTTTCTGTAGGTACAGTACCTTCTAATGGAACTATAGATGTTACAATTAGAGAATCTGATAGTAATACTGCAGTAGCTTCTGAATCTTCTGCAGTTACAGATGCAATTTTTGTACAGGTTGATGCTGATAGTGATCAAAATAATTATGTTGGTCAAATAGATTTGAGATATAGAAAACGCTATATTTTTGTTAAAGCAGTAGTTGCCAATCAGAGTATACCTGTAAGTGTTAATGCTTATGCTATTGGGAATTCTTTCCCTGTAGATAATGCAGATACATTCGAAGTATAAGTTTTTTATATAGATAGATAGATAAAAAGCGGGTCAGGGTCAAAATAGCCCGATCCGCTTTTTTATTAAAGGAGATAATTATGTTATTGTCATCAATTGATAGATTATATTTATATACAGATATAACAAAAAATGTACCACATACTATGAGATTTACTAATTGGTTGGCAACTGTATCAAAAAATATACAAGATTATCTTGATAGAGATTTTGAATTAAAAAGCAGAACAGTTTATTTTGATTCTATATATAACAAAAAAGAATATTTTGTTAATGCTCATCCAATAATATCAATATCAAGCATAAAATTAGATTCCACTTCAGAATTTATAGGTAACGAATATACATTAGAGACTGATCTTTATAGAATAGGAGTAGACGAAAATTCTATCATTATTGATAATTCTATGAAATCTATATTAAAATCTGTACAAATAGTTTATACAGGTGGTTTGGCAACAAGTGCAGTTAGATCAATATTTGGAATTAAAAATGTTACTGGTGGTACAATGACAGTTGGTAACTATATTAAGGGAGAAAATAGTGAAAGTTGGGGTATAATAAAGGCTATAAGTTCTACATCTATTACTATTGAAGTACTTGCAGGTTATTTTGAAAATGAAGAGGTTTTGACTGAATATACATCTTTAACAGGAACAGCAGGTAGCAAAACAGTACAAATAGATAGTGTAACAAGTAGATGTTTGGCAGAAGAATACCCTGATATAGTAACAGCTTGTGAGATGCAGGTAGCATATATGACTAAACATCACGAAAATGGGGATTTTGATACAAATGGTACTGATAAAGAGGGTGTTAGTTATAGGCGTAATAGTAATAAGCCATATAATCTCGAACCTGAAGTTAGAATGTTATTAGATCATTATACTAATTAAAGGTGAAATCATGGTTAATTTTAATGTAGAAGGTATACCTGAGTTAATAGAACAATTGGAAAGAGTACAGAGAGAATTTAGACCTGAAGTATTAAAATCATTTGAGAAACTTAATAATAAATTTTTATTAGATGTTAAAATTAATCAAATGTCAGGTAGACCTGGATTAAGAGAAAAATCAGGTTATTTAAAAAAATCTTTTAAATCAAAATTAACCAATAAGGTTAATAAAGTATCTGATTCTATTCGTTCTAATTGTGTATATTTTAATGTTCATCAATATGGTTATGATTTTGGAAATAGAATAATACCAAAAAGATTGAATGTTGTAGAATTAATGATGAATAATTATGAGCAACAATATGTAAATGCAGTACAAGACTCTTTTGATAAAGTAAAGGAGGATTAATATGCAATGCGAATCACATAATTCTTTAGTGGAAAAGATAGATTCTATTCATTTTTTGATGAATGAGATATTAGTATCATTAAGGGGAACAGATAAAGAACATGGTAAAGATGGTTTATATAGTACCATAGCAAGATTAGAAGCAAAAATAGATATTATAGCTTATGATGTAAAAAGTCAAAATAGTGATATTATGCAACATCAGAAAGATATAGAAATATTAAAAGATCAAATACAATATTTAGAGATTAAAGTAAAATCATTAGAAGATAAAAATAAAACAAATATAGAAGAAATAAAAGAATTGAAAAATTTTAAAGAAGGAATAAAAAATAAGGTATTTGTATCTTTATTGAAGATTTTATTATGGGTTTTTACAGGTAGTGGTATAATAACTTTAATATTAAAATATTTTAAGGTGGTATAAGATGAGTGATTCCGTTTTAACTAAAATCAGAAAAGCTTTGGTATATCAATTAAGTCAAATAACAACAGCCAATAATTATTTAACTAATGTACATAATGTTTATGATGAAATGATGGCATTAGAAAACATGAAAGAATATCCATCTGCTATAGTAGTTATGATGAAAGATGAAGCAAAAAGTGAGGAAATAGTAACTACTAATAAACAGGTTGTATATGAAGTAATTTTTGGTTTACATGAGATTAATGATATGGCAACTGCTAAAGAGAATGTTATACAAGATGTGGAAAAGAGATTAGGGATTTATTATATGCTTCCATCTTCTGAAGGTGAATGTACTTGTAAAATAGCTAGAGTTATAGAATCTTTGACATATGGATATAAAGAAAATAAACCAAATGGTTTAGTTATTTTAAAAATACTTGTAGAATATAGACAATTAACACAAGATCCAACAAGAAGACAATAAAAATAATAGATATTTATTACTAAAAAATAAATTATCATTTAAGTACCTTATACAAGGAGATGATTATGAGTTTATTTATGAATTCGAAAAAACCTGTCGGTGCAAAGATTGAGAGCGAAAGATATACTGCAGAGACTTTAAAAGCTGCTGATTATGATATAGCAGTCTTTGAGGCAACATACAGTATTGACACAGAAAGCACCGAGAGAAACATTAGTTTAGGTAATTTTTCTAAAGTTACTGATATAGTTGGTAAAGAAGACTCAACTATTACAATGAAAGTTGCTATTGCACCTTCGGCCACAAATTTAGGTACTGCACCTACTTGGGCAAAACTTTTGAAAGCTTGTCAGTTTAAAGACACTGTTTATACAGGAACAGGTTATAAACTTGAGACTGATTCTACTGTTTGTGATACTTTGACTATAGGTATGGCAGTGACAGAAGAGTGTGCTGATCCTGGCGAAGAGTTTGTAACTTTTAAAGGTTGTCATGGTAAAGTTAAGTTTACTGGTGTAGTAGGTAATGCTGTTATAGCAGAATTTGAATTTAAAGGATCTTTTGTAGGTCAAGATTATAGAGAAGAGGCTATCAGTATGGCAAATATTGAAGTGGTAAGCCCTGATATTATCAAAGGATCTGGCTCGTCTTTAACTGCTGGTGGATATACTTTAAATGATGCTAATAGCATTGAAATTAATATTGAAAATACAATTGGTATGGAAATTGATATGAGCGAAGATTCAGGCTATGTTGGTTCTCATATTATAGATCGTAATGTTTCAGTGGTTATTGATCCTTATTTTAAATCAAATTCTGAAAGAGATTGGTATACAAAAAAAATTACACCAAATGGTAATCTTTACCCAATGATTTTTCGAACAAGTAATTTCTTGTATTATTTACCATCTTTACAGACTAAAAACTGTTTACAATTAGGTGAAAGAGATGGTATGGTTACTGATACTATTACTTTTAAATCAGTACGTGCTCCTTATGATGATGATTTCTATATTTTGCAAGGTACAGACTATATTTTGCAAGGTTCATAAAGTTAATAATTATTGATCTTTGAATTTCTGATGGAGGGTGGCATTGCCAATTTGTAGGCTCCGTACTGCAACCCTCTATTTTTTTATATTTAAACTACGGAGAAGAATGGAGGAAGGTATGAGCGAAGATGTTAAAAGCATTCAGGGAATGCCAGTAATCAATGAGGTTATTGATCCTACGGAAGAGTTAAAAGCTGCAGAAGAGAAGTATGCTAAAGAATCAGGTAAAGAAATTAAAGATGTATATTATACTGATGAAGAATTAAAGAGTATAGTATCAGGTTTGGGCTTTAATGATGATAAATATGTATATACTGTACCTGATTGTTTTAAAAAATTATCTAAAGAAAAACAACCAATATTTAAATTTTATGCAATGAATGGTGAAATACAAGAGAATTTTTATGATTTTGCCTTTACAATAAAAGATAATAATGGGAATCCTGTAGTAACAGATGGTAATTCATTATTGGCTGCGTGTAGAATAAATAAAGAAATCAGAAAATGGTTAATAGATAATTTATTGGTTGATTGGAGAAATTATAGAGATAATTATGGTGTTGAAATTAAATACAATAAAGAGAATATTGATAAAATTTTACCTGTAACCATTAGAATGGATTTAGCAGAATTTGCATTAACAAGTTATTTAGTAGATGAGGATGAAAAATTAAGTTTAGAATTTTGAGTGGATTTCATGCAGGTTTAAAAACTTTAAAAAAGTTTGATTGTAATCTGTGTGACTCTAATTCTATAGTAAAAGAAAGAAATGGATGTGGATATTTAAAAAATCAAGAACGACTATTAGAATCCGTATTCGTTCTTGAAACAGGAGATACAATATACAGAATATATCATTGTCCATTTTCATTAATATCATCTAAAACATTGGAATGGTATAAAAGATATAAAAATTATAAAAGGTTTAATAATGCTCCTGTCTATGAGAAAATGAGTAAATTATTTTTAGAAAAATGTAATATATATGAAAATAGTTTAGCAGAATTGCAAGGAGAATAAATTATGCCTAACTACAGATTTGAGATAAACGGTGTATTTAACGATGAGGTTACAAAAGGCTTATCAAAGTTAAATAGAAATTTAAAAACATTTGCAACAAATGCTGAAGGTGCATCTCAGGCATCTACAAAATTAAGAATTAGTGGTTTATCTCTAGATCAGATGATGTTTAAAACTCAAAGTTCATCCAAAAAAGCTGCAAGTGGAATAGAAAATCTTGGTCGTACTTTTAAAGGTGCGACTAATGATTCTAATCGTTTTAGTTATGGTCTACATCAAATGGCTACTGCCATCAATAATATGACCAAAGGTTCTACTATTAATGGAGTAAATGCTTTGGCTGTGGGATTAAAAGGTTTAGGTGCTATTTATGTTATAAAATTAGTTACAGATGCAATAAAATCTTTTACTAAATATATCTATAATAATATAACTGCTGTTGAATCTTTAACAATGAAAGTTAAAGCTTCAACAGCAGGTTTTAATGATTATGCCAATGAATTAAAATTTTTAAGGGATTTATCGGAAGAAATGGGTGTAGATTTTAGAAGTCTTTCTAATGATTATGCATCTTTTGCTGCTGCTGCACTTCGTAGCGGTCTTTCTTTATCTCAGGTAAGACAAATATATATAGACATAACTAAGGCAGGTATGTCTATGAAGCTATCAAACGAACAATTGTCTTATTCTATGCAAGCTATAACTCAGATGTCAAGTAAAGGTGTAGTTAGTATGGAGGAATTAAGAAGACAATTGGGTGATCATCTTCCTGGTGCTTTGGCTATTGCAGCAAAATCAATGAATATGGCTCAAGATGAATTTATTAAATTGGTTGAAAGTGGAGAATTAGCATCTAAAGATTTTTTACCAAAATTTGCAAAGCAATTAAAAGATGAATTAGGTGGTTCATTTAATGATGCGAGTGCTTCTATACAATCAAATTCTGCAAGATTAGGTAATGCACTTAATGAACTTAGTGAAGCTATGGGTTCAGAACTTTATGATAATTTTAATGATGTAATAAGAGAGCTTGCTATTAATGTTAGAATTATTACTCCATTATTTCAAACGTTTGCTAAAGTATTAAATATTGGATTAGTACCATTTAAAGGTTGGTTACAATTAATTGATTTAGCAAATCGTAAAATAAAAGATCCCACAAAATCTATAGCAGAGCTTGTTTATGAAATGACTTATTATAAAGATACTACAAAAAAAGTTACTGAAGAAAATGATAAGGTAACAGAGACTTTTTCAACATTAAATAAAAAGACAGAAGATACTTCTAAAGCAGTTAAAGAAGCAGAAGATAATTTTAAAGATTGGTTAAAAGCAGTTAAAGATGTAGTAGATGCAGTTAAAAGTCCTAGTGGTAAATTTGTTGGTGATTTAGGAGAAAAATTAAATAATGCAAGTGCAGGTGCTTTTAATTTAAGAAAAAGATTAACAGAAATAAATGAAGAAATTAAAAATCTTGAAGTTGAAAAAGGTTTTGGTGCTGATTTATTTAATGAAGGAGAAACAACTAAAAAGTTAGATGTATTAAAAGCGGAAAGAGAAGAAGCTAATAAATTATTAAATCAATACAGAGAATCTGAATCTGTATTAATAAAAGTATCTCAGATAGAATTAGATTTATTAAATATTGAGAAAGAAAAATTTATAATTTCTGCTGAAAATCAAGATTTATTGTCTATTCAAAAAGAAAAATTAAGATTAGATGCTGCTGAAATGGTTTTAATTGCAAAGAAAAAAGAAATTATAGGAGAATTAACCGAAACTCAAAGAAAACAAGTTGAAGAAAGTATTAAAAAATCAACAGAAAAAAATATAGAAAAAAAAGAATTAGATTTTAATATCAAAATTAATAAGGTTGATATTGATATTAAAGACATTTTAAACGAATTAAATATCGAAACATTAAAATCATATCAAGAAGCTTTTTCTAAAATTGATTTAATGAATTATGAACAATTTGATAGTATTAAAAAAGCTCAAATTTATCTAAATAAAGAAATTATAAACGAAGAAATAAATGAAGAAATAAGAAAAAATAATGAAAAATTTAATAAAGCAAAAGAATACGCTAATGAATTAATTAAATTATATCAACAACAAGGTGATTCAGAAGAAGATGCAATAAAAAAAGTAGCTGTTTATTATAAAATTTTAAAAGGAAAAGAGTTAGAGATAGAAGAAGATTTAAATCAAAAAAGAAAACAACTACTTACTGAAGAGACAGAAAAAGAACAAGGTATATGGCAAAAATATTTTGGTTGGATTAAAAGAGAAAATGCTCAAACTTTTATTAAGGCTGCAGATAATATAACAGCTTATTTTGGCTATATTAATGATTATATTAATAAATATGCAAATGGATTTGGAGATATATTTAATAATTTGGCAAATGCTGCTCAAAATTATTATCAGTCTCATTATGATGCACAAATGAAAGAACTTGAGAAATATGAAGAAGCTCAAGAAAAAGTAATGAATGATTATGATGATAAAATAGAATCTCAAGGTGAAAAAATTGAAGAATTAAGAGACTTGGAAGCCAAAGCAGGTCGCAGAGCTAAAAAAATCATTATAGCAGAATTAAAAAAAGAAGAAAAGGCACAAAAAGAATTAGAAAAATCAAAACGTGCAGAAGAAAAAGCAACTGAGGCTGAAACAAAAAGAAGATCAAGCGAAGCAGCAGCACGTAGAAAAAAAGAAATGGTAGCTTATAAGGTTTTAGCTATCAGTGGTGCTGTTATAGATACATATCAGGCTGCTAATGCTGCCTATGCTTCGCTTGCAGGAATAAAGAAGATTGGTCCTGCTTTAGGTATAGCTGCTGCAGGTGCTGCTATTGCAGGTGGATTAGCAAATGTAGATAAAATCAGAAAACAAGAGTTTGCAAAGGGAGGCTTTCCTCAAGGTAAAAATGCTATTATACAAGTTAATGAGAAAGGTCAAGAAGCTGTTTTAAATGCCAATGCTGTACGTAATTTAGGTCGTAATGCTATTGATAATCTTAATGCAGGCAAGAACTTAGCTACCAATAGTAATATTAGAATTGCAGGTACAACTATCAATGTTTATGGCAATCCAACACAGGAAACTGTTAATAACATTAGAGATAATATTGCAGCAGAAAATGATAGATTAGCAAAACAAATCGAAAGAATGATAAAGACAGGACAGATTAATTTGGATGTAGCATTAGGAAGAAAAAGACTATAAAAATCTTTGACTTTTAGGCTTAAAATGTTATATTATATAATATAACATAATCCTAAAGAAATGGGGAAGAAATAAAATGAGTTTGAATCTAACACTTATAGATAGTGACAATAGTAACACTAACCTTGAACTTGGTGTCTGTATTGATAATAATGGAACTATATTTACAGGACATAATAATGGTTATATTTCTGCCTATACTTTTGATGGTAGTGCAATAACTTATAAAGGCACTGCATATTCTTCAGGAAACCAATATAATATTGCCACAGATAATAATGGTAGTATTTTTAGTGGAAATGCAGTGTTTGATTGGAATTCAAGTACAGAAACAATTAGTAAAAAGTTTGACACGTCTGATTTCGTTGATGTGTTTTGGGATTCTGATCATAGTAGATTGATTGCTGGTAATACTACCAATTTATATGCATATAGTTATGATGGAACTTCTTTATCATTGGTTGATAGTATATCATTAGGGGCAACAGTAACAGGTGTTTATTATAATAATGATTATATTTATGTTGCGTTGGGTAGTGCTGGTATTAAGGTTTTTGAATTTGATGGTACTAATATTGAGTATGTTTGTGGTTTGGACGATGTTACTTATGCATATAAAATAGTTGCAGATAATAATTATGTTTATTTAGCATGTAATAATGTGTCAGAAGGTTTAAGGATATATAGTTTTGATGGTTCGTCTTTAACTTACATTACAGGTGTTAAGACATATACAACTTTAGATGTTCGTTATGATAGTGGTTACATTTTTGTATCAAATGATAAAGATGGTATAAGTATTTATAGTTTTGATGGTTCGTCTTTAACATTAGAAGATCATTGGGATGTAACTACAAGAAATTTATATAGAATATATGTAAAAAATGGTTTATTATATGCTGCTAACCGTGAAGATGGGTTAAGAGTTTTTTCTTATGAGCTTCCTTCAATTTCAAGCTCCAGTAATTCAGTATCTAAAAGTTCAGATAGTTCATTAAGTTTAAGCTCGGACAGTTCTAATTCTATTAGTAGTGATTCTGTATCTGTATCTAAAAGTTCTGATAGTTCAGTTAGCTTAAGTTCAGATTCTTCTAATTCTATTAGTAGTGATTCAAGTATAAGTTTGAGTTCTGATAGTTCAGTTAGCTTAAGTTCAGATTCTTCTAATTCTATTAGTAGTGATTCAAGTATAAGTTTGAGTTCTTCTAATTCAAGTTCTTCTAATTCAAAAGATTCAAAAAGTTCTGATAGTAGTTCAGAGAGTAGTACTCAACCAATTAGTATATTAAGTATGGTTGATAGTTTAACTGGTGAATATTTTCATAAGACATATAATAAAAATAGATATGTATTTTGTACAACAAGTACAGGTTTACACGTACATAAGATAAGTAATAGTGGACAAATATCAAGCGAAGTAGCAGGAGATCATTGGAGAGCAACAGGTTATAGTATAACAGGTATTGGTGATTATGTAATGGTGTCTGGTGGGGCTTCTGGTATAAGTATATATCATTGGGATGAAGCAACAGAGACATTAACTTATAAGACAGGTCGTGATGATGGAAACCACAATGATGTTTATTGCGAACAAAAAGATGCTGATAATTTAACTATATTTTCTACAAACAGTAATATAGCTCAATATAATTATCAAATATCAACAAATTCTATATCATTAATTGATACATACAGTGCTCTTAGTGGCTCATATATGTGTGTTACAGCTACTCCTAATTATATTATACTTGGTTTTAATAATGTAATATATAGTTTTTCTCGTGCTGGTGGTGTAATAGCTGACACGTACTCTAATTCTTACACTCATGGTGGTTCGTACTATAGAGAGATGGAGACAAATGTATTAAATGGTACAAGGTATATATTTGCTGCCAAAGATAATGCTTTATTAGTTTATACTGTTAACGAATCAACAGGTGCGTTTACAAAAGTAACAAATACAGGTGCCACATATAAGTGCTTAACAACAAGGGTAGACGGCAATAGAATAATAATTTTTGGTTGGCGTGATATTGGTGATTATCATGTTATTGATCTATTTACTTTTAATGGTACAACATTAAATTTATGTGATACAAGTGAGAATATTAATGTTAGTTATGCTACTATTGCTTTAAGTATGGATGCTAACTTTTTATATGTTGGTACAAGTACAAATACATTAGGATTACAAGTATATCAATGGCATGATAATTATAGTGATAGTTCATTTAGTAGTATAAGTGAGAGTATAAGTAAGAGTAGTGAGTCTTCTGAATCTTCAGATAACCATATAAGTGAAAGTTCTACATCATCTGAAAGTTCTGATTCATCTATTTCGAGTGATAGTTCGAAAAGTAGATCATCATATTCAAATAGTTCATTTAGTGAATCTTCATTTAGTGAATCTTCATTATCAACAGAAAAGATTTCACAAAGTAGTGAATCAGCAGAAATGATTAATGGTTTGTCACCTGTAGGTTATGTTAATGTTGCAGCAACAATTCATAATATTCAAATAAGAGGTAATTATATTTTTGTATTTGTTAATAACTATATTAAAATATATAACGCAACAACACTATATTACGTAACACAAATTTATGATAAAAGTATTAATGGAGAAAGAAGATTAATAAGAAGTTCTTTGGTAGACAGTGATAATTTTTATGATAAACCTTTAAATTTTGATGATGGTGGTTATCAATGTCCATATAATCATATAATGTATTCTGTTGCAAACGATGGAACATATGACTTTTATTGTTATAATTCATCTATTTATGCCATTACACCTGACAGACCATATTCAACTGTAGGTACTGATGGTATATTAGGTACTCCTGATGATGGTTTTTATGGTAGAAGATCATCATCACGTAGTGCTTATTGGACTAATAAATTTAATCAATTAGTTGCATTTAGTAATAAACTATACTATATATATAATATGCCTTACTATCAATGTATATATATAGTAACATTCAATGGAACATCTTATTCAAATGTAGATGGGATTAACTTAAATGGTGAAAATATTTTAGGTCTTATAAAATGTACTGCACCAGGAAGTAGCAATTATACTAATTATCTATTAATTTTATGTACAAATAGTATTAAAATATATGGAATAAATAGTTTTGGATTAAATGTATATTTATCAACTTTTACTCCATCTTGGGGTCAGGGTTTTATAGATGCGAGAGTTATAGTTACAAATGATCCTTATGCGTATAGAGATAAAGGTTTATTTTTATTATCTTATAATGGTACTATTAAAGTATGTTCTTATGATAATGGAGTTGTTACGGAAGGATTAGATAGTGATATAAGTGGTAAATATTTGGAACATTATGGTGATTATTTTTATACACATAATGGAACAACTTTATATAAATATTATACAAAAAAAAAAGAATCATTATCATCATCTGAAATAAGTTTTTCTAGTGATTCTGATAGCTCATATTCAAATAGTTCACATTCTGATAGTTCATTTAGTGAGTCTTCAAGTTCAGAATCAAAATTATCCAAATCTTCAAGTTCAACTTCTTCTGATAACTGGATTAGCGAAAGTAGTAGTTCTTGTTCAGAAAGTAAAAGTTCATCTTCTGATTCTAGTAGAAGTTCATTTTCAGGTTCAAGTTCAAGTAATTCAAGTCCAAGTAATTCAAGTTCAAGTAATTCAAGTTCAAGTTTAAGTTCTATTTCAAGTTCAAGCAATTCATCTATTTCAAGTTCAAGCAATTCATCTATTTCAAGTTCAAGTAATTCATCTATTTCAAGTGAATCATCATTCTCTTTAGATCCTAATATGGGATTAGGAAAATTAAAATATATTACATGTGAAAATAGTAGAGATTTATTTTATAATAATGGTTATATACATGTAGTTAAATTTAATTCTGGTTTAACAGCTTATACTTTTGATGGTAATGATTTTACTGAAATAGCATCTATAGATGATGGAGAATTTTATCAAGCAATTTATGGTGCAAATAATTATTTATTTATAGCTTGTGGTACTCAAGGTATCAGAGCTTATTCTTTTAATGGTACATCATATACTTTGATTGATTCTTTTTACGATGAAGGTAATTATAGAGGGGTTTATGCAAAAGGAAATTTAGTTTATGTAACTGCTTTTGATAAAGGTTTAAAAGTTTTTGAATTTAATGGTTCGAATTTTACTTTAAAAGCTACCTATTCTGATATAGTTGCTTATGATATTTGGGTTGATGAAAATGATAATATTTTTGTTGCTGCAGGAAATAGTGGTATATTTTCTTTTAAATATAATATAAATGATTCAAAAATTATATTAAGTGATAATGACTATCAAGTAACTGAAAGATATTCGAGAATATATGGTGATGCTAATTATATTTATGTTGGATGTGAAGGAGAAGGAATAAGGGCTTATAGATATTATAATAATGAATTAATACTTATGGGTTCTCAAGATGATGGTGGAATATATAAAGGGATTTATAGTGATGATACATATATTTATGTATGTACTGATACAGAAGGCATAAAAACCTATGCTTTTACAGGTTCTAATTGGACGTTATTAGATAATAGAGATGATTATAATACTCCAATGCAAAGTATTCATGGTGATGGAACGTATGTTTATGCAGTAGATCAAGAGAGATTGTATGCTTATAAATATCAACAAAGTTCAAGTTCTTATAGCTCGGAAAGTAAATATAGTATAAGTAGTGATAGTAGTGAGAGCAGTTTTTCAAACTCTTCTTTAAGTAGCGAGAGTTCGACATCATTTGAGAGTTTAGAAATTAGTGATAGTAGTATTAGTTCGAGTTCAGACAGTGATAATGATTTGATTATAATAGGATAAAAAAGAAAGAAGCGTAAAATTATGCCAACAGAAATGATTAATGGTTATTGGAAACAAGTAGCTTGTTTAAATACAAATTTAAATTGTATGAGGACATGGAGTTTATATAATGTATTAAGTAAGCCTATTAAAGGAAGGATGTTTGGAACAGAAGGATCTTCGAATGGATACATTGTTTTTGGAAATACTTATATAAATAGAAATAAAAATGGTTGTTCAATATTTTCTATATGGCTAGAAGATAGTAATAAATATTATTATTATAATGAAACACAAGAAAAAGTTTATCCATATTCTGATTATGAAAAAGTAATTAATAATAATGTAGGGTTTGGTCATTATCAATCTATTGATTCCGAAACAAAAGAATTGGTTTACGATAGCCACATGTATATTAATACATCTATTAATATGACATATATTAATAGTGGCTTTGGTGGTGTTTATAATGTGTGTAATTGTTTTTTTGGAATAGATATTTATGATAGAACTATTAGGGTTTATAAACCAGTAAAAAAAAATTATACTAAAACAATTCAAGATCCTTATCCTCATATAGTTACTATAACTTATTATCAATTAGAAGAAAGTCAAAATATTCCATTAGATATCAAAAATTTTGAATGGGTTGGTGGAGATTTTACTTTTACAGGCAATAGCAATGATCCAACAGTAAAAGATCAATACATTATTATAGGAGGAAAGGGAATTGGTGGTAATGATACAATAAGAATTTTAAAAATGAATACATCTGGTTTATTGAGCGAATCTGGTTTATTTGATACTACTTATAGTGTTTTTAATGATAGTTATTGTAAAAGCGTACATTACAAAACTTATTCGAATGGTGCATCAATAGTAGAATTATTAGTAACCAGAAAAGCTTTGTATAGGTTTTCTGATGGAGTATTAACACAACTGTGCGAATTTGATTATACGCCTAATTCTCCTAATGGTTGGCCTGTTAATGATAATTTTAAAATATTAGGTAGATATGGTACTTATATTTATATTGCAATAATGTTAAATCCTAATTTTTCTCATAATGTTTTTGGAAATAATAGTTTTGGATTAATTAGATGTAATACAACAAATTATGAGCCTGAAATTGTTTTTAATGTGAAATTATCTAATTATACTGCAGTACCTTATGATTGCATAATTAGAAATTATACAAATAGTGGTTTTGATATTTTTGGTGGTGGTAGTGAATCTAATATAGGTATAGATTGTCGTAAATTTGATTTATTAAATATGGAATTTGTAGATAGTGATTATGCGTCAGAAGATGATTATTTTGCCAAAATGTATGGTTTATCATCTGCACCATTTTCTCATGATGACGAAACATATTGGACTAAAACAGGTGTAATAGCAGCTTATAAAGATTCTTTATCTTCTATATCATCTAGATCTTATTCATCTTTTTCTTTATCTGATTCTTCACAATCTCAGAGTAGTTCGAATTCATCTTCTATGAGTGGTAGTAAATCTTCAAGATCAGATTCATCTTTTTCTTTATCTGAATCATTGTCATCATCTCAGTCTGCTAGTTCAGTAGATTCTAGTGAATATCTTGTTGGTCAATTTTGTAGATCAGAACTTAAAGGGGAAAATGTAGATGTTACATATAAAGATGGAATAGTTTATGTTGCAAATACATATCATGGTCCTATGACATTTAAATTTACGGGTAGTGAATTG
>Ga0172381_10003866_pt1 | contig 15690 bp, 25 predicted proteins | sample Leawel6488metaG_FD_119754 | JGI IMG/M metagenome (GOLD analysis project Ga0172381, IMG submission 119754) | Leachate microbial communities from a municipal landfill in Southern Ontario, Canada - Leachate well 64-88 metaG | ecosystem: Engineered > Solid waste > Landfill > Unclassified | place...
ACGAGGGACGCGGGGATCGATCTCCAGGGGGCGACCGCCACCGACACCGACAACGCTGTGATCTCTGGAAATATTGTCCACTCGACAAGCATTGGAATCGGATCTCATGGTGGACGAGGCGTTACGATCAGTAACAACGTAATCGATAACACCTGGGCATCTGCTATTTACTGTCAAGCGAGCGCCTTTTACGGAGTAGCGGCACCTTTCGTAACTAATGTCACGGGGAATGTCATCCGCAGGCCTTTGCAATTCTACGGAGTGGGGAATTTTCATCTATTGGATTATGCGACCACGGTAAGTGCTGCTCCGGATATTATCCAGGTCCTTTCTACGTCAGAAGTAAACGTCGTAGGCAACATAATCCACGATGATTCCGCTCTATTTAATCATTCTGTCTTCTCAATCAGCGGGAGCGCGGTTTCGCTCATAGGAAATACGGCGACTACTGACGCTACTGTGGGTCTTAGATTGGGTCCTGCTTTAGTTACGGATTATACGAACATTCTCAAACTAACTGCGACAGGCAACAACATAAAGCTTGGAACAGGGCATGGAGTGGTAATGATGGCCCTCATCGGAGTTGCCGAAGGTTCTGTGTCAGGGAATGTCTTTGATTGCGGAGGCGCCGGGTTAGCTTCTCCATCCGGCAGGTTCGCCACGGCATCCTATGCCAAGAATGTAATTTTTTCTGGAAACCGTGTAAGCGGAATAAACACCACTCCAGAAGATTTCGTCGCCACGACAGGAATAGCCGACTCTCCTAATATCACGATGCTTCCGGAGGCCAACAGTGGGATCCTGACAGGAAATGGTGAAACGTGGTATGCCACCACGGCGGAACTGGAGAATAGCGCCCACATCATCAATACTGTTGGCAAGTTTATAGGGCGGCGGGCGTGGAACGGAACAACTGCGAAATGGGTCTATTCAACCGGAACGGCCGCAACGGCGGTCTGGAATGACGCGGTTGGCGCATTGGCTCATACGCCGATTCCCTAACGCGGCATTATAATAAATTTTAATAAAATAAAAAAATGCTTGACAATGATTATATCCGTTGCTATTTTACAGTCGAAAGCAAGAGTCGAAAGCAAACTGTCTGTCATGCTCTTTAATCTAAACCCAAATTGACGTTTGGGCTGGAATCGAAAAGGGGGTGATCAATCTTCATCATTTCAAAAATCTCATAGCTAACCGAATTCATGGGCGACAGTGTTTAGGGCTTTGGGGCGGCCGGGACCGGACAAGAGGATGCCGGAGGGGTAATCGCAACGTGGGGTTTAGTTACCCAATCTTTCCGGCCGCCCCATAATAAAAAGTAAAAATGCAATACATCCTCCGGCGCGATGCGGGGAAGGGGCTGGGTTAAGTAGTGGACCAGTGCTTATAGAAAAGTTTCCCGTGTCACCGGACTTAACGAAACCGAATACGAAACGAATAGGAGATTGAAAATGAAATACTTCATCCTGGGTATGTTGTTCAGTCAAGTGTTACGCTCTCTTGTTCATCATGTTTATATCTATTTTAATCTGGTACATTCCCATCAATACAATGCCTTCGCTGATTATCGTTTACTCCGAAGGAAGAGTCTTTGGAAAATCTGTCTCTATGCACTGCTTCTGATCTTCATTGTCATTTTCGTTTTCGTATCTCTATAAGGATTAATTTCATGCGCAACCTACTCGACATTTCGAAATGTGCTAAATTTTCCCCATCCTTTACCAACTGGGAATGTGATTACTATTCCCCAGCGGAAGACAAAGCTATGGAGGTTATTCACGGGCAGTGCGGGTTTTGCAAGCTCCCCAACTCGTACCTTTGTGTAGCCGACATTACACGCCCGATTCCATTATCCCATTCTTCCGCTGGGGATTTTTGCACTTGTCATTATCTTTATATGTTAAAGAAGATTTTGGGGATCCAGGTTCGCCCCCCATTCCTCAACTCCATGATCAAGGCGGGGAAACTCTGGGATATAATCCGCCAAAAGAGCTTAGGGGGCGATGTTAGTATTAAGGACACTATATCCGAATATGAGATTGATCCCTATATCGTTTCCAAGGTGCGGGCTATTTATCATGCCTACAAGGAATTCGGTCTTGGGGTTGATCCTGGATATGAATTACAAGCTCCCGTGAACCTCACCTATGATATCCATGTTCCGGCGTCTTCGTTTATTCCCTCTATTGATATTGGTAAGGATGCTGTCAATCTCTGGGCTGATCGCAGTGCAGGGGAAACGCGGGAATGGATATTCCCCCTTCACCTTACCGGATTCTATGACCTGAAGTATGCAAACTTTTTCGGGGAGGATAAACTTTCCGGAAGACCCGAAATGTATTTAGATCCCTTTTTCATCCAATCGCAGAATGGAACTTATTTCCTTGCCGATCCAAGTCTAGAATATTGCATACAGCATGTCGTTCTATTTCCCCAGCAACGTGAAAAGAAGCGCATAGAAGAATCACCCGATGAGATATATAAACGTGTCTTCGATGATGTTATTTCCAAGCCCAGTAAATATTTCCTTGGATTAAATAAAGAGAAGGCGCGTTATGGGAAGAAGCTTTACCGAACCGAATTTGATCTTAAAAGTCTGGAATTAAGATATATCCAGATCGCTATTGAAATCCTCGCGGCAAGATGGACAGGGAATTTCTATAAGAATTGGAAGGTCTGTAATAATGTCCTTCCCGGTATATCGTGTGATTTCCAATCTATCTGCCAAACAGGCAAAATATCCGAAACTATGTATTCTATCAGGGGGAAGGAATAGTGAAATACATCCGCCTAGTATTAATGGAAACACGTCCAGATGGTACTGAAACATTTAAGGATATTGTAGAATTTGAGGGCGGTATTGAAGATAGTCAGATTTTTCGTATAGTATCAGGAACTTGCACAAGGCTTTTTAGCAGGAAATTAAAGGAATTCTTGGAACAACCGGGAAGAGTATATTTCGAGAAGGGGGAGAAGGAATAATGGATCTTATTAATGTCAAAAGGATTATCGAGAACCAGGGCAATTTCACCTTAATATGGGGGCCGGCAGGGGTTGGCAAAACCTCCACTATTCTCCAGACTGCCGAGGACCCCATCATATATCTCACTGCGGAAAAGCGGAAAATCGGGACTACTCTTGCCGCAATTAATCGTCCGGATCTAAGAATGAAGGTTGGGATATACGAAGGCTTCAATGATCTGATCGGTACGGTATTTGACCTTAAAAGATTCGTCGGCTCAAAGACCGTTTTCGTGGATTCCTTTACACACCTTATGGCCGCTCAACTTGCCTATGAGATCCTGGATGAAAATTACAATGACAAGACCGATGCCGAAAAGGACGCCATTGTGAAAGAATTGACCATGATGGTTAAGATGTCCAAGGAAGGTTTTGGGGCATTGGCTGATAATATGCTTCGCCTTATGAATGGACTCCAGAACCTCACTATGGCCGGATACGATGTTATCGCTACCGCCCGTTCTGAAGAGCGTCCCAAGTACAATAAAACGGTGGGCTATGGCCCCGCCCTGGCTGGTCAGAAATTTGGGAACATCATGCCGGGATATTTTGATTTCATCGCCATGTTGGAACCCCCCGTGCATGACGATGATGAACCTATCCCTGCCTTTAATGCTCCCGCTGCCGATCTATGGAGGTACTATGCACCATTGGCCTCATTTGACCGGACCGATTCTTATCTAGCCAAGTGGACGGGACCATACCCGCCTAACGGAATCAGGAAAAGAAGGTTTCATGTTAAGAAGTTATTGGCAGAGGCAAACGGTGACTTCAAGAAACTTAACCAAAAAGAATCTTAATCAAACGAATACGAAAGGGGAATGAAGATGGCAAAGGTTGTAATCACAATCGAGGATGAAGTGGGAACCGAAAATGGGTTGCATGTTGGGATTGAAAGCGATCCGGGGTTCTGCAATGGAGTGGGCGAAATATCTTCAGCTGCCCAACACTGCGGTTTAGACTTCATGGCATTTCTGACAAGCCATTCAAAGATTAACAGGATGGTTAGCATTAATAGCCGTGGAGAGACGAGAACCCTTATCGACGAGAACAATGACCCCAACAAGGATGACAACAGGGAATGTCCAAGACAGGAACCGAAAATTACTTACCCTAAACCGAAAATAATAAAAGGCTTGAATAGCTAGAAAATACATACAAAGGGGGTGATGCCAAGCAGTACCATAAATCCAGGAAAGGGGGATATCTTGAGTGAGAAAGTAAAATCAACTGTTCTTGAAGATGCGAACCTTGTTGCTTTCCTGGTAATGAAAGGGCACATAGCGATACCTTTTATCAAGGATGGCGACAAATCGCGGGTTGCTTGGGACGTTCAAGGGGATGTAAAGAAACACGTCGATGAGTATTACAATAATGCCCTGGTTGGAATAAGGGATTTTGTAACTCACCTCAAGGAAGTCCGAAGCGGAATGTATAACACGAAAACGATCAATGTTCAGAATAGGGAGGATTGACATTTGAAGGTAAACGCAGAAGCAAGAGGGAAGGTGGAGAGCGGTTTCAAGATGGCCGAAGACGGCTGGCATGTCGTGACATTCCAGGAAGGCATTGACCTTCTGCGCCGGAATACCGAAAAGGGCGAGGAGATCGTGAAGGATAAAAAGGGAAACCAGTCATGGAAATTTCCCTTGCTGGTTACTGACCCGGATGACCCTTCCGACGGTATCGCAGTTGATTCCATTGCCGGCGAGAACGAAAGGGGCGAACAGTGGGTCGCAAACCTTCTGGGGGCTGCAAGCCTGTTCGAGAGCTTTGCAGAGCATTATCCCGGAGAACGGTCCTTCTTCGAAGAGGAGATCATGAAGAAGGTAAAGCAGAAGCTGCCTGGGCAAATTATCCGTATCAAGACCGAACAGGGCCCCGACTGGAAGGACAAGACCGTTACGCGGGTTTACATTGTCGGGTGGGGCAAGATGTCCGATAAGATTGCGGATCTCGAAGCGGAATTTTTCCCGGCCAGTGACAAGAAGGACAAGGCGGCCGGCACCACTACCAAGGGTGATGGGAAGGCCAAAGCAGGAACCAGCAAGCCGAAGGACGACGATTTCTAAGGCTTTCTGTTCATAGGTCGGGCCGCGAATTCGCTACCGGGGCCTAGCGGGGGAGGGGATGATGGGCCGTATCGAAGGGATACCATCCCCGTTTCCCTTCCCCCGCCCTTGCTAAGGGGGATGAAATGAGGAAACAGGAATCATGGCAACAAAAATTAAGGGGCGCGGTTGGTTTCTGGAGGGAAAAATATTTTGCTCTTCAGGTAGAGACAGAGAGGTTACGAAAACTCGTTTCCGCAATACAGGGCCCTGAAAGGAATGTTGCTGATCTGATCGAAGCTTCCGGAAGGCTTGCTAGTGCCGCTGCCCAGATTTCTGTTTCTGCAACGGCGCTTGTTGACAAGGCACAGAAAATGGGAGAAGGAAAATGAGCAAAAAGAAATCGAAGATCACCATAGCGAAGGCTGTTCACCATACCCTGAAAACGGACCCCGCCCAATTCCAGGCGCTTTGGAGCGGGGTTAAAACATTCGATATCCGTTTCAACGATCGGCATTTCAGCGTCAATGATACCATTACCTTCCTGGAAACCTACTTTCCCGGCGAACAGATGCGAAAGGGCGATCCTTATATCCTGCATTATACCGGTCGGCGTATCGAGGCGCGGATCGTCCGTGTGGAATACTGGGAGGGCTTGAGGTCCGGTTATGCTGCCCTGGGACTGTCCTTCGATGTCCTGGCAGTGGATGAGCGGGCAAGGGTCGGCGCTGTTATTAGGGAGGATTAAAAATAATTTCCTTTCGCTCTTGCCGAAGTCGAAAAAGTGCTTAATGTAACATTGGCCCAGCGTGGGCCATATCGGGAAGGGGTGGGTTGGGGGATACGCAATTGCGATCCAGAGTCCTTAAATCTTCCCCTTCCCAAACTAAACGAATATGAAAGGAGTCCGTCATGAACATCAAAGCAATGAATGAGAAGTTGAAATCCCATATGGGGAAGGTCAAGAAATGGTTTGAAACTAAGAACCGTTCTTGGAAATCGAAGTCCGAAACCGTTTACCTAAAACTCAAGAAAGTCCCGGAACTGAAGGCTGCAACTCGCCGACTGGAAGGAATTCCTCGTCCCGCCTGTTACAATAAGTCCATGCTGCGGATCATGGCCCGCATGAGAAAGAAAGTCCGTAACCCTGTCCAGCCGTCCAATATTGTCTTTTACGATTACTCCAAACGTAACGCCTATTGCAGGTTCAGCGATGGATCATTGCATAAGGTGCTGAAGACCGGAAGGCGGACGTTGATTCCCGTCTAATTTAAACCAATTTAAATATGAAGGGAGAATGAAAATGAGAGAAGGGATAAGGGGAGGCATGGCAGGGAGAAGGACCGGCGGAATTGTCTGGGCGATTTTGTGGTTTATTGTTCTTGTGGTCGGCGTCGGAATGATGATGGGGATGGTTTGGGGTTTGTGGATCTTGTGGTGCTACGTTCTCCCCCAGGTCTACCCGGAAGGGCCAATCATGCTGATCCGTCCGGGGTACTGGTTCTTTCTTGCAATGTGGGTGCTGTTCGTCAGCGTCTTGGGGGGATTAAGGGGGCCGCGAACATAACAATATCTGTATTTATATAAGAAAGGAGAAATGAATATGGCAGGAATTCAAGAATTATCAATGGGACGTAAAGACCTTTTTATGGTCGATCCGTCCAAGCTCCAGGAAGAGCCAAAATGGAATGTTCGCATTTCGGGAACCGATCTTGATGAATATATCCGTGAACTCGCGGATTCAATCAAAGAGATCGGCGTCAAGGAACCCCTTACTGTCTATATGAAGGAAGGAATTCCCATTGTCACAAATGGTCATTGCCGGTTGATGGCTATTGCCCTTTGCCGTGCCGAGGGAGTGGATATTAAATCCGTCCCCGTAAGGGTGGAGGACAAAGGCACCTCCCCTTCTGAACGGGTCCTTTCAATGATCGTTCGCAATTCCGGCCGGCCGCTGTCCGCCCTGGAATTGGCCGAGGTGATCAAGCGTCTTCAGGGCCATGGTTGGCCCATGGAAGATATTGCCAAGCGTACCGGAAAAACTACCCATCACCTGAACAATCTTCTCACTCTTTCGGCCGCTCCTGATACCATTTTGAACCTTGTCAAGAGCGGACAGGTTTCCCCTTCCCTCGCAATGAAGATGATTCAGGAAAAGGGTGAGGGCGAAGCGGCGAAAGTCCTTACCGGAGCCGTAGAAACCGCCAAGGTTGCTGGGAAAAAGAAGGCAACCGCCAAGGATCTCAAAAAGGTTGCGAACCTCAAGATTCCCTGGAAGGAATGGGGTCCGAAACTTCGGGAGGCGCTAAGTCGCCTTTGCTCCGTATCTGAACATAATCCCAACTTCGGTGATTACCTCTCGGCCGCGAATGAAGTTGTTTCCGAAATGGAGGCCCAATTCGGACCGATCCCCAGGGATGAAGAGCCCCCGGAAAAAGGGGAAGGTGAGAAGGGAAAGGAAGATGGCTGGTAGAATATTGCTTGGGGGATAAAACGATGAAAGGTGAGTGGCACGTAGGGAGGGCTCAGTCGGCAGGGATTGAACTGATCGCAAACGAGCGGCAACGGCAGATTGATAAAGAAGGGTTCACGGATAAGCATGATAAGCAGCACGACGGAAGGGAACTGGTAATGGCTGCGGTAGCCTATGCTGTTTGGTATCTCAACGGGAATGGCGACGGGTTTCCTACCTGGAGAACATATTTTCCCTTTTTATGGTCTTTTGAGTGGTGGAAGCCAAGCGAAGACCCTATACGAAATCTTGTCAAGGCCGGTGCTCTGATTGCTGCGGAAATTGACAGGTTGCAAAAAGAAAAGGAAGGAAAGGGGGAGTAATGATTCCCGTACCCTTGACTTTGCCGGCAGATACAGAAGAAATGCTTACCCCTCCCGCTGACAGCATTTACGAGGTGGAGTGCATTTCTTGTGGGTGGATTGGGATGAATGACGAATGTAAACACAAAGAATGCCCTGATTGTCAGCACAGGGTATCTAAGAGAAAGGAAAAATGAATATGAATCAGCTTACGCCCCCGGATCTTAATTTCGTGTTGTCCCGATGTCCGAAAGACATTGTGAATCTTTTGAAAAATAACCCCCTGAAGCTATTCCTTGCCGGCGGGTTCATACGATCCGCCATTGCAGGGGAAAAGGTTTCCGATATTGATCTTTTCGGGGACACGGCAGACAATGTTTTGAAGATCGCGAAAGACCTAGCTTTTTCCAGAAAGGGGAGGTATTTTCAAACAAGGAATGCGATTACGGTTCTTGCCTCTCCCCGATTCCCCGTGCAATTCATCACGCGATGGCTGTTTACTGACCCGGTAAGGTTGGTGGAGAGCTTTGATTTCACAGTCTGCCAAGCTGTAATTTGGTCTGATGGGGTAAAATTCCATTCCTGTATTTCAGATCTCTTTTATTCCGACCTTGCCGCAAGACGAATAAATTACACCTCCCCGAATCGTATAGAAGATGTCGGCGGGTCGATGCTTCGCTGCATCAAATTCGTTAAAAGGGGATACACAGTCCAATCCCCTTCAATTGCGGGAATGATCGCCCGTATCACAATATCCCTGAATGGTGCAGAAAAGATGGATGAAGCGCGGATGAAATTTGTTATTACCGGGCTACTCCGTGAGGTTGATCCCCTTACCGTTGTCGATGGAGTGGATTTCGTTGATGAACATGAAATCATTGAACAAGAAAATATGAAAGGATAACCGAACATGAAAATACTTACCCTTATCATTGAGAATGTATTGAAAATCAAGGCTGCTGCGATCAAGACCATCGGAAATGTGGTCATGGTTCAGGGCGGCAATGGTGCCGGAAAGTCTTCCGTGCTTGATTCAATTGTCATTGCCCTGAAAGGCGGCAGGGATATTCCCGAACAGCCGATCACCAAGGGTGCTGACAAAGGGGCTGTTAGGATCGACTTTGGCGACTTCACGCTAATCAGATCATTGACGAAAAAGGGGGCTTATCTCAAGATCGAGTCTTCCGATGGGTCCGAGGTGAAATCTCCCCAGGACTTTCTAAATAAGCTGATTGGTAATATTTCATTCGATCCCCTGGCATTCATCAATGAGGATTCGGCCAAACAGCGAAAGGTCTTGATGGAGATCGCCGGAATCGACGTGGAAGATCTGAACGCCCGTGAGAAGGATATCTATGATAGGAGGACGGAGGCTTCCCGCGAGTCGGCCCGAACGGAAGGGAAGATGAAAGCCTCTAAACGATGGCCCGATGTCAAGAATACCGAGCCCATACAGGTATCTACCCTTACCAAGAAATTAGAAGGGGCTCTTACCCATAATGCAAGTAGGGTAGAGCGCGAAAAAGCCAATGCCCAGCTAAGACAAAATGCTTTGTTGAATAAGGACAGTGTGGCAGCAAACGTGGCGACTATTACGGAATTGAAAACCCGTATCGAAATCCTGGAAAAAGAAAATAAGGAACTGAATGAATCCATTGAAGCCGCCAGGATTGCCCACCGCACCGAGAAGGAAGCCCTTGAGAATTTCGAATCCATCGACGTTGAGGCAATTCAGAAAGAGATCTCCGATATCGAGGGAACAAATTCCAAGATCCGGGATAACCAGGCTGCCGATACCGCCCTGTCCGAATTCCAGGCGGCAAAAAAGAACTATGATGCCCTGGATCGCGATTTGAATTCAGTACGCCAGGAAAAGGTTGACCTGATTGCGAAGGCAAAGATCCCCGTCCCTGGTCTTACCTTCGATGATTCCCAATTGCTCTATAACGGTATCCCGCTGGCCCAGGCTTCCGATGGGGAAAAACTCATGGTCGGTATGCGGATGTCCATGGCCCTGAACCCCACATTAAGGGTTCTCCGGATCAAGGATGGTTCTCTGATCGACAAGAAAAACATGGCTATCCTGGTGAAGCTTTGTGAAGAAGGGGATTATCAACTGTGGATCGAGAAGGTTTCCGACCATGACGATTATGTAGCTGCCGGCAAGGTTGGTATTTTCATCGAAGAAGGGGAAATCATCGACGGGTCGGAAATGATCGCCGCCCCGCCCCCGTCCGAAGATACCAAGCCTGAAGGGGGAAAATCCAAGGCAACAAAGGGTAAATCCAAGCCAGAAGCACCCCCAGCGGAAAAGAAGAAACAGATAGACGATACGTTCTAACCCCATAATCGCGGGTCTTCTAGGGGGTAGGAAACGGGGCTTTGAACCCTGCAATGGAGGTTCGATACCTCCCCCGCGAACCAAAGAGAAAGGATGATTACTGGGGATTGAAGATTAACCCGGAAGATATCCGCCCACTTTAAGAAAGGAAATTATTATGAAATCGCCCAAAGAAATGACGCCCCACGAAATTCGGCAAGAATTATTCGTTATTAATCAGAAAGAAAGCCTGGATAATTCGGACCGGACCCGCATTCATGATCTGGAGTTGGAATATTTGATGCGGGGAAATTCCGAACTGACAGAAGCTGCCGAAGAAGATAGAAAGGCCCATACATGAAGACGATCCCTGGGAGGGTCAATACTCTCTATAATGCCAAATATATGCAACCATTCACGTTCAAACCAATTGAGTTTCCGGATAACTTTTGCCTGATAGTCGATACCAGGGAACAGCAAAGCCCCTTATTTCTGGACAAGCCTCCCAAGGGTTTGATGGTGATGCGGAACAACCTTTTTAATGGAGACTACGGGATAAGGGGTTTGCCCAATTTCGCTATCGAGAAGAAGTATTGCGGGGATCTCTTCCCCTATTGCACGTCGGAAATGGATGCCAAAACCTACCCTAAAATGGAACGGTTTAAAAAGATGATTGATGCAGGTGGATGGGTAGGGCTGGTAATCGAAGAAAGGATGTCCGATGTCTTCAGGTGGCAGGAATTTACCAGAACGAGCCCCGAAAGTGTAAGGGGAGCGCTGTCAAAATTCGCAATCCACTACCATATTCATGTTCATTTCGGGGGTAATAGGGAAGGGACGGCGAGGTGGATTCTGGATATGGCGGTAAGGTATTATAACATGATGCACACGGTGTAGATACCTAACGCACCAACTCCGGCGGTTGACCGACGAGTCGGGAGGGAGGGAATATGGAAAGCAAGGATGCGAGAAAATATGCCGGTTGGTATGAAAGCTACATGAGGAGGAGTGATGCAGAAAAAGGATGCTCTTGATGCACTAATCCCGTTGACAGACGGGAAGACCGCGGTTCAAATATGTCTTATCTACCAAGACAGGGAGGCATATTTACTGAGACACATAACCGATCAAGCTGCCGAGATTGCCGCCCTTCGTGCCGCGCTTACTGCGTCGAAAGAAATCCAAGCGGCTGAAAAGAAGATCCTAATCGAAGAGATTGGAAAGAACGCCACCCTTAAGGCCGAACGGGACGCGCTCAGGGAGAAGGTGAAAAATATGGATGATTTCCAGGAGAAATATTTCCCTTCAGACGTTGGAAAGGTGTGTCCATATTGTCAACAAATTATTAAGGAGGCTCCCCATGAACCCTAATCAACGATTCGCAGCACTGGTGGGGATTAAGTGGCATGAGAAAGAACACGCCCAAATGGGATATACTTTATGCTCATGTGGAGCGGAATTTAATGGAGGCCTAGACCTCGTAAACCATATTCACAAGAGCAACCCCGACTTCGCCGACGCCCTTCTCCTGGCTCTTGCGGCTCAATGGGGTGTTAAAGTGGAGGTTGGGGGATGAACGAGGAAGAGTACCAGCATGTCCTAACTTTACGCCCAAAGGAAATGTGCCCGGACTGTAAGGGTGATGGAGGTTGGGATGGTGATATGACCCCCATGTCTAGCGTAACACCCTGGGAACGCTGCCCAAGATGTAAAGGTATGGGAAAGATAGATATTGCGCATGGAAGTCAAAGCGAAGATTTTGTTATTAACAACAGAAACACCACATAGTGGGAGGAGTTTTGGGGGATGGTGAATTGGGCCCTATTCTCGACGCTAGGCGTGAGAGATGGAGAGATGTACATCATAGGAATGAATGACAGGCACACAAAGGGATTCTGCACCGAGTGGAAACCCCTAACCGACGCCCTTCTCCTGGCTCTTGCGGGTCAGTGGGACGTGGAGGTGGAGGGATGTTAATTCAAATAGCAATAACCATATTCTCTTGTCTATCAATATGGTTATTCGGATCAAAGAGGTTGTTTAAGTACGGCTTCATTGCTGGATTATGTGGCCAGCCATTTTGGATTTACACATCTTGGGACAATGCTCAGTGGGGAGTATTTGTGGTGTCTATTTGGTTTACAGTATCCCACGTGAGAGGAATCAAGAATCACATAATCAAAGGAGGCCACCAATGACCCAACGTGACGAAGTAACAAGGAATAGGCTAACGGACGATAAGAGCAATGATCTTGCTATACGGAAGATAACCCTCGCCACAGACCAACTCACCTTAATTGCCGACAGAATGGGCCTAGATTTTGGAGATGAAGACGATGAATGCGCTGACTGACGAACTTAGGAAGAGGCTGACCCTGTTTATTGGGGAGTGTTATCACGAATGGTCCGGTGGTGTAATCGTGGGCGGAAAGAGTGGTTCGGAGATTATATCATCCAGCAATTTTGTGTGTTCGGGAAAATGCAAGAAGATAATAACTCTAAATGAATTTTACTTTCATGGTGGACTGCCACCTAACCGAACCTTCACCACCGACGCCGACATGCTGGCCGTCTATCGGGCGATTCAGAAGGCGGGGAGGTGGGATGTGTTTTGGAGATACGCCTGCACTCAATGTGACGAAGAAGTGGCTACGGAGGCTGAAATAGCGGCGGTGGAAATTAAAACCTTGGACGCTACCCTGCGCAGGGTATACGGACGCTTCACCGAATGGCTCTTCTGCCTATCCAATCCCGCTGAGATCCCGGATAGGATGAGGATGGTGGGGGAATGGTTGGATATACAGGTGCCGGAACCAGATAGAGTGTGCAATGCTTGTTATGCAAATCAGCAATCTAAATATCCAATTACGGGAATCGTTGAAGGATGTAATTGCTCGGTAATCAACCAGAAGGCCGAAAAGGAGGGGTGATGGAAAAGGCAGAGCAGAGGTTCATTCAGGGTATGTGTGTAGCGGTAGCATATTTCATACGGGAAGGCCAGGAAACCTTAGCCCTGGATGTCCTAGAAGGGGCTGGCGTCGGTCTTGCAGAAATTGAGGCCGCCGAGGTGGATGAATTTGACGCGAGGGCTATCATCCCCGCAATCAAAGAGGCTGAATAATTTTGACTGGAGCGGCAAGGGAGGTCGATTGATCAGCTTTTTATATTTAATCCTCTGTATTTTCGGGGCTATATCCGTGCTAGATTTAACCTTATGGGTTCTATCCAAAGGCGACATATCCCTTATTCACAATACCCTAATAATGCTGCAAATCGTATAACTTGCAACCGTGCGGAGGTTTAACCGATGAAAGCTACACCGAAGACAAAAGGAAAGCAATCTACTCGCTGGGATGAGGATCAGCTTGGGAACCAGTCATGGACTCGCCTTATTGATCCCCCAGTATGGGCAAATATCATTGACAAGATGAATCTCAGCGGGGAATACCCCAGGGGGACGATGACATCGGTTCGCCATTTAACCTTCCATCATATCCTTAACAAGTCGGTAGAGATCATCCGATTAAACTCAAAAGGTCGTTTCCGGACAGAGACAGAAATCTTCAGAATTGCCCTCCATTTGGGTATGCAAATACTGTACCATGTTTTTTGCACCGATCCCGTTTTGGTTAAGAAGACCCGGGGGAGTTTCTTTTTTAAGGCTCTTGAAGATGCAAATCGGAAGATGGAAAGGGCAACTCTCATTTCAATCATTGATGACAAGATTTCCGAGTTAGCGGAGCTAAAAAAGAAAAATTCTATCTCTGCCGATGAAGCGAACGGCATTGTTCATGAGTTGATGGAGTCTCTACCAGAAGAAGATCGGGACTATATCAGGGAGTGTTTTGAGCGAAAAATTGACAGTAGCGTCCGAAACATCAAACATGGATTACGTAAGGAATTCATATTGTAAGATGCAAGTTTTAACATTTACACATTTACACATTTTACAATTATACATTTTACAATTATACATTTTACATTTACACATAGAATACCATACAAGCACAAAGTTTACACATTTACACATTGGCATACCCCGGAACGGGCTTGTTCATACTTTAGTTAGTCTTTTATATATTAATAGAACATGGGTCAGAAAGGCAGGTAATCGGGAAAAATGAAGATTCAATATTCACCTTCAGAGGCTAAAAAATATCTTGCAAATTTTTCAAAAAAAGATTTCCGGGAGAATCAGGAAGCGGCGATTAATTTCATTATACAGTCAAAAAAGCGGATCAGGATTTTGAAGGCTGCGACAGGGACCGGGAAGAGCCTTATTGCAATGACCTCTGGAATAATCGCCGGAGGGGTAAATTACCTTTGTTCTACCAAAGTACTTCAGGAACAAGTCGTAAGAGATTTCCCAGAGGCAAGGTCGATATGGGGCCGTGGAAATTATATCTGCCTAGCCGATGCCCGAAAGAATTGCGATGAATGCACAGCGACCCGCATGTCTCCCTGCCACACCGCCAATTCATGTTTATATAAAATTGCGAAACAGAAAGTCCTGGATTGCAGATACCGAATTCTGAATTACGCATATTACTTAACTGAAATCCAATATGCCGGCCGGTTCAGCGGATTCCCTTTAACCATTGTCGATGAGGCCGATTCCCTGGAGGGGTCACTTGTAAATCACATTTGCCTGTCCTTTACGGAACGGGCCCTTTTCCAACTGGGTCTAGAATCCGGCCCTTCCCGTAAGAACGTGCAGTCCAAGGACGGTATAAGCTCATGGCGTGATTTCGGGAATGTCGCATTGCATCGTGCGGAAGATATCGTCAAGAAACTCAACAAGGAAATCGACGCCATTGGAAAAGTAACCGAGGATTGGCAATTCAAGATCATCCGCGAAAGGGATCACTTCAAGCATATCGCGGAACGGTGTGAAATCTTTCTAGGCAACGTGGATTCCACATGGCTCATGGAAGAGATTCCCAGGGTAGGATCACGGCAGGGCATGACCAATTTTCGTCCCCTCTGGATCACTCCCCAACTAGCCGAGGATTTTATGTGGAAGCATTCCCAGGACTGGGTATTAATGTCTGCGAGTTTCCCACCTATCGAAGTTCTATGTAAGCAACTAGGTATTGACCGCGATGAAGTGGATTATTATTCCATGCCCTCTACTTTCTCCCCACTAAAAAGACCGGTCAACCTATGGCCCGTTGCCAATATGACATCAAAAACCATCGAAAAGGAAACCCCCAAAGTATTGGCAGCAATTAAGCGTATCCTATCATGGCACCCCAACGAACGGGGCTTAATCCACAGTGTCTCCTACTCCTTGACCAAGCGTATCATGGAGGGGATAGATAACCCCAGGCTTGTGACCCATGAAAATTCCAAGGATCGCCAGGACGTATTGGATTTGTTCATTGAAACTAATGACAATTCTGTCCTGGTATCCCCTTCGATGGAAAGGGGTGTTAATTTAAATGATGACAAATGTAGGTTTATAATTGTGGTCAAGGCCCC
>Ga0172381_10003867_pt1 | contig 15684 bp, 12 predicted proteins | sample Leawel6488metaG_FD_119754 | JGI IMG/M metagenome (GOLD analysis project Ga0172381, IMG submission 119754) | Leachate microbial communities from a municipal landfill in Southern Ontario, Canada - Leachate well 64-88 metaG | ecosystem: Engineered > Solid waste > Landfill > Unclassified | place...
CCCAAAAAAGATCGGCAGGACTATAAAAGGCGTCCGGATCTACAGCGTTGAAAGCATTCCAGAGATAGTAAAGAAATTAAAAATAGATATCGGGGTTATTACTGCTCCCAGTTTTTCCGCTCAGTCAATAGCTGATAAATTGTCACGTTCGGGGATCAAAGCGATCTTAAATTTCGCGCCGGTTAAATTGAGCGTCCCGGAGCGTATAAAGCTGCGCAATGTTGACCTTTCCACTGAATTTAATTATCTCACATATTTTATTTCCGCACAAAATCAGCAGTAATTTCTTGACAAAAACACCAGCTTGTGATAAAAAAATAGTAGGAGAGTGTAGATTATTTTTTAAAATAAACTAATAAAGTAAGGGAAATCCTTAAAAAAGTGAAAAAATTTATAGATAAGGGCTTTTAGCTAAAACGCGAAAGCCCTTTTTTTATTTTTAACTATGATAAAAGTCGGTTTAACATACGATTTAAAAACTGATTATAGGTTTAAAAAAGGCGATCCACCCGACGCTAACGCGGAATTCGACCATGCTTCCACTATAAGCGTTATTGAGAAAGCCATACTTACCCATGGAGTTAAGGTAAAACGCATCGGTAATGTAACGAATCTGATCGAAAACCTGGATGGGCTGGATGTGGATATTGTTTTTAATATTTCGGAAGGGCTGACCGGAAGAAATAGGGAATCACAGGTGCCTATTTTGTTGGAAATGGCCGGTATTCCGTTTGTAGGTTCTGACGCTCTTACCCTAGGGCTGACGTTGGATAAAATAATCGCGAAAAAAGTTTTTATAGTTGATAAAATACCTACTCCGAAATTTTTCGAGATAAAGAATATGGACGCGTTAAAGGATGCTGATCATCTGCGCTTTCCTTTGATAGTTAAACCCCGTTATGAGGGTTCTTCCAAAGGCGTGACCGAAGATTCACGGGTGGCAAATATGGAAGAACTGGCTAAGCAGGCCGAATTCATAATTAATACCTATAAACAGCCGGCATTGGTCGAAGAATTTATTAAAGGAAGCGAGTTTACGGTGGCGATCATAGGCAATAATGAAGAAGCCGAGGCGTTGCCGGCGGTTCAGATGCAGATCGATGGTAAACTGGAATTGGGAAATAAATTTTATACTTTTGAGCATATTAATGATAATAAGTTGATCTATATCTGTCCGCCGAAGATCAGCCCGCAGATGAGCAAGAAGCTTGCTGACCTGGCGTTAAAGACGTATCACGCCACTGAATGCCTTGATTTTTCCCGGGTGGATTTCAGGGTGGATGAGGACGGCAATCCGTATGTGCTTGAGATAAATCCGCTTCCTTCTCTATCTACTGAGGACGTATTTATGTTTTCCGCTAAAGCCATGGGCACCACCTATGAAGACCTGATCGGCAGGATTTTAAAAAGCGCGCTTAAGCGTTATAATTTAAATTAATAATGAAAATAGCTCTAACTTACAATTTAAAGAAACAGGATTCTTCAAAGCCGGAAGATTATTTTTCCGAATTTGATTCCGTTGAAACAGTCAATGCTATTGCTTCGGCGATCCGCAATAAAGGGCACAGTGTTGAGCTGGTTGAAGCCGAGAGCCTCCTGCTTCTGAAATACTTCAGAAAAACAAACGTGGATATGGTTTTTAATATTGCCGAAGGAAAAAGGGGTAAATTTCGGGAATCAGAGATACCCGCGTTGCTGGAGTATCTGAAGATACCTTTTACCGGATCGAACACATTTTCTTTGGCGCTCGCCTTAAACAAAGCATTCACTAAAAAACTTTTAAATGCTGAGAATATCCCTACTCCGGCCTACCAAATATTCAAAACCGGGAAAGAGGAGTTAGACGCGTCTTTGCGTTTTCCTTTGATAGCCAAGCCGAATTGCGAAGGTTCTGCGAAAGGTATTGCCTCAAAAAATGTGGTAAATGGTAAAGATGAATTATACAGGGTTATCCAGGAATTGAAGAATGTTTATTCGCAGGATATCCTGGTTGAGGAATTTATTGATGGAAAAGAACTGACCGTGGGCATACTTGAGAACGGTAAGATCAAGGTCTTGCCTATATTGGAAATAGATTTTTCAAGTTGTATCCAAAGCGGAGAATATTTTTATTCCTGGAGGATGAAGGAATTCCAGGGAGATAAGAGATTAGGCTTGCTTCCGAAATTTCATTGTCCGGCGCGGCTGGATAAAGAGACCGAAGAAAGGATAAAAGATGTTGCGATCAGGACTCATCGCGCGGTGGGGTGTTTTGATATCTCGCGTACGGATATCCGGTTAGACAAAAATAATATCCCATATGTTTTAGAGATCAACCCTTTGCCCGGGCTGGATCCCAACGAATCCAATTTTCCGTTAATGGCCTATGCGGCAGGCATGAAATATGATGATCTTATCGAAGCCATACTTTTAAGCGCAGCCGAAAGGAAAAATTTAAATTGAGCCAGGCTAATGCTAGTGCGGTAGTGGATCAAAGCCAGCAGTCTTTTATCCCGCCTCAGATCTTACGGCGCGCTCCGCGTGATTATCAGCAGATAGATATTTATAAAGACCTTAATCCTCTTGATTGGGAAGATTGGCATTGGCAATTAAAGCACCGTATCCGTTCAAAAGACGAACTTAGCGAGATCATAAAACTTTCTTCCGAGGAAGAAAAAGGGATCAATAAAGCCAGCGGCAGATTGTCGATGGCTATCACTCCTTATTGGGCTACGCTTATTGACCCTGATGATCCGGAATGCCCGTTAAGAAGGCAGTCAGTTCCCACATTGAATGAATCTATTGTCGGGCCGCATGAAATGACAGATCCCTGCGCTGAGGATAGGGATTCTCCCGCGCCGCATCTGGTCCATAGATATCCGGACCGGGTGTTGCTTCTGGCTACCGAACACTGCGCTATGTATTGCCGTCATTGTACCAGAAGAAGGCTGGTTGGCGAACACAATGAATCAGAGGCATCGAATAAATTTGATGCCGCGATCGATTACATAAGATCAAATCGCAAGATCCGTGATGTGCTTATTTCCGGAGGAGATCCCCTTACGCTTGAAGACGAGGCTTTGGAAGCCCTGCTTAAAGCTGTAAGTTCTATTTCACATGTGGAATTCCTGAGGCTAGGCACCAGGGTTCCGGTTACCCTGCCGCAAAGAATTACCGAGAAGCTTATAAATATCCTGAAGAAATATTCTCCCGTTTGGATGAGTATACATTTCAATCATCCCAAGGAAATCACTAAACGCTGTAAGATCGCCTGCGACATGCTTGTGGAGGCGGGTGTTCCTTTGGGCAGCCAGACAGTACTTTTGAGAGGCATCAATGACCGCCCCTATATTATGAAAAAACTGATGCATGACCTGATCAAGATCAGGGTTAGGCCATATTATATCTATCAATGTGATCCTGTCAGGGGCACTCAGCATTTTCGTACTCCTGTTGCCTGCGGCATTAATATAATGGAGAAATTAAGAGGCTATACCAGCGGCTACGCGGTTCCCACCTATGTAGTGGATGGGCCGGGAGGCGGAGGAAAGATCCCGATCGGGCCGAATTATATCCTTTCTCAGGCTAAAGGTAAATACGTCCTGCGTAATTATAAAGGTAAAATATATACTTACCTTGAGTAAGCTTTCTTAAGAAGTAATCTTCTTTTTAGTTTTGCCTTTTTCCCTTGACCCCCCAATAACCGCGTTATATAATCACTTTGTTATAATCCTGCAAACATATAAGCATTAAACTTCCTAAGTTTAAGATATTACTTAAGTTTTATCCCTAAACAAAAGGAGGGTCCCCATGGATGCTCAGAATAAAAGAAGTATTATTCTGCTGGGGCATGCCCAGTCAGGAAAAACCAGCCTTGTTGAAAGCCTGCTTTTCTGTTCCAAAACCATTGGCCGCAAGGGCACAATTGCCGAAGGCAATACAGCCAGCGATTATAACTTTGACGAGATTGAACGCAAAAGTTCCATAAATTCCAGTTTTCTATTTTGTGATTATAAAGGTAAAAGGATCCAGTTTATTGATACTCCCGGATATGCTGATTTTTTCGGGGAGGTCCTATCCGCTGCCCGGGCAGTTGACAGCGCGGTTATAGTGATTGATGCCGAGGCAGGTGTGCAGGTAGGCACTGAACGCGCCTGGCAAATAGCCGAGGAAAATTCACTCCCTGTAATATTTTTTGTAAATAAATCGGATAAGCCCGGTATCGACGCGAATAAAGCTATTTTTGACATAAAAGATAATCTTACTTCTAAAGCAGTGGTCTTGGATTCGCTGGAAGATCCTGCTTTGATCGAAGCAGTGGCTGAAAGCGATGACGCGCTACTTGAAAAATATCTTGGCGGCACCGCGTTATCGCAGGATGAGCTTAAAACCGGGTTGCGCCAGGCGGTAATAAAGCGCAATGCCTTTCCTATTATATGCGGATCCGCGCTTACGGATAAAGGCGTGGCTGCTTTATTAGAGGTGATCGGGCTATATCTGCCTGGTCCCCTGGAAAGGCCGAAAGTAGAGGTAAGCAATCCTTCTAATCTTCAAGAGAAGAAGGAGCTTGACCTTAAATCAAATAACTTCAGCGCCTATGTATTTAAGTCAATATCCGATCCTTATGTCGGCCAGCTAAGCCTGTTGCGGGTATTTTCCGGCACACTTGCTTCTAATTCTGGTTTTTATAATGTGAATAAAAGGAGCAAAGAGCGTATTGGTTCCATACATCTGCTCCAGGGTAAAGAGCAGCGTAATCTGGAAAGCGCTTCAGCCGGAGATATTATTGCTATCGCAAAGTTAAAAGGTACCTCTACAGGGGATTCTTTGGCTGAGGAAAAAAATCAGATCAATTTTGCCCAAACCCTTTTCCCGGAACCGGCAATATCGGCTTCGGTAAGGCCTAAATCACGGGCGGATGAGGACAAGATCTCTATCGCTTTACATAAACTTACCGATGAGGATCCGACCCTGAAGATCACCCGTGACGCTCAAACTAAAGAAATGCTGATGTCGGGTTTAGGGGATTTGCATTTGAGTGTTATGATCCATAGGCTTAAAAAACGTTTTAATGTGGATGTTGAGCTGGGAACTCCTAAAGTCTCGTATATGGAGACTATTACTAAAAAGGCAAAAGTACAGGGTAAATTTAAACGCCAGTCCGGAGGCCGCGGCCAATACGGGGATGTTTGGATAGAACTGGAACCTTTAAATAGAGGCTCTGGTTTTGAATTTGTAGACAGGATTTTCGGCGGAGCAGTGCCTAAAAATTATATTCCGGCAGTGGAAAAAGGCGTGCGTCAGGCGTGCATTGAGGGGGCAGTGGCAGGTCACCCGATGGTGGATGTAAGAGTGACTTTGGTGGACGGCTCGTATCATGATGTGGATTCTTCGGATATGGCTTTTCAGATAGCCGGAGCAATGGCATTAAGAAAAGCCGCGATGGAAGCGAATCCGGTCCTGCTTGAGCCGATAATGGATGTGGATGTATTTATTCCCGAAGATTTTCTGGGAGCTATTTCAGGAGACCTGAATTCAAGGCGCGGCAGGATCACCGGAATGGATGTAAAAGGCAAGTCGCAGGTGGTCAAGTCACAGGTTCCGATGTCGGAAATGTTCACATACGCCAATGACCTGCGTTCAATGACCGGAGGAAGAGGGTCTTACATAATGAGATTTTCGCATTATGAAGAATTACCGCATAAACAGGCAGCTAATATTATCCAACAATATCAGGCCAATAGAAAACACGAACAGGAAGGACACGAATAATGAAAATCGGTATATATGGTATTGAGAGCTTAACGCAAGGCAAAGAGAACATTGCTGATCCAAGGCTGGATGTGCTTAAGAAAATGTTTACTTCCGGCAAGAAAGTCTGCATACAGGTTGACGTAGTAACTAACAAGGACGTTTTAAAAGAAGTGGACGGAATAATCGCTCCGGAAAGCAATAAGGCGGATTTGATCCTGGAAGACCTGGAGTTTGTTGAGATCCGCCTTGAAAGAAGCGCGGAGGAAGTTGAGAAAAAACTGTTGTCGCGTTTTAAAGAGCTATTAGATAAGGAGGATTTCCTTTCCGGATTGTCTTTGAGTGAAGAAGAGAAAAAGTTGATCGCCGGGTATCCTTTATTAACGGTAAAGCCGATTTATTTAGCCAAACCCGAAGAAATCGAAGACAAGGGCAAACTTTTTCTTCAGGCCTACAACAGCCTGGGTTACATTTCGTTCTTTACCGCCGGAGAAAAAGACGCCCATGCCTGGGCTTTAAAGAAAGGTTTGAATGCCTGGGAGGCGGCAGGCTGCATACATACCGATATCCAAAAAGGCTTTATCCGCGCTGAAGTGATCGCTTATGAAGATCTGATCAAAGACGGCGGATTTAATCAGGCCCGCAACAATAACCATCTGCGGCTGGAAAACAAAGAATATGTTGTCAACGACGGGGACTGGATGGTATTCCGTTTTAACAAATAATTCTTAAAAAACAAGAAAGGATGACAGCAATGATAAGAATTAAAAGGGCGTTGATCAGCGTTTCCGATAAAACCGGAATTTTAGAATTAGCCAAAGAACTTAATGCGCTGGGTGTGGAGATTTTATCTACCGGCGGCACCGCGAAGATGCTTAGGGATAATAATGTTCCGGCAAAAGAAGTTTCGGATTATACCGGTTTTCCGGAGATACTTGACGGCAGGGTGAAAACACTTCATCCTAAGATCCACGGAGGGCTTTTAGCGTTAAGGAATAATCCTGAGCATATGGATAAGCTGAAAGTTCATGATATTGGGTTGATAGATATGGTTGTTGTGAATCTCTATCCTTTTGAAAAAACCATCCAAAAACCCGGGGTCACTATTGAAGAGGCCATTGAGAATATTGATATCGGTGGCCCCAGCATGCTGCGTTCGGCGGCAAAAAATTCCCAATCAGTAGTTGTTATTTGTAATCCGGACCGCTATCCGCAGATAATCGCGGAGTTAAAGAAGAACAAAGGCTCAATTAACGAAAACCTGATGCGTAAGTTGGGAGCTGAAGTCTTTGCCCTGACCAGCCGCTATGATTCGATGATCAATAATTATCTTTCCAGCCATTTTGGGGCAATAGGAGCAAATGAAAAATTTCCCCAAGAATTGAATCTTGGCTTTACCAAGATGCAAGAATTGCGTTACGGAGAGAATCCGCATCAGAAGGCCGCTTTTTATAAAGAAAAAGGGGCACAGAGCGGAATAATTAACGCGAAGCAGTTGCAAGGCAAAGAACTTTCGTATAATAATATTCTTGACCTGAACGCGTCAGTTGAGCTGCTTAAAGAATTTAGCAATCCGGCCGCGGTGATAGTAAAACATAATAATCCCTGCGGAGTGGCGGAAAGCAGTTCCTTGGATAAGGCTTTTTTTGATGCCTGGAAATGCGATCAATTGTCGGCATTCGGAGGGATCGTGGCTTTAAACCGTAAACTGGACCTGAAAACCGCTAAGATTATCGCTAAGAGCGGTTTTTTGGAATGTATTATTGCCCCTGAAATCCCGGAAGAGGCACGGAAGCTTTTTAAAGAAAAGAAAAATTTAAGGCTCTTGGAGTTAAAAGCTATGGAGCCTATGCCTGAATTGGATTTTAAAAGGGTCTCTGGGGGCTTATTGGCCCAAGATAAGGATATGGATACTTTGGATGAGAAAAATTTAAAAGTTGTCACCAAGATCAAACCTACCAAGAAACAGATAGAGAGCCTTATATTCGGCTGGAAAGTAGCCAAGCATGTAAAATCCAACGCGATCATTTTGACTGTAGGGACAAAGACGGTGGGTATTGGAGCGGGTCAGATGTCCAGAGTGGATTCGGTCTATATTGCCCAGAAAAAGAATGTAAGCTCGGTAAAAAATTCTTGCTTGGCATCAGACGCGTTTTTTCCCAAGCCCGACGCTATTTCTTGGGCCAAGAAAGCCGGAGCCAAGGCTATTATCCAGCCCGGAGGCTCTATTGCCGACGATCAGATCATCAAGGCTTGCGATAAATACAAAATAGCCATGGTGTTTACCGGCATGAGGCATTTCAGGCATTGATGCATGACTTATCGGCAAGCAATCAGCTATCTAAAATATTTTACTGATTACGAAAAGACCCCTGCCTGGCCTTACAAAGAATCGCTCAAGCTGGATAGAATACGGGCGTTCCTTGCCCTTATCGATAACCCGCAAAGATCACTCCGATGTATTCATGTGGCTGGCACTAAAGGTAAGGGGTCAACCTGCGCCTTTATCGCTTATATGCTCCGCGCCGCCGGATACAAAACAGCTCTTTACACTTCGCCGCATTTAAAGGATTTTCGGGAAAGGATCAGGATCCTCAGACAGGTGACAGGTGACAGGCGACAGGCGACAGGCGAACAGCGCCAGGATGATTTTGAGGGGATGATCTCAAAAAAAGACCTGGCAAAGATCACAAGTGAATTAAAGCCGATCATTGATAAATTTAATAAGAATTCAGATCACGGGCCGCTTACTTTTTTTGAAGTTTATACGGCGCTCGCTTTTCTCTATTTTAAAAGAAAAAAAGTTGATTTTGTGGTGTTGGAAACCGGATTAGGCGGCAGGCTTGACGCGACTAATATCGTCGATGCGCTCGTTTGCGTGATCACTCCTATCAGTTATGAGCATACGCAGAAGTTAGGCAATACCTTGGCTAAGATCGCTACGGAGAAAGCAGGAATAATAAAGCGCCGCCAGCCGCCAGCCGCCAGCCGCCAGTTAATTGTAGTGAGCGCGCCACAAGAAAATGAAGCATTAAAAGTTATCCGGAATAAATGTAAAAAAGCCGGGGCAAGATTGTACGAGGTAAGAAACCAGAGTTTTCCCAAGAATCTCAAGATAGGACTTTTAGGGGAACATCAGAAAATAAATGCTGCTGTCGCGGTTAAAGCGGTGGAGATGTTGCGGGATGGCGGATTTCAGGCCAGCGACAAGGCGATAGAACAAGGTTTAATCAGTACGGTGTGGCCGGGCCGCTGTGAAGTGATCGCAACTCACCCGGCAGTGGTTTTGGACGGGGCGCAGAACGCGGCTTCGGCAAGAGTGCTTAAAAAAGCAATTCAGGATAATTTTGTTTATAGGAAACTAATTTTAGTTTTAGGAATATCCAGCGATAAAGATATCCGGGGTATTTGCGGCCAGCTTAAAGGTTTGGCGGACAAAGTTATATTAACCAGGGCAGATAGCCCCAGGGCAACCGATCCCGGCAAGCTTGCGTTTTATTTCAATAGAGAAAAAACATATTTGACTTTAGGGGTCAAGCAGGCCAAAGCCTTGGCGTTGTCTTTAGCCGGCAAGAATGACCTGATATTAGTGACAGGATCTTTATTTGTAGTAGGCGAGTTCAGATAATATGAGAAATTCCACAGTAGATACGATCGCCGCGATATCAACTTCAGCCGGGGATTCCGGAATAGGCATTGTCCGCCTTAGCGGTAAAGGCGCGTTAGAGATCGCTGATAGGATTTTTAGGTCTAAAGACGGAAAGATGCCTTCGGAATATAAGACGTATACTATTCATTATGGGTGGATAATAAATGTTATGAGGGAAGAGGGAAGAGGGAAGAGGGACGATAGGGCGGGAGAAATAGTGGATGAAGTTTTGTTGACGGTGATGCGCGCGCCGCGTTCTTTTACCAAAGAAGATATCGTTGAAATTAATTGTCACGGAGGAATAGTGGCAACGCGCCGGGTGCTGGAACTATGTTTAGAAAACGGGGCGCGCTTAGCCGAACCCGGAGAATTTACTAAGCGGGCGTTTTTAAACGGCAGAATAGACCTTGCTCAGGCTGAAGCTGTGCTTGATGTCATTCGGGCCAAGACTGACTCGGCGTTAAAAATAGGCGCTGAACAGTTAAAAGGCGGCCTTTCCGCCGGATTAAACCGGATACGTAAGGGCCTGGTTGAGGCGTTATCAATCTTAGAGGCAAATATTGATTTTCCCGAAGAGTACATAACCCCTGTTAGCCGTGATGGCCTGAGAAACAGATTAAACAACGCGCGTAAAGAAGTTGATAGCCTGATCATCGGCTCAAGAAAAGCAAAGATATTGCGTGAAGGTGTGGCCGCGGTCATCTGCGGTAAGCCGAACGCGGGCAAGTCTTCATTATTAAACGCCTTACTTAAACGTGAGCGTTCGATCGTCAGCCCGATCGCCGGGACAACCCGCGATACTATTGAAGAGATAATCGATATTCAAGGGATACCGGTTAGGATCGTGGATACTGCCGGAATATTGGAGCCCAGGGATTTGATTGAAAAAATAGCGGTAACTCGTTCAAAAAATCAGATTAAAAATGCCGATTTGGTCTTGCTGCTTTTTGATAATAGTAAAAGATTATCCCGCGAAGATGAGTTTTTAATGAAGAAACTGCGTAAAAAGGCGGTTATCCCCGTAGTTAATAAGTCAGACCTGAAGGGATTGCTGGATAAAGATAAGATCGTTAAAGTATTCGGCCCTGTCATCGAGATCTCAGCCAAAAAGACCAGGAATATTGATCTGCTCGAGGACGCGATCTCGGGAATGTTTTTTCAAGGGAGACTTTCTTTGGTTGAATCGCTATGGATGAGTAATCTTCGGCACATTAATAAAGCCACGCAGGCGCAGAAATTTATTGAAAGCAGTCTTGATTCGTTAGATAATAGCCTGTCCCCTGAGCTTGTATCTGAAGATATTAAAGAGGCGCTTTATTGTTTTGATGATATTTTGGGGTTAAGGTTCTCGGAAGACCTGTTAGAAAAAATATTCTCGGAATTCTGCATAGGAAAATAACCAAAAGGATATATGGACAAGAAGGCAATTGAAAAAGCAGTGCATCAGATCTTGACCGCGATAGGAGAAGATCCTAAGAAGCCGGATTTGAAAGATACGCCCAGGCGTGTGGCTGAGATGTATGAAGAAATATTTTCAGGGATAAAGCAGGACCCTGAAAAAGAGCTCGAGGTGATCCTTGATCAGAAACACGATGAAATAGTTTTGCTTAAAAATATTCCGCTCTATTCCGTATGCGAACACCATCTTATTCCGTTTTTCGGCAAAGCCAATATTGCTTATATTCCTAAAGACGGAAGAGTCACGGGTTTGAGTAAGCTGGCCCGGGTTGTTGATATTCTGGCTCATCGGCCTCAGGTGCAGGAAAGGCTGACCACTCAAATAGCCGAAATGGTCATGAATAAGTTAAAACCAAAAGGTTGTATGGTGGTGATCGAGGCGGAACATCTTTGTATGTCAATGAGAGGTATCCGTAAGCCCGGTACAACTACGGTTACTTCCGCGGTCAGGGGAATATTCCAAAAGAGCGAAAAGACCCGTTCGGAAACTTTAGCGTTAATGAGAATGTAAGTGAGAACATAAGTTATGTGCTCATTAAGGAGAGTAAGCGTGAAAAAAATATCAATTTTGTTAGTTTCGATTTTCTTGTTATCCGGTTGCGCTACTTATAAATTTCAACATGGAGCCGCTCCTTATGATAAGGGTTATGTAGTTACTCGCGACGGAGAAACGATCCCTGATTATACGATAGGCAAAGGCAATGCCGTTCCGGATGAACTGGGCCTGGCAAAAAAGCGTTTTAATGAACGCCGGGATAAGGTGGAGTATTATTATAAACAAATGGGATTGATCGATAATAAGGTCAGGGAATTTTTTGACGCGCCGATCTTAATGGTTAAATTATTGACCGGGGTTTTGAGGCTGCCGTTCGTGGCGTATACAAATTATAAGTATGAACATGACCCGAAATATAAAGCTGAAGTTGACAGGTTGGATGAGGAAAAAGACGCTAAAGAAAGGCAGCGTATTAAAGCTTTAAAAGATGAGCTTAATGCCTATATTCAGAAAGAATTGGAAAAAGAGCCTTCTTTTGCGGTTCAACCGCAGGAAGAAGCGCAGGTAGATAAGAAAGTAACGGTTACCGCTGTCAGCCCTCAGGAACCAGGTAAGGTGGAGCAGCCGTTGATTCAGCAGACAGAACCTGTTGCTGTAGAAACGTCAGCGCCAGCGCCCGTAACAGAGGGGCCCGGTGAATCAGTTAAAAAAGAGGTTGTTGTAGAATTGCAGCCAGCGCAAGAACAGGCTGTCCCGGAAAAACCGTCGGAATATTCTTTATCGCAAAATGCTCCGGAGGATTTTGCCTCGGCTGTTGAGCCGCCACAAGAGGCAGGCGTGGTTGCGGGGCAAACTGAAGTGCCTGTACCTGCGGAAAAAGAAAAGCCGGTTACCAGTGAAGGCATAAAAGCTGTGATTATAGCTAAGCCCATAAAGGGTTATTCGCCGTTAAAGGTAAAATTCAGCGCTGGCCAGTCTAATTCCAGGCATGGCAGGATTATTTCTTATAATTGGGATTTTGGCGATGGCGATACTTCTGATAAGCCCGCTCCGGCTAATATTTACTGGAGCGCAACTTATGGCACCAGGCCTTTTACGGTGACTTTGACCGTTAAAGATATTAAGGGTAATACAGCGACTCAAACCGCTGTTATTGAAGTATTGAATAAATAGCCAGTAATCTTACCTGATCCGTAAAAATGTATATTGAACAACGAATCCGCGCTGTTTTGTTCTATTTAAGCGTTTTAGTTTTTGTCATAACTCTGCCGTTGATCCTTTCTTTCGCATTAGGTTACAAATTTAACCCCAAAAAACTGCAGTTTACCAAAGCCGGGATAATAGTACTCAAGACTCAGCCCGGTTCAGCCAGTATTTATTTGAATGATAAAATTTTGGATGCGAAAACTCCCGCTACGATCGATGAATTGCTTCCGGGGGACTATCAGGTCAAACTTGAGATCGAAGGACATTATCCTTGGTTAGGCAATGTGCATGTGGAAGCAGGCAAGGTCAGCCGTTTTGAAAAGATCATTCTTTTTCCTTTAAGGCCTCAAGTGGCCCAGCTTAACCAGGATAGGGTAACCAGTTTTTGGGTTGACGAGGACACCGGTTTGGTTTATTACGTTTATTCCGATGCCAGAGATAACCAGATCTATATATATACTTCTGACCTTTCCGGACAGCATTATCGCATGGCAGCTAATATAAGCGGAGTGATCCCCGGGCCGGTGGTTTGGAAGCTGTCCCCGGACAAAAAAAAGATCCTTTTCTTTAATTTCCGGCAGGTCAGAGTGGCTGATATCAAGCGCGACGGAGAAGAGGATATTGTTTCAGAGCCTTATTTTATATTTGACTATAAGGATAATTCTCTGCGCGACATATTCTGGCATTCGGATAGTTTTCATCTTATCCTGGTAAGTTATAAAAATATAGAGGTGTTGGAAGCTCAGGCAGGTTCGAGATTGGTGGAACTGGCGGTTTTAAACAGGAAAAATTCCAGTGTCCATTATGATATAGCGTCGGATACGCTTTATTTTATGGATTCCCAGAGGTCTCCCGAAGGCGGCCTTTATGAAAATGTATATAAATTAGAAATGGCAGGAAGCAAAATATTCGCATTGCAGGATCAATTTAACGCCAAGATCGATGAATAAAAAAAGTAAGTTCGAGAGATCCTTGGAGATATTGCCGGGCGCGTTTTCCTGGAGCATAATAATATTTTTTATTTTTCTGTCCCTATTCCATCCGATAACCTGCGCGGTTATCCTGATAATTTTCGATTTCTATTGGATCGTCCGCACGCTTTATCTCACTTCGCTTTTGATCATCGCCTATCAGAAGCTATTGCGCCTTTTGGATAAAGACTGGTTTGTTGATTGCAATGCTTTGCCGGATTTTGATAAGATCCGTCAGCTTATTATTTTTCCCGTGTATAAAGAAGGCTTGGAAATATTAAGGCCGTCTTTGGACGCGCTGGTCAGTAGCCGCTATCCGAAGGATAAGATGATAGTGGTAATGGCTTTTGAAGAGAGAAGAAGCGACGCCCGTGAAGCCGCCCGGATACTTGAGCTTGAATATGCCGATAATTTCAACGGATATGTTTCGACGTTCCATCCTGACGGTATTCCCGGAGAGGGCCGTAATAAAGGGGCAAACGCCACCTGGGCGGCGAAAAAAGCCAAAGAATACGTTTTGTCGAAAGGGTTTGAAATATCTGATATCATTGTTTCCTGTTTTGACGCGGATACCTGCGTGCACCCGGGATATTTCGGTTGTCTGAGCTATCACTTTTTGACCAGCCCGAATCCGCATCAGGCCAGTTACCAGCCTATGCCGGTCTATAATAATAATATCTGGTATGCTCCGGCTTTTGCGCGGCTGGTTGAAATAAGCTCTTCGTTCAACCAGCTTATTGAAAGCATGCGGCTTGAAAAATTCGTGACTTTTTCCAGCCATAGCATGAGTTTCAAGACCCTTGTAGACATTGATTACTGGCCGGTGGATATGATTTCCGATGATTCGGTTGTATATTGGAAGGCGTTTTTGCATTATGACGGAAATTACCGGGTTGTACCATTGTATACGATCGTATCTATGGACGTGGCGTATTCAAAAAATATCATTAAAACCATTTGGCTACAATACCGCCAGAAGAGGAGATGGGCCTGGGGAGTTGAGAATTTTCCGTTTCTTGTTAAAGGCTTTATAAAAAATCCCAGGATTCCGTTGATCATCAAGGCGCGCAGAGCCTATAATTTATTAGAAAGCCATATTACTTGGGCGGTATGGGCGATCATTCTGATATTCATAGCTCCGCTTCCGATACTTTTGGGCGGAGCGCATTTTACCCAGATTCCTATCGGATATAATCTCCCGCGCATTACCGGCATGCTGCTTAATTTTACTTTGATCGCGAGCTTTATTATTATAGTTTTAAGTATGCTTCTCTTGCCGCCGCGGCCCAAAGATGTGAAAAGGACTAAATATCTGATAATGGTCCTGGAGTGGCTCATTGTCCCCTTCATAATACTTGTTGTCGGTTCAGCTCCGGCTTTGGATGCTCAAACCCGGCTGATGCTGGGAAAATACATGGAGTTTCAGGCCACTGAAAAATCCAGATTTAAGAAAAAATGATGCGATTCCCGCAGCGCAGCGTCTTCTATTCTCTGGCGATAATCATAACCGGCCTCTGTCTTTATGCTAATTCCTGGAAGGGTGATTTTATCTGGGATGATGAGGCGGTTGTCCGGGATAATGTTTATTTAAAGAGCCCTGCTCAATTCAAGAACCTGATAACTCAAGACGTGGGCGCGGGGTCTAATGTGCGTTATAATTTTTACCGTCCGCTGCACATGGCCACATTTTTTGTCAATTATTACCTGTCCGGGTTAAATACTTCCTCATACCATATAACAAATACAGTATTTCATATAATTACGGCTTTATTGTTTTGTTGGCTTATCGTTGTTGTAACCGGCTCAGCCGGCTGCGGATTTCTGGCAGGCCTGTTATTTATTGCGCATCCGGCAAATATTGAAGCTGTTACCTATATATCCGGCAGGGCTGATATACTGTCGGCCCTGTTTATGCTTCTGAGTTTTATCCTGTATATCAAACAAATTGAGAAAAGAAACATATTATTGTTTGTCGGCATGCTGTCAGCCTACCTGGCGGCATTTTTATCCAAAGAGAACGCCATAGTTTTTCCGCTTTTATTGCTTTTGTATCATTTTAGTTTTTCCAAAAAGATCAGATTCAAGATATTCCTGCCTGTTTTAGTTCTGTGTGTATTTATGGTCGGAATAAGACAAATGGCTATCAAGCAGATATTTTTTAATTTATTTTATTC
>Ga0172381_10003871_pt1 | contig 15678 bp, 11 predicted proteins | sample Leawel6488metaG_FD_119754 | JGI IMG/M metagenome (GOLD analysis project Ga0172381, IMG submission 119754) | Leachate microbial communities from a municipal landfill in Southern Ontario, Canada - Leachate well 64-88 metaG | ecosystem: Engineered > Solid waste > Landfill > Unclassified | place...
ACATTACAGAAGAAGGAAAGTTTAAAGACGAGGTTTCTCCTTTTGCGGGAGTATTTGTAAAAGATGCAGATCCTTTGATAATAGAAGATCTAAAGAGCAGAAACCTTCTCTTTAAGGAAGAGCTTTATGAACACGAGTATCCTTTCTGCTGGAGATGCAGCACTCCCCTTTTGTACTTGGCGAAAGACTCTTGGTTTATAAAAGTTACAGCCATTAAAAAGGAATTGTTAGAGAGAAACAAAAAAATAAATTGGGTTCCAGACTATTTGAAAGAAGGAAGATTCGGGGAATGGTTGAAAGATGTTAAGGATTGGAATTTATCCAGAGAAAGATACTGGGGGACTCCTCTTCCTGTCTGGCAGTGCGAGAAATGCCAAAAGAGAACATGCGTTGGCAGTATAGAAGAATTAAGAGAAAGAGCCGGGAAATATTATAAGATCGAGGACTTACATAGGCCCGCCATAGACGAGATTACTTTTGAATGCGAATGCGGAGGAAAGATGAAGAGGGTAAAGGAAGTAATAGACTGTTGGTTTGATTCTGGCTCTATGCCTTTTGCCCAGCTGCATTACCCTTTTGAGAACAAGGATCTAATAGACAAGAAGAAATATTTTCCTGCCGATTTTATCTGTGAAGGGATAGACCAGACAAGAGGATGGTTCTATACTCTTTTGGTAATTTCAACTTTACTTGGACTGGAAGCTCCTTATAAGAATGTCGTGAGCGTTGGAATAGTATTGGATGAGAAGGGGCAGAAGATGTCAAAGTCCAAGGGGAATATCGTAAAGCCGGCGGATATTATTGAAAAATATGGGGCAGATGTGGCAAGATTTTATTTCTACACTATAAATCCAGTGGCAGAGCCCAAGAGCTTCAGTTTTAACGACGTTCAGGTTCTATATAGGAAATTCTTTGATACTTTGCTAAACACCCAAAAGTTCTTCAATACTTATGCAGAGAAGAAGGAAAGAAGGGAGGAATTCAATTCTAAGAACGTCTTGGACAAGTGGATTGCTTCTTGCATAGAGAAATTGAATGCAGACGTAGAAAGCAAACTAGACGAATACGATATGGTTGGAGCGGCAAGATTGTTTGAAGGGTTTGTGGATGATTTATCCAATTGGTACGTCAGAAGATCTAGAAAGAGATTCCAGAAAGACGGAGAAGCAGTTCAAACTCTTTATTATGCATTATTGAAACTTTCTAAGCTGTTGGCTCCCTTTACCCCATTTCTTTCAGAGTCTCTATATAAGGATCTTGGCGGGAAAGAAGAGTCGGTCCATTTGGACAAATATCCCAGTGCCGATAGTGGTCTGATAGATGAAAAATTGCAGGAAGAAATGATAAGGGTTAGGGAGATAGTCAATTTAGGCTTGAAAGAGAGAGCTAAAGTTGGAATCAAAGTAAGACAACCCTTGCCCGAGCTTTTCGTGGGAAAATTAGGAGAAGGACTGAGTAAAGACTTGCTCTCTTTGGCGGAAGAAGAGGTTAATATTAAGAAGGTGACATTCGATAAAGACTTAAAGGACGAAGTGAGGTTGGATACGACCCTAACTCCAGAGCTGATAGAAGAAGGGACTATAAGAGAAATAATAAGAAGCATACAGATAATGAGAAAAGATGCGGCCCTAAAGCCGGAAGATGAAATATCTGTAATATTCTCAGGGGCTAAAGAATTAGAAGACATGTTAGAAAAGAACAAAGACAACGTCTTAAAAGAAGGAAGGATAAAGAGTTTATCTTTTGGAGAAAACGCAGGAAGGAAAGTAAAGATTGAAGATAAGGAAGTCGCAATAGAAATTAAGAAAGAGTAGATGTTCACTCTTTACCGAACGACAGGGATAATCCTAGGGAAGAAAGACAGAGGAGAAACGGATAGGATATTCGTCTTATATACCAGAGACTTCGGTAGGTTAGAAATGACAGCCAGAGGGGAAAGGAAGATTAATTCTAAGCTCAGAGCGGGCTTAGAAATTTTCTTTCTTTCTAAAGTAGAGTTTATCCAGGGGAAAACACAAAAGACAATAACTGATGCGATGCTGGTGGACAAATTCAAGAATCTAAGGAAAGATGTCGGGAAATTGAAGGTAGCTTACAAAATATCTGCGTTGACTGAAAAGTTATTGAGAGGGCAAGAGGAAGAAAGCAAGATATGGAAGTTATTGAATGAAGTCTTTCAGAAGTTGGATTCCCCCTTACTGAACGAATCAAAAGCAAGTCTTATCTATTATTATTTCTTGTGGAACTTTCTTTCTCTACTCGGATATAAATTGGACTTTTATGATTGTCTCGCGTGCCACAAGAAAGTGAGTTTAGAGAAATTATATTTAATTCCGAAGGACGGAGGCTTGGTTTGTGAAAAGTGCAAGAAAGAGTCCGCTAAAGCTGAAGTGATAGATTCGGATTTAATAAAAATAATAAGAATATTTTATAAGAGGGATCTAGCCACTTTATCTAGGTTGAAAGTGGAAGAGACGGTTTTTAAGAACCTAGAAAGCATATCAAAAAAATATTTGTCTGGGATTTTGGAGAAAACCCAATAATTTGTTAAAGTTAAATATTATGAAAAGAACGACATTATTCATCATTCTAGGCGTCCTATTGATAGGAGCTTTAGGATACTATTATTGGCAGAGGAATATTTATTCCAAGGATATTTTGAAATTGGAAATTTTAGGGCCTGAAATGGTGGACTTGCTGGAGCCCGTGGAATATCTGGTCAAGTACAAGAATAACGGAGACACTAAGCTTGAGAACCCGGAATTGATATTTGAGTTTCCAGACTATTCTATTCCTGATGGGGAAGAGACTCTAAGGATTACAAAGACGGCGGATGAACTTGGCGGAGACATTTATCCAGGAGAAGAGAGAACCATTATTTTCAAGGGAAGATTCCTGGGGAAAGAGGGAGACACTAAGACTGCCAAGGCATATTTAAGCTATAAGCCGAAGAACTTGAATGCCAGATATGAGTCTTCTACGACTTTTACCAGCGTTTTAGATAATGTTCCCTTAACTTTTGAGTTCGATCTTCCTACTAAAGTTGACTCTGGGAAGGAAATAACGTTTAGGCTCAATTATTTTTCCAACGCTAATTATCCCTTATCGGATTTAAGAGTTCTAGTTGATTATCCTGCAGATTTTGAATTTGTGAGATCGAACCCCACTCCCCTAGATCAAGGGGAATGGAATATCGGATTGCTGAACAAAGCTGAAGGAGGAAGAATACAAATTACTGGAAAAATATCAGGAGCAGTTGGAGAAGAAAAGATTTTGAACGCCAGGCTGGGAACTTGGTATGATGGGGAGTTTGTTTTGTTAAAAGAGGCCATAAAAGGAATCAGTATTATAGAGCCTACTATTTATATAACTCAGCAGATAAACAATAATCCCGGATTCGTTGCAGACCCCGGAGATAGTCTGCATTATGAAATATTCTTTAGAAATGTTGGGCAAGACATGTTAGCCGATATGACCATGCAAGTAACGCTAGAAGGAGATTCATTGGATTTGTCTACCTTGAGAACTATAGATGGAACCCTTGAGGAGGGAGACAATTCAATATTGTGGGACTGGAGGAAAATATCGGATCTTCAACTTCTTTCCCCTCAAGAAGAAGGAAAAGTTGAGTTCTGGGTAAAAGTTAAGGATGATTGGGCGATAGGCAGTACAGAAGATAAGAACCCTCAAATTAAGACTAATGTTTATTTGAGCCAGGTCAGGGAGGAGTTCGTCACCAAGATAAATTCAAAATTGGAAATATCCCAGAAAGGATTCTATGAGGACGAAGTGTTCGGAAATTCAGGACCTATTCCCCCGAGAGTCGGGCAAGAGACCTCTTACACTATAATGTGGCAACTCAAGAATTATTATAATGATGTGAGCGGAGTAACCGTAAAAGCTACTCTCCCTGACAATGTAAGGCTTACGGGACAGATATTCCCCGAAGACGCGGCTGAAAAGTTCACCTTTGATTCAAACTCAAGAGAGTTGGTTTGGAATGTTGGAGACTTGCTTGTCGGTCAAGGAGTATTGAATACTCCTCCAAGTATAGTTTTTCAGGTTAAGTTAACCCCAGCTGCTTATCAGAGGTATCAGGCTGCGACACTTGTTAATCAGGCTACAGTCACCGGACAGGATCAGTGGACTGGAGCTACTATCCAGGATACGGATGTCGCCCTCACTACATTGCTTCCGTCAGACCCGTCTATTACTACTAGTGAAGGATTAGTTCAATAACATGCAAGATTTAATGCAAAAAATAATATCGTTAGCCAAGAGGAGAGGATTTATATTCCCCTCTTCTGAGATATACGGAGGCTTTGGCTCATGCTACGACTACGGGCCTTTGGGAGTAGAAATGAAAAATAATATAAAGGTTGCCTGGAGGAAAGAAATGTTGCAGCTCCAAAATGATATTGTTGGTCTGGACGCAGCAATCTTGATGAGCCCTAAGATTTGGGAAGCTTCTGGGCATTTGACTGCTGGGTTTGCCGACGAATTAGTAGAATGCAAAAAGTGCCATCATCGTTTCAGAAAGGATTTCTTAGAGAAAGAAGTCTGCCCTGATTGTAAGGGGGAGCTGACATCTCCCAGGAAGTTTAATTTGATGATGAAGACGCACATAGGCCCCGTGGAGGAAGATTCTTCTATAAGTTATTTGAGGGCAGAAACCTGCCAGGGAATATATGTTAATTTCTTGAATGTTTTGGACTCTTCCAGAAAGAAGATTCCTTTTGGTATCGCTCAAGTAGGTAAATCTTTCCGAAATGAAATAACTCCGGGAAACTTCACCTACAGGACTAGGGAGTTTGAGCAAATGGAGATGCAGTGGTTCTGCAATCCCAAGGACGCAGACAAGTTCTTTGATTATTGGAAAGAGCAGAGAATGAATTGGTATTTAAAGCTCGGAATAAATAAGGATAACATTAGGTTCTCAGAAACCAAGAAAGAAGATTTGGCTCACTATGCAAAGAAAGCAGCTGATATAGAATATAAGTTCCCTTTTGGCTGGAAAGAGATAGAAGGAGTGCATCACAGGGGAGATTGGGATTTATCTAACCATTCCAAATATTCAGGCCAAGACTTGAGCTATTTAGACGAAGAGACGAAAGAAAAGTATTTCCCGTATATAATAGAAACTTCAGCTGGAGCAGATAGAACGATGTTAGCTTTCTTAATAGACGCTTTTAGAGAGGTTGAGGGAGGAAGGTCCGAGGAATCTTCCAAGGAATCAGAAACAATGTTGGCGTTGGATAAGGCTTTGTCTCCGATAAAAGTTGCCGTATTCCCTCTAATGAAGAATAAACCTGAATTAGTGGCAAAGGCAAAAGAGGTCTATTCTCTGCTGAAGTCTCATTTCATGTGCCAGTATGACGAAACAGGATCTATCGGAAGAAGGTACAGAAGGCAGGACGAGATAGGAACAGTTTTCTGCATAACTATAGATTTCGATACTCTAGAAAAAGGCGAAGTAACCTTGAGAGACAGGGATACGATGCAACAGGAAAAAGTTAATATTAAAGATTTGCTCTCTACTCTAAGGGGGAAGTTTGAAAATTAATGTTTAAAAAAATAACTCTGAAAAACGGCTTGAGGATCGTAACTGTCCCCCAGGCCAATACTGAAGCGGTTACCGTTTTTGCGATAGTTGGAACTGGCTCAAAATATGAGAGAAAAGAGATATCCGGAATATCTCATTTCTTAGAGCACATGTTCTTTAAGGGGACCCAAAAGAGGCCGTCTCCTTTGAAGATAATAGAACCATTAGATAAAGTGGGCGGTCTTTTCAATGCATTCACCGGAGAAGAGTATACTGGTTATTTTGCCAAAGTTGCAGCTGATCAGGTGGATATAGCTTTGGATTGGGTATCGGATATCTATCTAAATTCTTTATTGCCCCAAAAAGAGATGGAAAAAGAAAGAGGAGTGATAATAGAAGAAATAAACATGTACTTGGATACCCCCATGATGTATATCGGGGAGATTTGGAAAGACCTCTTGTACGGAGACCAGCCAGCAGGCTGGGATATAGCTGGAACAAAAGAGACTGTCAGAAATATTTCAAGACAACAGATGTTTTCCTATAGGAAGTCACAATATACGGCCCCTAATACCGTAGTTTGCGTAGCGGGGAATATAAAAGAAGACCAGATAATAGAAAAAGTAAAAGATTATTTTAAAAACATATCGAAGTTTAAATTCACGGATAAGGTAAGAGTGTTGGAGAATCAAAAAGGTCCTGGATGTTTAGTTCATTACAAAAAGACTGATCAGTCACATTTCCACCTGGGAGTAAGGACATATAGTCTCTCTCACCCAGACAAGTATGTTTTGGAAGTAATGTCTACTATTCTAGGAGGAATGATGAGCTCGAGGTTATTTACTGAGATAAGAGAAAAACTGGGTCTCGCTTATTATGTTAGATCGGAGAACGTTGAAGATACGGATACGGGATATTTGGTTGTAAAATCCGGCGTGGATAATCAAAGGATAGATAAAGCAATAATTACAACCCTAAAAGAGTTTAAGAAGATTTCAGAGAAAAAGGTTTCGGTGGCTGAATTGAAAAAAGCCAAAGAAAACGTTAAAGGGAAGCTCTCTTTGAGCTTAGAGTCTTCAGACGCCAAGGCATTCTTCTATGCTGGCCAGGAGATTATAGAGAAGAAGATGACAAAGCCAGAAGATATCTTCAAGGCAATTGATAAAGTTTCTGCAAATGATATTCTAAGAGTAGCGAAGGATATCTTTAAACAAGAGAAATTGAATTTAGCAATTATAGGTCCTTTTGAGGACAAAGAAAGATTTCAGAAACTATTAAAGATATGAACGAGAAAGTATTAGACATTTCTTGGGCGAGTATTTTCAAAATTGCTCTGACTTTGATTATATTTTATGTTATCTACCTGATTAAAGATATTCTTGTTTGGTTTATTTTTGCTTTGATTATTTCTGTTCTGTTCGACCCAGCCATCAAGTTTTTACAAAGATTCAGGTTTCCGCGAGTGCTCGCTGTCATTCTAGTTTATCTCGTTTTTTTCGGGGTATTAGGAGGAACCCTCGTATTGACCATCCCTATGTTCGTGGACGAGATCCAGGAGTTCTCCAGGTTATTCCCGCAGTATTTTAATACTTTAGCTCCTTTCTTGCAGGGATTGGGAGTAGAGGCCTTTGAGAGTATGGATAGCTTTACAACTTCCTTGGGGACTATGCTTCAAGATGCTTCTTCAGATATTCTAAGCGCATTAGCTTTGATTTTTGGTAGTATAGGGGCTACTTTCTTTGTCCTAACGATTGCTTTGTTTCTGTCTCTCGAAGAGAGGGCCATGGAAAAGTTTATTGGGCTCTTAGCTCCAAAGAGGATAGAGGGCTACGTTCTCTCTCTTTGGGAGAGATCTCAGGTAAAAGTGGCAGGGTGGTTCGGCAGCAGAATATTAACCTGTGCATTTGTCGGGATAGCGGTATTCATAACCTTATATTTGTTTGATGTTAAGTATTCTTTCATTTTAGCCTTAATGGCTGGAATATTTGATTTCATTCCTGTGATAGGTCCGCTCATCGTTGCCCTTTTGGCCTTTATGTTGGTCGCCTTGGATTCGTGGCTAAAAGCCGTATTCGTCTTGGTAGCTTTCTTCTTGATCCAGCAGATAGAGGGGAACATATTATCTCCTATTCTGACTAAGAAGTTCGTCGGGCTTCCTCCTGTTTTGGTTTTGATTTCATTATCCATAGGAGCTCAGTTGCTCGGGATACTTGGTGCAGTCTTGGCAGTGCCTTTGTCTGGAATACTCTACGAGTTTATAAGAGACTTCTTGAAGAAGAAGAAAGAAGAGAAATCAATGGTTATGTAGCCATGGGGAAACTTTATATTGTCGCAACGCCCATAGGAAATATGGAAGATATTAGCAACAGAGCCCTCCGCATTCTTTCGGAGGTTGATTTAATTTTGTGCGAAGATACAAGACAGACTCAGAAATTATTGGAGAGGTATGAAATCAAGAAACCAGTTCTGAGCTACCATCAGCATTCAAAATTGGAGAAAGTGGAGGATATAATAGAGATGTTGAAAGAGGGAAAGAACTTGGGGTTGGTTTCTGACGCAGGGACTCCTGGTATTTCAGACCCCGGAAACCTTCTTGTTTCAAAAGCGTCGGGAGTAAGCGATATTGAAATAATTCCTATCCCCGGCCCTTCTGCTTTAGCCGCTGCAGTCAGCATATCTGGATTTCCAATGGATAGGTTCTCTTTTTTTGGTTTCCCCCCAGTTAAGAAAAAGAGAAATAAGTTTTTTGAAGAAGTTTCCGATTCGAAATATCCTGTTATCTTTTACGAATCGCCTTATAGGATCAGAAAGGCCCTTTTGGAACTCCCAAAAGACAGGGAAGTAGTTGTCTGTCGGGAGCTGACTAAGAAGTTTGAGAGTATCTATAGGGGAAACGTGGAAGAAGTGTCTAAAATGGTAGAAAAAGCAGATCCCAGGGGAGAGTTTGTAGTGGTGTTAAACGGCAAGAAATAGGTTTAAAAAAGAGCTTATTTGTGTTAAAGTTGAGGGTAAGGAGACCCTTTTTTAGTTTATGAAGGATAAATTTTATATCACAACCAGCATAGCTTATACCAATTCTGCTCCCCATGTCGGGTTTGCTTTAGAATTGGTCCAGGCCGATGCAATTGCCAGGTATCAGAGGGCTCTAGGAAAAGAAGTATTCTTTCTGACCGGCACGGATGAACACGGAACTAAAATAGTTAAAGCTGCCGAAAAAACAGGAAAGAGTGTAGTGGATTTTACCGATGAGATATCTTCTAGATTCAAAGAGCTGGCTAAAACTCTGAATATTTCTAACGATGATTTTATAAGAACTACGGACCAGAAGAGACATTGGCCTACGGTTCAGAATATTTGGAAGAAATTGGCAGACCAAGGGGATATTTATAAAAAGAAGTATAAAGGGCTATACTGCGTAGGATGCGAGGCTTTTTTGAAAGAAAAAGATTTGGTTGACGGGAAATGTCCCGTTCATCATCAAGAGCCAGAAGAGATAGAGGAAGAAAATTATTTCTTCAAGCTTTCTAAATATGCGGATAAAGTAGAATCTTATTTAGAAAGCGAAGAGTTGAGAATATACCCTTCTTCTAGAAAAAACGAAATATTGAATTTTATAGAACAAGGAGTAGAAGATATGAGCTGCTCCAGATCGAAAGAGAATCTTAAATGGGGAATACCCGTTCCTGGGGACGAAGAACAGATCGTATATATATGGTTTGAAGCTCTGATAAATTATATTTCCGCACTGGAATCTTCAGGGAAAACAGAATTTTGGCCGGCGGATGTTCATTGCATAGGAAAGGACATATTCCGTTTCCATTGTTTACTGTGGCCGGCGATGCTGATTGCTTTAGGCAAAGAAATTCCTAAATCTCTTTTTGTCCACGGGTACATTACTTCTAACGGAGAAAAGATGTCTAAATCTTTAGGGAACGTGATTGATCCGTTTGAGTTGGTGAAGAAATATGGATTAGATCCCGTAAGATATTACTTATTGAGAGAATTCTCCCCTACAGAAGATGGAGATTTCACTTTTGATAAATTTGAAGATAGGTATAATTCGGATTTGGCAAAAGGATTAGGGAACTTGGTCTCCAGGGTTTTAAAATTGTTGGAAAAAATTGAAATAACGAAGCCGGATTCAAAGTTGGATAACAATATAGAAGACACCAAAGAAGTCTGCGGGAGATTATTGTCAGAATTCAAATTTAACGAAGCCTTGGCCGCAATCTGGTCTCTAATAAGCGTCTGTGATAGGTATATCGAGGCAGTAAAGCCTTGGGAGGATACAGAGAAAAAAACAGAGGAATTATCCAGTCTAGCTAAGGCCATTGGAGAGATAGAGGGGTTATTAAGGCCATTTCTGCCCGATACGGCGGATAAGATAAGAGAACAGTTGAAAAAGAAGAAAGCGGAAGCTTTATTCCCCAGAATATGATTATAGATACGCACGCTCACGTGAATTTCAATGCTTATAAGGATGATTCCTCCGAGGTCGTGAAAAGATCTTTGGAAAATGGCGTTTGGATGATTAATGTTGGCTCCCAGTATTCTACTTCTAAAAGAGCAGTAGAAATGGCAGAAAGTTATCCAGAAGGAGTCTATGCCGCAATAGGCTTGCACCCAATTCATTTAGAGACAGGGCTCGTAAAAATAAAAGACGATCCAGAAGAGATTCAGTTCAAAACAGTGGAAGAAGATTTTGATACTAATCTGTATCGAGAATTGGCCAAAAGCAAAAAGGTAGTGGCCATAGGAGAAGTCGGATTGGATTATTACTGGAGACCAAAAGGAACTGCCAAGAAAGAAGCTTTCAAAATCAAACAGAAAGAAGTTCTCTTTAAACAGTTGGATTTAGCAAAAGAGCTTAATCTTCCAGTTATATTTCATTGCAGGATGGCACACCAAGAATTGATTCAATTATTAAAGGAGTACGGCCCGATAAAGGGAGTGATCCATTGTTTTACGGGATCGAAAGAGGAGGCAAAGGAATATTTGGACATGGGATTGTGTCTGGGGCTTAATGGAATAATATTTAAATTAAATATAGACGAAGTAATAAAAGAGATGCCTCTAGATAAGATTTTATTTGAGACAGACTGCCCTTACCTCACTCCCCCGCCGAAAGAGGGGAGGAATGAGCCTTTGTATATAAAATATGTTGCAGAAAGAGTATCTGAAATAAGGAATATGGAGGTAGAAGAGTTAAATGACACAACAGCAAGAAACGCTAGAAAACTCTTTAGATTTTAATTAGCTTTCTGTAAAATAAAAATATAAGGGGGCTAAATGCCCCATTTTGTATGAATAGACAAAATTAAGAATAATGTTATTATACTCTTATCAATATATGGAGCTAGAAGATCTAAAATCTGGGCAACCCAAGATTGCCATAATCGGAGGAAGTGGCTTTCATAATCCTGGAGTATTCAAAAAGGAGATGGAAATTCAGATCCAGACGCCTTTCGGTTACCCCTCTGCTCCTATCGAGATAGGTGATTTTATGGGCAAAAAGGTAGCTTTTATAGCTAGACATGGTAAATCCCATCAATTTCCTCCTCATAAGGTTCCTCATAGAGCAAATATCTGGGCATTAAAAAAACTAGGAGTAGAAAGGATAATTGGAATTTGCACTGTTGGCTCTCTCCAGGAGACTTTTAGACCAGGAGAACTAGTTCTTTGCGATCAGTTTATAGATTTTACAAAGAAGAGAGAATATACTTTTTATGATAAGAAAGCCGTTCACGTTTCTTTAGCCGATCCTTTCTGCCAAGACATGAGAATGGTATTCGCTGATAACGCCAAGAAATTAAATATTCCGATACATCAGACAGGAGTTTATTTCTGTATAGAAGGACCAAGGTTTTCAACTAGGGCAGAGTCTAGATTCTTGAAAAGTTATGCTGATGTTGTGGGCATGACATTAAACCCCGAAGCTGCGTTAGCTAGAGAATTAGAGATCTGTTATGTTTCTATAGCTATGGTCACGGATTATGATGTTTGGCAGGAGAGTCCAGTTAGTGCCCAGGAAGTGAAATTGGTTATGGAAAACAACATGGAAAAAGTTAGACAACTACTTGTTTCTACAATTCCATATATTTCAGAGCAGAGGAGCTGTTCATGCAAAGACGCCCTGAAATTTTCTGAGATATAATCTTTTAAATAAAAAATCGGGCATCCTAGAATGGTTGCCCGATGTTATTTTCGAAAGTCGAAATAATTTTTTTACTACTTGGAAGATGTTCCAAATAGCTTTCGACTGCCTGTTTAAACGAGATTGTACTAGTCTCTTTTATGATGCCGTAAGCTTTCTTCTTATCCGCGATGGTGTCGTTGAACTTTTTTGCCATATATCGTCCCATCGTTGACGGATCGGCATCGGCTAACTGGGTCAGGAAAATATAGCCATAATCTAACGGGTTTATAGTCAATCTGGCAATCAGATTCTGAGTTCTATATAACTCCGATGGCAATTTTATTTCTCCCAGTAAGCTTCCGCCATTAAGCAGATCAGATACAGAAGATTTTGTTAGGTATAGTTTTATGGCACCAGTTAATGCTCTATCATAGGATTCTTTTTCCCCAGCGAGGAAGTTTTTCCCTAGCTCCATATTTAGTTTCCCATCTCTTGCCAGAATGGCTCCCGTGAAAGGGAATCCTAGGATATCTGTGCAGGGAAGATTGGCTTGATTCAGTATAAAAGCGGAAGGGATAACATCCCACGGCTTCGTGACATCGCGCCAATCGGCATAAACTAAGACATTTCTATCGACGATTTCAGCTAATCTAGTTCCCGTAGAATCCAGGGAACGGCATTGGGGGCCGAATAAAGAGTAAAAAAGATTAAAAACTTGCTGCTGTCTTTCTCTCTGATCTTCGGTCTTCATGTAGCCAAGGGGCACTTCCCAGATTTCCGTAGATTTCTTTAAGGATTTTCTGGTGTTTCCTTTGTCAAAGATTGTTGTCTCGCCGTTCTTTATTGCAACAAACTTTCTGCCGTCTCGAAGATTAGTGACAATTGCCACGGCTATGTCGTCGAAACTAAGTATGTTTTTGAACTTGGAGATGGCGATATTCGTTCCGTAAGGCAGGGCATTAATAGCGTTTTGCGTTCCTTCTATCTCATCCATTAGGATGACTAACTCGGGGTTATTGTTGATGTAACTACCCTCTTCGCCTAGGAAGCATATATTTATACCTCTTTTGGCGAAGAATCTCGATACGGATTCATGTACCGCAGAATCCCAAGCCGTAACGATATCTCCTTCAGACCCCTTTTTTACTATAGAATCTGTTGGAACAATGTTTGTTATGGATAGTTCTGCTTCATGAATAGCAGCTAAACCATATTCTGCTAATTCTTCATTCTCCATTAATAGAAACCTCCCTTTTATACAATCTCAAGTAATATTTAGATATTAAGGACTGATTTGCTTATAACATATCTTTGTGAGACGTCAAGATGAATTTAATCATTTTTAATTGAAAAAACCTAATTTTTATGGTAAATTAATAGGAAATGGTATACAAACCACAAGAAATAGAACCAAAATGGCAGAAGAACTGGGAAGACCATAAATTCTATAAGGCAGAGGATTTTTCCAAGAAGCCTAAGAAGTATTTTATGGTTGAGTTCCCCTACCCTTCAGGCGCTGGTCTTCATGTTGGCCACGCCAGGTCTTATACGGCCTTGGACGCATCTGCCAGAAAGAGCAGGATGGAAGGGAATAATGTGTTGTTCCCTATGGGTTGGGATGCTTTCGGATTACCCACGGAGAACTATGCGATAAAGAACGGAATTCATCCTGCACAAGCCACGGAGAAGAACATAGCCAACTTCAAAAGGCAGATGAAGAGCCTAGGATTCTCTTTTGACTGGTCCAGGGAAATTAATACGACAGATACTAAATACTATAAGTGGACTCAATGGATATTCTTAAAGCTTTTTGAAAAGGGATTAGCTTATCAAACGGAAATGCCGGTTAATTGGTGTCCTTCTTGCAAAATCGGGTTAGCTAACGAGGAGGCAGTCGGAGGGAAGTGCGAGAGGTGCGGGGCCCAAGTAGAGCAAAAAAACCTGAAGCAATGGATGATAAGGATAACCAAGTATGCAGATAGGCTCATAGATGATTTAGACGGGATTGATTTTTTGGACAAGATAAAGGCTCAGCAGATTAATTGGATAGGTAGAAGTTATGGGACAGAGATTCTTTTTAAAGTAAAAGACAGTAAAGAAGTTATAAAAGTATTCACCACGAGAGCTGATACTCTTTTTGGAGTAACAGCTGTTGTTTTAGCTCCAGAGAATCCATTAGTTTCTTCTCTGGTCACGAAAGAGAACGAAGAGGCTGTTGAAAAGTACATAAAGGAAGCAAAGGAGAAAAATGAATTTGAGAGAGAGAACGCAGAAAAAGAGAAGACAGGAGTGTTTACGGGCAGTTTCTGCATAAATCCTATTAACGGGGACGCAGTCCCCCTTTGGGTTGGAGACTATGTTGTTTCTTCTTACGGAGGAGGAGCTGTTATGATGGTTCCTGCACATGATTACAGAGATTACGATTTCGCTAAACAATATAAGCTGGAGATTAAAGAAGTTGTCTCTGGCGGAGACATCTTGAAAGAAGCCTTCGTTGATTATGGGAAATTAGTTAATTCTGGAGAATTCATTGGGTTAGATTCTAAAGAGGCTATAAAGAAAATTACGGAATGGTTGGAAAAAAATGAATTGGGAGAGAAAACGATAAAATATAAATTGAGAGATTGGGTTTTTTCTAGGCAGCATTACTGGGGAGAGCCGATACCTATCGTGCATTGTGAGAAATGCGGGGCGGTTCCCGTCTCTGAAAAAGATCTACCGATAGAACTTCCTTATGTTGAGAAATATCAGCCCACTGGGACTGGAGAATCTCCTTTGGCTGCAATATCAGATTGGGTTAATACAAAGTGTCCAAAATGTGGAGGTTCGGCGAAAAGAGAAACGGACACAATGCCCAATTGGGCGGGATCTAACTGGTACTTCATGCGATACTGCGATCCTGATAACAGCAAAGCTTTGGCTGACTCAAAGAAACTAAAGTATTGGCTGCCCGTGGATTGGTATAACGGAGGGATGGAACATACCACCCTGCATTTACTGTACTCCCGTTTCATATATAAATTCCTTTACGATATAGGATCAGCCCCAACCCCAGAGCCCTACCAGAGAAGAACTTCTCACGGAATGGTTTTGGCCGAGGATAATAGGAAGATGTCTAAGTCTTTTGGAAATGTCATAAATCCAGACGATATTGTGAAAGAATTCGGAGCAGACGCTTTGAGAGTTTATGAAATGTTCATAGGTCCTTTCGACCAGGCGATAGCTTGGAGCACAAACGGGCTGAAGGGATGCTATAGATTTTTAGAGAAAGTCTACTCCAGAGCAACAGAAGAGCTTGGAGGATCTGTTTCGGCAGAAGAATCCGCAGAGAACAAGAAGAAATTAAACAAACTAATCAACAAAACGATAAAGCAGGTGACTCAAGACACGGATAATCTCAAGTTTAACACTGCCATGTCTGCCTTGATGGTTTTTATGAATGAATCTAACGGTTTGCATTTGCAGGACGAGAAAGAAGAGAGAGGAATATTCGGGAAATTTTTAACCATTTTATCTCCTTTCGCCCCCCACCTAGCAGAAGAGTTATGGAGAGAGATTGGGAACAAGAACAGCATTTTTGAAGAAGAGTGGCCTAAATTTGATCCAAAACTGATGAAAGAAGATAAAATAACTCTTATGGTCCAGGTAAACGGGAGGATAAGAGCTCAGATAGAGGCATCTTCGGATATTTCAGAAGAGGAAGCTAAGGAACTTGCAATTTCAGATGAAAAGGTTAAAAATTGGATTGTTGGGAAAGATATCAAAAAGGTGATATTCGTGCCGAATAAACTAATAAACATAGTATGTGCGGAATAGTAGGATATATATCCAAAGAAGAAAATCCAAATTCACTTAAACTCGCTTTAGAGGCCCTAAAAAGGTTGGAATATCGCGGATACGATTCTGCTGGTTTTGCGTTTTGGGACGATGAAAAGAAAGAAATAGTTTCGGAAAAAGCGGTGGGCAAAATAGCAAACCTTGAGGAAAAGATAAACGGGAA
>Ga0172381_10003872_pt1 | contig 15678 bp, 14 predicted proteins | sample Leawel6488metaG_FD_119754 | JGI IMG/M metagenome (GOLD analysis project Ga0172381, IMG submission 119754) | Leachate microbial communities from a municipal landfill in Southern Ontario, Canada - Leachate well 64-88 metaG | ecosystem: Engineered > Solid waste > Landfill > Unclassified | place...
AAAAAACCTCCTTTGCCGGGAGGTTGATTTCAGATTCTAATTTTTGATCTGGTTTATATGCGCGAAAAACACTCCCAACAGAGGAATTCAGCCAGACAACAATTTTTTATTGAGAATTGTTTTTCCATTACGCTGTTATCCTATCATAATTTTTCACCATGTCAAATTTTTACAGCAAAAAACCAACTAAAAATGCAAGGGGTTAGACCCCTTGCATTAAAAGTTTAGAACTATTCTCAAATTTAGGTTCCTTCCTGCCAGCTGGTCAGGTATTTTTTCTGCTGGTCGGTCAATTGGTCGATGGAAATTCCCATCGAATTCAGCTTCAGGGCTGCCACGTAATTTTCGATCTCGTCCGGGATATCATAAACGCCGGGCTTCAATTCCCCCTGATGCTTTACCGCCCATTCGCTCCCAAGGGCTTGGGTCGAGAAGCTCATATCCATAACCGAGGCCGGATGGCCTTCGGCAGCGGCCAAATTCACCAGCCTGCCTTCGGCCAAAAGATAGATCCTTTTGCCGCCAACCAAATATTCATCAACAAAATTGCGCACGCCCTTGGTAACTTTACTGGCGATCTGCTCCAAAGCCTTAACGTTCAACTCCACGTCAAAGTGGCCGGAATTGCAGACTATCGCTCCGTCTTTCATTAATTTGAAATGGTCCTTATCGATAACATTAATGTCCCCTGTCAGCGTGCAAAAAACATCGCCGATCTTGGCCGCCTCTATCATCGGCATAACGGAAAATCCGTCCATCGCCGCCTCAAGCGCTTTGATAGTATCGACTTCGGTGACGATCACTTTCGCGCCCATGCCCCGCGCGCGCATGGCAAAACCGCGGCCGCACCAGCCATATCCGGCGCAAACAAAAGTTTTTCCGGCGATCAGAACATCGGTCGCGCGAATGATCCCGTCCAAAGTTGATTGGCCGGTGCCATAACGGTTATCAAACAAATTTTTAGTTTTCGCGTCATTCACGGCTACGACCGGAATCTTTAAGGCCCCGTCTTTATCCATGGCCCGCAAGCGAATGACTCCGGTGGTCGTTTCCTCCATACTGCCGATGATCTGCTTGCAGAGTTCCGGGTAATCCTTGTGAATAGTGGAAATAAGATCGGCGCCGTCGTCCATCGTTATTCTCGGACTGTGCGCGACCGCCGCTTTGATATGTTTGAAAAACATATCTCGATCCTCGCCTTTCATCCCGTAAACCGCTATGCCGTAATCTTTCACCAAACTGGCCGCCACGTCGTCCTGCGTTGACAGCGGGTTGGAAGCGCAAAGCAAAACTTCGGCGCCTCCGGCCTTAAGAGCGCGGACTAGATTGGCGGTCTCGCAGGTAATATGCAAGCAGGCGGACATTTTCAATCCGGCCAAAGGTTTTTCTTTCTCGAACTTCTCGCGCACCTGTCTTAACACGGGCATATCGTTCGAAGCCCACTCGATCCTCTTTTTCCCTTGCTCCGCCAAATTGATATCTTTAATATCGTATTCCATAAATTTATTTTTGAATTGATTATAAAATAATTTTATCGCCGATCAAAAACCGCCTCATGCCAAGATCATATTGGCAAATCTTCTTGAAAATTTTGCTTATGCCTCTCTTTCAACTCATTAATAGTAAACGCGTGCGTTTGGGTTCCGTATTTCTCGACAGTATAGACCGCCACCGTGGATGCCAAGCGTCCGGCAACATCCAGCGGCAATCCCAGCGCCAGCCCCTTGATAAAACCGGCTCTGAACGCATCGCCCGCGCCCGTCGGATCGCTGGTATTTTCCGGCTTGGCCGGAGGAATATTATAAAATGCGCCTTTAGTTTTGATCGTACAGCCTTTATCTCCCAGCGTGGTTATCAATATCTCCGTCTCTTTCAAAATATCATCTTCGTTAAGTCCGGTTTTCCGCATAACCATGCCTAATTCGTAATTGTTGGAAATGAACGCTTTCGCCCCGCTGATCCCATGCAACAGATCCCTGTCGCTCAAAACCGTGATCTGCTGGCCGGGATCATAAATATAGGGAACGCTATTCTCTTTATAAAAATCGGCGTATTCTTCCATGCTTTCCATGCATCCGGGGGCGATGATCGCCAGCGCGTCATTTACAAATTCCTTGCCCAACTTGTTTCCGGGATATTTCATCGCTCCCGGATAAAAAGCGGTTATCTGGTTGTCGGAACGGTCGGTCATAATGTAACAAAAAGAGGTCTTTTCTTCAGGAATGACCTTCATCATGCTCGAATCTATATTGTGCTTGTCCATCCAGGCGCGGTAAGCATCGAAATCATTGCCGACGGTCGCCAGAACAAAAGGCCTTTCGCCAAGCAAAGCCAGATTATAAGCGATATTGCCGGCAGTGCCGCCAAAATTCTCGGTGCATGTCTCGAGAGGGAAAGAAATATTGAGATTATGGATCTTCTCGGGCAAAATATGTTCGGAAAATTTACCCGGAAAGTTCATTATCCTGTCATATGCCAGCGAACCGGAAACAAGAATTTTCATAAAATTAGCCAAGATATGATGAATTTAATTAGCAAGCCTGTCTTGTCTAATTTAGCGTTTTTGAAACGTTTTATCAAATATGAACAGTTAAGCCGGCTTGAAAGACCCCTCCTCTTGAACGGCAACTCCGCCCTTAAGATAATAAAACTTTTTGATATTGATATTTTTCAAGAAAAACCTGTCGTGGGAAACGGCCAGTATCGCGCCCTCGAAATCCTTCAACGCTTTCTCGATGGCTTCTATGGAATCTATGTCCAAATGGTTGGTCGGCTCGTCCAAGATCAAAAAATTACTGCCGGCGGCCGTTATTTTTGCCAGACAAAGCCTCCTTCTCTCCCCAAGGCTCAAGTCCTTTATCTTTTTTGTTTGGTCATCGCCGGAAAAAAGGAACCTGCCGAGCACTTTTCGCGAATCTCCCGCCGTTGCATCGTATTCTTTTTCAAACTCTTCCGAAACCGTCCTTTCGATATCATCAAAGATCATTTCTTGGGGCAAATAGCCGATCTTCACGTTTGGGTTCAATTTTATCTCTCCCTGCGCCAATGCGGTCTGTCCAAGGATGGTTTTGATAAAGGTCGTTTTTCCCGATCCATTCGGACCAAGCAAGGCGATCCTGTCTTTCCCGTATATCGCCAGATCCGCCAGATCAAAAAGCTTTTTGCCGTCAATGCCAAAAGAAGCGCCTTTTATTTGCAAGACCCTTTGCCCTTCCCCCAGGTAATTATCCAAAATGATCTTAAAACTTTTTTCTTTCTGCGGCTTTTCGATCCTGCCGCTGCTCTCCAAAAATTGCTCCAGCTTGTTCTCTCTGTTCTTCGCCTGCTTCATCGCCTTCGCCGCTTTTTTCCTGACATAATAATCGCCGCCGTTCGTTTTGCTCTCCAGTAAGGCGGATCTGGCCTTTGTCTCCGCTATCCGATCTTCGATCCTCTTAACGTTCTTTTGCTGAAGGCCGTAAAGCGTTTTTTGGTTGTCGGATTCTTTTTGGCGGGTTTGGATATAGGCGCTAAAATTGCCGGGGTAGATCTTCGCTATCCTTCCTTTCTCGGTCATCTGCAGATCTATTATCTTGGTGGCTGTTTCGTCCAGCATCCAGCGGTCATGGGATACCAACAACAAACCGCCCTTAAAATCGGTAAGAAAATCCCGCAAAAAATCCAGCCCTTCAATATCCAAATGATTGGTCGGCTCATCCAATAAGAGCACTGTCGGACCGTTTATCAGAACTTTGGCCAAGCTTATCTTCGCCATCTCTCCTCCGCTAAATTCCCCAAGCTTCTTTTTCAGATCGATCTCGTCAAAACCCAGCTGGCTTAAAATTTTCCTGATCCTCCACTCCTGGACGGCCTGTCCATCGTTAAAAAATCCTTCCGCCGTTTTCTCAAGATCATCTTCAACTGTCTGTCTCAAATAGCCGATCCGCTCGCCTTTGCCGATGATAACGCTTCCCTGATCCGGCTCGATCTCGCCGACGATCATTTTCAGTAAAGTGCTCTTACCTGCGCCATTCCTCCCGACAAGCCCAGCCTTTTCCCCGGCATTAACGCTAAAAGAGACCCCGTCAAAAAGAGTTTCCCCGGCGAATATTTTCTTGAGCGATTCTACTTTAAGCATTAATAAAATTTATTGCTTGCGCCGCACATTCTTTTTTAGGGACTCCAAGGGTATCCGCAATCCGACCGGCCTGTTCGGGATAAAGTGCTTCGATGTTTTCGGTTCCAGCAATTTCCCGGATAAACCGGCCTGCACGACCATTTCCTTGGTTATTTCCTCTCCTTCCCTCCACGCTTCGATCTTTATGTCTTCGTTATTATAATCGACAAAGATACACCGGCGAAAACGCCAGTCCGAAGAACTTGATAGCGTTAAACCGGTGATGTCCGTCCAAAATTACTTTTGTATTTTTATCGACGATTATCGGATCATTAATGTATCCGTCTTTTCCTATCTCCTCGATCAATTCCTTTAAATGGTCCTCTCTGATCATCTCATGCTGTTTCAAGGAACCGATCTCGATCATTTCTATTTCTGTTTTCATATGCTTTTTTCTTTTAGTTATTAAAAAACCTCCAGTCGCCGGGAGATCTTGTTTATAAAATATTATAAATTTAATTTATATTCACGCGCAAAGATCCCAGCGAAAAAAACGGGCCTGACAACAACAATTTTTCGATAAGATTATTCCGATCACAATATTATGCTATCCGTAAATTTTAATGATGTCAAATTATCGCTCCCCGCAGTTAGTTGGTTGAATAGCTTAGAAGGTCTTCGATCGTGACAAAAGTATAACCCTGGGATCGCAAGCCATCAATGATCTTGGGAAGGGCTTCGCGGTCTGCCTCGCATTGCGTTTTGCAAAACGGATGAAGCAGGATTATCGACCCCGGTTTTGTATTTTCCAAAGTATAACTAACTATCGCCTCGGCGTTTCCGGCAACATAAGTATCAGGCTCGACATTCCACATAATGGTTTTTATCTTGTGCTGTTGAAGGTACCAAGGCAAAACTATCAGCTTCTTCCCGCCCGGAGGACGGAACGTTATCTCTCCTCGGTAACCGGCGCCTCGAATAAGGTCATTGGTTTTTGCGATCTCGGCATCTACGAACAAAAACGGTCTGAAAATAAATGTCGGGTGGGAATACGAATGATTCCCGATTTCGTTTCCCCTTTCAATGATATTTTTAACTTGATCGGGATATTCCTCGATATTTTGTCCGATAAGATAAAAGGTCGCTTTCGCGTTTTTTTCCGCCAAAATATCAACCACTTCGTCCGAATACTCCGAAGGGCCGTCATCAAAAGTGAGCGCCGCCACTTTTTGCTCGGTCCGCACCCTGTCGGTCAAACCTCCGAAAAATTGAAAAGTTCGCGATTTGCTCAAACGGAAAAGACCATATCCGGCCAAGAGAATCAAAACAAGCGACACAAGCGCTGCTACGGCTTTTTTATTCATAATATTATTTGGCCCAAAACTTTTTAATATCTGGGCAGCCTCACTGTAATTATTATCCTTGCCTCTGTTATTATTTTGCAACCGTTAGGAGCTGTTAGATCAAAGAAGTTTCCTCGGCTGGATAAGAATTCCGAAAAAAGAGACCAGTGCCAATACTCCCATGCCGGCAAAAAGCCAATGGAATCCGAAGACCGAAGCCACAAAACCGCCGGCAACGGTGCCGGCGGCCGTTAATATATTAGAAAAGATCATCCAATTAGAATATTCCCGGATCTGCTTGCCGGAATCCAAATGTTCGGCAAAGATCGCGTTGAACGCCGGCGATCCGGCGGCTTCGCCAAGTCCCAACAATATTTGAAGCAGGGCCAGCTGGAAAATATTTCCGATGCCTATGTATAAAAACCACGCGATCGCTCTTATCAAAAATCCCGCCAAAAGAAGATATTCTTTCTCCTTCAAAAGATCCCCTTTTTTCGAAATCGCAAAAGTAAAAATGCTCGTCGCCAACAAGCCGACCGCCCAAGTCGCGCTTATGGAGAAAATATTATTATCCAGCATCCCTACATAAACGGCGTAAAGCGGGCCGAGCAAATTGGCCGCGAAAACGAATATCCCGTTATAAATGAATAAAATTTTAAGAGATTTGTTTTTCATCGTTTACTGATCCGATATTTCAAAAATTTCGGCAATGATTTCGGAACGCCGATCTTGATTATTCAGCGTAATAATTTCGGATTTCGCTTATTCTCCCGCCGATCCAATAATACCAAAAAATCGCTCTTTCGACGATCAAATTTTATTCCAGAAATTCGACATGCTTATTAAAGTTATTTTTTCAACAAAAAAAATATCGCCAAGAACGTTCTACATGACCTATTTTTTAGCCCAAAGACAAAAGGCGCAAAAACCGAATATGACGCCAACGGCAAATAGCGCCGGGGCATACCGTTCAAAAAATTCGGGCCAAGAGGCTCCGATAGCAATCCCGACAATAAGCAGGGCGATCTTTATAAGTCCGATCTCCCACCATTGCATTTCCGCTTTTTTAAATACGTTCATCATAATATGGTTATAACACTATTGGTAAAAAATTAAACCGCGGCGCTAAATTCCAAAATTTCTTCGGCCTCTGCGGACCAGATCTATTTTACTATTTCCTTTCGAGTAAAAAACTAAAAAGATCGCCATTCCAAAATGGCGATCTTCCCTATTGTTTTTTAGGCCGCCGGCTCGAATCATTTAGAAAATATTCTAAACAGCCAGCCAAACAAGCTAAAGCCTTTTTGAGAATTTTCCAATGAATTTTCTATTTGCAAATTAGCTTGTTCCAGTGTTTGAATTTGTTCTGTCAAAATCTGCTGGTCATTCTGATCGGATAGCTGGTTTTTAATCTCATTTAATTGCCTGATTTGCTCCTTATTCTGTTCCAGTAACCCCTTTGCGTTCTTTATCTCTCCATAATCAGGCCCGATAAAAAATTTGGCAAAACCGCTGCGGCTCTGAACTTTTTGCAAGCTTGCTTCTATTTTTTCCCGATTTTGGATTTGCATTTGGGCGATGATCCCTGCCTGCTGGCCGGATACTCCGTTCCTCTCGGCCACTTGCAGTATTTCCCGAACCGCGTCAGCCACCTGGCTTTTCCTCTGTTCCGCAACTTCAAGCCCGCTTCCGCTTTGCATTCGCGCCGCCTCTCTCTCTTGATCTTGGATCTGATTTTGAGCCTGATTTTCTATTCCGCCATTATCCGATGATCTCTGCTGCGGTTGCATTTCCGCATTTACCCCGGTTTGGTTCTGTTCGTTATTTTTTATTTGAATTTGGCTGCTTTCTCCCTGATCGGCGGTTTGATTTTGTTGCTGAATCTGGCTGCCCGTTTCATTATCTCCTGCATTTTGCAAATTTTGCCGGCCAGCGCCAACGTCTATTGCTGCCGACGAACCGACAGATTCGCTTTGAGCCTGCTCAACATTCTGCACCTGGATTTTAGCATCTTTTTTCTGATCGGCAGATTGAACTTGCTGCTGGATCTGGCCGATTGACGCAACCCCATCGCTACTGCCGCCGCCTTGGCCCAAAGCATAAACGCCGCTGGCAAAAACAAACCCTATGGCCAACAAACCCGCTGTTAATAATTTATTTTTCATTTTTTTATTTAATTGCCTCTTGTTCCGACAGTTATCGAAACAAACGGCTGTTGTTTATTATTCTCTGGATTAATTTTACTTTTTAACAATTCATTGGTCAACGTAAATATAAGGCATTCGGCCGAAAAATCTATCAACTCGAAACGGTATGCTGACAAAAAATCTTCCGGCAAACCGTGATTTTTTTGCGGATTAATTTGTCGCTGCTTTAATGTTTTGGCCGATCATTATCTTTGCCGGCACGCCGATCATCGTCCAGCCAATATCCGGCTGTAAAGGATCATTATCTTATCTATTAGGATATTCGAACGAAATTGACCGGCGGTTTTTTGGGCTTCCAGGGAAAGCTTGTGGCGCAAGGCCGTATCGCCTAGCAACAAATCTATTTTTTCCTTTGCCTCTTCGATGGTTTGAACTATAAAACCGTTCTCTCCGTTGCGGATGATCTCCGGCGCTACCCCTACCGCAAAACTTACAGGCACAAGCCTCTGCGACATGGCTTCCACCAGGCTCAATGAAAAACCTTCATATCGAGAAGTAAAAACCGCGACGCCTCCAGCATAGCACTTTAATAGCGCCGGTATGTTTTCTTTCTTGGCATTTGCCGTAACAATATGCAAAGGTATTCTCCTAAGCCACGACAAAAGCGCTTTATTTTTAGACATTACGATCGAAAATTTGGCTATATCCGGGAATTTTTCAAAAAGCCAGATAAGACGGTCTATTCCTTTCAGCTTAAGAGTAAAAGGATCCCCGCCTATTCTACCCAAAAAAACCAGTGCGGGATTCGCGGATAACTCCGTCTCAACAGGATCATACCAATAATCTTCAATGGCGTTATGGATGACATGGATCTTATCCGGGGAAATTCCTACTCCGGTCAAATCATTTTTGACGATCTCCGATGTGGCGATGATATGATCCACCCGTTCGGCGGCATATTGTTCTATGGTAGCAATGTCGTTAAGCGGCCTCCTTGTTTTAATATTGAGATCGCTAATGATATTCTCTTTTTTCAATCGATAGAATATTTCGCTGCAACAGTTGCTCAAAAGGCCAGTCTTGGGAACGGCGCGCAAAAAACCGATAGTTGTAGATCCGAAATGGGAAACGACCGGCTTTGAAAATCTTAAAAAAGCCAAAGGAGTATAAGTTGTCCCTTGGATAATGTCGCAACGCAAAACTTTCTCGCGTTTTTCAAGCAAGGAATAAAAAAACATGATATTGTTCATTCCCTTAAAATGGACAGGGGTGTCTGTCAGTAAAAAATTCGGATAGAAATTCTGCACATCTATACCTCTTTTTTCCAACTTTGAAGAAATAAGATCATTAATAAAATGAGCTCCTGTCCCCGCTTTTTTATTGTTGTATATGAATGCTACTTTCATCTATATTTTTGATCGGCTACAAATAAATTCTTCCGCGGAAATAAAAAAATATCCGCCGTTGCTAAAGTATCATCATTTAACCGTTCTTCCAATATTTTCTGGCCAATAATTTGCGAACTTCTTCCGCTAAAACGATCGAAAGGGCTACGGAAATAATTTTGACCCAATCGATCAGGTCAAGAGGAACGGTATGCAAAATATTTTGCATGAAAGGATTGTAAACCGCGAACATTTGAAGACCGATAACGATAACCGTGGCGCCGGCCAGCATTTTGTTTGAAAACGGGTTGATCCGAAAGATCGATTTATTTTCCGACCGGCAATTCCAGGCATTGAACCATTGGAATGCCGCCAACACCGCCAAGGAAACAGTCCACGCTTTCGCCGGTTCGGATTCGAAGTATTGGCTAAAAAGGAACAGCGTTCCGATTGCCATAGCCGAAGCCATCAAAAACATTCTCCAAGCCATCAGCTTATCGATAAGATATTTTTTCGGTCTCTGAAAATTGCTTTTAAGCAATCCTTTCTCCTTCGGTTCCATTGCCAGCGATACATCCAAAAATCCGTCCGTTACAAAATTAAGCCAAATGATCTGCCCCGGCAGGATCGGCAGCGGAAACCCTATCAGCAAAGCCCCGATAATGGTCGCTGCTTCGCCTAAACTCGTGGAAAAAAGATAAAGAACCACTTTCTTTATAGTTTTATATATACTCCTGCCTTCTTCTATCGCCGAAATGATACTTGCAAAATTATCATCCAGAAGGATGATGTCCGAAGCTTCTTTCGCCACTTCGGTTCCGATCAATCCCATCGCCACGCCCAGATCGGCAGCAGCCAGCGACGGCGCGTCGTTTACCCCGTCGCCGGTCATCGCCACGATCTCCCGGCGCGCGCGGAACGCTTTGATTATCCGCAATTTATGGTCGGGATCTACCCGCGCAAATACGGAAACGCGCTCTATCTTTTCGGCGAGTTCTTCGTCGGAAAGCGCATCTATATCGCTTCCTGAGATCACAAAATCGCCGTCTTTGTAAATGCCGGCTTCTCTGGCCACGGCTTGAGCCGTAATTTTATGGTCGCCAGTGATCATAACAACACGCATGCCCGCAAACTCTGCCTTTTTTACCGCCTGGGCGGCTTCGGGCCTTAAAGAATCTCTCATCCCCAGAAAACCAGCGAATGCCAGGTTTTTAACTTTTTCTGGATCGAATTTTTTCGAAACCGAAAATTTTTGCGCCAGCGCGATCACGCGGTATCCTTGGAGCGACATCTCGCAAAAAACTTCTTCCAAGCGCTTCTTTTCTTTTTTTAAAAGCGGCCGGGTTTCCCCGCCAGCGTTCATTATCTTTGAACAAAGGCTGACAATTGTTTCCGGCGCTCCGGAAAGCGCCAAAAATCTTTCTTTGCCGGCGCCAAAAATAACGGCGCGGTATTTCAGCTTATAATCAAAAGCATTTTGAGAAATGACGGGATATTCATTTTCCGCTTCGTCCTTGTTAAATCCGGTTTTCTGGGAAAAAACGAGCATCGCCCCTTCGGTAGGATCGCCGGAGATCTGCCATTGGTTCGCGGGCTTTGAAAACATCAATCTGGCGCCGGCGCAATACGCGGCGATCCGGGCCATAACGGAAATTTCCCGGCGGCCGGACGGATCGATCTCTTTTCCATTAAAAAAAATGCTGCCCTCGGGCTCATAACCGACGCCGGCGACATCAAACAAATTGCCGGCGGTATAAACTTTCTGAATGACCAATTCGTTCTTGGTAAGAGTTCCAGTCTTGTCGACCGCTATAACTCGGGCTTGCCCCAGCGCCTCGACCGCCTGCAATTTTTTTACCAGCGCGTTGCGCTTGCTCATCCTCCAAACACCCGCGGCAAGGATCAAAGTTACGACTACCGGCAACCCTTCGGGGATGATGGAAACGGAAAGAGAGATGATTGTGGCCAGTATTTCCTTGATCGGTTTTTCCGTTGCAGCTCCGATGATCAAAATAACAATGTTTATAAACGAAACCGCGTATATTATCATTTTTGACAGATCGCGCAGATTCGTCTTCAAGGGGATATCCGTATCCACATTGGCTATTTTATTGGCAATTTTTCCGATTTTCGTGCCCGTCCCTGTCGCGAAAACTACGGCTTTCCCGCTTCCCGAAATAATATTCGTTCCTTTAAAAACTATGTTTTCCCTATCGCCGGCGGAAAAATCCGCGGCAGACCCGATTTCAGCGGTTTTGTGCGCCGGTTTCGATTCGCCGGTCATTGAGGCCTCATCTGCCTGTAATCCGTTAGAAACGATGATCCGCGCGTCCGCCGGAACCTTTTCTCCTTCATTTAGCAGAATAATATCGCCGGGTACTACCTCGGCGCCCGAGATTATCTGCTCTTCGCCGCCGCGCAAAACCGTTGCTTTCGTTTCGACGAATTTTTTCAGGGCCAATAAAGTATTTTGCGCCCTTCCTTCTTGTATAGTCCCGACCGAGGCATTGAAAACAAGCACGGCCAGAATTATCAAACCATCGACGACATCGCCAATTACAAAAACTGCCGCTCCCGCGGCAAGAAGAATATATATTAAAGGGCTTTGAAATTGTTTCAGGAATATCCGCAAGTAACCATCCGTCTTTTGCTCTGGCAGCTTGTTCTCGCCATGTTCGCGCAAACGGTCCGCGGCCTCTTTCGCATCGAGCCCTTTTCCATCGGTATTTAAAATTTCAAAAATTTCGGCATTGGTTTTGCCGCTCCAGTCTTGTTCGCTTAACATGATGATTTCGGATTCGCGTTCAGCCATCCTTCGCTTATAATACCAAAAAATCGCCTCCTTAGCGAAAAATCCTTCGCAACAACCCTCTTTTTGCAAGAGCTGATTTTTCAAAATGTCGATTTTGACTTTTTTTGAAAAAAATTTCTAAATCACCTCCGCAGGACAAAAAAATAAACAAAAGGCTGCCTGCAAATCGTAAAGTTAAAAATGCTTATTCATTTGACGCAAGCATTGATATTATGATAGAAATAGTCAAATCACCGCTGGACAAAACCATCCTCGGCGCCCAACTAAAGGTCGGCTAGAGCGGTTCCTGCCAGGAATTGCTCTTTTCTAATATAGCAGGGAAAAAACCATTATCATGGCCCAAAATCACCTGCCAAATTAATATGTGTAGATATTGCGGTAGTCATGAACACAAATCGGAAGACTGTGAAAGCTGTAGCTTCTGCGATAGCCATGAACACAAAACGCAAGATCATGAAGATTGTAGTTTCTGCGGCAGTCATGAACACAAATCTGTAGATCATGAAGACTGTAGATTCTGCGGCAGTCATGAACACAAATCTGTAGATCATGAAGACTGTAGATTCTGCGGCAGTCATGAGCACAAATCGGTGGATCATGAAGACTGTAACTATTCTTGCGGATACAATGATCATCACGAGCACTAGTGCAAGATCAATCATCGAAAGCGGTTATATCAAATAACCGCTTTTAAAATATCTAAATTACCAAAACCCTGCCGGCAGGCAGGCGCAATTCAATGGGCAACGATAACCGTCACTAGAAGAAACTTCGGTCAAATAATTATGCGGCTTTTGATCAAATCCATCCTAAAAATTCAAAGAGTTTCTTGCCGGGCGGAGTTAAATTATAATTTTTGATCTCAACTTTTGGTATCCATTTCAAAACTTCCAAGTCATCGCCTGGGGAAAAATCACTTTTCCCCGCTTTGCATTTGAACTCAAGAAATATCATATGGATCTCTTCAGCTTGGCCGTCTTTAATTTTTGCGGCGATATCGTCAGAAAAATGGATCGGCTCGATATCCGTAATTTCCAAACCGGTTTCCTCTTTGATCTCTCGCTTCAAGCTTTCTTCTATCCTTTCATTTTCTTCTATTCCTCCGCCCGGAATATGCCAAGCGTCAAGATAAACCCCTCTATTCGGATGCTTTTTCCCTATCAATATTTCCCCATTACAGTTTTCAACAACAGCAGACACTATTATTCTGGTTTTCATACCATTTATTCTACTAAAAAATCGCCCGCAAGGCGATCCTTTATTACCTACTGGATTTATTCATAAATGGTGACTGACCCTATTTTCATTATCTCTTCCTTTCCCTTCCGTCCAAATATCTTTTTAGCGCTTCCTCTGAAGAAACCCAATCTCTGCCTTCTTTATGAGCTTCTAGCTTGCCGCCTCGGGCAAGAAGATTCAAATACTTAGGAGAAAAATTATTTTTTCCGCTTAATTCTCTTAAAGACATATATCTTTCTTTGTGTCTATCTTTCGGTGTTAACGCCTTTATATACATATCAAGCGACCGTTCAACGGCCTGGGCAATAAAACGAACGAAGAAATTTAAATCTCCTTTATCCGCCTTGGCTAGAACACCATAATATTTTTTTCTGTCATTTTTCAAAATTATAGCCAAAGGATATCCATTTTTGATTAAAACAACATTCATCAGCAGGCGCGCAGTCCTGCCATTGCCATCAAAGAATGGATGAATCGCGACTAATTTATAATGGAGGATAGCGGCCAGCTCAACGGGATGTAATTTACTTTTATTCTTCCTGAACCAGACCGCCAGCTCAAACATTAGGCCAGGAACATCTATCGCTTGCGGGGGCTTATGGTCGGCGCCCATTATCGCGACTTCGCTATTTCTATATTTTCCAGCCCATTCCTTATCAATTTCTTGGACAACGATTTGGTTAAAAGATCTTATCAAGCTCTCAGAAAAAGTATTATTTTTATCTTTTGATGCCAGATCATATAAATAATCCAAAGCTTCTTTATGGCTTTTTGCTTCCAGATGGTCTTTCAGCGGTTTTCCTTTGATAGTAATTCCTTCGTTAATAACTAAAAATGTTTCTTTCAGAGTTAAACTGTTACCCTCTATGGCATTTGAATTATATGTCATCTCCATCTCAAATTGCTCTCTTATTTTTTTTACGGCTGGTTCCGGCAATGGACGATATGATTCTAATATTCCTAACTTTTTTTCTAATCTATCTTTATTTTTTTCGTCTAGATAATTCATATTTTTTGATAAATAACCTTAATATGGCTTAGCTCTATTTCTATTGTATACCATATTAACGGCCAGCACGCCATTTCTTGGCCCCTTTACTTCCCAATATTTGTTTAAGGTAAAAATTTTGGACTACTTTTTCCCTATCAATATTTCCCCATTACCGTTTTCAACAACAGCAGAAACTATTATTCTGGTTTTCATAACCTTCATTCTACTAAAAAATCGCCCGCAAGGCGATTCTTTAGTCACATGTTCATACCCCCCATAAACCAGAGTTGACACCATTTTTTCAGCCCTATTTTCAATGGCTAAATCAAAAATTTCCAATAGTTGCTCCTGTCTATTTTTTCCACGGCCGCGCTATATCCTTTAACGAATTCCTGCGGCGGATAATATGGTTTCCTGCTGTTCCATTTAAACTCAAAACCGGTAATTTTCCCATCGCCCTCCTCGACATAATCAATTTCTTTTTTATCGTAAGTCCGCCAGAAATAAAAATTGACGGATCGCCTCGCCGCGGCGTTGGATTTCATCCTTTCAACAATGCAAAAATTTTCCCACAGTGCGCCCGCATCATTGCGTATTTCCATCCGATTATAATTCTCCACTAGCGAATTTCTTACACCCAGATCATAAAAATAAATTTTTATCGATTTGGAGATTTCCTTTCTTCTATTGCGGGCAAACGCTTCCAGATGAAAAACGACAAAACTTTGTTCTAAGATATCAATGTATTTTTGCACCGTCAAACGGCTTATGCCAAGCTGAGTTGATAATTCGGTGTAAGAAACCTCATTGCCTAATTGCAATGCCAGAAGGCGCAAAAGATTTTTTATTGTCGCCGATTTTCTTAGACCCTCGAAATTCAAAACATCTTTATAAAGATATTTTGAAACAATCTCTCCCAATTCGATCCGGATATCGTCCTCGCTCAAATCAAATATTGACGGATAGCTTCCAAAACGCAAAATATTTTCCAATTTTGATTCTACAAAAAGCATGTCCTTGTGGCTCTTAATTTCTGCTAGCGACAGCGGATAAAGAATAAAAGTGAATGTCCGTCCCGTCATCGGTTCGCTGATCTTTTGCGCCAGATCAAACGATGACGAACCTGTTGCGATGATTTGAATTTCCGGATAAGTATCAACCATTAATTTCAAAATCCGGCCGATATCGGGAATATTCTGCGCCTCGTCAAGCACTACCAATTTGTGATTCCCTAAAAATGTCCTAATTTTATCAGGATCGCGCTCGGATAATCCGTGCTCGACCATGATTGATTCGCAATCATAATATTTGCCCTCATGAGGATAACCGGACAAAATATTTTTTACTAAAGTGGTTTTTCCTGTGCGGCGAGCGCCATAAATAATGACTAATTTACCTTTGAAAAGTTTTTCTTTTACTTGATTTTCAATAGTTCTAGGTATAAATTCCATAATTTCGCTTAATAATGTTTTTATTAATACAATTTTATGCCAAATTTTGTAATTTGTCAAGGAATTGCTGCACAATACAAAAAACTCTCAAATTTGGCATAACGTAATAATTCTATCGTCAAAAGAAGGCCGATCTTATGAGCCGGAAGAAGACGCTGGAAGAGAAAATCGGCGACCTTGAGCAAGGCCGTAATAGTTGGCTCGGACCGATGCG
>Ga0172381_10003873_pt1 | contig 15676 bp, 34 predicted proteins | sample Leawel6488metaG_FD_119754 | JGI IMG/M metagenome (GOLD analysis project Ga0172381, IMG submission 119754) | Leachate microbial communities from a municipal landfill in Southern Ontario, Canada - Leachate well 64-88 metaG | ecosystem: Engineered > Solid waste > Landfill > Unclassified | place...
AGAGGCGTTTGGAGGTGGGGCATGAAACGAATCATACTGGCGATGGCAGAGGGTGAAAAAGTACAGCCCGTGACCATTGAAATCGTCAAGGGCGCTGGCATCCCGCAGTTCCTTGCAGACGAGACTTTCGAGGCCAAGTACGCGATATTTTATCGCAACCAAGCGCAGTCACTCGCCGACGCCCTGCGGTTCTCCCTTCCGGGCGGAACATTGGACGCCTTGACGTGCATATTGATGCAACGGCGAGCATCGTTGTTTCGTGTTCCGCTTTTCGAGGAGGGCGAAGCATGACCACAACAGTCGAAACGACCAGACCGGTTGATGCCATCGCCGCCGAAGTCGAGACCAAAGGCGTTGCGGTTCGCACAATCAAAGAGCTTTCCGAAACGGCCTACCGCGCCCGCCCCGAGCATAGCGTTTCGGAAATCAAGCTCCTGCCCGATGAGCCGGAACGCTACTGGGGGCGTTACATCGCCAAGCTGGACGAATACCAGATGACGATTACGCCGCAGATTGCACGCGGCACGGCGATTCACGAAGCGATTCTGCAAGGCATTCCGCCGAAGATTATTCCGCGTGACGTGCTCTCGAAGAGCGGCGCGCGACAAGGCGGCGCATGGAAGGATTTTGCCGAAGAACATGCGGGCGAAGTGTGGCTCAAAGAAGATGAGGCCGAGCCGCTAAAGCGTGCAATTGAATCGGTCTACGCCCACAAGCAGGCCCGCGCGATACTAGAGCAACCAGGCGAGTGCGAACTGTCGATCTTTCGCCGCGACGAATACACCGGACTGCCTCTCAAGCATCGGCTCGACAAGCTCGTCAAGGCGGGTGACGGAATTGTCGTGGACTTGAAATCAGCGAACGAACCGACAGAAATCGGATTCCCGTTCGCGTGCCTCGACCGCAAGTATCACATTCAGGCGGCAGCGTATTTTGAGGCGGCCGAAGAGGCTACCGGCGTAACGCCCGAAGCCTTTATGTTCATTGCTGTACAGGTCGAACCGCCGTACATCTGTGAAGTCCACCGCTGCACCGACGAAATGATGCAGTTTGGATTCACGAAATGGCGTGAGGCACTGCAAGACCTCGACATGCGACTGAAATCCGGCGATTGGCACCGGCCTACGCATGGCCATATCAATCGGCTTAATCTTCCTCGCAAAGCGTACCAACAATTCTAACCACAACACGGAGATTCTGAAATGTCCATCGGAAGCGAACTCACAACCAAACCTGACGCGAACGAGTTTCCCGTCTACACCGGCGATTCTCTCGCTCGAAACAAACTGGCATTCCTAACGGACGGCGCGGCCTTTGGCCACCTCTGGCGCGTCGCCACCGGATATAGCCGCTCGATGCTTGTGCCCGAGGCGTTTCGCGGCAAGAAGGATGATTGCTTCATTGCCTGCCAGCTTGCCATGCGACTGAACGTCGATCCGTTCATGTTGATGCAGAGCATGTATATCGTCCACGGCCGACCGGGCTTTGAGGCGAAGCTGGCGATTGCACTACTCAACTCGTCGGGCAAGATCAAAGGGACAGTCAAAACGCAATTCTCCGGCACCGGCGACGATTACGGCTGCCGGGCTTGGTGCATCGACGCCGACACTGGCGAGCGCGTAGACGGCCCGAAGGTGGACTGGAAGATGGTCAAGGGCGAGGGGTGGAGCAAGGACAAGACGCTGCGCAACGGCGGCGGCGTCCAGCGGTCGAAATGGAACACGATGCCGGATCTGATGTTTGTGTACCGCGCGTCGGCGTTCCTGATTCGCTCCAATTACCCGGAAGTGTTGATGGGAATGTCAACGGCCGAGGAGTTGGAAGACGCTGCGGCGGATCGGCGGTCCATCGACATGAGCAATCAGAGCCGCTTGGAGTTGCTGTTGGCCGGCACGCCGGACGCCACCGATCCCCCGATTGAAACGACGGCGGAGCCGGTTGCGGAAGGCCCGCAAGAAGAGCCCGTCCCTGAATCCGACATTGACGCCCGCAACCGCGAAGGGCAAGAGGCGTACTCGCGTTTTCAGGCGAACAAAGAGCCTATTGACTCCGAGCCCGAAGCCGAACCCTCCGACGACGAATTCGTCACCGTCGCCCAATGGAAGGACGATCTGGCCAGCGTCACGAGCCTTGCCGAGTTGGCCGAGTCCAAGACGAAGATTCCAAAAACGCTAAGCCTCGACGGGCAGAAGGCCATTCTCGACGCCATCGAAATGCGAGAGGCGGCAGTTCGCGGTAGTCGTGGCCAGCGGAGCAATCAGAAGAGTCTTGTTGAGTAGTAGCAGGGCCTCCCCGCTTTCCGGCGCGTGCGCGCCGGCGGGGAGGGTTTTGGGGGACAAAGCGAACGGACGTGAGGCGAACTGAATTGTTCTTTTTGTACGGAGGTTGGCATGAGTGAACTGACACCACAACTCGACGAACGAAGTGTTCTCGATTCGTTTCGCAGTGAATCGTGGCGCAGTCTCGGTTATTCAAACTGGACTGAGTATTGCAGAAACGAACTCGGGAAGGATCACTCGTGGGCATCAAGGATGGCAAAGAGGTCCGCGGGGGATCAGCCAAAATCGCAATGCAATACCTGCGTTCCTGTTTCTGTGATCGACCAGGAAGTGCGACGAAGATTCAGCGACTTCTATTGGCAATCTGAGCTTCGCGTTGGGTGCGGATTTGGTGCTGACGGCGAGCGCAGGATGGATATGTGGGGCATTTCCCCTAAAAGGCCGTTTAATCACATTGCGGTAGAGATCAAACGCTCGCGGTCTGATTTCCGCGTCGATGTTAAGTCACCGCTGAAGCAGAGGCGTGCGAGGCTTTTCGCAAACTGGTTCTACTTCGCCGCACCAAGCGGATTGCTTGTTCCAGGCGACCTGCCGCCGTGGGCTGGACTCATTGAGATTTCCACCTGTTCAAGCCCGCTATATGGGGAGTATTGCTCTCACCTAACGCATCCGGCTCCGTGGTTTGATTCATCGCCACCCACTTGGTCTTTTGTTGCCCATTTAGTCCGAACACTAGGGAGCAAAAGACATGAATAACTTATCGACTATTGAGCAAACTGAACTTCGGCGCCTCGAAAAGATCATTGACAGGGGAATCAAGCACTTTGTTGAGGTGGGCGAGGCTCTTGGCGCGATCCGCGAGGCCAAGCTGTACCGAGAGAACTTCGAGACGTTCGACGACTATTGCAACCAAACTTGGGGTTTCACCAAGCAGCGAGCTTCGCAACTCATTCAGGCGGCCAGAGTAGAGCGGCTTTGTCAACCAGTGGTTGACGTTCCGAACGAGCGGGTGGCGAGGGCGATTCAGTCCATCCCCGACGGCATGAACAAGGAGGCCGTGGTGGAATGGGCGAAAGAGAAGTCGTGCGGGAAACCTCTTACCGAGGCCATCGTGCGAGAGGCTATTGCAGAGTTCTCTGAAGCTGAACCCGAGGAGGAACCCGATGACGATTCGAGCTTGGAGGAGGAAGCCACAGACACGCCGCAGGGCTTCGCACCTTGCGAGGATACTGGCGGCGATGATGAAGAAGTCGAAGTAGCGGAGCCACGCAGCAGCGAGCCGCCCAGCGCGTTTGCTGTGGCGATTGAAGCCGACGTGCGCCGGCGCATGAAGGAACATGGGACGCAAGGGTTTCTGGCGGCCGTTGTGCTGGAAAATCTGGCGATCAGGTTGAGGGGGTGATCTGTGCCACCAAAAAAGATCGGCTACCGTGACCGCCTCAAACCAGAGAGCCCATTGCAGCGGTATCTTCGTCGGTCGGAACTTGCGGCGACTGTACTTCGGGCCGTCGAGCGAAACTGGAAGAACGGGTGGACCACGACATGTCGCTCATTACAGGACGCATGGAAAGGAATCCACCCAGCAAGCACGGTGTCCCACATATTCACGGAACTGACGCGGCTCGGGGCGATTGTGCCGGCGAACAACATGCCGCCATTTCCGTATAGGCCGGCGATTAGGAAGTTCGGCGGCGAGTTCGTTCTTGCCCGGAGGGTTTGGTAGGATGCCGCGCCAACGGATGGTAAAGCCTGAAATGTGGACTTCGGCGCAATTCGTTGAATGCTCCATTTCAGCGAGACTTACCTTTGTTGGCCTACTGAACTTTTGCGACGATGGAGGACGGCACCCAGCGGAACCAAAGCGACTTAAGATGGAAGTCTATCCAGCAGACGACATCCCGATAGCGACTATCGCAGAGTGGGTTGCGGAACTTATCTTGCACGAGTTGGTTGAGGAATATGAAGTCATCGCCAAACGATACTGGCAGATCACCGGATGGGACCGACATCAATCTATTCGATACCCGAGTTTTCAATACCCCGACAAAACAGGGACCATCCCCACTAAATTGTGTATTCTTGCCGCAGCGCTGCCGCAACATTGCAGCAACGTTGCGGTCCACGAGACGTTACGAGACGAGACGTTACGAGACGAGAATACGTTCGTCCGTTCGTTCGTTGCGTCCGACCATTCAGAAGCTTGGCCGGAAGCACGCAGACTTGCGAACGACACGGCACGAAAGCTCTGGCCGGGCAAACGCGAAAAGCCGGCCGAGAAAGACCAGCGGTTGCTGCTTCGGGTTGCATTTCTGGCCCGAACGCTGTTTACGGACGGGTGGCTCGCCGACGCAGTAGGTGGGTCAACGGGGCCGAAGGTGAAAAACCGAGGGGCCTACCTTACGCGAATCCTATCCGAAACGACACGAAAACGCGGGTATGATTTGCACGAACTCCTAAACGCCATCGAGATTCCTACGAGGCAGACTGACGCGCCGGTAGGCATCAACACGGATGGACTTCTGAAAGACGCGAACGAGGTTAGGACATGAACAAGAGCGAATACAGCGAATACCTCGAAAATCAACACTGGAAAGGAATCCGCGCAATCAAGCTACGTTCGATGCCGTGGATTGGTCCAACGGTGCGGTGTGAACGCTGCGGCTTGTTTGTGTTTCACCAGTTTGTGAATGTTCACCACAAGCACTACAAAACGCTATGGCATGAGCGCAATAAGGATCTTGAGGTTCTGTGCGAGCAATGCCACGCGACTACGCACGGGACGGACGTTTCCGCTATTAGGTTCTCGCACAGAACACGATCGGCGCCACGACAAAATCGTTTCAGGAACTACGAGGACGCCTTTGCCGATTATGGAGGCAGCCACCAATGACCTGCCATTGCCAACTGTGTCGAACACCTCTCACCACAAGGACCAACCCCATGCCCCACGAAATGGAACACCACGACGGAACCGACTGGCAGCGCGACGGCTTCCAAACCCTCGGCGGGTTCAATCCGTGGCGCTACGAGCGAAAAGAGGACGCGGCGTATTCGGTTCAGTCGCGCCACCCTGGAGCACTAACCCGCGTTGTGCCTGCGAAGGCCGTGTGCGCGGAGAGGACGAAACCATGAGCGACACTGACCGCCGAGTGTGTGAAATCGTCGGTATCCCCGGCAAGTGGATCGACTTTCCTCCCGTCTCGACCTCCTTCGCCGCGTGCGAGCCGGTCCTTGAGTGGCTGCGACAAAATGGCCTTGAGGCAATCTACTTCGGTGCCAATGTGTGGGTCGAAGTTCACTGGAGAAGCAAGCGTACTACATCGCATGTTACCGGCGACACTCTCCCTGCCACCTTGTGTGCGGCAGTGTTGAAAATCAACGAAGCGAAAGGAGCGTGAACCATGAGCGATTTAACTATTGCCGCCATCGTGGCGAAGTATGAGGAGCCACGGTGAACAACTACGAACTACTGCTACGCGAGGCATCGCGGTGCGAGCGGGCTGGCCAACTGCTAGATGCTATTGCGCACTTAGATGCAGCTAAATCGTTTACTCGGGACGAGGGGGAGCTTCGGCAATTGTCGCTATGGCGTAGGCGACTGGTCATGGAGTGTCCCAGCAATGAGGAGCCAACGACGTGACTCTAGCCGCCGACCTCAAACGCATGGGATTCAAGCCCGACCAGATCGCAACAGCGACGATCAACGGCAAGCCACTGAGCGAAGCCGAGCCGAAAGCAAAGAGCATGGCACACGACGGAATGAACAAGACCGAGGAGCGTTTCGCCGCTGAACTGGATGCCATGCAACGCGAGGGCGCAATCGTTGAGTGGAAGTTCGAGGCGATCCGTTTGAAGCTGGCACACCGGACGACCTATACGCCAGATTTCTTTATCCGCTACGCTGATGGCCGGTTGCGATTCGTGGAGATTAAAGGATTCTTACGCGACGACGCGGCGGTCAAGTTCAAGCTCGCGCGTGAGGCGTATCCGTGGGCAGTGTTTTCGATGCTGCGTCGAGTTGGTGGCGAGTGGAAGCCGGTGAACATTTAACCAGAGGGGGCCAACGCCATGAGTGACACACTCGACCTTGCAACGCTGCTATCAGAACGCGGCTACAGAAAGCACTACCAAGACAACGGAACGTGCTTGTGGCAGTCGCGCAGAGACTTCCTGCCGCTGTGCAAGTGCGATGACAAAACATGGATCAATGTCATAGTGTACCCGGAGTATTCGCAGTGCGAAGTTGAGATTACAGCAGAGGCAGTGGATGGAACGTGGTTTAAGTTGCGGGCGTACTCACTGTCGATAAGCGATCTTCCATCGAAGATTGCCGACATCGAAACGCGATTGATTGCAGCATGGAAGGCAGTAGCGGGACCCACCCCATGAACTACCGCAAATGCGAAGACTGCGGCGCGGAGTTTGTTCGCACGGGCGAATACGTGGGGTGCCCGAACGGTCACGGCAAGCTGTGGCCCGAGCGCATGGCGAGGTTGCCAGTGGACGACAGGTTGCAGCTTCGCAAGGAAGCTCGTGCAACCCGAATGGCCGCGTTCCCGGTGGCGACGAAGCTGGCTGGCTTTCGTGGCGTGTACCGAATCGACGGGCATCCGGGCATCTGGAGTGTCACATGGGAACGCGACGGCACGACACAAGCTGCGATCAATGGTAAATGGCCAAGGTGGTTTTGTCGCGCGACGTGGATCGAAGATGCGATTAGGCTTTGCAAATTGGAGCCAACAAAATGACCACCCTACTCTCCTTCATCTTCGGCCTCTCACTGCCCTACGCATGGCATCTATGGCACCGACCGCGCCCGTCGCTCGCCAGAGCCTTGGCCCCGCGCCATACATGGGTGATGCACTTCGAGTACGGCGAGCACCACATCAGTGCGATTTGGCACGATTGGCGCGACGCAAGAGAGGCGGTGGAGCGAGCGGTGAAAACGATTGAACGATTGGCGGAAGAAACCCAAACACAAGGAGCAAACCAATGAGCGAGCGAACAGAACAATTGCGGCGGGACGTGGCGAAGGAGATTGATAAGCTAATCGCCAATCCTGGCGCGGCGTCTACGTGGTTTGGCAAGGACGGTGCTAACACTGCCCTGCGCCTTGCCGAGCCGATCATCGAGGAGTTGGAACGGGAGGTTGCCGCCAAGACGCCAAGACACCTGACTGATGACGAGATTGATTCTCGCACGGTCGCCGCGTGGGACACGCCATCGCTGAGCACAAGCGAACGCATGTTCCGTATTCGCAAGATCGTCCGCGAGTGCATCAAGGAAGCTGGTAGACTCCACGGACCAACCGCGGAAAACGTCTATAACATGGCGACAAGCCACGGACATGTTGCGTTTGCCGAGTGGTACGCGGCATGGATGGCTAGCGCGACAGATACGATTAAGCACCGCGAGGATGAGTTTGTAGCGGCCCACAAGCGTATCGCCGAGTTGGAGACAATCAAGACGCGCCTGGAGGACGGCAACATGCGAATGGCCAGTGAGATTATTGACCTCAAGAAAGAACGCATCGCACTTACCGCCGACCGCGATATGTACGACAGAACCTCGACGTACTGGTGGCGAGAGTGGCACGCTGCGAGCGGACGAACACGACCGGACGCGACAGACGCCAGTGTTAGTGAGGCGTGTAAACGCATGGATGAGCAGGACCGAGAAGTGGAGCGGCTCAGGGCCAAGCTTGCGGCAAAGCCGGACCAAGAGAAGAGACGACCCGCATGGCCAGCGGCATCGACCGAAGCTCAAGAGCATGGGTGGACTATCGACCCGACGTTTATAGGCAAGTTTGGCGCGTCGGCGGCAGGCGATTTGGATGGATGGGAGATCGAAGGCATACTTCTAGCGGCATCAAGACTACTGGACGAACTAAACGAGACCCCCAAGGAGCCGACGCCGGAAGAAGTGATTCTCGACGCAAAGCATACGCTGATGCTTGCGAACAAGTCGCAATCCGAGAAGGTTGACCGGCTCATTGCTGTTGCCGAATCGCTCCTCGCTGAGAAACACGAACAGGAGAAGGCATGACCCCCGAACTTCGCGCCCGTCGCAATCGCTGGCACGTCGAGCAGCGTCGCTGCCCGAGGTGGCTGCCGGTGAGAAAATGCAAGGTGCTTTATTGGTGGTGGAATGATGAACTACTACAACGACAACGATCCGCAATGTTGCGAGTGGCTCGCCAACCTAATGGCGGCGGGCCTGATCTGTGCAACAGAAACGGCTGCGCAGGCATCATTAACGAACGACCTGTGGAGAATTGCCGTTGCCATATTTGTCCGCCGTGCCACGCATGCACAGAATCCAGAGTGTTCTGTCCCGAGTGCGGGTGGGAGCCATCTGATGACGAACTGAAAGGAGATCAGACGTGAAGTGCCACAAACACGGAGGCGATTGCTCGCGGGGTCGGCGCTGCGATGCCGAGCACGAGGAAATACAAAAGGAGATCGAGCGGCTTCGGAAGGAACTCGGCGAAGCAAGTAGCGACTTCGACCGGCAGTATGCTGAGTGCGCCAAGCTCGACCAGATGCGCGAGCATCATATTGCCGCGATCGAGCGGTTGCGCTCCGAGAACGCCGAGCTTTTGCGGCTGGCTCAAGACGCGCGGGATGCGTTCCATCGGATGAACTCACCGACGGGACGAGAGACTGAATTGCAACAGCAGCTTGCCGAATCCGAGGCCGTACTCAACAGGCCACTCCACGACGACCTGAACGTGCTACTAAACCGCTGTGAAGCATCTGAGCCGCTGTCTCTGGCGGACCAACGCGAGCTGTACGAATGGCTTGAGGAGCGTGGCCGTGCAATCGCGAAGTTGGAAAACCAGATTGTCGAAGCCGAGGCCCGCGCCGCGTTGGCAGAACACCAGTTGGTGTGCCCAGCACGAGGCGGCGATCATTGCATGGAATGTGTTCAATTGGAAGGTGCCGTTGAGGCACGGAAAAGAGGGGAATGATGACGATTGACGAGGCAGTGGCTATCGTGCGCGATGAAGCGGCGTTCTGCCGATCGCTCGCAGAGAAGGAAGGCAAAAACATAGGCGGCGACTTTGCGGCGTTTATGATTCGCAAGGCCGAGGCGCAAGAGGTGGTGTGTGCTGAGGTAGAGCGGTTGCGAGTACCGCACTACTACTGGCTGGAGGGCGAGTCGTACACTTACGAAACGCTCGATGAAGCGCTGGACGACCACGAAGCTGGCACTATCATCGAGGTTCTATCCTCGCACGAGTTTCCGGTGAGGTATTTTTTGCAGCTTGAACCGGACGGCGAGAGCGTAGAGTACGACACGCGCGAGGCAGCGGAATTGGCCTTAGCCGAAAGCGACATTGGAGTACTGAAGTGCGTAGTCTATCGAAGTAAGCGACACACTTGTGAGCCCGTGGTGCGAAGAGCAAGAGCGACACATAATTAAGGAGGTTCCAAAATGACCCTACCTGAACAACTGTTATCAATAGCGGCGTCACATCCAGCGCTCAGCCGCACATGCCTTGAGGCGGCGGCGATTATTGCGAAGCTGCCGGTAACGGCGGACGGAGTGATTGTGCAACCGGATCAAACAACATGGTCCAACAGCGTCAGCACGCCGTGCCCACACCAATGGAAAATGCGACTGCATAGCGGGCAGACATTTTCCGAACACGCCGAGTTATCGTGCGAAAAGCAATATGCATCCCGCGAAGCTGCGGAGAAAGCGAGGGAAGGATGAGCAGAGACATCAGACGTATGGCAATTGGAGCCGTTGCGAGTTTCGATCAGATCGAAGCCGGATTAAGGCGGAATGATCCACGCTGCATTGCGATTGCAAGAACGGAGTTGCACGAGATGGTCGATGAGTCAAACGCATGGCAATTGTGCGTTCTCTTGATGGCTCCGAGGCTTCTCGCGGAGATGGTGGCCAAACAACACAAGGAGCCGACGCCATGAGCAACACCACCACCTGCCCCAACGAATCGGCGCACACGCCATGCCCAGAGCTTTACATGCAATGGCACGCATGGGCCAAGCGAATGTCCAAAACACATAGTCAGGTGAAGTGCAACGGCTGCGGACGCTTTAAGATTTGACTGCCGAAGGCACTCGCCAATGCGCTGAAAGCCAGAGACCGGGCGATTGAACGACAAATTGACAGGTACGTGAAACGCGAAATGGTAAAAGCATGACCGAATCAGACCAACTCGAACAAAAACTACGAGCCCACTGCGGCTACGTGCGCGTCACATACGACGCCACAAAGAAGCGACCTTGGCGCGTCGAGATATGGAAGTGCAAGCGGTGTCGTGAGACGTTCATTGGTGACGCGAAGGCTGATGCACTTGAGGACGCATGGGTTCGGGCGCAGTACGAGGAGAAGACATGACCGACGGACAATCGCAAAGTATGACCATTGATTGGTTTTTCCGCCAAGCATGGCGATGGGTAGCCGATATGCCAGAGGAATCCCCAAAGGCGATGCGACCGCCCTTGGAGTTACTACGCGCCAGCCAGTGGAATCGAGACTTCGAGCAACTCATGCGGAATCGGCTTGTGATGGGCGCGTTTCGGTACGGCACCTTCGCCGAGCAAACCGCCGTGCGACACGATAACGCACGGTCGATGCGAACACACTTGGACGCATACACAGACACGGGAAACGCGGAGCACCTGGTTGACATCGCCAACCTGGCTTTGGTCGAGTTCACTTTGCCGTCTCACTCGCATTTCCATTTCAGGTCCATTGACGACGGGCAGCATCACGCAAGGAGGGTACGTTAATGAGTCAATCCGACATCGACTACGGCCACGACGTTGGCGAGCGCGAATACGATCTTTACGTTGCGGTAGAAATGGCGAGGCTTGAGGAGGGATTCGCGTTCACGCCGGAGCGGGAAGAGGAGTTTAGGGCAGAATGGAGGAGGAAACATGCCAAAGCAGATTGAATCAACACAACACAAGCCCACCGAGGCCGAGCGAAACGCGATAGCGTTGGAAACGTGTCGAAAGGAACTGCTCGCAATCGCGGATAAGCTCGACGCTCTCGGTAGATCGTTTGCCGCTGATTATACGCGGTACGTGGCCGCGAAATGCAGATAGGATTTCTCAGCACGGAGGATAAGACATGACTGGCATCAACGACGACTTGCAAACGCCACAAGGCGTTGTGTCGGTTGCTAAGGAATGGCTTGACGTGGATGTGCCATTCAATTTGGCCAGCACATGGGCACGGAGATACAAAAAATGTTATGCCGGGTGGACCGTATCTGCTGGTCCGCTGGTGTGGCTGAAAAACCGGATAGCCGAATCTCTTGTGTTTCCGAGATCCTCCAGTCAGCTAACTGTGGAGGCCGATTCTTGCGAGCTGCACACGTTTTTTATCTTCATCACTGAGACCGACGAGATGATTGCGACCCTGCGACTGAACCAGACGCCGTCAGAGTCGCGTGTTTCGTCGAGTAGGATATTCAGAGAAATGCCAATTCACGCGATCGCGCCTGTGGACGGTGTTGCGTTGCGAGTCGCTAGAGATCACGCACGGAATGTGTGAAGATTACTCTCAGCACGGAGGTGCGTAATGATTTCGGCCGAGAAGCAGCGGCGAGTTCTTGAGCTTCGCGCGAGTGGGCTCTGTTACCGTGAAATATCAAAACAGGCCGAAGTGAGTTGCGAGGCGGCGAGAACTGTCGTGCTTCGTGGGTTTGTTGTCGAACCCGTCCGCCGCGAGGCCGTAAAAAAGGAGCCGCCCAAATACGCACTCTTTGGAACACCGGCGACATTTCGCCGTTGTGTACACGGGCTAATGCGGCATCCGTGCTTGGCCTGCTACCTCGAATCGCAAAAGAAATAGCTGCGCCCGTTTTTCTGATCTAGACTCTTCCATTTTTTCTGCTTTGATGGTGGTCGTTCACCGCACGCAGGCCGGGGCAGCACACATTCTGGCACCATTGAAGGCTGCCGCCGGCCCGTGCGGACCATCAAAGGACAGAACCATGAGTATCATCGACACGTTGAAGGATTTCGGGGTGGAGGCGATCCGCAGTTCGGCGGATCAGATCATCGCGGCCATCGAGGCAAATCGGTCGGCAATCCTCGCTGAAGAGTTTGCGCTGTTCGACAAGTACATTGAGCCGATCGATATTCCTGGCGTTCCTGACGCCATCGTTGACCCGCTGTTGCGGCGACTGTCTCAGTCGGCAGTTGCCGCCGGTCTGGACAAAATCATTGCGGAACTGAATGCACTAAAGGCGGCATAGCCGCAGGAGCCTACTATGGCAACGTGGCAAATTGCGTCAATATGCGCTGCTATCGTCCTGACGGCGATCTGGTGCGCGGTGGCGTGGCTCCGTTCGCGGCCCGTGGCGACTGCGACAGTTGCCGTAGATGCCAACGCGGTTCAGGCGGCGCTGTCGCTGATCCGGCCAGCGATTCCGGCCGAGGAGTTCAAGGCGTTGACGGCCAAGGTCGGCGAATGGTGTTTTGCCCTGCCCGTTGAAGCTCCGGTTGCCGTGCCGGTTGAAAAGGCCCCCGTAGACCTCGACACCTTCCTCGCCAAGGTGATCGAAACCATCAAGGGGGATGCCAAGTGAAGTATCGCCTTCCCATCCTCGCCTGTTTGTGTGTGATCCTGACCGTGCTGGCGGTGCCCCTTGTGCCAATTGGCACAGTGTCGGGGCCGGTGGATCGTGTGATCGTGATCGAGGAGAGCGGCGATCGAACGGCCGATGTAGCCAACGTGATCGGCGGTGCAACAGCGCGGTCGCTGCGAGACGCCGGCAAGTGGCGACTCTGGGACCGTGACAGCGTTCCCGATGCGTCCAAGGACGTGCTGACGGGTGCTGAGTCGCTTCCTTGGTGTGCCATTCAGCATGGCAGCAAGACGACGTGGAGTGGGCCGCTTCCGACGCCCGAGCCGGCGTTTGCCGATCGGATCAAGCAACAAGGGGGAATCTGATGCCGGAATTGCTTATCACCCCCGATAACGTGGACGTGTTCTGTGGCCCACCCAACGCCACGGCCGTGGACTTCGGCGGCCATCGTCGCGTGCTCAATTTCCGCCCTCCGGTTCGTGGCTATGGCTCCTGCATGGCCACGCCGATCGAGGACATTCTGCATCTAATCCCGCGCGACGAATGGGACGACCGCATTGCCGAGAAAGACGCGGCTGATTCGTGGCTGCTCTCCTCTTGCAAGAACGTTCTCTGCAAGGATCAAAACGGCCTCGGATACTGCCACGCCTACGGCACGGTGTCGTGCGCCGAAATCGCCGAAGTGATGGCGGGTTATCCGTACAATCCCCTGTCGGCCGAGAGTGTCGGCGGCATTGTGACCGGCTGGCGCAACGACGGGGCGGACCCGGAAGATGACTTGCAGTGCATCGTGAGCAATGGGGCTTGTGAAGCGTCGTTTATGGACGCGCCTAACTCAATTCGGCCGGACCAATGGATGGATGGCTGGGAGACCAATGCCCTGACGCATCGCGTGAAAGAGGCATGGGACTTGCGCGTCCCCGGAAAGGCGTTTGACGCCGTTGTAACGTGCTCGTTGTTCGACTTCCCGGTTGGCCTCGGGTACGTCTGGTGGAGTCATTTCGTCCACGGCGGATTCCGCGTCCGCAAAAACAAGGCTGGCATCTACGAAATCCTGAACCGTAATTCGTGGGGCTCTACCTACGGCGACAGCGGCTATTTCTGGCTGCAAGAGGGTGAAGGTCGCGGCCAGGGTACGCCGGATTGGGCGTTTGCCGTTCGTGTGCCAAGCCCACAAGGAGCGTAACAATGTCGGACAAGAACACAATTGGGATTTGGGACGTGGCATTTATTTGGATGGCCGTTGCGTTGACCACCGCGATCTGTGTGTTCGCCTGTGTTGGCGCACGCAAGTCGGTCCCAAAACCCACCCCCGCCACGGCCCCTGTCGTCGCGCCCGACAACGAAGTCGGTGCCGTCGGCGACGCGCCCGGCCTGCGCGAGACGATCCGCAGCGTGAAGCAGATCGTCCGCGACGTGAAGCCGATTCCAGAGGCGATTAAGAAGGCGGCGAAGGTGTTCAATGACGAAGTGAACAAGCCGCAGGCGTCGGAGCCGGAGCCCGCCGTCAATGACTGCGAAGATGGATCGTGTGGAGTGGAGCAGCGCCGTGGCCTATTTGGGAGGCGGCGATAGTGGTGCGTGGAGTTGCACAGGCAGACGGAAAGAGCAAGCGGCACGGCGGCTATCACTATTGGCTGAAACGCTGGAAGGCACGAAAAGAGCGGCGCGAGGCCAGAAATAACCCTGAGTGCCAACCAACATACAATCGCTATCGCCACTACGAGCTATGAACAAATTTCGCAATTTCCTGTTGACGCACCCCATCGCGTTTCGCGCGTGGCAGATCGCACTGACGCTGATTGGCAAATGCGTGCTGTTCTGGCGTCGGCCGAAACTGACGGATGCGGACATTGATCGCTGCTATCAGGTGTTATACTACGCACGTTTTGCAGTCATCGGCCTTGGCTCGCGGCGGTTCCTGACGGGTCTGTTTCTGCCTCGTGGGCGGCATGACGTAGAGCACACGGCAATTTACATCGGAGGTGGAATTGCCGTCGAAGCCGTAACGCCGCGTTGTAGGGCCATTTCGATTCGCCGGCTCTTGCGGCAGTACGACAACGTGACGATTGTTGTGTACCCTTACATCGACAGGCAGGCGGCGTGCAGCAGTGCCTTAAGTTGCGTGGATCGCACTTACGACGTGTTGTTCAACGGCGGCAGTCGAAAACTGTACTGCCACGAATATGGTGCCAACGTCGTTGAGGCTGGCGATATTCCAGTGAAGAAGTCGGGCGAGTTCTATTCGTTTGACGACCTCGCCGACGCCGGGGAAGTGGCTTTGGAGATCCGACGATGACCCGATACCTCATTACCACCATCGTCGCTTGCGTGCTGGTGATCGTCGCCTGCGCCGTGTTGGCCTCAGAGCGATCCGGTAAGTGGCGAGCCGTGCGTAACAGCTACATCGAGGCACACCCCAACTGCGAACGCTGCGGAAAGCCAGCGACCGACGTTCATCACGTCATTCCGTTCGCAGTGGGTGGCCCCGAACTTGACCCCGACAACCTTATGGCGTTGTGCGACGAGTGCCATGCGACCGAGGCCCACATGGATAGGCATTACGATTCATGGAATCCGCTGATCCGCGAAGAGGCGGCCTTGCATCGTGCGATGGTCGCGGCGCGGCCACGGAATCGAGAAGAGGCGAAGCGTTTTGTTGAGCGTTTTGGCAAGTGTTTTCAGGTGGCACCATGAAACTCCCTCCCGCCAACATCCGCGCCATCGTCTGCGACGAGCTTGCTCGCCTGCCGCGTTGTGTCGGCGCTGCGGCGTTCCAAGTGGACGAGTGCCGGCGGTGGCCGAAGACACACAAGCACGCGAG
>Ga0172381_10003874_pt1 | contig 15673 bp, 27 predicted proteins | sample Leawel6488metaG_FD_119754 | JGI IMG/M metagenome (GOLD analysis project Ga0172381, IMG submission 119754) | Leachate microbial communities from a municipal landfill in Southern Ontario, Canada - Leachate well 64-88 metaG | ecosystem: Engineered > Solid waste > Landfill > Unclassified | place...
GTCCAGGGTCACCTGGGTCATGACCGGAGGGTCATCGGGGGTCACGTGGTCCAGCTGGTCCAGGGTCACCGGGGTCATGGCCTGGTCCAGGGTCACCGGGTGGACTACCCCGGGGGTCACGGGGGTCAGCTGGTCCGCCTGGTGGGCCACGGGGCCATGGCCCCGGGTCAGCTCGTGGACCCGCCACGCGACCAGGGGCGGTATCACCGACAGACCACCGGCGACCCACCATGGGGCCAGGGAGGGCCACAGGATCGGCAGGGCGTGGGCCCCGGACACTGACAGGCTCATGAGCCCCAGAGCCCACCCACGGTCCCTGCCGGCCCGCAGGGAGGCCAGCACGTAGGTGTCCAGGGACGCGGGCCACGCCCATGCCACCCACACAGACCATCCGACGGCCTGCGCGAGGGTCCACTCTGCTTCGGCCGTGAGGACCAGGGCCGCGATGACCGAGACCGTGGTCAGGGTCCGCGCTGACCGGGTCATGACCGGGGTCACCGGAGGTCACCGGTGGCGTCCCGGTACCGGCGGACCATCGTCGACTCGGACACGCTGAACAGCTGCTGGCCCTCGGCGAGGGTCTCGGCCCGGGACCACCCGTGCTCACGTTGGCGGACCACCCACGCTCGGATGGTCTCGGCGGTGGCCCTCTGGCCCCGTACGGGTGGCCCATCGGGGTCACCGTGGCCCTGGTCCTGGTCCTTGCCGATCCGGACCATCTGCGGGATCCGGATCGTGGTCGAGGTCGGCTTGCCCACGATGAGGGCGCCGTCTCCGATGACCTCTGTGGTCCAGGTGTCACCAGGGGTGTCACCAGGGGTGTCAGAGCCAGAATCAGGGGTGTCAGAACGGCGTGACACCCATCTGACCAGGCATGTCAGGTGACACCGACGTAGGAGGGGTGTCAGGAGTGTCATGACACCCCGATCAATGATGATCTTGATTCCGTAGGCCAGGACACCGGCCAGGATCAGGGACAGGAACTCGAGCTGTTCGCCGGCCATCACGCGCTCACCCCGACCAGCAGACCGGGCAGCGAGTTGCACAGGGGGGTCAGGATGTCCAGGGTTCCGCGGAGGCCGTCACCGATGAGCCCTCCGGGGATCAGGTCGGACATCGTGCCCATGATCAGAGCCGACACCCAGATCTTGGGGTTGATCCGCTTGAGCCCGCTGTTCGGTCCGCCAAAGCTCAGGGTGGCGAACTTGCCGAGCCGACGGCTCGCTTTGGTCGGCATCAGCATGCCGAGCGACCAGACGGCCACGCCGCACACGATGATGATCAGGACGGCGTCGACCAGGGCCGCGACGGCGACCACGGGACCGGTGGACTCCAGTCCTGCCGTGAGGATCTTCCGTAGGGTCCCGACGGTCCAGGAGTCCACGGCGGACCCGTCCCACCCCGCTCGGATGGCGGGGGCCGCGACCAGCAGGGCCAACTTCTCTCGCCAGTCCGGGCCGAACGAGCCGTAGTCCAGACCGAACGCCAGGGCCAGACAGAAGATGATCGCGATCGAGGTCATGCCGAAATTGCTGGCGGGCAGCACGCCCGGTGGAGCTGCAAAGATGTGGACCACGCGAGAGCCTCCCTCTCGTCAGGTCCGGTCGGAGGAGTGAGCGCCTCCGGCCGGACCGCTTTACCGGTAGAAGTCTACCGACTCTACCTCTGTGAATATAACGGGAACACCGTACCTATCCGCTACCGCCGCGTGGAATGTTGACTCCATTCCCATGTAACTACCATACGCGAATTGTGTGATGACCTGTTGCAGATTCAATCCGTCAAGTTTCACACTACGGAATTCGATAGGATTGTAGTATCCGTTCCAGTTCACCCGGGCGGTTACTTCTGCCCGGGACGGATTCATCGAATGCCAATGTCTGGCTATTCCGAGTCGCACACCGCGCGCTATCTTGACGCGGCTTTCTTCGCTCGGCCGGGTGCCCTTGATACCGCGTGCGTGACTCATCCACCGGTTCCATGTTCCCGCGGTGACCCCGACAGCATCGGCGGGCCGACCCTGCTGGCCTTCCACGGTGTTCCGGGCGATGAAGATCATGTCAGCGAGCAAGCCGCCGGTCGGCTCAAGGCGGTACCGCAGTCCATCGTCAATGGCTCCGGCTAGTTCCTGTTGGATCGGTAGGCCGTCCTCGTCGAAGTCAACCACGGTCCACCCATTCCTCCGCGGACATCGAGTGCTTGGTCTTGAAGGATCCCAGGGACCGCCCGGACTCGTCGACCCTGATCGGCGTCCGGTGTCCCTGCTGCTGGCGCTCGGTCAGGGCGTCGAGATGCCGAGCGACCACGGTGAACTCATCGACCGTCCCGGAGGCCAGGACCGGGCACCCGACGGACCAGGCGCCCCACGCCTTGCGCCACATGTTCGCGGCGTGCTGTGCACGGATGTGCTGTGACCAGTCCGGCCGGAAGATCTTAGATTTTCGGTCCACTCCCATGATCGTGACTGCTTGGGAGTAGCCGATCTTGATCTGTTCGTAGGTGTCGGTGTCGCCGGTGGCCAGGGCCTCACGGCGGTGACCGCTGACCAGGTCGGTCCAGTTTCGGAGACGGCACCGGTGTTCGGTGGTCCAGGAGTCGTGCACGCGGACCTCCGGCCAGAACCCCTCGTCGACCAGCTTGGCCAGCAGGGCCACGGTAGGGGTCGTGAGCCACGCGCGGGCGGGCATTTGCCCGGTCCCGAGCGGGGACCAGATCGACGGGACCTGCCAGGGGAAGATCTCGATCTGCCAGTACCCGGGACGGGCCGCATCGAACGGGATCACCCGCGTGCGGTCCAGCCGGGCGTGTGCCACCTCGACAGTGGAGGCGGCGGCCAGATAGGCCGCGTTGCAGTCCAGGACCCGGATGGTGTCGTCATCCCGGAAGACCGCCGCTCCGGCCAGATGTGGGGACGGTGACCAGCACCGGCGGACCGGTCCGGGGGCGGTGCTCCGCCACGCACGCAGGGGGAGATCCCAGCGCCACTGGGGCTCACGGACGTCCCTGTGGCACGGGGGTGGAGTCGGGCGCCAGAACGGGCGACGTCCCTTGAGCAGCGGGGGAGTTGTGTCCAGGAGTCTGTCTAGGGCACGGTATGCCATGGTTCATCCCTTCCGAAGGTCATCCGGCCTGGTGAAGGCTGGACATGTGCAGCCGGGGTGCAGGCACGGGAACCGGAGCGTCCAATCTCCAGATAGGTTCCCGTGCTCACCACGTCGGTGGTGGCAGAACATGCACTGGTCGCTACCGGGGGCGGTGAGCGGGTGCGCCGCGTTGTGATGGTGCTGGACCAGGACCAGGACCAGGACCAGGACAACGATCGCGATCATCCCCATGCCGAGAGCGACCCCGGTCATGACGCCGGGTCCGGCGGGAACATCGGCGACGTGCTGTAGGGGTCCGGGTCCAGGTTGAACCGGCAGTCGGTGCACAGGGGGATGTCGTGCACGGGGATCGGTGAGGCGCACATGGAGCACACGGGGCCGACCAGGAGCGTGCCCGTTTCGCCGCACTCGTCCTGGTCGGCGGTCATGACGTCGGTGAGCCACTCCGGCAGGGGCCGGGTGGTGTCGTCCGGCAGGAACACCGGGATGCCCATCATGAGGACGGTCCGCCGGAACGTCTCCATGGTGATCACACCGGTGGTCATGTGGTAGGCGAGCATGCCCAGGATGATCAGTTCGTCGGCGGCTCTGGCCTGCGAGAAGTCGCGGGCGGTGGCGTGGCGGTCGACGGTCGCTTTGGCGTCCGGGGTGATCAGGACGTGCAGCGCGATCTTAGGTGCCCGTCGGGGCAGTGGGTTCGTCATACCCACACACTACAGGACCACTACCGAAACGATAGTGATCCCGTAGTGTGAGGGGTGTCACACTGTCAGTCGTCCTCTTCGCCGAACCATCGGCGGGAGGCACCCGAGCGGCCCCGCTTCTTCTTCGGCGGGTCCGCGGGCGGGGCCGGCGGTCGAGGGGCCGGCGGCGCGGGGGTCCGCTTGAGCCGGTCCTCATACTCGGTCTTCTCGCGCTGCCACGCGGCACGCTCGCGCTGCCACGCGGCACGGTCCTGGCGCAGCTGTGCCAGCTCCGCGGCGTCCTCTCCGCCGGTGGGCCCGGGTGGGGCCGGCGGCGGCGGGTCCGGCGGCGCGGGGGGAGCCGGAGGCGGGGGCGCGGGGGGAGCCGGGGGCGGAGTGGAGGGATCGGTGCTCATGGGGCTACAGCCTCCCTGTAGGCGTGCTCTGCGGTAGAGCGCGACGGCCGAACCATGCTGCCACGTGGGAGCAGATGACCCACTCGGCGCGGCGGACCGTCGCTGCGTCGATGTCGATCCGCTCCGCGATGACCGCGCCGACCAGGGCCAGGCCCATCACGCGCTCGATACGGTCCACTGTTCTCCTATCCTATTTCGACGACGGTCAGGTATGACCGGATGTTACCCGACCCGTATCTTGAGCACGTTCCGGTGCCAGCATTCCGCTGTCCGGACACGACGAAGGTTTTGTTTCCGCTGGCGCCGGCGGTCCACTGCGTACGGAGCGTTTCCTGTTTGGCCCCGGATGCCGTCGGCATTGCGGCCCGGTTCCGTTGGAGAATCGTTCCTGCAAGATTGTCCTCGTGAATCCACGAGTCAATCACGTCGTTGGCCACGGTGGAGCGCCAGGGACCGGTGTGCTCGATTTGGTATGTTCGGCCAGCGACGACGGCTACGGTGATCGAGTCGGTGATCGTCTCGGTCGTGGTGAACGTGCCGGATGAGGTGTTGTTGTAGGTGGTCCCGACCTGTAGGTGTGGGTACAGCCCACCGACCGTCGCTCGACCGTCGATGGTCAGGGTCGAGTCTGTACGTAGTGCCGCGGGACCGGTCCGGTACAGCCGACAATCGTAGGCGTTCGTTCCGTCCGCCCATCGTTGGTCACCGTAGGCAGCGACTTCCCATCGGTAGTTTGCGTCGGTGTCCTGACGGACCCGGAGAGCTCCCTGCCCTGCACCGGATATCAGGTTCATTCCGGTAGACGTGTCCAGCTGGACAACGTCTGCTTCCCCGTCAATGAATGTGTAATCCGATGGAGGAAGGACGTATCCGCACCGAAGGAATGCCTGGCCACCCGCTAATGTTGTCGGGCAGAATATGACGGTGGTTAATGCATCTGGAACTATCGGCAGAATTTCCGCATTGATACCACCTGGCCATACCTCGGAAACGTGATTGGTCCAGAAATCAATGTCACCATGTCCAGCGACGGTATGAATGTGAATCTGCGGATTAGGTGCTACCCCTACCCATATGTCGCCCCGCATCACAACGTCGTTGAATTCTGCGTCACCATTCTTGGCAATTCGCCACCCGGATACTCCGGTGACAAAGTCCTCGGATTGAATGGCCTCACGGGTGAGGACCACTCCGGCAAGAATATTATCCAGGAAGATCATTGTGGGGTTGCCCCCCGTGTGCCGATCACGGCCACGGTGATGACGTCGCCGACCTGACCTAGGACGAACTGCACGGTGATGTGCTGGCCCCGCTGAAGGTCGAGGTTGCACGATGCCGCGTTGAACGACGCGTCGTAGGTCAGGCCCTGTAGGGCCTGGTCGACCCACACGGTGGCACGGGGGACCGGTGCGGCACCGGGCCGGGAGGACAGCAGCACAAGGGAGTCCACGTGCCAGTAGGGGGGACCCTGGTCCGGGCCGATGGATGCCGTCCCGGCGCCGGTTCCGTCCAGGGTGCACGTGACCTGTTGGTTGAGGGTCACCCACTCGGTCATGGCGTGCCGTCGGCGTGCTCGCTGCCGGTCGCCCACCGCTCGACGACGATCCCGAGCTCGACTCCGTACTGATCGGAGGCTGCCCGGACCCACACGTCGACCACGGCGGTGATGACCAGGGGGACGCTGGCAGGCCACCACGCGGACGTCAGGTCGTCGTCCTTGCCGTGCTCGCTGAAAGCGACGTAGAACGGCTGGTCGCCGATGAGGGTCGCCGACCCGCGGTAGGGGTCCGCGGTGAGCACGCGGCGTGCTACGGCGCCGGCGGTCAGGGTCCGGGTCTGTGTGGTACCCGTCTTCCTGGGCAGGGCTTGGGTCCGTACGGGCCCCTCGACGTCGACCAGGCGCACGGGGACGGCCTCCATCGGTGGCGGCTCCTCCTGGAGGACCTGGTCGCCGGTGGGCTGGAGTTCCACGTCGTCGTTCACGTCGGTTTCTTCCCTCTCTTGGCTACCCGTGTGGCGATCCCTGCGACCTGTTGGATCGTGGGCAGGGTCGTGACCATGTTGACACCCACAATGACCAGGACCGCGCCACCGACGACGTAGCCGACGCGCACCCAGTTCGACGCGCGGCTGATCCAGGTGGCGCCGGCGGCGACACCGGAGGCGATGGTGCCCACTCCGGAGGCCACGTCACCGGCGGTATCGATGGCCCCGGACACGGCACCGGCACCCGGGATGTCCGACAGCTGGAACCCGTCGGAGTTCCCGGCTCCGGCGGCGGCGCCCCACTTCGCTTTGGACGATATCCACGGTGCCGTCCCCGATTGGGTGTAGAGCACTTTCGCGGCTCTGGCATTGTTCGCCGGACTCTGTAGCCACGCCCTGGTCCATGTGGGGTGGTCCTTGACGTGCACCGGCTGGTTGATCTGCCAGAGCCCGACGCACCCGATCGAGTTGACCACGTCGGTCCTGCCGGACGACTCCGCCATAGCGATATCGACGAAGTATTCCGGCAGGCCGGCGGCGCGCACGTAGAGGCCAATTTCCGCGCGGGTGAGGGTGGGCATGTCAGCGCGCGAATTCGCTGGTATCGAACATCGTGTAGGGCTCAGTTTCGACCGGTTCGGGGCCGGTGTTCGCGGACCCTGCTCCGGCCTGCTCGTTCGGGCCGACGATCTTCCCGGTCATGGACTCGGTCCAGGACGCCTGCCGGGTCATCATGGCCATTCCGATCGTTGCCACCGAACCGATGACGAAGATGGTGGGGTCCTTCGCCAGGAGGCTGATCCCGGCGACGACTCCGGCAGAAAGCCACGTCGCTTTCCGCTCGGCAATGTCGACGTCCGGGACTCCGGCAGGAAGGGCCTGGACATCGGCGTTGGATGGCGTGGCGTTCTGGTGGATGGCGAACACGACCGCGGCCACAGCGAGACCGGTCGGGATGCTGAATTCCGGCTTGAGCACAGTTTCCTCCTATTTCTTCGTGGTGATCGTGATTTTCGCGGCCGGTCCTGCGCTTCCTCCGGTTGAGTCCGCTTTGACTTCGACGGTGTATTTCGTTTTCGCCTTTAGTGCACCCACGGTGTGGGTGGTGTCCTCGGAGGTATTCCGCGCGACACCATTCATGTAGATGCGATAGAAGTCCGCGTCGGCTACCGCATTCCACTTGAGGGTGACGGAATTCTTGGTGACCGCCGTTGCGGTGAGGCCGGTTGGGGCCTTAAGGGTGACCGTCTTCGTGGTGACCGACACGGCTGAGGACTTCGGTCCGACAGCTGATCCGGCACCTACTGCGGCGACAGTGAACGTGTACTTGGTTCCAGGTTGCAGCCCCCCGATGTGAGCTTTCGTGTCCGCGGATGCACCGACGTTCTCACTCGCTCCGGACCGGTAGACCCTGTACCCGGTGGCACCGGGGACCGGGGACCAGGTCAGGTCGACCGAGGTGGTGGTCACCGTGGCGGCCTGCAACCCGGTCGGGGCAACGGTGATCGTGACGTCACCACCGGGGATGATCGCGTGCGTGCCCTCCGGTGGGTTGCCGGCCAGAGCGATCCCGGACTGAACGATCTTCTGTTCGGTCGATGACAGAGCCTTGTTCCCCAGGAACGCGCCAAGGGCCGTCACGATGGACGTGTACGACCAGGTCTCGGAGGCCACCAGGCGGTCCGTGACGTACTGCGACCACTGGGAATTCGTGGTCCCGGTGAACCCGTAGTCGGACGTCGAGGATGGTTCGGTGCTGGCCAGCCCGTAGGCGTTCGTGTCCGAGTACGCACCTGCAACCCCGGGGATGGTCCCGGGATCCTCGTACTCGGCGGTCTCGGCCTCCGGGTCGTACGACGCGGTGTTCCGGGCCTGCCAGTACCTCCACAGCACGTAGGCGGCGCCACCGGCGACGACCGGGACCAGGACCACCTTGGGGACGGATCCGACCTTCGGGATCTCGATATCCCCTTCAAGGGGGTTCGCCACGTCAGAGCCTCCCGTCTTCCCGGAAGTCGCTCACGGCGGCCGGGCCCGCTTCGACCATGGCGAAATCGGTCCCCTCGGACTCCGCGGGCGGGGTAAACGCACGGGGAGTCTGGAACGCGTCCAGGATCCACGTGGCGGTCCCGCGGGAGTTCGGGATGACCGGCTGGGTCCCGTCTATCCGTTCCTTGGCCACGGGGAACGCGGGGGCCAGCGGGGAGTACGCGCGGAGCTGTGCATCCTGGCCGTTCCGGGCGTTCTGGTCGTAGGCACCGAACCGGGTGGTCAACCCACCGAGTCGATACCGTCCCTCGTCAGCTCCGTAGACGTCCGTCGGGGGATTCACCCGGTCATAGGCGTTCGTTCCGCGGCGGCCGTAGATCAAGTAGGACACCTGGTCGGGGACGTCCTCACCGGCCACCCACGGCGCGCGGCCCCTGGTGTACTCGATGGACCGGCCGATGGTGGCGTGGGTGTAGGCCCGGACGGTATCGGGGCGGTAGTGATCACGGGAGTGGTTGGCCAGCCACCGTTCCTGCCACTCCTGGAGTGCGGGGCCGGCGGGGACCGAGGACGGGACCGGCGGGTACAGGTTGGTCCAGTGGTGGATGGTCTCATCGGCCATGGCCGAGTGTCCGGCGGCGTCCGCGGGAAGCCAGACGTCACCGGCCTGCCCGGACGGCGGGGTGGGTTCGTGGCCGAACAACTCTGGGTCGTTCCTGCCGTCGGTGTGGGATGGGTCGTACCCCCTCACCGGGGTGGGCCGGCCGAAGTGCGCGGAGCGGGCCAGAGCACCCGTGTAGGCGCCCATGGTGTCCTCCCTTCGAGGGGTTGTCGGTGCGGGGTGCTACGGGACGTCAGCGGGCCATGGCCGCTTTCTGCCAGCTGGTCAGGCCCTTGAATGCGGCCGTGGTGACCTCGGCGGTCTTGCGGCCCGGCAGGACCAGGGTCGTGACCATGCCGGTAGCGGCGATGATCACAGCGACCTTCTGTAGCCCAGTCATGATCTTTATCTTCCTTTCTTCCACCAGGCGAGAGCGTTCTCCGCTGGGGCTGGGGTGCGTGGGTCGGTGCGGGTCAGGAGGATGGTCGTTAGCGCGGTCCATGCCAGGATCTGCGCCCCGGTGGGCCAGACCCTCTCGGCGAGGGAGAATCCCACCGCGGTGAGCCCGGTGGCCACCGGAATACGCCAGTCCATCGGCTCACCGGAGAAAACAGTGCGATTGATGATGGTTATCGCCCCGGTGGCCAGGACGGGCCCGGTGGTCCGAGACATTGTCACCATCCCCTGTATCTCAGGTAGGTCGGTGTCGGCATTGATCCGACCAGTGATTCTATTGGTCCGATCTGGACATTGCGGCGCGAATTCTGCTGGCCGATCGCGGTCCGGTTATTGATCGCGATCACGATATGTCCGGGAGAGTAGATCAGGTCTCCTGCGTCTACCTGTTCCCTGGTGATCCGCCTGAGCTGTGACCATCCGAGATAGCTCAGCGTGGTCGACCCGCCGGGCGGGGTGATACCGATGTCCTTTAGAGATTTCCCGACGAACGACGAACAGTCGGAGTATCCCGACTGCCATCTCCTGGCCTGAGAGTATTTCTCTCCCTTGTGGCGCATGGCGGCCTCGACCAGGGCGGCGCCGTTGCTGCCGGTCGGGCTGGTCGTGGTCGAGGTGGTCAGGGTCGTGCCCTCCGTGGACACCGGGGGCGGTGACCCGCTCGCGATGTCCCGGAGGGCAGCGACCGGGTTGATGCCCCGGTATCCGGCGTAGATCAGCACGGCACCCGCGGTAGCGGTAGCTACCGCGGTGCCTGAGATCCCACCGGAGGCCACGTCAGCGGACCCGGGAGATGATCTTGGGAACGATGAAGTAGCCGAGGGCCATACCCACGGCCAGGGTCGAGAAGGGCTTCATGTACTGCACGGTGTCCTCTTTTCGATGATCGGGTGAGGGACGGTGGTGGCCTCCCCCCGGCTGCTGGTCCATGGCGGCCGGGGGGAGGGGCTCAGCGGGCGGTCAGGCCCTTGATGTTGCCGCCGGGCGGGCGGACGAAGTCGTACATCACGGTGAGCTTCTTCGTCCCGGCTCCGCCGATGGTGCCGCGCAGGCCGAGGGTGTCAGCGGCCGAGACGGACAGGTACTTGTACCTGTCCTCACTGCCTGCCTTGAGTTCGTGGTCGGTGATGAACGGCAGGGTGAACGTCCCGTAGTCCCGGCCACCGGCGGTGCCGACGGCGTTGACGTATCCGTAGTCGCGTTCCTGCCGGCGGATCCAGTATGACTTGTATCGGTCGTACGGGACGTCGTTGTTGAAGAACATCGACAGGGGGTCGGGCCAGTCGGTGTCACCGGTGGCGCGGAGGCCGTCGTCGTCCCTCAGGACGAAGTGAATGGCACGGTAGCTGCCTTCCTGGGTGCTGCTGATCTCTTCGTCGATCGACCCCGACGAGAGGTCCTGGGTGCCGCGCCGGAAGTACAGCACCGATCCGAGTCCGGGCGGGGTGGTGACCGTGGCGTTGCCCTGGGCGTCCTTCCCGCTGGACTGCCGGTAGGAGTCCTGGAAAACCTTGACCGTGTAGGTCGGGGCCGTGTCCGGGGCGGTGGAGTAGATCTGCGCCAACGTGGCGATGGTGATGTCCACCGCATAGGCGTTGTTGTTGTTGGTGTTCGGCAAGGGGCCGAGCGGCTCACGCCGCACGAACTGGATCGGCAGGTGGAGCATAAACGAGAAGTAGCCTCCGCCGACGGCGACACCGGTCGTTGCCGCGTAGGTCTGGCTCTGCTGCGGGTCGTCCGAGAAGCTGAACCCGCCCCACTTGACGAACGTCTTCAACTCCCAGCCGCTCATGGGGCCGAGGATCGGCTGACCACCGGTGTCCGAGACCTGGATCGTGGCCAGCGCGGACCACGGCATGTCCTCGTTGAAAGCGACGTCGTTGTCGGTGTTCGGGGTCGCGTTGGTGAACATGTAGATCCACAGATCGGCCAAGAAACCGTTGGTCTTGGGGTAGTAGGTGTCCAGGGGGATCTGCGCCGTGGTCAGCGTCCCGGTCTTTACATAGGTGTGGGTCTCCAGGTCGAGGGTGCCGGGGAAGAACGGACGGAGCGCGGGTGGCGCGGTCTTCTTCCCGGTGTCCTTCGCGGGCGCTTTCACTGCTGCGGTCATCGCTGGTCCTCCTGGGGCCGGGGTTAGTACCGGGTGGTCCGGGCCGGGGTTAGTACCGCCCCGTTCGATCACGTGCCCAGGATAGACGCCGATACAGGCACGCGGCAACGCTGTCAACTGGTGTGAACAGTGTTTCTTCTCAGGCGGTCTTTTCGCGGGTACAGTGGGCCTATGAACCTGCGAAAGAAGACGTCCGAGACCCTCGACGACGTCGGGGACGCGGCGCGGCGCACGGGTGAGGCCGCGGGGTGGGTTGGTGTCGCCCTGGTCGCAGTCACCGCGGTGTCCCTGCTGGCCCTGGTCGTGGCCGTGACCGCTCTGGGAAGGACCAGCAACCATGCCCCTGCCTAATCTGTTACTGGCCACGAAAGAAGAACAGGAGTCCGCGCGACGACTCGCTGACGCGGTCAACGCCCACGTGATGATCGTGCTTGCGACGATGCAGGACCGCAAGGGACCGCCGTACCTGGGGATCTCACTCAAGGATGGGTCGAGCCCGGACAACGTCCTGTATGACTCCCGTGCGGACTGCGCACGGCACCTGTGCACCAAGGACCCGTACGTGTTCCCGGTCAAGATTGGACCGGACTCGATCAGTCTGCAAGAGGCGTGGATCATCCTCGGGTACGCGCGGCAGGCCAAGAAAGCAGGCGTGGCGTTCCACCAGGAGGAGCCGGTGATCCCTCACCGGCTGGAACTGGCGCGGCCGTGGATCCCACGGCACGTGGCCACGGCACACCGTGGGTGGCGTGCGAATGGGAGCACCATCGGAGGGCCACCGAACGGCGGAGGACAGGGAGGGTCACGGCGATGACCAGGCGGACCAGGACACCGAAAGCCCCGGTGGATCCGGAGGCGCCGCACGGGCGCGATGAGGACGGGGTCCCGCTCGCGCCGTACGGGTACAAAGTCGACGGCACGCCCCGGAAGTCCAACCGGGGGGCGGCACCGGGCCAGAGGGGCAACGGGGGTCCGACCGTGAGTGATACCGGGGCCGGGCCGGCGGTGCTGTCCAAGGTGGACAAAGCTCGGCGCGCGTCCCTGCTGGGGCTGCTGGAGTCGGTGGTGACTCTGCCCCTGGTCGGCATCTCGATGAGTCCGTGGGTCGAGAAGCGGATCGGTCAGCGGCACGCTATGGCCCTGGCTGGCGACGCGGTGATCGTGGCGACGTACGCTCCTGCGCTGGCCGATGGCCTGGTGATGGCGGCTCAGGCCAAGCCAGCGTTGCTGGCGTGGCTGGACACGATCGAGGACAAGGCGCCGTTCGTGATGCTGGCTCAGGCCGGGTTGCAGGTGGCTAAGGCCCTGGTCGGCAACCACATGAGCCCGGATCCGCGGCTGGCTCAGGCCGGGGTGACCCTGGCGCGGGTGAGGTCGCTGCAGTTCGCGGCGCAGATCGAGGCGGAGGCGGAGGCCATGGGGATCCCGACGTCCGTCGTGCTCGACGACGAGGACCAGGCGGAGGCAGCCTGATGCCGCCCCGCCGGTCGCTGCCTCCCGTGGACATCGTCACGATCCCCCGCGCGGAGTTCCTGGCCTACTACTGGAACTACCGTCCGGGGGACATGGTGACGGTCCTCGCGCCGTACGGCGGGGGGAAGACGGTCCTGGCGTTCCAGCTGTTGCAGGCCACTGCAAGCCCGGAACTTCCGGCCGTGGTGCTGGTGATGAAGCCGAAGGACAAGGAAGTGTCTAGGTGGACCAGGGCTATGAAGCTGCTGGTCGTACGGGACTGGCCACCGTCCCGGTTCCGGCAGCTGGTCCTGCGGGAGAAACGCCCGGGGTGGGTGCTGTGGCCTGGTGAGACCGATGACCCGGACGCGGACGACCGGCGGCACGCCGCGATCTTCCGGCGGTGCCTACGGGAGCGGTACCGGTCGGCGGGCAGGCGGAATGGCAAGCCGTGCATCGTGTTCGCCGACGAGACCTACTCGTTGGAACACGAGATGAAGTTGACCCGGGACCTTGTCAGGATATGGACGAAGGGACGGAGCGTGGGGTGCGGTCTGTTCGCGGCGTCCCAACGTCCAGTGTGGATCTCACGGTGGGCATTGCAGGCTCATCACTTGTTCTTGGGGTATGACCCGGACCGGCAGATGCAGCAGCGGTATGGGGAGATCGGCGGTGGGATTGACCCGGACGTGGTCCGGGACGCTGTGTCCCGACTCAGGGAGTTTCAGTTCCTGTATCTGAACAGGCAGGAACGGACCATGGCCATAATCGACGCGTCGTGATACCTGTTCACTACAGTGAACGTGTGAAGATTTGCCCTTCTGGGGCACGGTTCTCGGGTATGAACGAGTGAAGGGATGAACGGGTATGGACGTCGTCACACGCAAGGAATGGGGCGCGCGCGCGCCTAAGGCTGGGGTGGACCGGACGACGTGGGCCCACCGGACCGGGGTCACGTTCCATCACACGGTGACTCCGGTCGATGCGTCGATCCGGTCGATCCAGGACCACCACATCAACGGGAGAGGGTGGCTGGATATCGGGTACAACTTCCTGGTCAACCAGGCCGGTCACATCTTCGAGGGCCGGGGATGGAGCAAGGTCGGTGCGCACGCCGAGGGCCACAACATCTCCGATGTCGGAGTGGCGTTCATCGGTGACTACCGGGTCGGTCATGACGGGTTTACGGCGGCCATGGCACGGTCGGGTGCTCTGATCTACCGGGAGGCGTGTGAGCACGCTGGCCGGACGCTGGCCTACCACGGGCACCGGCAGCTCCCGGGGTCCGCCACGGAGTGCCCGGGGGGACAGGTGATGGCGTGGATCGAGACCGACGGACCGCGACAGGGGGCCGGGGGGTCCGGCGGGTCGACCGACGGACCGACGACCAGCAGGACGGAGAGGATCATGCGAGATCTGCCGACCCTTCGCAGGGGCGACACCGGGGTTCCGGTGACCAGGGTGCAGGTGCTGTGCAACGTGGCGGGGGCCAGCCCGCGGTTGGTCGCCGACGGCGACTTCGGGCCGAACACCGATCGGGAGGTCAAGGACCTGCAACGCCGGTTCGGTGTCACCGTGGACGGCATCGTGGGGTGCGGGCAGACGTGGCCGATCCTGCTAGGACTCCGCCCGTGAGGCGCGGTTGGTGGGCCCTGGGGCAGTTGCCGGCCCCGGTGCGTCACGTCCTGCTCCTGGTCCTGGTCGCCGTCCTCACGGCCCTCACGGACGGCCTGACGTCGGGCAAGGCACCTCGAGACATCGTCATGGGGGTGTGGCTGGCCGTGCTCGCCGTGGTCACGCCCCTGGTCCAGAGCTACGGGGCCGACGGAGGCGACACGCCGTGAGGACCATGGTCTATCTGACCCGCAACAACGTTCCAATGACTCACTGGGAGCTGACCGAGGATGATGAGCCCCTGGTCGTCAACGTCCCCTTGAGCGCAACGAACGCTGTGGAGTGGCGTGTGGTAGTGCGCACGGGAGAGCAGGACGGCGGGTAGCCTCTCCACCAGTGCGCCGCGTTGTCCCCGCACCTGCGGGGTGATACGACAGAGCCCCGGACGGTTACCGTCCGGGGCCTCTGCGTAGCCGGGGTGTTCCTCCCGACCCGGGTGGCCTATCATGGGCCCTGCTCCCGCGTCGTGCGGGGCACTCGCCACCGGTTAGCAGCCGGTGACTTCTCCCACCACCGCGTTAACGCGCGGAGAGGAGCTAACCGAAGTGTTTCATACCCCACCGACACCCGGTAGCCGGTAGTGCTCCGGGTGCCCCGTGTGCACACGCCGCGGGCCCCTTCTGTCTCGACCTGGTCGTGTGAGCTGTGCGGGCGCACCGGGATCTCCGAGGGCTTCTCGTGTTCATGCGCTTCCCGGACCGTCCCGGCACCGGACCTGAGGGCCCTGCGGGACCAGCAGAAACGGCTCCGGCAGGCCCGGGAAGCCGCTCTGGCGCCCCGTGAGCCGGTCCGGGCACCGGCGCCACCGATGTGCGGATGGTGCGGTCAGCGGCCACCTGTGGACACCGGAGGCATGTGCAAGCGGTGCAAGCGCGGGGAGGACGTCCCCCCCTGACCAGGCCGACCACCGACATGGTCAATTCCAGGTGGCTGGCTGGTCCTGGAGTCGGAGAGAGATCCAGCGTGGTGGACAACCGGGAGCAACCCACACTCTCCCTAAGCCCCGTGATCATGACCGGGGTGAGCGACCCCTAGGCCAAGATGATCTTCCGTCGCGCGGTAAAGCTGCGGCCTGGCCGCCGTAGGCGACAGGCCCGGAGGGCCGGGGGGACCAGGCGGTCAGGCGGGCGCGCGGAGCGCGGCCGGCACGTTCTCAACCTTCTCGACCTAGGCGGGGGAAGCTGGTAAGATGGTCACCATGA
>Ga0172381_10003875_pt1 | contig 15671 bp, 27 predicted proteins | sample Leawel6488metaG_FD_119754 | JGI IMG/M metagenome (GOLD analysis project Ga0172381, IMG submission 119754) | Leachate microbial communities from a municipal landfill in Southern Ontario, Canada - Leachate well 64-88 metaG | ecosystem: Engineered > Solid waste > Landfill > Unclassified | place...
GACATGCGGGCCGACCGATATAAAGTTTGGCGGCACACCAGCAACGGGATGGGCATGTATCGTTACGTGATGACTCCGAAGGGCCTGCTACCGCATTGGGGTGTGGACCCGGGATGCGGACATCTGGAAGTTCACGGGCGGCGCGTCGTGGTCCTGCGCGAGGCCCAGCCGCGGCAGCAACGGGATTGGTCTACGGAAATTCGGTTCCTGCTCTGCCGGATGAAATATAACTACGCGGGGACCGATTACCGCGGCGACCCCTCGGAAGTGCTGGACTTGGAGGCGAAATGACCACGCAGCGCACGCTCAAGGCCACGCTGCCCTATCCGCCGTCAAGAAGGAGCTACAGGTGAAATTTATTTTGTGTCAAGACTGCGGTTCCGTCACGCAACGCAGCGGAGCAAGTCAGAAGTTTTGTCCCGCGTGTTCAGAGAAGCGAGACATTGATCGAAAGGGTTTATGGGCGCGAGAACATCCCCCATCCGCAGTGCAGAAAGACAAGCGGACCGCTAACGGAAAGCGCCGCAACGCCGAAAATAGAGCGGCCGGTCTGGTGCTGAATCGCGCATCAAAAGAGTCCATCGCGTGGGTAGGCGCGGAGCCCAACCTAATCTGGCTTGCCAGGATTTCGGTAGCGTTCAGCTACGCGGCGTCCAAGAACCACATCTATGCGATGCGGCGGTCTGGGCACGTGGCTCTTCGCAAGGAAAGCCGTGCTATGCGCGACGAAATAACGCTGCTGATGCGATCCGCCATTGGTAAACATAGGGTGGCGCACAACAAGGTATGGTTGGATATTCTGGTTCAGAAGCCCAATCATCGCGGGGACGCTATCAACGTTGTGGATTTGGTTTGCGACGGCCTGAAGGAATGCATGCCGGTAGATGACCGGTGGTTTTGCATACGGCGCCTTGATTGGCAAATAGTCAAAGACGACCCTCGTTTGTATATCGGCGTGGGCCAAGACACGGACGAAGATGCCCAAGTATGTTCCTATTGTGGGCAAATTAAGCCGTTGAGCGCTTTCAATCGGGCCAAGGGCCGGCCGCTTGGCGTCGGCCGCGAGTGTAAGGAGTGCCGCGCCCTGGGACGCCAGCTTGGCAAGAAAGCCAGATAGCCGACCTGCACATTGAGCGCGTCGGCATGGTCAAGGGCGGCAAGGTGGAAATGGTATTGGCGGCCCGCGCCGCCGGGGAGGGGAAATGATGGACGCGAAGCCACTGACGGATGAGGGACCAAGACCGCTTGGCCCCACAACAGCAGAACGCTACCCGGACGGTTGGGTATGGGTGTCGCTGATGGTCTCGCCCGACGGCTCACAGTTTCATTCGATGGGCGGCGAGAGAGATCCGGGCGAAGGGGACCGCCCATACATAGGACTGGCAAGGATTCTCGCCACCATCGACGCGCGGGATGCGCGGATTGCGGAACTGGAGGCGGAGGTCAAGGTCACGTCGTTGCATCTCGATTTCGCCGATGCGTTTGTGAGCGAGTTCGACGACGAACGGATGGATGCCTACAACAACCACCGAACCGTAAAGGAGGAACCCATGACCCGACTTGAGGAAATCGAGCGATTGGTTGAACAGGGCACGCCCGCACCGATGGATTACCGCTGGCTCATCGAGGCCGTGAAGCTGGCGAAGGCGGCCCTGGACGATGAAGGCGATTTGTGCGGCCGATGTGAGGGCAACGGTAGCGTTTACGCCGACGGCCAAGCGCACTACTACTCAGAACATGCACCAACCAAGGCGTGTCCCGATTGCGGCGGGACGGGCATGGTCTGTTCTGGCGAAGCCGAGGACGCCTTCCGCAAACACTTGGAGGGGAAATGATGACCGAGGAACGCCTGCCAGAGCGCATCGTCTGCGCGGCCATCCAGCGCGGCGACATGACCATTTGCGGGGTGCGACACTGGGACGAGTTCATGCGGGCGCAAGTCAAGGCGCTCGGCGAAAACCATGTCGGGTGGACGCAGGGCTTTGTGACCAGCCGATACCGGTTTGTCCGCAGGGCCGAGGCGTGGGAGATTGCTTATGCACAAGGGCAGATTCGCCTTGCGACAACCAACAGCGTGACGCCGTGCCTTTGTAGTGAAGACCTTTACTAGCTGGGGAGGGGAAATGATGGACGCGAAAACGATGACGGATGAGGAGTTGACGTTGGTGCGACAGGCCTACTCAGATAATGACGACCCAATCGAGCGCTTGGACCTTTGGCATCGTGTGCAGAAAGAGATTGCCGGAACGCGCAAGCCCACCACATGGAAGGTGACGCTGCGCCTTCTCGCCACGCTGGACGCGAAGGACACGCGCATCAGGGAGTTGGAGGCGGAAGCTCTGACCGTGGGGTTAGACCGCGACGGCGCCGCTCTCTACGTCGGGGATATTGTGCTGCATGATAATGGCTTAATGCCGCCCGGCCGATTCCGGATTGCATGGGATGCTGGCAAGGTCGGCTATGTGCTCTTGGGCGTAGGAGTTTCCGCCGATTACTGGCTGGCAGACTGGTGTCCAGGCCATACCACGAAAGAGAGGAACCCCGATGAAGCGACTGGATGAAATCGAGAAGAGGCTGGAAGCGGCCAGCCAATCGGCATCGCAGGCGCTGTTGGATGACATCCGCTGGCTCATCGAGGCCGTGAAGCTGGCGAAGGCGATGGACGCGGCACAGGAAGCGCTTGACGGCGCGCTGGTCTCGGTCCTGAATGGACGCCTCAGCAACGTGGACAGGGAGGTGCGGGACAGACTGTGTGAGCGCGTGGAGATTGCCCGTGCCGCATTTCGAGAGCACTTGGAAGGAGAAGCCATGAAAGCGAGCAAGCCGAGACTCCGTGCGAAGCTGATGTGCGACAAGGGCAAGCGCCAGCCGTGGTGGGTGCGCATCGGCTACCGAAACGGGCGGATTCACAGCCATACCGAGAATTACCGGGACCGGCGGGATGCCATGAACGCGCTGACGGCCCTGGGGGATTGCGGCGTGGAGGTCGTGGAATAGAAAAGGGGCGGGAAGCCCTAAAGCCTCCCGCCCCTGGCGCCTAGCCCAGATTGCTGATCACTGCCTGAATTGCCCGGATGTAAACACCATTCGGGCCGTGGCCGTGCTCCCAGCGGCAGACACTGATTTGCGAGCATTTCGCCCCAGGCAGCGCGGCGCGCACCAGGTCAGCGAACGCCGTTTGTGATAGCCCGTGGCGGCGGCGTGCGTCTGTGATTTTCTCGGCGAGCGTTTCCATATTACTCGCCCCTTTCGTCACGGTCGCAAGCGTCCTCATCGGCGGCGCGGGCGATCTCGATTTGCTCCAGCGCCGACCGGGTGCAATACCCGATAGCGAAGCCGATGAATGAACCCAACAGCGCATATACAGTGGCGGTAATTGCGGTCACGAGGCACCCCCTTCCGCGTCGGCCAGGGCCTTGCGCGTTGCAATCCATGCGCGCGCTTCTCGGCGGGTGCGGAAACTGCGGCCGCGGCGTATTGCAGCGTCCTCGGCTTCGATGCAATCGCTGTAAGCGGCCCGGACAATCCATTGCCCGCGTGCGCCAAATGTCAGAACCTTATATGCCGCGCGGACAACATCCCATTTCTCAACAGTTGGGTAAGCCATGTCTCAGCCCTCCAATGCGCGAAAGTGCGCGTTAAATGATGTTGCAGGTGTTCAGCCACTCCACGTTTGCGGCCATTTTCGACGAGCCGAGATACTGGCGAACAATGCGCTTGCCGCGCGCGCTGTCGCGCTTCGCGTAGTCGCCGCGAACCAGGCGGAAGCACCACAGGTCGCGCAGATTACTGTCATACGCCACTGCGCGATACCGTACGCCGTCAGGGGTTTCGAGTTCCCATGTCCTTTTTCCTCCACCCGCTTTCAACATCTCCGCTTCGATTGTTCCCGCCGTCGTTCTCATCTTACCCTCCAGTTTTCTCGTAGCCATTTTTCAGCCCTCCGTGCCATTTTACAGCACCTCGCCGGTCTCGGCGCGGAGCACATACCACTCCAGGTCGGCGTATTCGCGTTCCGCGTAGGAGTTGGCCTCCGCATCGCTGCGGGCCTCGAACCAGTCGATACAGTCAAATTCACCCTCGCCCCGGCCCTCACGCCGTGTGCCCTTGCGGGCGGTTATGCGTCTCGGTGCGTCGCCTCGTGCGTTTCTATCCATTCCCGCGCGGCCTTGCGAGTTTTGAAGCTGCGGCCCCGGCCAATGGCGGCGGACTCTTCCTCCGTGCAGTCGCCAAAATCGGCGCGGATAATCCACCGGCCACGTGCGCCAAACGCCACTTGGGCATACGCTGCTTTGCACACATCCCATTTCTCTACGGTCGGATACATTGGTTTACCCTCCAGTTTGGGTTATCGGCCGCCCCGCGGCAGCCCTGCATGACTAATGGTATAATACAACTGGCATTATCGTTTGTCAAGGCGGGAAATAAAATAAGTGGAAAGTTTTATCACAAGGCGCTGTAAGAACTTACGACGATGGCAACAAAAATCTTCACTTAACTAACTTGACAGTTAGCGAAAAATGTTGTATTACGTACAGAAACACAGCAGGCGCTGGCAAGCGCGCAGCGACGCGTGCGCCTTCGGCACGCAAAGCGGAGCCAAGCGCGAGCATGAACAACAGGCATCGCAGCAGCGATGCGCACGGCGTGGCAACGAAACCCAGGGGGATTGCATTGAGCGAAAACACGCCAGAACACCCCGAAAACGATTCAAGCGCTGAAGAATTGCCGTATACGAATGATACAAGATGGAATGCGCAAAAGCGCAACATCCTGAACTGCCGTTCTCAGGGAATGCCGTGGGATGAGATAGCAACAACGCTGAACATCGGCCGCTCAACGCTGTATCGCTGGCGTGCTGGTGATGATGACTTCGCTGATGAGTGTGAAAAGGCGGGCGAGGCTGGTATTCGCATCATCGAGGACGCTGTGATTGCTGGCGCGGCCAAAGTCGTGGACGATCCGCGTTACACCACGTTGGCGATATTCACGCTGAAGAACCGGGCTGGTGGGCGCTGGCGGGACGTTCAGGACCATCGTTTCAGTGGCGGCCTTGACATGCGCGGCATCGACCAGGAAGAGCTTGAGCGCATGGCGCACGCCGCCGGCATGGAGTCGGCAGCCCCAGACGCCCCCGAGGGCCACACCGATGGCGATTGATTCTCCCCTGATGGCCATGCCTCGCAAAACTCTTCAGTTACGCATTGCCGCCCGCTGGGAGCTGGCCAGCCGGCATCCTTCCTATTTCCTGCAATGGTTCTGCTTCACACTAGATCAGCACGACCAGCGGCAGCCCATCAAGCCATTCCCGTGGCACAAACCGCATATCCAGGCCATGACCGGCCTTTGGCTCGATAATCCGCTGCTCATCGTGGCGAAATCGCGCCAGATGGTGGAGACCTGGCTGTTCTGTGCCCTGCACCTATGGCTGTTCCTGTTCCGCAGGGGTCAGCTCATTATGTTGCAATCAAAAAGAGAAGAAGACGCTATCGGCAACGAGACGGCCGGGGACGGGCTTGTAGGGCGTTCGCTGTTCATGCTGCACCATATCCCCTACCGGCGACAGTTGTTGGGCAAAATCGACGAGACCGCCACCAAGATTGAGAATCGCGCGCAGAACAATACCCTGTGGGCAATCCCCCAGGGGCCGGACATCATCCGGCAGCGCACGTGCTCCGCGCTGTTCAGCGATGAATGCGGTGTTCAACCCGATTTCGACGACGCCTACACCGCGGCAATTCCTACGATTCTAGGCGGTGGGCGGTTCACTGGGTTGTTTACAGCTAATCCGTCATTCGCTCAGCAGCTTTTCGAGGATACGCTAGGCGATGGTGATAACTGAGCCGACAGTAGTAATCCCGGGAATTGACGCCAGACCGTGTAAGACTGGCTTTGTAGCAATTAAGCTGCACTATTCAAGCGACCCGGAAACCTATACGCCGGAACACGTTGCGGCGCTCAAGGCCTCTATGCCCTCGTGGCGGTTTCGCAAAGAGTACGAGATTGATTTCACCGCGCAGGCCGGCCAGCCCGTGTTTGAGTCCGAGGCCCTGAACGCGCAGTCGCGCAATCTGCGTAACCCCATAGCCCGCATGGACTTAGACGAGTCCGGCAAGCTGGTCAAGCGCGAGCGCGGCCGCCTGGCTATCTATCAGGACGTTCGGGAGTCATGGCGGTATGCGGTGGGCATGGATGTTTCTGAGGGCGTGGCGCAATCCGACAGCACGATTGAGGTGTTCGAGGCATTCAAGCGTGAACAAGCCGCCGAACTGGCAGACAACCGCATATCGCCCCCGGAGCTTGGGCGATTCGCGGCCGCCGTGGGCGAGTATTACAACCGAGCGTTAATCTGCTGCGTGCGGCCCATGCACGGCATTACGGTGCTGAGAACGCTGGTGGATGACTGCCACTACACCAACCTATGGCATGATCGCATGGACGAGCACCTTGCCGCCATGCCGACGGAGCGGCTGGGCTGGGCGAAGGGCGAAGGGCGTAGTCCCCGGCTGATGGACCCCTATATTGAGGCCGTGGACGCGCAGGAGGTCATTTTGCGCTCGATGCAGTGCCGGGACCAGCACGGGCAGTATATCTACGACGAGAAGGGCTTGGCGACGTTGTCGAAGAATACCGAGTTGAATACGGCACTGCGCGCCCGGCATGGCGATATGGTGGTGGGTTGTGCGCTTGCGTATCGGGCGTGTTGCGACGTGCCGAAGGCTCGTAGCGGGCATTCAGCGCCCAGGCAGCGCTCGACGGACCAGATTGGTATGCCGGCGAATGACCCGTTGCTGAGGAAGCTGAACAAGCGCGCTCAGAGGACAAGCCGATGATGCCGAACCCCATGAAGGCGATTAACGCGGCAATCAGGCGCATACGGCGGGTTCTGCCCGGCGGCAATGGCAAGGCAGGCGCGCAGGACACCAAACGCACCAAGGACCTGAACGACCGCATCAACGCCATGCTCGAAGCCGGTGAGGACCATTACACCGAATGCCGCGCAGGGATTGAAACCTCTGGCGTGCGGATGATGTTCGGTGCCCAGGTGCGCGATAGCGACCCGATGCCGGATGGCTGGATACCCGTGCAGGATAACCGCCTATGGCCGCTGCTGACGCATGAGCAGGCCGTCATGAGCCAGAACCCACGGAGAATAGCCCTTGCGCCACTGAAGCCCGAGGATGCTGAACTTGTCAAGGTGGCCGAGGGCGCGCTGAACTACGTCTGGCAGAAGGTTATCAAGGGCGATATGATGCTGTTGAGAGCGGTGATTGATGGCCAGACCCACGGTCATTGGTTTACCTGCCTGTGGAACGACGAACATGCCCGGTGGAACCAGGAAGAACACCGGTTCGAGGACAGATTGAAGTGCGCGCTGGTGTCGCCCGGGACGTTCAGGGCCGACCCGGTAGCCGAGACCGCAGAGGACTGGCAGTTTGCCTATACCATGCGGATGATACCAGTAGCGGACGCTATCGGGCGATGGCCGGAGTTCAAAGAGCAGATCATCCAGGCGGCGATGGGTGAGGACGAACACCGCAGGGACGCCGACAGGGAGATCAGCGCGCAACTGAGGCCGTATCAGACCACGGGCGGCGACATGGAGGCCGTGGACACCAGCCGGAGCCTGATGCTGGGCGACCGGGAGCGCCTGCTGAGGACGCTGGAATACCACGAGAACCCGACGTTGGGTATCAAGACCGTCGAGGGCGGCAGGAGCCTTCCGGGCTATGTCTCCGTGCTGGAAATGATATTCGTTGACCCCGAGATGAAGCGCGAGAGCCGCATGGAAGACGTGCCGCCGGAGAGCCTTGAGGCCAGCGGCCGCCTTGTCTACGACGAACAGGGTCGCCAGATGGACAGCGAGACCGGCGAACCCTTCAGGTCCAGCGACGCCGACGAGGGCGCGGCGTGGCCGCAGTATGAGGCCGATAGCTGGGACCAGCCGGTATACCCGTATGGGCGTCACGTCATTCGATTCGGCACCGAGACCATCGTGCATGACGCGCCGTGGCCGTATGAGCATTGGCTGTGGACGCAGGGCGTTCGCGGGATACTCCCGCATACATGGGTGGGGCAGAACGCCGTGGAGTCTGCGAAGGACTCGCAGGAGATTATCAACCAGATTCGGACATACACGCTGAATTACCTGCGGAATCACGCGCAGGTCGAGACCGTCGTTGAGGAAGAAGCGCTGGTGGGCGCGGAAGACCTTGAGGACGTGTCGCAGTTTATCGCCTCCGGCCCGAACCGAATTACCAAGGTGCACGCAAACAAGATGGGCGGGTATCAGCGGGTTCCCCCGCCCGCGTGGCCATCCGGGTTGTCGCAGGTGCTCGACCGCGTGGAACAGGATTTGCGGGATATCATCGGCGTGCAGACGGTGGACCAGGGCCGGGGAGAAGGCAAGACCTTGGGTCAGGACGTGCTGAATGAGACCAAGAGCAGGCTGCGCACCGCGTTGCAGACGTTCTACATGGACGATTTTGTGGTTCGGCTCATCGAGCAGGCATGGGAAATCATGCGCGCACGGTGGCGAGACCGGGATGTCGTGAAGATACTCGGCGAAGGCGGGCTGGTGCAGGGCATGCCGATGAACCCCGCGATGCTCGATGCCGACTTTGATATCTCGGTGTCGGTGGAAAACGCGATGCCGATGGACAGGGAACGCCGGAAGCGGGACGCCGAATCGCTGTTCGGGCTTCTGGGGCAGACGGCGCTGTTCCCGCAGGTGCTGAAGATACTGCTGGATGCCTATGACGTGCCGAATGCTAAGGAGATGCTTGACCTGATTACCGGGGTTGTTGCGGGCCAGCCCGCACAGCCCATGCAGCCCGTGGAACCCGGCGCGCCTCAGCCAGAGACGCAGACGCCGGAAGCCGCGCCCATGACGGAGGCGGGGCCGACGGGCGAACAGGCCGCTAAACGGCTGGCAATGGAACCAATGGGAGGGTGAACAACATGGCAGCGAAGAATAAGAACCCGATTGTTTCGGCCTATCCGTATGACCTTCGGTTGCTCCTGAGGGTCGGCATGGCCCAGACCACGCACGGCCCGAAGATTGCGGAAATCACGCGGGTAACCGGCGGCGTGCTTGTGACTTACGAGAACGGCGCTCAGTTCGAGCATCTGGGCGCTATGCGCGTTGAATACGCGGTGTCCGAGCCTGAGGACGAGAAGCCGGAGGCGTGACCATGGCTGTCAAGAACTGGGTGGCCGACAGGGCGGCGGGCAAGGGCGACTGGCAGCGGCCTATGGCCGTGAGCCGCAAAGAGCGGGACGCCAACTACGAACGCATCTTCGGCAAGAAGAAGGCCGGGAAGAAAAGACGGAGCTCCGCGAATGTCTGACGGATGCCACCAGTGCGGGCGGTGCTGCGCGTTTGTGCCATTGCCCTCGGGCATGACACTGAGCGCCATGCGCATGAATGGCATTCCGCTTGCGCTGCTGGCCCCGGAAGTGGGGTATTACCGCCTGCGCGACGGCCTGAGCGTCATCGGCCAGCGGGTGTATCTCGACGCCGGGGTCGAGGTGTTCGTCAGGACGGTGCCGGGACATGGGCGTATGCTGCTGGCCGCCGCGCCCTGCGTGAACATGGGCGGCGACGGGCGATGCAGGGACTATGAGAACCGCCCGATACTCTGCCGGATGTTCGACGAACTGACCGCCTATGCCTACGTGGTTCCCACGGGCTGCGGGATGGACCCCGGACACCTGGGCGTCGATGTGGATGAGGTGGTTGCCGTGGCCCGCGACCGCATGAAAGCAAGGGAATAGGCCATGCCGTGGACCGCTAAGAGCTTCAAGAAGCACAACCGCAAGGCCACGAAGAAGATGGCCGACGTGGCGAACGCGGTTCTCCGGGAGACCGGGGACGAGGGCAAGGCCATCAGGATAGCGAACGCACAGGGCAAGCGGAAACGGAAGCGCCGGCGCAAGGGCAATGCCATGCGCGGCGCGATGATGATGAAAGGAAAATGAAATGGCCCAAAAGGGGATTCCGGCGATGGACGAGAAGAAATGGCAAGCCGAAGATGATGCGCGAACGCTCATTCGCGCCGAAGAAATCAAGGCGGACAAGGCAAGATACGACAGAGCGATGAAGGCCGTGGCAAAGGAGAAGAAGGCCGTTGATAAGACGGCGGCGGCGGCGGCGCGGGGCGTGATGTCCCGAAAGTAGTAAACAACTGAATCGCCGCGTCGGCTAGCTACCGGCAGCGGCAAACGAAGACCAATGAGAGGGCCGTCTGGGGCCAGAACCTCCGGACGGCCCTTTTTCATTGGCACTGAAAAGGAGAGAACGATGAGCGACGAACAGAAAGCCGCGGTGGAAGAGCCTGAGAACACGCCCATTCCTGACGAGGAAGGGCTGGAAGCCGAAGAGGAATCCGCCGAAATGCCGGAGGGCGATGAGCCTTCCGAGAAAAACGCCGATTACTGGCGTGGCCGCGCCGAGGCAGCCGAAGCACTGGTCGCCCGGCGCGAGACACAGGTTGCCGACGAGCCGGGGCGTGACTTTGACGCCGAAATCGCCGAGACCAGGCAGCAGTTGGAAGCCGTCCAGCCGGACCCGATGGACGACGAGGACGAGAAGATGGACAAGCGGTTGCAGCGCGTGGAGTTGCGGCAGCAGTTGTCCGCACTGCGCGCAGAGCGCCAGGACGCGCAGGAGGCCGTCGAGGGCCAGACTGCGGCGGTTGAAGCGCACAAGGATTATCTGAACGACGCGCTGAAGGCCGAGGGCATTCCGCCCAGCCGCTACAACGCGCTCGACCAGCGGGTTCGCGCCCGGTTGGCGAAGGCGGGCCGCTCTGAGAACGAGCCGCCGTCGAGGGCCGAATACGAAACCGCTGTCGAGGTGGAAACGCTGCGCATCAAGAACGAGATGTTGCAGAAAAAGGGACCGACCACGAAGGGCGCACAACCCCCGAAGCCCAGCACGGGCGGCGGGCCTGCCGCGAATCTGCCCGACGAGGAGGTCAAATTCAAGGACTTGGACGAATGGGCCAAACAGATGAGGGCCGCTGGATTCTGAGTCCCCACGGAATGACGCTGCAAACACACAAGGACCCAAATCATGGGTGACTACGCAACGCTGGCGAAACATGCCTGGAAAACCGGGATTTCCGACCCCCTCTGGGAGTCCATCTCGCTCCTCGCATGGCTGAAAGAAGGGCAGAGGCTTGAAGTGAGCGGGCAGGACATGAAGGAAGCCCGCTACAACAGCAACGACGGGGAAGACCTGGTTTACGGCTACGGCGATGATACGCCGGTGGTGGCCGGGCAGGTGGACGAGGCAACCACGGCGACCTTCCAGTGGAAGGCCGCGCGCATGGACACCTACGTCAAGGAACGCGAGATGCTGACCACGAAGGGCATGTCCGAGGTCGGCGTCGATTTCGTCAAGGAGAAGATGGAGCGGGCGAAGGTGCATTTCAAGCGCTACTTCAACAAGCGCCTGTTAGGTCTGTCCGGCACGACCACGGACGCCTCCGAGGACTTCCAGGGCATCCGCGACGCGCTGACGCACGACCTGACCTACGGCGGTGTCACGCGCGCAACGACCGTGACCAACTCGGAGTTCCAGGGCGGTTCGCTGGCCGGCACCTACGCCGACCAGGCCATGACCTACCCGGCGAGCATCGCCACGGTCAGGGACATGCAGGACGTGTGCAACGAGTTCGAGCCCGACCCGGGCGAACTGGTCCTCTTCGTGGGCCGGTTGCCGTTCCGCGAGCTTCAGGGGCAGGTCGAGGGTTCCGTGAGCTACAGCGGCGACAAGAATGGCGCGCTGTATTACGGCAAGCCCACGTTCTACATCGACGACATCCGTGTCGTCATGGATTACCACCTGGCCGAGAAGTATGCCACTGGCGCCAGTCGCTGGGCGTTCATGCTGAATCGGAAGACCTGGAATTTCCGGCTGCACCCCCAGCGGAACTTCGATGTCAGCCCGTTCAAGATGCAGGACGAGCAGATCGGCGGCGTCCCGGTGGCGATGAGCACCATCAAGATTTTCGGCAACTGCTGGTGCTCGCATCCGGGTGGCAACATCTGGGTGCCGGTGTTCGGTTCGTAACACTGACAGCTTGCGGTGACGCAAGCAAAACCAATTCTATGTGAAGGAGTTTATCATGGGTGCTGCTGCGGGAACTGTTGCTGCAACCGATGTGATTCTCACCGGCTTCGGCTGGTCCGGCCTTCTGTCGGTCCCGAAGATTCCGACGAGCGGGTTCACCGGCACGGACCAGTTCAACGTCTCTGCCCTGCCGCGCGGCCTGCGTGGCGGGCGGACTTGTCACTACTACGACGAGACCGCCGGGGGCGAGGTGGGCATGATTTACCTGAAGATCGCCGATGCGGGCGACTCGGCCATCGCTGCGGGTTCGATTCTGAGGCCCTCCGGCGCGACCGACAACTCGGGTGAAATCCTCTACTACGTGTCCAACGACACGGACGACGACATGCTGGGCTCAGGCCGTGGACCGGGAGCCATCGCCCTCGGCGCAACGACCGACGGCTACTGGGCATGGGCCTGGTATGCGGGCCACTGTCCGCAGGACGGCAAGGCGTTCTGCTCGGCGCTCGCTGCCGCCAGCATCGCAACGTATCTGGACGCCGGCAACAGCGCCGCGGGTCCGTTTGCGTTCGGCGACGCCGCTTCGGGCGATGCGGGTGCGCTCATCGAGGTGATCGCCGGGTGCAACATCGCCGGTTACATCCTCAGCGCTTCGGGCGCGACCGCGACGTAAGGCTGACCATTATCCCGGGGCCGGTGGGGTGTTCCCATCGGCCTCGGGGTGATTCGAGTCCTTCGGTTTCTCCGAGAGGACTGCCCCGATGGGGCACAAACAGGAGGCACAGAACATGGCGCAAGACATCATCGCAAGCGGGCAGGAACGGCCGTTTCACACCCGTTGGATTGTAGTGGACCTGACCGGCACAACGGATATCGCGGTTGTGACCAATCTTCGCAAGGTCTACGGCGTTATCGCGGGCTGGCATGAGACCCCGGACAACGATACCTACCAGGTCATCGCCTACCCGAGTTCCACGAACAATGCACAGGTCACGCTGCGCTGCACGCACGCGACGACCAAGAAGGCCATTCTCAAGGTCATCGGCACGAACTAGCCGACTCCCGCAGGGGACGACTTGAGGGGCGCTGGATTCAGCGGAGAATCACATGACTGTCAATTACGAAGGCCAAGCGGATAGCCTGGCAACCGTCACCCTGGGCATCCCGTTCGCGGGCCTGCACGCGGTGGCTGCGATGAAAGAGGCCTTGCCGGACGCGCCGGATGGCACGTCGCTCGGTCTTGCCGATGCGTCCGCCTCGCTGCTGACGGCAACCACCGACAATGGCGTGTCGGTTAGCGAGACGGCGGCTATTGAGGTGGCGATTCCCGCCGGTTACACGGCGGGCGATACCCTGACGTTCAGGGTGCGCGGAAAAATCTCCGCGCTGCCTACCGTGGCGTCGTCGAACACCTTCGACATCACGGCGAAGCTCAGGGGTGACGCAGGGCTGGGGTCGGACATCAACACGACCGCCGCGAAGGTGACCACTGCGGCGATGGCGAACTATGATTTCGTCATCACGCCCACGGGCATCGTGGCCGGGGACATCCTGGAAATCGTGTTGACCGTGGCGGCGAACGACACGGGCGGCACCACGAACGGGATTCACACCATCAGCAAACTCGCGCTGCTCATCGGCGCGTAAGCACACAGGAAGTCGTTCCTCTCCCGGGGTTCGGGCGCGTAGCTCGGCCCCGGGAGCAGGAGCGTCACGGAGGAACCTATTATGTCGGCAGCTACTTGCACGGAAACCTACGGGCAGACCATCAACCACCCGGAAGGCGGGATTATTCAGGAAATCGTCTTTACCTGGACGGCCACGGACGCCGGGGCCGTTACCAGCGCCGTGAGCACCACGGCTTTTGACGTGGATGGCATCGTCCTGGGCATCAAGACGATGGACAACGGCACGAACCCCGGCAACGGCTATACCGCGACGTTTTCGGACGAAGATGGGTATGCCTTTGCCACTGTGACGGGAACCACGGGCACTGTGACCTATTACGCTGCGCCCACGGTGGCGGGGTTCATGCTGATGAAACAGAAGGTCTCGCTCGCCGTGGCCAGTGCGGGCAACGCCGGGCAGGGCAAGACCGTTCTCTACGTGCATCAGTCGGCGGCATAAGGCATGACAGCCCGCAACTGCCTTGCGTGCAGCCAATGCGCGGGCATCGCCCATTTCGACGTGTTCACGCACGAAAGCTGCCGGGTGTATTGCAAGCACCGGCCGGGGGAGCCGCGTGCGTTTGACGCAACGTGCGGGCATTACGACCCGGCAGACAGAGATACGGATGTGCTGGTGAAGCTGGACCGGCTACGCAACGAGGGCTGACGCATGACCGTCGCCACATTCCAGAATGGCGTTTCACCGGACGCGGGATACGCGGGGTGGATCGATTCGAGCATCGGCTACAACGATAACGATGCCCCGCAGGACACCTGGGATCGGGTGTTCCCGGGCTGGTATGTCACAGAGAAACGCGCCCTGTTCCGCATCGACTTGAGCAGCATCCCGACGAATGCCGTGGTGACGGCCGCGACGTTCTCGTTTCTGGAAGCCAACTACAACGACGGCACGGATAAAGCGTGGCTGCATGCCATCGCGGCACACCAGTTTGTGGAGAACTCGGCGACGTGGAACAAATACGACGGCTCGAACGCATGGACGACGCCGGGCGGCGACCTGGCGGCATCTGCCGCGCAAACGGGCGTCACTGTGCCTGCCGACGATTGGGCGGTATTCGGCTCTGGCGGTGAGTTGAATGCGCTGGTGCAGCAGTGGATTTCATATCCCGCGACGAATCTCGGGTTTGTTCTGGGGTGCGATGCGTCGGGGTCGCCGCGCGGGCGATATGGCGTGTGCTCCAGCGAACGCGCGACACTGGCTCACCGGCCGAAGGCGGCGATTACCTACACGGCGGGCATACTTCCCTTCATCATGCAAATGGTAGGGTAAAATGGCAAATCTTCTGGACATCATCACAAAAGGCTCGGCCGACCGCTCGGTCACGCTGACGATTATCGACTCGGCCGACGGCACGCCGGAAACGGGCGCGACGTTCGAGACGGCGGGCATCGACCTGTGGTATCGGCGCGAGGGCGCGACGGCGACCAGCATCACCGAGGCCACGCTTGCGGGCCTTGACTCAGCCCACTCCGACGGCGGGTTCCTCGCCATTGCCAACGGCAATTACCGCCTTGACTTGCCCGACGCGGCGTTTGCGACGGGCGCGAACTACGTGGACATCGGCGGGACCATCACCGGCATGGTGGTCATCGGCGGGCGCGTGCGCCTGACCGACTTCGACCTTGAGACGGCAGTGCAGTCGGTAGACGTGACGAAGATTTCCGGCGACTCCACCGCCGCCGACAACGCTGAGTCCATGTTTGACGGCACGGGCTACGCCGGCGGCACAATCAAGCTGGGCGTGAACCTCATCCAGATTCTCGGCACCACGCTCACCGAGACGGCGGGATACCTGGCGGCCGGGTTCAAGAAGTTCTTCAACGTGGAGACGCCGGTGGCGACGGCCGAGACGGTCAACCAGACGGGCGACGCCTACGCCGTTGTGGCGCACGCGGACTACGGC
>Ga0172381_10003876_pt1 | contig 15667 bp, 12 predicted proteins | sample Leawel6488metaG_FD_119754 | JGI IMG/M metagenome (GOLD analysis project Ga0172381, IMG submission 119754) | Leachate microbial communities from a municipal landfill in Southern Ontario, Canada - Leachate well 64-88 metaG | ecosystem: Engineered > Solid waste > Landfill > Unclassified | place...
ACGGAAACACCCGTGTCGGGAAGTACAATGACCATACTGTAAGCCTTGTTTCCATAAGGGATCTCAGCTATTGCAACTCCCTGGCTTGTCGTATAAGGAAAATCATTGGTTTGTTCCATGTAGGTAACTTGTCCGGTTGATCCTGAAAGGTTTGTGAATGACCCCATCCAGCTATCGTCTTTGTCAAAAGTTGATTCCCACTTTCCCTTGAAATAGAGGGCATTGGTATAGATCAAACGCGCATCGGGATCTATCCGGTCAAGAACTTTTTTGATCAGGTCATTGGTATTGTCAGCACACCACTGATTGATAACGGAAGGCGCATCGGGATCGGAAAAATCCAGGTTCGTGACGGAAGCATCGTAGTAATGTTGCAGGGATTGAATAAAAGGAGTCTTGACCGGAAACGTTTCTTCTATCCAAACAGCATTGGCTATCTGAAGGCTGACGGTGTTGTCCACATCTTTCAGGGCCGGCACCAGATAGTGGTAAAAACCATTCATTTCTTCAAGAGAATAGGATTGAAAACCCAAAACTCCCTTCATATCTTCAAGGGTGGTTCCCACGGCCCCGTTGGTTACGGCAGATAATGCCAGGGATGCGCTCAGGGGAGATATAAAAACATTATCACCCTCCATTTCCAGGCACATTTCCCGCAACAAATCAACAGCAAATTCATTGCCGTGATCCAGGATCTCCTGCTGGACTTTGGTCAGGACAATATCTTTTCTTTCAATAGGAGAATCTGTGTTCAATTTGGAACACGAAACAGAAAAAAGTCCGGCAAGGACGGCCAGAAAAAATAAATTGAAGACAGTTTTCATAGATTTGGTTTTTAATACACTTTTTAAATGCATTGTTTCCACCAATACTGCTTCTCCCTTTCCAAAAAAGCATTTCTTACCGGTCTTTTTTCGTAAAGGGTTTACAATGGTGAAAAATCTTCTTTACCGGCACCACAAAGCGGACATACCCAATCATCGGGAAGATCCTCAAAGGCGGTTCCCGGTGCTATTCCATTATCGGGATCTCCTTCAGCAGGGTCATATACATACCCGCACAAATTGCATTCATACTTTTTCATGATCGTAAAATTAAAGTGTTAAGGATTTCAAAAAATCGTACCATGTAAAAGTAACACTTTTTTTTATACTTTTGTTTCCCATGGATCACAAAAAACTGTTGGAGCTGGCATTGGGAAAAGGAGGGGATTTTGCCGATCTCTATCTTGAACAGAGCTTGTTCCATGAGATTATATTGAGGGACGGAAAAGTGAATGCCGCCGGAACAAACAGCGAAGGGGGACTGGGAATCCGTGTGATTAAGGGACAAAATACCGGTTACGCCTATACGGAATCTTCTCTTGCCTCCGACAGGGAAAAGGCGGCCAGGACTGCGTCTTATATAGCAGACGGCACGGTTGCCTCAACCGGCCAGGCTTCCATCACCACCCTGAATCTGCCTGACAGGTATCCCATTCTGACTCCATGGGACAGCTTTTCCCCACAGGAAAAAATGCCGTATTTGTATGAGCTTAACGACCTGATTTTCAGTGCTGATAAGCGTGTCAAAAAGGTAACTGCCCGCCTGGCCGATTCAACGTCCCAAATTGCATATTACAATTCCCTGGGTATTCACTGTAGCGATATCCGTCCCCTTGCCTCTCTGACGGTATCCTGCATCATGGAGGAATATGGCCGGAGGGAAACGGCTTCGGCCTCGCGTTCTTTCAGAAAGGGCGCAGAATTCCTTAACCCCCACCTGATCAGGGAACTTGCCGGTGAAGCAGTGGCCCGTACCGCTTTTCTTTTCGGTGCCGGACAACCGCAGGGCGGAGAACTGCCCGTAGTCATGTCTGCAGGCAGTTCCGGGATTTTGTTGCACGAAGCGATAGGGCATGCTTTTGAAGCCGATTTTGTCAGAAAGAACACGTCTATTTTTTCAGATAAAATGGGACAACGCATCTGCCACCCGGGCATCACCGTCGTGGATGACGGGACCATCCCGGGAAACCGGGGTGCTTTGAACGTTGATGACGAAGGCGTTCCCGGACAAAAAACATATATGGTTACAGACGGAATACTGACGTCTTTTCTGCACGACAGAATCTCGGCCCGTTATTTTAATGTAAGTCCTACCGGAAACGGAAGGAGGGAATCTTTCCGGTATATGCCCCTGCCCAGGATGCGTGCCACGTATATGGAAAACGGCACGGAAACTGCGGAATCCCTGATCGCTTCAGTAAAAAAAGGACTATACGTAGATACGTTCAGTAACGGACAGGTACAGATTGGAGCGGGAGATTTTACCTTCTATGTGAAAAGCGGGTACCTGATTGAAAACGGAAAATTGACACAGCCCGTAAAAGACACCAATATAATCGGCAACGGACCCAGGGCTCTGGGAATGATCACGGGTGTAGCGAACGATTGCCGGATAGATAACGGAACATGGACTTGCGGAAAAGAACAAAGTTGTGAAGTTTCTTGCGGCATGCCTTCTGTTCTTATAAGTTCTTTAACAGTGGGAGGTCGCTTATGAATGAAAAAGAGTGGTTAGAACAAACCTGCCGTTATGCATTGGAATCTTCGCTCAGGAAAGGAGCCGGACAGGTCAGGGTGTCAGCCTTGCGGGATGTCTCCAACGGACTAACTGTATTGAACGATTCCCTGGAAAAGATACAGAGTGCCGTAGAATCTTCGCTGATGATCCAGCTTTTCACGGACGGCCGTTATGGATCCTGTGCAACCAACCGGACAGATCCTGCCCTGATAGATCAACTAATAGACCAGGCCCTTGATTCTGTACGTTTACTGGCACCGGATCCCTGCCGGACATTGGTCCCTGCGGCACTCAGGTATGACGGACCTCCTTCAAAGATGGCCTGTAACGGGGAAATCAGTACCGAGGCAAAAAAAACACTTCTTTCAGAATGCGCTGATGGCGTATTCGGAAAAGAGCCCTTACTGATCAGTGTGACGGTGGATTATGCCGACTATAAACGCCGGACACAAATAATGGACTCCACCGGATTAAACCGCAGTTCAGAAGAAACCTGGTACAGCCTCACGGCAGAATGTGCCGTTAAAGGAGAGGGTGACACCAGGCCTTCCGACTGGGAATATTCGGGAGGATTTCATCCGGAGGCTGTCGGGATCGGCTCCGGAATACCTTCCGGTTGTGCCATTCGTGCCCTTCAACGGGCGTTGGCAAAACGCAATCCCGTTAAGATCAGGTCCGGCAGGTATCCCGCAATAGTGGAAAACCGGGTGGCCTCTACCCTCCTGGGGCCTGTTATTCAAGCTGTTTCAGGCAGTTCCCTGCAACAGCAGGACTCTTTCTTATTGGGTAGGCTGGGACAAACCGTTGCGTCCCCCGTCCTAACCCTTATTGATGACCCGCACAAAAAAGGAGAACCGGGATACCGGTTGTTTGATCATGAAGGAATGGCTACTGTCCGGCGAACGGTTTTCGAAAACGGACGTCTGAATATGTATTTTATAAATACTTATTACGCCAACAAACTGCAAATGCAACCCACCATATCATCTCCTTCCCTGCTGACGTTGCCCGGTGGCAAAGGAAATGCCGGCTCCCTTGCCGGTTCACTGAAAAATGGCATCTTTGTAACCGGATTTAACGGGGGAAACTGCAATACGGCAACCGGAGATTTTTCATACGGGATTGAAGGATTCCGGGTTGAGAACGGTCAAATAACAAATCCTGTAAACGAAATGGTCATGACGGGTAATATGTTGGATCTATGGGAAAAACTTTTGGCGACCGGAGACGATGCCCTGAAGACAACAGCCTGGCAGATCCCGTCCCTGTTGTTTGATAATATTGAGTTCGCTGGACTCTAAAAGATTTCTATGAAAAAACCAAGCCTGTTCGTAAGCCTCATACCCGTTATCCTTCTGGTGATCATCATTTTTACTTGTGTCCGTCTTTTCGGGGTTGAAGTTACAGCCGGTCCTTCCCAATTCACATTGCTGTTGGTAACTATCATCGCCTTTGCCATAGCCAGGTTCAAATACCACCTGACATGGGAAAAAACCGAAGAGGCTATGATCTCCCATCTGAAAAACACATACCCATCCATCCTGATCCTGATAGCCATAGGGGCACTTACCGGAAGCTGGATGAGCAGCGGGATCATTCCATCCATGATCTTTTACGGACTTAAGATCATACATCCGGTGATTTTTTTGCCTTTATGTTTTGTGATCAGCGGCATTATTTCATTGGTTACGGGAAGTTCCTGGAGTACGGTGGGCACCTTCGGGGTAGCCCTGCTGGGAGCCGGCCAGATGATAGGCATGCCCACTCCCTGGCTGGCAGGAGCCATCATTTCAGGGGCTTATTTTGGTGACAAAATGTCACCCCTCTCGGACACGACCAACCTGGCCGCTTCTTTTTGCGGAGTGCCTCTTTTTACCCATATTAAATACATGCTGGTCAACACCGTTCCTGTCTTTTTGATCTGCCTGGTGATCTATTCCATTGCCGGGTTTCGTCTTCCTACCCAGAACACAATTGACGTTCAGGAACAGTTGACTGCCCTGCAAAACACATTTAACATTTCGGGATGGCTGCTTCTTATCCCTTTGATTACCATTATTATGGTTATAAAAAAGGTGCCTCCATTCATTACCCTTTTTCTGTCAGCTATTGTCGGTGCCATGGCCGCCATATTCTTTCAACCGCAGATTTGCGGGGAAATCGCTTCCAATCGTATCTCTGCAGCAATAATCATGATAAGTACCCACGTAAATATTGAAACGGGCAATGAAATTCTGAACAATCTGACCTCAACAAAGGGAATGGCAGGCATGATGAACACAGTTTGGCTCATTTTATGTGTTATTGGTTTTGCAGGGGTAATGACCGCCTCGGGAATGATCGGGGTCATCACAGGGAACTTACTGAAGCTGATGCGTAACACGCTCTCAACCATTGGATCCACACTGGGAACATGCATTTTTTTCAATATGACCCTGGGAGACCAGTATATGGCCATAATCCTTCCGGGAAGTATGTTTTCCGAGAGTTACAAAAAACAAAACTTCGCTCCGGAATTGTTATCCCGAACCATTGAAGAATCGGCAACGGTCACTTCGGTTCTCATTCCCTGGAATACCTGTGCCGTGGCACAATCGACCGTTCTGAACGTGGCGACCATGACATACCTGCCTTATTGTTTCTTCAACCTGATCACTCCGTTTTTCTCGTTGTTTGCAGCAGCAATAGGCTATAAAATAAGAAAATTAACCAACTAAATTTTTATACTGATTATGACAATTTCTGAAGAAAAAGTAGTTTCATTATCTTACACATTGGTAGTAGATGGAGATGTTATTGAAACCGTAAACGAAGAAAAACCCATGAAATTCATATATGGCCTGGGGTACCTGCTTCCGGCCTTTGAAGAAAAGATACAGGGTAAACAAGTGGGAGATGACTTTGAATTCAAACTGAGTGCCCCACAGGGATACGGAGAAGTAGATCCAAATGCCGTTATTGAGCTTTCCAAAGATATTTTTAAAGTTGACGGTAAAATAGAAGACGGACTGCTTGTTAAGGACAAAATACTGCCCATGCAGGATTCTCAGGGAAACAAGCTGAATGGAGTGATAGAAGAGATCGGAGAAAACTCTGTCAAAATGAATTTTAACCACCCGCTTGCCGGTTGTGAACTGAATTTTAAAGGAAAAGTGGTAGATATACGTGAGGCTACCGAAAAAGAACTCACTGAAGGCCTGTACGGAGAACGTGCCGAATCTTCCTGCAATGGAAGCTGCAACGGGTGCAGCGGTTGCAGTTAATCAATTCCCGGATGAAGGATCATTCCCCGGGCATGAGACTGCTTCTTGTGACCGGGGCAATGTCCAATCCGGCCGTTTTTCCCTCCAGCCATTTGTAATAGCCTGTGATGGCGATCATAGCTGCGTTGTCGGTAGTAAAACGTAAAGGCGGAATGAAAATATTCCACCTTCTTTTTTTTGATTCCATTACCATTCTGTCTCTTAATCCGCTGTTGGCAGAAACACCTCCGGCCAAAGCCACGCGGCTAATTCCGGTCAGCTCGACCGCACGGATCAGTTTTTCCATAAGGATATCAACCAATGTTTTTTGAAGTCCCGCTGCAAGGTGGATTTTATTCTCTTCAATAAACCGCTCGTTCTCAGCCATTTGGTCACGAAGAAAATAAAGAAACGAGGTTTTTACACCGCTAAAACTGAAATCAAGATCCCTGATCCCCGGTTTTGCAAAAGCATACTTTACAGGGTCTCCCTGACGCGCCAGCCAATCTATGTGAGGTCCTCCTGGATAATCCAGCCCCAGCAACTTGGCTCCTTTGTCAAAAGCCTCGCCCACTGCATCATCAATGGTCTGTCCCAAAATTTCATATGCCAGGGGGGATTTGACTTTTAAGATCTGGGTATGACCTCCCGATACCAGCAAACAAAGAAATGGAAATTCCGGTTTGCTGCCCGAAGCCGGCACAATGCTTTTTCCGTCTTCGGAAAAAACGTCAATGAAATGACTCAGCACGTGTCCGTTCAGGTGGTTCACTTCTATTAACGGGACCCCTGCAGCAATGGACAATCCTTTGGCAAATGAAGTTCCTACCAAAAGCGACCCCAATAAACCCGGACCCCGTGTAAAAGCAATAACATTGATCTGTGACATACTGACACCTGCTGTCTCCAGGGCCTGGCTGACCACCGGCACAATATTCTGCTGATGAGCCCTGCTGGCCAATTCGGGGACTACCCCTCCGTATTTTTTATGTACTTCCTGAGAGGCCATCACATTGGAGAGTAAAAGGGTGTCCTGCAATACGGCTGCAGAAGTGTCGTCGCACGATGATTCTATCCCTAAAATATAAGTCATTCTCCTGTTGTTTGCAGCTGCAAAAGTGGGTATTTTTTTTGTAACTTTGTTGGTTTGGGGCTCAACTATGAGGACGTTTAAAAACATATTGCGTACGTTTCTTTTTATAATCGTCATCACACTGGCGGGAGCTTTCATTGTTATACAGATCCCTTCGGTACAAAGCCGGCTTGCCGGGAGGGCAGCACAATGGCTGTCAGAGAAAACAGGGGCTCAGGTTTCTATAGGTGAAGTAAATTTTCTGATATTCAACAAATTGTTGGTCAACGATCTGCTAATAAAAACTACTTCCAGCGACACATTATTGCATACAAAAAAACTTTCCGTCAGTCTGTCTGGATTCAATCCCCTCAGAAAACGCATTGCTTTTAAAAAGATTCTGCTTTCCGAAGGATCTTTCCATTTGATCATGCAAAACAACTCGACCAACATAGAAAGCATGTTCCCTCCCTCTCCGGAACAGGATACGGTCAGTAAGCCTTTTTCATGGATATTCACTGCCGATGAAGTAGATCTGGAGCACTTTGCCTATCATATGACAGACAAGGATCAGGGGCCGTTACACAACAATCCGGAAAGCATTGACTTTATGGATATGCATATTGGAGATATCCAGATAAATATCCGTGATGTCCGTTTTGGCGACGGTTTGCTGGAAGCCAGACTGGATAATCTTTCGGGAAGGGAAAGATCCGGATATTTGATACAGCACCTGGAAGGGGACGTCAGCGTGGACAACCGGGAAGCCCGGGTTGAAAACCTGGTGATCCTGGATAATTACTCTCATATAAAAGCCCATTATTTTCTGATGCACTACGGGAATGTAGAAAACCTTGCCGACTATGTAAACCGGGTGATCATGGAACTGGATATGGATGATGCTTTTCTCTCTTTTAAGACCATCCGCTACTATGCCTGGACTTTACCCGAATATTTTACCCTGCCTTTGCGGGCGACCGGCAAAGTCACCGGAACAGTAAGCAATCTGAGTGCCGATAAGCTGGACGTGCGTTCCCCGTCCGGCAAAACAAAGATCCTGTGCGGCTTCAAGCTCAAGGGACTGCCGGAAGTGGAAGAAAGCACCTTGCAGGTTGATATACAAAAGATCGACTCGGATATTGGAGATCTGAACAATGTGTTGTATTCCATCGCTCAGGTAGACTTAAAAATCCTGGAAGACAACGCCGGCAGCGGGACTCCTTTCCAATTCAGGGGACGCCTTGCCGGACTGCTCACGGATTTTGCAGTAGACGGCGATCTTCAGGGTGATTTCGGGGATCTTTCGCTGGATATTGTCATCAACAACAACGCCTATTCCGACGGTGTGTTGTTGTCCGGGATCATCCGCACTGAAAACCTGGATCTGGGTCGTTTCACAGGAATTCAGGGTTTGGAGGAATGTTCTCTATACACCCAAACCCATGCAGCTTTCAGACAAGGCGGTATACGAAACCTGTACGTACGTGTTGATACCCTTTCTGTTTCCAGCCTGGTATTCAATAATTACCCCTTCAGGGATTTCAAAATGATGGGTGAATTGCAAAACGGGATCTTCGACGGAAGGATGAGTGCATCGGATCCAAACCTTCATTTTCTGTTCCAGGGACGGGCAGACCTGACACGTTCTGCAGGGACTTCCGCCAATTTCTTTGCCAACATAGCCTATGCGGACTTGAACCGCCTGAATCTTTATAAAACAGACTCCATTGCCGTATTGAGCGGTCTGGTACGGGCTGATTTTTCACACATCAATACACTGGGGGACATAGAAGGTGCCATTCAGGCAACGGGATTGTCTTTTGTAAATTCCAGAGGGACTCATGATCTGGACTCATTTTACCTGAACAGTGAACGCACCCCGGATTCCACGGCTTTCAAACTTTCACTTAAATCGGATGCCCTCACAGCCGATTATTCCGGAAGCGAAGGTTTTATGAGCTTCCTGTCACGTATAGCCTCAAGGAATCTTTTCCGTTACCTCCCGGCCTGGTTTACGTCTTATACAGATGAAGGATCTGTACCGGCTGACGATAACCGGGCTTCCCTGGAAATGACTGTTAAAAACAGCGTCTTTTTTGAAGAATTGCTCTTACCCGGCCTGTATGTTTCCCCGGGGACCTCCATTTCTCTGCAGGACCACGGAAAAGACAGTGTCCGCGCAGTTTTCCTTTCCGAACGAATAGGGTACCTCCGCCACAACCTGAGCCATTTGAATGTTCTTGCCGAGGCAGGGGCCCGGGATTTGCAGATGGAACTGGAATGCGGGAACCTGACCCTGGGACCGGTCCTTGCAGATACCCTTTCCATGAAAGCCGAGGCAGGCGGGGACCGGGTATTCCTGGACCTGCACTATAACCGCAATGACGGAAAGACAAATTATGCACATTTGGAATCAGCGCTTCATATTTCACGCGATCATGCTCTCCAGTCTCCCCTTATCAAGGCTGATTTTTCTTCGGACACGATCTTCATCAATGGAAAAAACTGGAAACTACTCTCCGACAGCATCGTGATTGCACAACGGAACCTGGCTCTGCACAATGTCATACTGGAACACGAAGGCAATGGCCCGGATAAAGGATCTTTGAGCATAAACGGCTCCCTTTCCGAATCTCCGGGAGATACATTGCGCGTAGAACTCTCACGCTTTGATGCCGGCATGTTCAATACCCTGATGCCGGCGGAATATCCCTTTACTTTCAGGGGTTCCTTTACGGGAACCGGTTATGTGACCGATTTTTACGGAAACCGTCATTTTTTCGCCGATATACAGGGTAACGACCTGTTTATCAATGATTCACTGGCAGGCAACCTGCGGTTGTTGAGCTCCTGGGACAAGCAGGCTGCACACCTCAAGCTCGGGGCCAGTACCACCCTGCCGGGAGGACAACGGCCGCTGCTGGCAACAGGCTCTTATACTCCTTCGACAAAACACGTGGATATGAACGTTTCGTTCCGGAATTTTGAAGCAGCCCTTGTAGCTCCGTTTCTCAACGGACTGGTATCGGACGTACACGGGAAGATATCGGGAGATATGTTGCTGGCCGGAACGCTGCCTGATCTGGTCCTGACAAGTGACAATACCCTGGTAAACAACCTGAATTTTACTATAGATTATACACGGGTACCTTATTCCATATCAGGACCAGTTCATCTGACCCCCGGAGGACTGTCCCTGCCAAAAGACACCCTGCGCGATTCATACGGTCATTATGCCATAGTACAGGGAGGTTTGCGGTATAATCATTTCAGGGATATTACTGCTGATCTGGATTTGAATTTTGTAAACCTCCACGGACTGAACCTGACTGAAAAAGACAACGATATTTTTTACGGACAGGCTTTTGCCACAGGCAGCCTGCAATTGAAAGGTCCTCTTAATGATATCCTGCTGGACCTTTCCATCAGGCCGGATCCTAACACCACAATTCATATTCCCCTTTCTTCAGCTTCGGAAGCCAAACAAACCAGCCTGCTAACCTTCGTACAACCCAATAAGATTTATACCGGAAGGGATCCATACATTCTGGCCGCATTGGAAGAAAAGGACAAAAAAGCCAACAATTCCCGGTTTACGTTTAATATGAAGACGGAATTGACACCCGACGCCGAGATACTGCTTGAAATCAACAAAATGACGGGTGATGTCATATCGGCCCGTGGAACCGGGGCGATCAACCTGGGAGTAGATCCCCTGGACGATTCATTTTCCATCCTTGGAGACTGTACCGTAGAAAGCGGGAATTACCTCTTTGGTCTCCAGGGAATCATTTCAAAACGTTTCCAGATCGTTCCCGGGGGAACCATTTCATTCAACGGAGACGTAGAAAATACACAATTGAACCTCACAGCATCTTACAAGACAAAAGCCTCGTTAAATACTTTACTTGCCGATACCACCATGTTAAGTAACCGCAGGGATGTGGACTGTCAGATACTAATGTCAGGAAACCTGATGAACCCCACTTTAGGTTTCAATATTGAAATTGAGGATATTGATCCCATGACCAGGGCCCGTGTTGAAAGTGCCTTGTCTACGGATGACAAAATGATGCGACAGTTTGTTACGTTGCTCATTTCCAGCAGCTTCATGCCTGAACAGGAATCCGGGATCGTGAACAATTCCAACATTCTTTATTCCAATGCTACCGAGATCCTTTCCAATCAATTGAACAACATTTTCGCCCAGCTGAACATTCCTCTTGATGTGGGATTCAATTACCAGCCCGGTCAAAGCGGGGATGTTTTTGATGTTGCCATTTCCACCCAGCTCTTCAACAACCGGGTGGTGATCAATGGAAATATGGGCAATAATCCTTATACCAACAATGAAAACGACCTGATAGGCAACGTTGACATTGAACTGAAACTGGATGAAAAAGGGAAATTCAGACTGAAGGCTTTCAGTCACGCTGCCGATCAATACTCCAATTACCTGGACAACACGCAACGTAACGGAGCGGGATTCGTTTACCAGGAAGAATTCAATACGTTCCGTCAATTGTGGCGCCGGTGGTGGAAGTTACCGTAAAACAGCCCCTGTTTCCCGTGTGAAGGCTTCCATCATACGGTTGATCAATTGTTCCACGTAAATATCCGTCAGTGTTTTTTCCGGATCCCGGAAAACAAAACTCAGGGCGTATTGCTTTTTCCCTTCCGGAATACCTTTCCCAGTATATACATCAAACAGGCTGATCTTTTTCAGAAGCCGTTTTTCGGTTTTAAAAGCTATGGCATGCAACTTGTCATAAGTGATGTTATTGTCTACCACAAGTGCAAGGTCTCTGTGAACTTCCGGGAACCGCGGTAAATCGGTAAAACGGGGTTTGTTGTTGCGAACCATGTTAAAGAACAGGTCCCAGTCAATTTCTGCGGCAAATACTTTCTGTTTGATATCCAACACGGAAAGACAGGCACGGCTGACTTCTCCCAGGTCAGCTAAAACCTTGTTTTTTACCCGGTAACGGATTCCCGCTTCAAAAAGGTCGGAGGGGGCATCGGTACTTTCCAAACGGTTCAGGTCCAGCCCAAACAACCGTACAATGTCTTCCACGTAAGCTTTCAGGGTAAAGAAATCGGCCGGCCGGGAAGGAGTGTGCCAGTTATGGGGCTTATCATTTCCCGTTATGAAAAGTGCCAGACGCCGGCTTTCCCGGTATCCTGTCAACGATTCTCCCGAACCGATCAATTGGTACACATTCCCCTGTTCAAAGAAACAGAGGTCGTACTGTTGTCTGTTATTGTTGTGTGCAACGGCTTCCAGTCCGCCCCAGAGAAGGGTCTGTCTCATTGCGTTCAGATCACTGCTTAGCGGGTTGAGGATCATCACGGAAGACCGGGCCGGATATGTCTGCAGGTCTTCGTAATACGCAACGCGGGTCAAAGAATTGCACATGATCTCACGAAATCCCCGTGAGGCAAGACGATCGGCTGTTCTTTCCCTTACCAGGTCAGGTTCCGGATTCTGAATTTGTCCCATGGAAGAACGGATCCTTTCAGGCAATTCAATATTATTGTAACCGTATATCCTCAGGATATCTTCCACGACATCACATTCCCGCCGTACATCTACCCTGTAGGCCGGCACCAGAACGGTAACCGAGTCCTGCTCTTCCCGGATAATGTCCATTTCCAAAGCCTTCAATATCCTTTTTACGGTGGATCTTCCAATATCTTTCCCCATTAGGGAAAACATGCTGTGGTAATTCAAGTCTATCCGGGCGGGGGTAACAGGCTGGGGATACAGGTCCGTTACAGACCCTTCAACACGGGCTCCGCACATTTCCTGCATAAGTAACACAGCCCTTTGGAGTGCATACAGGGTGGCATTGGGGTCGGCACCTCTTTCAAACCGGAAACTTGCATCTGTTTTTAAACCGTGACGGCGGGAAGTTTTCCTTATAAAAGCAGGATTAAAACAGGCTGACTCCAGGAATATGGAAGTCGTCTTTTCGGTCACACCGCTTTCCAATCCGCCAAAAACCCCTCCAATACACATGGGTTTTATTGCGTTGCAGATCATCAGGTCTTCCCCGTCCAGGGTTCTTTCAACCTGATCAAGTGTAATAAAACGTTCTCCGGGCCGGGCAAAACGCACTACTACGCGATCCCCCTCTATGGCTTCCCTGTCAAAAGCATGAAGGGGCTGGCCTGTTTCCAGCATGACATAATTGGTAATATCCACCAGGTTGTTTACGGGACGTACCCCGGCCAAACGTAACCGGTCCTGCATCCAGGACGGAGAAGGCCCTACGGTAATGTGACTGAGCGTTATGCCACTGTACCGGGGAGCTGCCTGCGGGGCTTCCACAACTACCTGAATTCCCTTACCGGAGGGATTTTCCTTAAAAGAAACCACCGCGGGTTTATTGACCGGTATTTCCTTATCCTGCGCGGAATACCAGGCGGCCAGATCCCGGGCAACTCCAATATGAGAAGCGGCATCAATGCGATTGGGTGTCAGTCCGATCTCAAATACCGCATAAGAAGGAAGACCCAGGTATTCTGCCGCCGGTACACCCACCGGGGTGTCGTCGGGCAGTACCATGATCCCTTCGTGGGAAGTCCCGATCCCCAGTTCATCCTCGGCACAGATCATTCCGTAAGACTCGGCTCCGCGTATTTTGCTTTTTTTGATCTTTACCTGATCCCCGCTTGTGAAGGTCAACAGGGTCCCTACCGTTGCCAGAAGCACTTTTTGACCGGCTGCCACATTGGGTGCCCCGCAAACTACCTGAACAGGGTCTCCGGTGCCGCTATCTACCGTTGTAATGAATAAATGATCGGAATCGGGATGTGGACTGCAGGCAGCCACACGGGCTGTTACCACACCATTGAGTCCCCCTGGAATTGATTCCGTAACCTCAAGGGATTCTACTTCCAGACCTATGTTGGTAAGTACCTGCGAGGTTTGTTCCGGATCCATATCCAGGGAAATATAATCTTTCAACCAATTGTACAGGATCTTCATACTCTATGATTATTCAAATAATGTTGCTACAAAAGCTTTCTTGTCAAAAACCTGCAGATCGTCAATCCCTTCTCCCAGTCCTATGAATTTGACCGGAACCTGTAACATGTCACTGATCCCAATAACGACTCCGCCTTTTGCCGTCCCGTCCAGTTTTGTCACGGCCAGTGCCGTAACGTCCGTAGCTTTGGAAAATTCCCGGGCCTGCTGGTAAGCATTTTGACCTGTTGATCCGTCCAGGACAAGCAATACTTCATGCGGAGCATCCGGTATCAGTTTTTGCAGCACTTTACGGATCTTGGATAATTCGTTCATCAGGTTTACTTTATTGTGAAGCCGGCCAGCAGTATCTATCAGAAGCACATCCATTTGACGGGCTATGGCCGCAGACAGGGAATCGTAGGCCACCGCTGCCGGATCACTGCCCATATTCTGTTTGATGATGGGGACACCAGCCCGCTCGCTCCATATGGTCAGTTGCTCAACGGCAGCGGCACGAAATGTATCGGCAGCTCCCATCATTACTTTTTTCCCGTCTGCTTTCAGCCGGGAAGCCAGTTTCCCTATTGTGGTGGTCTTCCCCACCCCGTTTACACCCACAACCAGAATTACAAAAGGCTTTTTTGAAAAATCAAACGGGATCAAATCTTTGCCGGAGGCGTTTTCAAGCAACAGAGCTTCAATCTCTTCCCTCAGCAACCGGTTCAGTTCCTCTGTATTGACATATTTATCGCGGCGAACACGTTCCTGTATCCTGTCAATGATCTTAAGCGTTGTGTCCACCCCAACGTCTGAAGCTATGAGAGCATCTTCCAGATCATCCAAAACCCTTTCGTCCACGCGTGAACGACCCATAACCGCCCTGGAAAGACGGCTGAACAACCCTCGTTTTGTTTTTTCAAGTCCTTTATCCAGAATGTTGTCGTGCATAAGAGTGCAAATATAAGAAAAAGAGGGGTGCAACAGGTAACAAAAAAGCCCCCCGGGGGAGCTTTTATGTTAAGATCATGCTGTTCATTCTTATAAATGAACCATACGATGCACTATTTTTCGGCAAAAAAATCTTTTTCCTTTTCAGTGGGAATGATGTCTTCCTGAAAAACATAGGCTCCGCTGCGTTCTGAACGGACCATACGAATGCATTTAACACTGCCTTTTCCTGCCGTTTTGTTTTTAAGTGTTGCTACCGCTTTTTTTGCCATAACTTTCTCTCTTTGTCTATTTTATTTCTCTGTGAACCGTCACTTTTTTCAGGAAAGGATTGTATTTTTTACGTTCCAGACGCTGTGTGGTATTCTTTTTATTCTTTGTGGTAATATAACGGGACATTCCCGGAACACCACTTTCTTTCTGTTCGGTACATTCAAGAATGATCTGTACTCTGTTTTCTTTCTTTGCCATAAGACGAAATATTATACAATATCAATCAAACCTTTTGCTCTGGCAGCTCTCAATGTGGCAGCCAGTCCGTTTTTGTTAATGGTACGGATCCCGGCGGCAGTCACTTTTAAAGTAATGAAACGGCCTTCTTCTTCCGACCAGAAACGTTTGGTTTTCAGGTTGGGAGCAAATTCGCGTTTGGTACGGCGTTTTGAGTGAGACACATTATTCCCTACCATCCTCTTCTTACCTGTAACTTGACAAACTCGTGCCATGGTATTTTAATTTTGTGATTTGTTCATTTTTAAGGGGCTGCAAATATCTGCATTTTTTTTGGAAACCCAAAATTTATTTAAATCTGAATTTCAATATTCGGTCCCATCGGATATTGGATGGGAAGGATTTGTATTTATCAGTGGA
>Ga0172381_10003877_pt1 | contig 15665 bp, 20 predicted proteins | sample Leawel6488metaG_FD_119754 | JGI IMG/M metagenome (GOLD analysis project Ga0172381, IMG submission 119754) | Leachate microbial communities from a municipal landfill in Southern Ontario, Canada - Leachate well 64-88 metaG | ecosystem: Engineered > Solid waste > Landfill > Unclassified | place...
CCAATCCGTCGCCATCTACAACAGGGCGTTGAGTGCGGGAGAAGTGAGTACCGCCACAAATACAATGAACGAATAGAACGTCGAGGCGGTTAGGGTAGGGATTGATACCAATAAGGTCGTGGAAGTAGAAAAATAACTAAAGGGAAAATAAAATGACTGGTTCAGAGGTATACGCATACGTTTTAAGAAAGTTTAAACGCACCGATAAAGAAACAGAATCGTATGAAGCGATGACGGATGTTATCGCTGATATGCGACTTCAGTTTTTATCTGCTAAATATGCAGAAGAAGCGTATTTGGCTATTTCAACTCTAGGCGAATATCGGCTTCCTTATCCGTCAGATTTTGGTCATTTTGTTGGAACAATTACAGTAACAGATACAACCGACGATTCGGAAATTGGTATTTTGTCAAAGATTTCAAAGAAGAAATATGATGAGTTGTATCCCGATAGATTACTTACCGCAACGAGTAATATGTCAGTCGGTGTCCCGCAACATTTCTGTGTTTACGGTGAACAGATTTTTATTGGCCCTGTTCCAGATAAAATTACCTACCGATACTCAATCAACTATACTACCGAAGATTTTACTTCCATAGCGTCCGATACTGCGGATGTCCCTTTCTCTAACAAGTACCGCAACATCTTACGAGCAGGTGTTTTGTCAGAACTTCATAACGGTATTGAAAACTATGACGAGGCGGAGTATTGGGCTAACAAATTCGGTGAAGGTCTTTCTAAAATAGCGTCAAGTGAAAAATTCGATGAGCAGGACGATTCGGCTGTCGAATATTCGGGGTTTTAAATGGCAGATAATGTTTCTTATTTTGCAGACCTTTTTTCTCAAGTAGAAACCTCTGGAGATACAAGTAGAGAATATCTCCAACTTGAAAAACCAATGTTTAGCGATATGGTTAAAATGGGGTTTCTTCCTAAAGAATCAAAATATGAAGATTATGTAACAATAAAAAATGGTAAAAGATTTCAAACTAATCCTGAAAAATATAAAGAAGCAACAATGGCAACCTATGAATTTCTTTCCAAAGTATTTGGAATAGAAACTCCGGAAGAAGCCGCATTATTTTTGTATCGTCCAGCATATTATAAAAAATATGGTGGGAATGTTGAAAATATACCTGATGATAAAAAGGGAAGTTTTGGTAAAAGTGCTAAAGAAGTAATGCGACAAAGATACCAGACATTAAAAAAACAAGGATATTTGAAATAGGAGAATCGAATGGCAAACGTACCGACAGTTTCTTGGGCAGAAACAACTCCGGCTGGAACTGACGCAATTTCCGCAGGTGACGATAGAATCCGTGAATTAAAAACTCAAGTAAGAGAAATAATCAACGTTGACCACGATTTTCCTTCTTCCGGTCAGGCTTCTGATAACGGCCAGCATAAAAAAGTTACCCTGCAAGAACAAGCAGATTTGGGTACTGGTGCTGTCGGTACTACCATTTTAGGTTCGCAGACAGTTTCAACCAGAGGCGAACTTGTATATACAAACGAAGATGATGTTGATATTCAGTTGACCAAAGGTGCGACGGCCTATCCTAGCCAAAGTACAACGCTGGCTGATTGGTCAACGATAATGAATTTGATTTACCCTGTTGGTAGCTATTATTTTAACGATTCGGTGGCAACGAATCCCGGTACATTATTGGGTGTCGGGACATGGGTTGCAGTTGAAGAAAGTGTTCTTGTCGGGTATAAATCAGGTTCAGCTGAATTTGGGACAGCGGGAGGTACTGGCGGAGCAAAGACTGTTAACGCGGCTCATACGCATAATGTTCCAGCAGCGACTGATACAGGATGGGGAACAGGAACAACTTGTACGGCGAATGGAAAATTAGCAGTAGGTGGTGCGGCTGGCGGTGACGGTGCTGCTCCGTATGCGAGTAATGATAGACCGACTGGTTCAGGTGGAAGTGCTGCTCAATCAACACTCCAACCATATCGGACAGTTTACATGTGGAGAAGAACTGTTTAATTTAAGGACATTTAATGTCAAAAACATTATCTAAGAAAAGAAGTATTTTGTTGGTTGAAGGATTGGATATTTCAAAACCAGCGGAATACTTATCTGAAACTGCAAGTCCATCTAACCAGAATTTCAGAGTTGACCGGTCATTGTTAGTTAAGCGTACAGGTACAACGCAGATTGGTACTGTTATTGGCGGTTCTGATTTACCCATAATGGCCGGGAAAGAATTGATACGACAAGGTACTCGATACAATGTTCGTATCGGTCAAGACAATACCGAGCGATATAACGCCGGAACTTCTGCGTGGGTTGATATTACCGGTGGTCATACATTAACTGGTGCAGTAACGGACTTGGTAGATGTGGCAACTCCGTTATTGTCCGGTGCTGCAATTTTATGTATCACTAATGGTGTTGATTCAATTAAAAAATGGACAGGTACTGGTGATTTGGATGAATTGACAACCAATCCGATTGCCAAGTACATCCAAGAGTACAAAACATATCTTGTGGCTGCCAATATTTCAGGTGGAACGGATATTGCTCAAAGAATCCAATGGTCAGATACCGCCAATCCTTCAGAATGGAATTTAGGAAATGCTGGCACAGTTGATTTAACGGAAGATGCCGAAGATATTACCGGACTTGCTTTATTTGGTGATTATCTTTGTGTTCATAAAAAGTCATCAATTTATCTTGGGTCTTTAGTATCGTCTAACGACATCTTCCATTTCGATAGAAGAAGCGTGGAAAAAGGTACGATTGCCAACGCAACTATCGTTAATATACCAACAGGCGAGCAGGTATTCTTGGCTGAAGATGGATTGAGATTGTTTAACGGAGTATCTGCTCCGCTTGTGGATTCAAAGATTAACGACGAAATCAGAGATGGGATTAATCAGGAATATTCATATAAGTCGTGGGCCTGCTTAGTTAGCGAACAAGATGAGGTTTGGATTGCAATACCAATAGGCTCACAAACAAGTGCCGATACTCTTTATAAGTATAACTATACTACTGGTATTATTTATAAAGATGTGCGGTCAAATATAACCTGTTCATGGCGGGCGTTACAGACAGGTGATGTCACTTGGGACGATATTTCTACCGCGTGGAATGATTATTATGGCCGATGGAACGATAGTTACCTTAACACATCATTTGCTTTAATTTTTCTTGGTTCTAGCGATGGGTATACTTATAAGATAGATAATACCGTTCAAGATGATGCAGGTACGGCAATTGAAGCGTTTTGGGAAAGCAAGGATTATATCGGTGAAGATGTTGGTCAGTTATGTCGCTGGTCGGAACTTCATCTATGGGCAAGCGGGTCAAGTGTAAAAATTGAATATTCTATAAACGGCGGGACGAACTGGTATGAAGTTAGCGGTAGCCCATTTACGCTGGATAACGATTTTCCTTCCGACACAAGCCCTGACATTTTTTACTTTGATGTTATTTCAAGCAAAATAAGATTTAGGTTTTCGAACAGTAACGCCGGAGAAACTTTGAGTATCAAACAGTTTCTTGTCGGGTATAAACCAAGAGAATTTATGGGTGCTTAATGGCTGATAAAAAAAGTATCGGCGCGGCATTTATATTTCCAACGCCTACTGATAAATACACCAGAGAATTGACAATGGCATTGAAGTCAATGGCCGATAAGTTTGAGGAACGGATTAATTTTTCTACCCGACCACCGTATAAAAGTGTAACTTCTGCGTACTCGGTTACTGATAACGATTCTATTGTTTTAGCGGATGGCACTTTTGCAGTTACACTTCCTAGCGTAAAACCATCGGAAAATAGATGTATCACGGTAAAAAATACCGGGACAGGAACTATCACGGTTACTGCACAATCAGGTGAAAATATAGATGGTAGCAATACTTATGCGATGGCTTCGCAATACGATACGGTACAAATAATTTCAGATGGGACAAATTGGCATATTGTTTCTACAAAGTAAGGAGAGTTAAATGGGGTTCATGGAAAGTTTGTTTGGTACAAAAACTGAAGTTGGTGATATAACAACTCCTCAGGCAAAAGCAGCCCAACAATTTCTTCAACAACTTTATTCGAGTGGTTCTGCTGGTGGGATTAATCTTGGTGAAGCATATGGCGGTTCTCTTGGGAATTATAATTTAACAGGTGGTGAACAAGACGCATACTCCCAACTTGCCGGACTTTTTAATGGTCAGGATATTACAAAAGCCAGAGAAACATATACCAATTTAGCGGATACAAAATTTGATCCAAGTGACCCTTCTAGCGGATACGCCGCATATTCAAGAGCGTTGGCTAAAGAGCAGGGTGAGGCTAACGATGTTATCAACCGTGAAGGCGCGATTACTGGCACACGATTCGGAAGCCGTATTCTGAATACAAAGCAAGATATGGCGGAAAATTTCCAGAATCAACGAGCTGTAAAACTTGCCGAACTTTATCAGAACTCAAGAGCAAGCCAATTGGCCGGAGCGCAAGGATTACAGGGATTGGTTGGAACTCAAGCAAATCTTGCTAATCAGCAAGCATCAATGGCAGGATTAGAGCGTGAATTAATGAATCAAGAAGCTCAGGCAAAATATTCCGAATTTCAGCGTCAGCGCGGAGAAACACTTTCACGGATTGATTTAGCAGGAACAGAAGCAAGTAGAAATCCATTACTTGGAGTTACGCAATACGGCGAATCTTCTCCCTGGTCTGGACTTATTAATTCAGTATTGGGAGCAGCAGGAACAGCAATCGGCGGCCCGGTTGGTGGAGCAATAGGTGGTGGGCTTGGTTCATTATTTAGTGGCCTTTTCGGTAATAAAACATCAACTAATAGCTCTGCTGGAAATATTCTAAATATGGGTGTTGGATTTTAATTAAGGAGATATAAATGGCTGGTTTACAAGACTTTCTATTATATCAAGCAGTTGAACAGCAAAATCAGACTAAAAATCCTTTGTTTGCTTTGGCTGAAGGTGTTTCACGTGGAATCGAAGAAGGCCGTCAGCGGATGAAAGAGAAAAAACAAGAGGAAGAAGATTTGGCGTTACAGTTGAAATTTGACCAGATGCAGAATACTAATTCCGGTGTTCTTAATTATATTACTTCCCCAACAATTAATAAAAAAACAGTAACTAGGGAATCTTCTGGAAAAAGAAAAGTTGTTAATACAATCATTAGCAACCCAAATTATATTTCACCAATAGAAATTGAGAAAAATAAACGGGAAGAAGCAAAATTTCAACAAGAAAGTGAAAAGAGAACACAGGAAATAGAAAAAAATAAGCAAATAGAAATCAAACAGTCTGAAAGTGAAAAAACATTTGCTTCGGATATGTTGAGTACAATAAAAGAGGTAAAAGACGGTATTAAATATTTTGGTGCGGCAGGGAATATTCCGACTTGGGTTTCTCCTACTGATTATAAAAAAGTAAACTGGAGAGCCAATTTTGATAAATTAGTTTCTAAACAAGTTTTAGATGTAATGTCCGAATTGAAAAAACAAAGTAAAACAGGCGCAACAGGGTTTGGACAATTAAGTGAAAAAGAATTAGCTGTTTTAACAAATGCTTCTACTGTTTTAAAAAGAAATATGTCCGAAGAAGATGCTACGAGATATTTAAACGATTTAGAAAATGTTTTTAAAAAAGTTTTAGGTACTTCTGGCGGAAATTTAACTCCTCGTCAAAAAAGAATACAAGAATTAAGAGCAAAGCAAGGTGAACAATAATGGCTCTAACTCAAAAAGAAAAAGAAGAACTTGAACTTCTCGAATTAGAAGAACAAGAGGAATCTGAATCTAAAAATGAACAGCAACCCAAATCAAGCAATCTTAATGATTTGGGAGGAGCAGCTGTTGTTGGTTCTGGTGCTGCGTTAGTTGGTGCCGGGGCATATACAGCCGGAAGATTATTTAATAAACCGCAAAGACAAATTAAATCTAAAGAGTTACTTCTTGACAAAATAAAAAATGATTATTTAAACGAGCCGCTCATAGCATCTAAAGATTTACCATCAAGAATACAGCTTAAAGGCAATATCGAACAGCAGGAAATGAAGATAAATCTTGCTGGTGAGAAATCAAAACTCCAATCTTTAAGAATTGAAAAAGGAAAACTATCTCAAAATCTTAATGACGTTTTATCAGATTTTGATAATAGTGTTTTAAATAAAACAGTCGAAGAATTTGGTTTGGAATTAAAAAATAAATTTCCTAAACTTGTTAACCAGACGTATAAAAACTATGGAAACAGTTTAGATGAATTTACCGCAATTCTTGATAAGGCCAATAAGGGATTGTTCCCGAAAGCATTTTCTAATGAAGTTATTGAACAGACTATAAAGGATTCTATTGTCGCGGGAGTTCCACAAGAAAAACTTGGTAAACTATTATCATTTAGAGATACTTTCAGTTCTGAATATTCAAATTCATTCGCTCCGTTAAAAGTAGGTCATTTAAAAGGTAATGTTGATTCTTTATCGGTAGATTTACCGCAAGCCGCTGCCATAAAATTAAGAGATAATTGGGGAAAATTTCTTAGTAATAACGCACCTGAGATCGAGTCACCTTTCCATACAATACAAAAAGATTATTCAAAATTTGCCAATATGAGGGATTCTCTTTATGGCGCAATAGATGGCGGAGAATTTGATAGAAGCAAAATGAATAAACTTTTATTTGACTTTGCGAAATCAAAAGCGGAAACAGGTCTTACTGATTCTATTAAATTAATGGCTGAAGGAAATAATGTTATTTCCGGAATACCAGAAATAGAACCACTTTTTAAAAGATTCAAAGGTGTCATTTCTGGAAGAAAAACAATAGAATCATCTGGTACTTCTCTTATTAAAAATAAAAGTTCAGAGATAGAATCAACGTTATCAAGATTAACAGATATTGATAGACAAATACAGGAATCTAAACTTAAAGCATTAACATGGTCATCTAAGGCCGATAAAATATTATCTGAACAAACACAAATAGCCACAAAATATCCTGTTCGCTCTGGCGGTCTTGGTAAGGCTGTATTAAAGGCTGGCGGTGTTGCAGAAAGAGCGAGTATCGCAAATATAGCCCGTAGTGTTGTTAGCAGGGCAATAGTTCCAATGCAGGTTATATCCAGCTTGTTACAGGCCGGAGAATTTTTATCTGACCCTGCTGTTGGATGGGGTAATCAACTTGGTATAGACGTTCCAAAAAAAGGAACAGTAGAAAGAGCAGTTCTTGAAGAACAAATAAACAAAAAACCAATTCCTCCAGAATTTAATATATCAGAAGAAGAAAAATTTCAAATACTTTATCAATACGGTAGAGCATTATAATGACCTGGACTAAAAAAACTAAAGTTTACGATAGCGGTTATGGACTTCTTGAACCTCCGGGATTTCTTGTTTCGGAATTTTTAGTGGCTATTTCCCAATGGGCGAAACGTACAAAAGTAACTGGTGTATGGACTAAATTAACGGACGCAACTGGCTCATGGACAAAAAGGACAAAGGCTTAAAATGAAGAAAATTTTATCTTTTGCATTATCATTTTTATTGTTGGCTAGTTCTGTTTGGGCCGGGGATACTACGTCCAATGGATACTTTTACTTACCGTCCTATGGTGCTTCGGGTGCTGCTGAAAGAACTTCGTGGTATAGTTCGTTAGAAGCCACCGATGCAGTCCTTGATTCGTTGGCCACAACTCAAACAAATCTTAACGCTATCAATGGTATTTTAAGGGTAGATGGGTCGGGTGGATTTTCTGCGGATACTAGTGTTAATAATTTAATCACATTAACAGGTATGGCCGATGGCTCAACAAACTTAGGTGAATTTACCGGATTAACTATTTCTGATTCATCAACAATTAAAAATGCACTACAAGAACTAGAAACTGTTTTAGAATCAAGTGAGGAAACGGTTACAGATTTAGTAACTTTAACTGGAATGGCTGATGGTTCAACAAATTTAGGTGAGTTTTCTGGTCTGACTATTGCTGACTCATCAACAATAAAAGGGGCGTTACAAGATTTAGAAACAGCAATAGAGGTTGTTTTTAACGTAAAAAGTTATGATGCGACTGGTGACGGGTCTGCCGACGATACAACTGAAATTGCTGCTGCCGCCGCTGCCGCAGAAGCAGTTAATGGTGTCTTATATTTCCCGCCCGGAACGTATAAAATTACCGGCAAGATTAGTTTTAAACAGGGGATAATTCTTGGATATGGAGCAACTCTTTCAAAAAAATATGACGGAATCGGTCTTGAAATTAGTGAGGGTGGGTCTACTTATACAAAAGTGTATGGGTTAGGAGTGTATGGCGATCATGCGGCGAATCCCGAAGCGGTTACTTCTCACGGTATTTACATTAAAGACAGCCGAGTTATTCTTAGGGACGTTTCATCCTCAAATAACGGCGGTGATGGAATAAAGTTTGAAACTGACGATGGGAATTGCAATCAGTCTGAATTAGATGTCGTTGCTCTTAGTAACGGGGTTGATGGTGTTTTGCTGACTGGGGCCGGGACGGATATGCAAAATTTGCGCTTATATATCAATACTTACGGCAACGCCGGGGATGGGTTAAGTATTGAAACAGAAGCAAAGTATTTGGTTGGTAAAGTTATTGCTCAAAACAATACGGGTACTGGATTAAATTTTTCAAAAGGTGATTATGCTGAACTTGAAGTCTACTTGGAAAGTAATACCGCCGAAGATTACAATATCGCGGCTGGTGTTGAATATTCTACACTTCGAGGACGATTAGGAACGGGAACCCAAGATACGACAACATCGACAGATAGTCTTACCTATGGCGGCAATTATGAGTTAATTAAAGGTGACGCAACAGGAATAGGTAGATATGTGGCTGGTACAAATGTTGGTGTATCTGCAAGTGAGTATTACAAAGACCTTTTTTATGGGTCGGACGGGAGATTGTTGGTTGAGCATAAATATCGGGGAGATGGTGTAGAAACTATCCAATCATACCATACTGACGGCACAACACCATCTGCGGCTCTGTCAATAATTGGTGATGATAACTATATCGCTATTTCAGAAGGGTCAACTCTTTACGCTGGAAGTACCCCTCTTTTAGCCTCAACAAATACATTCACAGATACTAAGTATTGTATTTTTACTGCTGGCACAGGGATTGTTTGCAATTCTACGGTAAACGCCGATGGAATAAATTGGGCTACCCTTCAGTTAATTGACAGTTCTTCAACGTCAATTCAACTTTCTCAGGCGCAGAGTTCTTCGATGGTTTTAGACCAAGACGGTGTTCATGTTGGTAAAAAATTGTATGTTGGGTTGGCAGCAGGAGAAACGTCTTCTATGCAATTTTTAGAAGACCCCGATAATGGTACAAACTATGTTGCTATTCATCCGCCGTCTTCATTAACGTCAAATTACGACTTAACTTTTCCTGAAGAAACTGGAACGATGGTATCAGACCAGAGTGCGGCTTTAAATGAAAAGTTTTTTAGCGGAACAATTTTAGATCCGGCAGACGGTGATTCAGCACAAATTAGTAGTAATGATGATTATGCGATAACACTAAATTCTTTTAAGTGTCAGGTAGCGGATGGAAGCACTAGTGTTCCTTACACACTTTATGAATGTACAAATCCAACAACTTGTACAATCGTTAAGACACAGTTTACCTGTTCAACAGGAGGAATATCATTTACTGCGTTTGACGATTCTTCTATTGCTTCTAGTAGTTCACTTATCATGGGCGGTGGTGCGCCGACAGGAAGCCCAGAGGCGATATTTTTCTCAGGAAAATACACGATAACCAGATAATGAAAAAACTCCTTATCTCATTAGTTATTTTATTACTAGCCTCTCCGGCGTTGGCTACGACTGCGACGTTCCAAAATGGGATAGATTCCTACACTGGAGAAATAGACTGTTTTTTGGATAGCGATGTCCCAAATACTCATCGGGCGATAGATGGATTGCAAATTAGGTCATACGCTACACCAGTCATATTCTTTGATTTAACAAGCATCCCGACAACAGCAACGGTATCGTCTGCTGTCTTAACAATAAAAGTCCAAGAGGTATCAAATTGTACGTCTGAGACTGTCCAGGCAATAAAGATTGAAGACCCGGATAGTTCCGGCGTTCCTAGTATGTCAGCAACAGAAACTCTTGGAGTAGGAGACCAATATGCTAATTGGCTGTATAAAAATGATACCAATAATACAGACTGGTCATCAGCAGAAAGCAACGATTTCACAGACGTTGATGATAATGCAGTCGAGGGGAGTGTTTCAATCGCTGGGTGTCCGGGGTCGTATGCTTTTAAGGATTTGACTATAACTAATATGGTGCAAGATTGGGTAACAACTCCAGCAGCAAACGCGGGTATGTTTTTTAATTGTGCTAGTTCTTGTGGAGTAAACATATTGGGCAGGTTTGCGGAAACAGCGACAGATGCGCCAAAACTTGTCATTGAGTATACAGATGAGGGTGGTGGAGAAACAACTTCTAGGGTAATACTCATCAATGAATAAAAAATTACTCATAATTTTATTCTTATTTTTTACTTCTCCGGCATTTGCTACTACGTATTACGTCAGGACTGACGGCGGAACGTGCGGAAGCGGAAAACAATGCACAGGGACAACCGATGCAGCGTATCCGGGAAGTGGGACAGACCAAGCGTGTGCCTGTAACCATCCAAATTGGGTATTAGGAACACAAGACGGGGCAGCTTTGTGGTCAGGTGGCGATACCCTCTATGTCGCTGATGGCTCGTATCAAATAGGGTGCGTTGAGGGTACAGACCATTGTAGAGATGAAGATTACAATTTAACTTATGTTTGTTATGATTTATGGCCTAACGAGTGCTATATGTTAGGTATCCCGTCAGGAATCGACGCAGACCATCCCACAAAAATTCTCGGTGAAGGATGGGATTCAGGATGTTCAAGCCCGCCAGAGTTTTGGGGAAGAAAAGGAGTTACTGGGATATTAAATATTAGAGGTGAGGAGGAATCGCATAAACAATACATTGAAATTAACTGCCTTGATATAACAGACCATGAAAACTGTCAGGCAGGAGGCACTAATCCCCCGACACCATGCACCAGCGAATATGCTCCCTACGGACTTTTTACTTGGTATACAGACTATTTAACTTTAAAAAATCTTAACATTCACGGACTGTCTATCTATGGGATTATCGCTAATGGGGCAAGTAACTGGACGGTAGAGGATTCCGTTATTAAAAACAATGGTTTTGCCGGGTGGAACGGTGATTCCGTTGCCATCGGGTCAACATGGGGGCCGGTTGGAGATTCGGGGTATATAAATTTTACAAGAAGCAACGTCGATTTCAATGGTTGCGGCGAAACCTATCCCGGTCTAGAAACTATTGACTGTTGGGGACAACAAGACCCGCGAGCCGGATATGGTGACGGAATTGGATTCGGAGATGGAACTATGGCGAATTGGACATTTACCGATTCCAGCGTTTCATATAACACGTCTGACGGATTTGATGGCCTGCATGGCGATGGGTCAGGATCAACCACGGCAATCCGATCTAAATTTGCTGGAAACGCAGGAAATCAAATAAAGTCAACTAATCCTCTTAATATAGAAGATTCAGTCATTATTGGTGACGGAGGATTTATGGCTGGACAGCCGTTTGCAGATGCCGCTGTTCCATATTGCCGCGCTGGTGGTCAGGCTTTAGTCGTTCCTATGGCGACAGGGCGCATCCATAAAATCATCAATTCAACGATATTGTCAAGCTGCAGCATCATGTTCATGACGACAGGAACTTGCGGAGATGGGTCAAGCCTCTTTTTGAGAAACAATATTTTTTTAGGTGGAAGAAACTTTTTGGCTGATAGTTCTAATCCCTACTCAGGAGCAGACCCCGACGATTCTTTGTCTGATTTCTTTTATGATGCTTATGGCGGATGCCCTAATCAGGGAACGGCGGTTGATGAAGATTATAATATATTTTATGGGATGAAAGGTGGAGCAAGTGACGTTGAGGGCGCAAATTCTGTTTATTATGACCCCGGATTCTCAGGGACAATTCAATTAGGGCCGTATGACGGAGCCGGATATTTTGCACAATCCGATGCAGAAAATGAACTTTATTTAGCGGAAGGAAGTACGGCTAGAAACGCAGCAGACGAAACAATTGATTGCGTAGGTGATTGTTCCGTTGATTATAACAATTACGACCGCGGCGCATCTTGGGATATTGGGGCGTTAGAGTATGGGAGTACGCCGGAATCTACTCCGACACCAACACCAACCCCTACTCCGACACCGACACCATCGCCTAGTAGTCAATCAGAGGGTCAACTTAAAGGTGTATCTTTTTTTGGAGTAATTTTTCAATAATAATCGACAACCGGGGGACACATGGAATACTGCGAACAACACATGACAACTATGAAAGACATCGAATCAATTAAGCAGACGTTAATTCGTGTCGAGAAATCCTTTGAGGATGTTGAGACCCGTATGGTTGCCCACATCAACGAAGGTGAGCAAGAGGGCGGGTTCCGGGACAGAGTGAGAGATTTGGAGAAAGAGACAGAATCCCAAGCGTCAGTAATTTCAGCATTGAAAAAAGCCGAGTGGAAACGGGTCATTACCTCCGGGGTTATCGGTGGGATAGTCGCAAGGTCGCCAGAAGTATGGAATCTTGTTTTAAACTTTTTACGATAGGATAAGCCATGACATCCCAAGAAATCGAACAGTTAAATGAATTGTCGAATGTTGCATTGGATGGCGAAGTCAGATTTAGATTGATGGTTGCCTCACTCAAGGGCGGGAATATCCCATTGTCAAAATTACATTTGGAACAGGCAGAGAAAGTGTGCCAAAGGGTCAGTAACGGGCTTTTGGAGTTAGAAAATAAATACGGTGAAGGGGGTAGATAATATGTTTAAATTTTTATCCGGTCGATGGATTTTCACGGTAATCTCAGCGGTTGTTTTTGCGTACATGACTTATGTTGGAAGAATATCCGGTGAACAGGCGATGGCATTGATTATGTTAGTTGTAAGTTTTTATTTTACAAGGGCAGACAGAACACCAACCAACGGAGGAGATAAATGAAACTTTGGCTAAAAATTTTAATTGTTTGTATCGGTGGGGCGGCTTCTTGGGGATTGGCATATACCGCTAGTTTATTACCTCAATGGGCGGTTGTTTTTGCGTCGTTATCCACCGCTTCAACAGTTACGGTGTCAATCCTTACAGGATTCTCTCCTAAATCATAAGGGGGTATAAATGGGCGGATGGGGTTCTGCTATTGATTGGATATTCCAAAGACTTCCTATTCTGACACCTTCACAGCGCAGGAGGGCAAAAATTGAAAAACTTGAAAAAGAATTACAAGAAATTGAAAGCAAAACATGGTCTCCTTCTTTGGCTGCTACTTTTATTATTAAGCAGCGTCAGCTTGACCAGTTGCTTAAAGATTCAGCCAATCAATAGCAATCCGCCCGTTAGAGTCCAATGGGGGAATCCCGGCGAACAGCCAACAGAAGTATGGACTTCTTATAAATGGATTATTTCAGCGAGGGAGTAAATATTGAATAAAGAACTCTGGATGGTTTTGTTACCGGCTGCAGGATGGTTTCTTTTTGCTTTGGGCGGAACACAAATAAATGAAACAATTAAAGGCAAAAAGTGGTTTCGCAGATTTGTTTTTCCGGCAGTATTGGGCGGGGCTATTTTACTGGCAGGGTTTGCTTGGTGGCAAGCGTTAGCGGTATTCGCTATTTCTTGTCTTATGCTTCACTTGGGGTATGGGGAAAGAACTCGTTGGGCAGTTAAGTTTTTGGTGTTTTTAGGGTATGGGTTAATTTCAGTACCCATAGGGGTATCTTATTGGAACTTGATTACCGGACTTGGGAGTTTCATTCTTTTTATTTTGAGTAATATTCCTTTTGTGACGTTTTATAGAGACACTTTTGCTTGGAAGGTTTGTGAGGGATTTATGGGTTGTCTTATTGGTATTCAGGTTTCGTTTCTTCTGGCAGGATATGGATTGGTTTTCTTAAAATAATGCTATTGATAAGTCAGAGCAAATTTTCTCAAATTCTTTGTGATTAAATACAAAAATTAAGTCTCCGTTTTCATCTAATTGTCTACCTAAACTATACCGCAAATTACTCATAGCCAAAATAGATTCAAACACCTCGTGAATAAACACATCCGGGCACTCTTTTTTACTTAGAGTGCCTATTCTTATTTCACATCTTGCTGAATTAAAACTCCCTCCAAGTTTTTTATCTTCTTGTAATATTTTCCACCGCTGGCCGCAAATCAATACTGTTTTAGGAATTTTTAGTTTCATTTTCTTCTTCTTCCGGGAATAAAAGATTTACTGTATCAGGATGATAACCAATACCTAAAAGTGCCTGTTTTAAAAGTTCACCAATCTGCCAAATATCTTCACCAGAATTTTTTCCTGTTTCAATAATACATTTTAAATTATATGGATGGTCACATTGATTATCAAATTCAATTCTCATTTTTTACTCCTTTAGTATAACAACATTGGAATAACTTGAGCGTTAATTCCTTTTGGTGTGTATGTAACAACTCCGCAAGAAAGTATCGGCTTTCTTTTAAATTCCCTACCATAAGCAAATGCGATTGATTTTCTGTCTATCCCGCATCCTACCGCCATTCCAAACACTAATGATTCATTATTAGCAATATATTCAACACCAGACACAGAATGTAAATGACCGATAACAGTTGACATCCTGTTGTCATAGGACGCTTGAACGTGTCCATAGTTACCTGAATAGCCAGTACCGTGAGTATACTTAACATTATCAATAATAAATTCCCATTCATCTTTCCACCCTTTTGGTAGATTCCAAATATCCCTGAATTGTTTAAATACTCTCGAAGGTAGCCCGTTTGTTTTTGATTTACGGTCAACCATTCTATCGTGATTTCCCCTGCATAATTTAAGCGTCGGAAACTCTTTAAACCATTTTTGAAGTTTTTTATCAACAATGTCCATTTCTTTAGACGGTGACCATAAATCTGGGTCATGCTCATGGTAAGATATGGAATGATTGTCGACTAAATCCCCCAAATGAATGACTTCAACACAATTAAACGCTTTTCGTATTCGTTTAAGAAACGGCAAGAATTGAGGATGTTCAAACGGTATATGGGTACACCCGAACACTAATATGCTTTTACTCATCATTAAACACCTTTTTAAAATCAGAGATTTCTTCTGCTAATAGAATTTTCTTAGCAGCATTAATCACACACTCTTTTCTTGTTTTATAAATATCGTGAAATGAAACGTTCCACGTGGAAAAACATAAAAGAAATGTTTCTTGTACTTTATCATACGCAATAGAAATGCTTACTGGAACACTTGTTACTTTTTGGTTACAGTCAAAAAAGTAAAGTGGTTTTTGAGTAGTACAATGTTCTTCCCAATCTTTTAATGTAATCATTTTGCCTCCTTTGTTACAGCGTAAAGTGCGGGGCGTTTGGTGGGATTTACCTTAAAGATTCTTTGTTCTTTTAATAGGTCGGCTATTGATTTACGGACAGAAGATGGGTTGATTTTCAATTCTGAAGAAATCGAATCTGTCGAACAACCTGTTTGTTTTTCGGTAAGAAACTCGATTATTTTTTGAGTACAACTTTTGCAATCTTTTTCATAGA
>Ga0172381_10003878_pt1 | contig 15662 bp, 11 predicted proteins | sample Leawel6488metaG_FD_119754 | JGI IMG/M metagenome (GOLD analysis project Ga0172381, IMG submission 119754) | Leachate microbial communities from a municipal landfill in Southern Ontario, Canada - Leachate well 64-88 metaG | ecosystem: Engineered > Solid waste > Landfill > Unclassified | place...
CACGTCTGCACCCCCAGCACCAAAATCACCGCGACAAAAAGCAATAAAATTATAGTTTCCATACATCAAGATTACGCCCGCGAAACCAAAAAATCAAATTCGGGCAAATATTTATTTGCCCTTACGACAACGCATTCAATTCGAATTTGTAGGGGCGAATGATCATTCGCCCGAATTTGACTTGCTATTATAAAATTTACAGGTATAAGAAAAAATACAGGAGGAGTGAATCGGAATGAGCAGTAAAAAATGGATATTTTTGCAGCCGGTTAGTAAAAAAGCCGACATGACGCTGGCTCTTTTCATCAGAGATTCGGAAATAATTCGTCTGACCGTAGCCCCGCGCACATTTGCCGCGCGCAACGATTGCGATTCATTCTCTTTGCGCGTCAGCCAGGGAGAAGCATCGATCAGAATCGGCACAATTAATGATGGCGAAGGTTTGTTCAAACTGTCTCTCTGGATCGGCAGTTGTGCCCGCAAAGCAAAGCGACGAACTTATTTTCTTCCCAAGGATGCGATAAATATTCGCGCATGGCTGGGAAATTGGTCAAAGAGCGGCGGATTATATCCGGCGGTTCAATATAAACCTATCAATGGAGATGCCTGCAATGGGTTCATTCTCCATAAAATACCTATTTCTATCGATTGACGGTATTTTTTTATTTCAAAAACTTCGCAGTCCAGGTGCTGGCTTTGGCGAGCTGATCCGGGGTGCCGGAAAAGATGATCTTGCCGCCTTTGTCGCCGCCGTCGGGGCCAAGTTCAATGGCCCAGTCGCTTTCTTTGATAATGTCTAAGTTGTGCTCGATGACCAGAACCGAATTCCCTTTGTCCACCAGGCGGCGCAAAATCACCAGCAATTTTTTCGAGTCGTCGAAATGCAAACCCACCGTGGGTTCGTCCAAGATATAGATGGTGCGGCCCGTATCGCGCTTGGCCAGTTCCGTGGCCAGTTTGACGCGTTGCGCCTCCCCGCCCGACAAACTGGGCGCGGATTGCCCCAGCTTCAAATAGCCCAGACCGATGTCGGACAACAAATGCATTTTGTCACTGATGACCGGAATATCGGTAAAAAATATTTTTGCTTCGTCCACGCTCATATTCAACACTTGGGCGATGTTTTTGTCGTGGTATTTCGCGGCTAAAACTTCCGAAGTGAATCTTTGCCCCTTGCATAATTCACATTCCACGTAGACATCCGGCAAAAAATACATTTCCACCTTCTGGAAACCTTCGCCCTGGCAGGCCGGGCACCGGCCTTTTTGGGTATTGAACGAAAAATGACCCGGAGTGAATCCGCGCATCTGCGAATCGCGGGTGTGCGTGTATAATTCGCGGATATGGTTGAACACGCCGGTATAGGTCGCCGGATTGGAGCGCGGCGTTTTGCCGATCGGGCTCTGGTCAACCAGCACCGCCTTGTTGAGGCGCTCCGCGCCCTTCAGCTCCCGGTATTTTCCGGGAATCGTGCGGCTGCGCATGATGTCGCGCAAAAGTATGCTTGATAAAGTATCGATCACCAGCGTGCTTTTCCCCGAACCGGAAATGCCGCAAACCGTCACCAATTTTCCCAACGGCACTTTCAGATCGACATTTTTCAAAGTGAATTGCGCCGCGCCGGTGAGTTCCATCCAAAGCGTCCGATCGGTTATTTCTTTTTTCTTGAACCCGGTCGATATCGAAAGCCGTTTTGAAAGGTATTTCCCGGTCAAAGTATCCGCTTTGAACAATTGCTGGGGCGTACCTTCAAAAACCACTTTTCCGCCGTGAATCCCGGCCGCGGGGCCGATTTCGATCACCCAATCCGCGGCCCTCATCACTTGCTCGTCGTGTTCCACCACAATCACGGTATTTTTCAATTCCTTGAGTTTTTGCAAAGCATTGACAAGGCGATCAACATCGCGCTGATGCAAACCCACCGTGGGTTCGTCCAAAACATAAACCACGCCCGAAAGCGCCGATCCCAATTGGCAAGCCAGGCGGATGCGCTGGTTCTCGCCAACGGACAAAGTTGTCGCTTCGCGCGCCAGATTAATGTAGTCGACGCCAACCTCAACCAAAAAACCCAAGCGCTTGCGAATTTCGCGTAATATTGATTCCGCGATCTCTTTTTGTTTTTCGGGCAGATTTTTCGACAGATTTTCAAAAAAAACAATTTCATCGCGGACCGGCAGCGCCGCCAGGTCATAAATGCTTTTTTGTTCGATCTTCACCGCCAAAGCGTCGGGCGACAGCCGCGCGCCCCGGCAATCCGGGCAATCGATCTCGGACATATATTTGGAAATTTCGCTGCGCAAGTATTCCGATGAAGTTTCCCGGTAGGCGCGTTCCATCCGCGGAATGATCGCTTCAAAACCCGGGTGCTTCGAATCGCCGTTCAATACCAATTCCTGGATGTTTTCGGGCAAATCTTTGAAAGCGGTATTCAGGGAAAAGCCTTCTTTTTCAGCCAGAACCTGCAATGACCACTTTTGATGCGGCACCCCCAGTGACCGCAGCGACCAGCGCCCCATCGCGAACCACGGCAAAATCGCGCCCTCATTCATCGACAAGCGCGGATTCAATATCAAATCCTGGTTCACTTTTGCCAGTTTGCCCAGGCCTTGGCAGGTTTTGCACGCGCCATAGGGGCTGTTGAACGAAAAAATCTTGGGCTCGATGTCGGGCAAAGAAATATTGCAGTCCGGACACGAAAAATAACTGGAAAATGATTCCATCGACACGCCGGAGCCTTTGGCCTCCTTCGCTTGAAGCTTCGGCGAACCAAAGGAGGAGGCGGTTGTTCCTTTCTTATAGGAAACGCTGATCCGGCCCTTGCCCATTTCCAGAGCTTTTTTAACTGATGACAGAATCCTTTCCTTTTCTTCCTTTAAAAGATTTTCCTGTTTTTTCTTGCGGGTAGCCAGTGCTTCCGATTCGGTCTTTGAAATTTTGCGTTTGTCGATGTTTACCGGCTGGGCGAATTTCTTTAATTCAAATTTATCAATCGGCACGCCGATTGTGTGCGATTTTTGCTTTTCCAGAATTTTATCCTTGGCTTCATCGACCGGATAGGTAATGCCATCGATTATTACTTGCGGCCAACCCGAACGGAACAGTTCTTCCAGCACGCCCTGGTGCTGCCCCTTTTTCGCGCTCACCACCGGTGCCACGATCATGATTTCCGTTTCCAATGCTTTCAAAAATATCCTATCGGCCATATGATTCGGCGTCTGCGACACCACCGGCTTGCCGCATTGCGGACAATGCGCGATGCCGATGTGCGAATAAAGCAAGCGGAAATAGTCGTAGATTTCCGTGAGCGTACCCACGGTTGAGCGCGGGTTGGAAGAAATGGTTTTCTGGTTCACCGCGATCGTGGGCGACAACCCGCTGATCTTTTCCACGTCCGGTTTTTTGAGGCCGCCCAAAAACTGCCGCGCGTAAGACGACAAGCTCTCCAAATACCGCCGCTGGCCCTCCTGGAAAATCGTGTCAAACGCCAGCGACGACTTCCCCGACCCGGATATGCCGCAAATCACCACCAATTTATCCTTGGGGATCTTCACGGAAATATTCTTCAAATTGTGGACCTTAACGCCCGAAAGCTCGATGAAATCATCCATGGATTAACTTTGAACATTAAACTATGAACTTTGACAAAATGCAAAACTTTTGCGGCATTTTTCTATCGCCCCACGCCTGATTATTGAAATTGAATTTTCAAATGAGTATTCATTATATACCGGATGTCAAGTTTTGAAAAGACTTGAGCATGGAACAAAAAAACGGCCTCACGGCCGCGGTAAAAATTAGTTTTGTGGGGGGAAGATGATGTTGCCCCCCCGTGGCGGAGAAACTTAGCTCGCTTCTCCACAATAAATCAATAGAGAAACCCTACATGCTGACTGCCAGTATCAAACCATTCACCTCCGTTAAAATATATTCAACATATTTTGATAATTTTGTCAAATTAATGTAGTGTAAAATATATCGCTATGAATGATTATCTGAAAAATAGAATCGAGTCCCTAACCGATAAACCCGGGGTTTATTTTTTTAAGGACGCGAGCGAGCGGGTTATTTATGTCGGCAAGGCCAAGAATTTGAAAAAGCGGGTGAAAAACCATTTCCAGAAACCCGATCAGCATTTTTTCGATTTCATTTCGCAGATCGCGGACATTGATCATATCCTGGCCGACAATGAAAACGCCGCGCTCATCCTGGAACAGCAATTCATCAAAAAACTCCAGCCGCGCTGGAATGTGGAATGGAAAGACGACAAAAGCTATTTCCACATCGCCCTCACCGCCGAACCCTTTTCTCGCGTTTACTTGGCTCATAAACCAAACCTGAATTGCAATGCAAGCTGTGCAAGGTCGCACCTTGCAAGCTTGCAAGGTGCGACCTTGCACAGCTTTGGGCCGTTTGTAAGCGGAAAGGAGGTCAAATCGTTCTTAAGGGAAACCCGCAAGGCGCTGCCTTACCGGTCGTGCCGCAACCTGCCCAAAAAACCTTGCTTCTATCAAAGTTTGGGTCTGTGCGCCGTGCCGTGCCTTTACAAAAAAAGAAAATCATCCTACGTTGGAATGATCGCGACACTGGAAACGCTGATTAAAATTTACGAAGACAAGTTTGTGCAAGGTCGCACCTTGCACAATTGCAACGCCTTCCGGATCGAAGGATATGATATTTCCAATCTGGCCGGGACATTGGCAGTGGGATCAATGGTGGTTTTTGAAAATGGCAATCCCGCCTTCGCCCAAGGCTACGGCGCGGTAAAAGCAAACAAAAACGAATATCGCAAATTTAAAATAAAAACCGTGGCTGGGCAAAATGATGTGGCGTCATTACGCGAAGTACTTATGCGGCGGCTAAAACACTCCGAATGGCCGCTCCCCGATCTTATAGTCCTGGATGGCGGTAAGAGCCAGTTAAAAGCCGCGCGCGGAATAAAAATTCCAGTTGTCGCGCTGGCGAAAATCGGCGATAAGGACGGAAAGCTATTTACGCCACATTCCAAAAACTTCGCCCAGCTATCAAAACTTCCAAGCAATTTGTCAAATCTTTTTTTGCAAATCCGCAACGAATCCCATCGCTTTGCAATCAGTTATAATAAATTGCGCCGCAAAAATAAGCTAGAATCCAACAATGGTTAACCATTTAAAAATAATATCTAAATTTAGGCCGCGGGGGGATCAGCCGCCGGCGATCAAGAAGCTTGCCGAGGGAATAGGCAAGGGTTTTGATTTCCAGACTTTACTGGGAGTCACCGGGTCGGGAAAAACCTACACAATGGCCAAGGCCATTGAAAAAACCGGGCGGCCGACGTTGGTGATCTCGCCCAACAAAACTTTGGCGGCGCAACTCTATGAGGAATTCAAGGGGTTTTTTCCGAATAACCAGGTGAGCTATTTTGTTTCTTATTACGACTACTTCCAGCCTGAAGCCTATATTCCCGCCACCGACACCTATATTGAAAAAGATTCGATGGTCAACCAGGAGATCGACCGTTTGCGCCATGAAGCCGTTCAGGGCGTGCTTTCGCGCCGCGACACGATCATCGTGGCCTCGGTTTCGTGCATTTACAATTTGGGCTCGCCCCAGACTTATTTGCGCGAACGGCTGATTTTGAAAGTTGGCGATGTAATGACTTTTGAACAATTATTCGGCCGGCTTTTGGACTTGCAATATGAGCGCAACGATTACGAACTGGCGTGCGGCCGGTTCCGCAAACGCATGAATTTCGTAGACATCTGGCTGGCCGGCGCCAAGATAATCAACCGGATCGAAATCGTCAACGACAAAATCATCGGCTTGGCTCAGAGCCTCGCGCCGTTCGGCACGTTCACTCCGGCAACCGAAGCCGATCTTTGGCCGGCGAAATTCTGGATGGCGGGCGGCGATAAGGTCAATGACGCGATCGAAAACATAAAAAATGAAATGGAAATGCAAATCATCCATTTTAAAAAGCAGGACAAGCTGATCGAGGCCGAACGCATCCGCCGCCGCACCGAATACGACATCTCGCTGGTCCGCGAGACCGGCTGGTGCCGCGGCATTGAAAATTATTCCCGCCATCTTGATTTCCGGACACAGGACTCGGCGCCCTATACCCTGCTGGATTATTTTCCCAAGGATTACTTGGTGATGATCGACGAGTCGCATATCACCGTGCCGCAGATCCGCGGCATGCAGGCCGGCGATTTCGCGCGCAAACAGCCGCTGATCAATTACGGTTTCCGCCTGCCTTCGGCGATCGATAACCGGCCGCTGAAATACCCGGAATTTTTGCAAAAATTAAACCAGGCGGTGTTTGTTTCCGCCACTCCCGGAGATTACGAGAAAAAGATCTCCAAACAAATCGCCGAACAAATCGTGCGGCCAACCTATCTGCTTGATCCGCGCATCGAAATCCGCCCCACGGAAGCGCAAATCGCCGACGCGATAAAAGAAATCCAAATCCGCGTAAAAAATGGCGAACGCGTTTTGGCGTTGACCATAACCAAGCGACTGGCCGAAGCCCTTTCGGACCATTTAAAAAAAGAACATATCAAAGCCGAATACCTCCATTCGGAAATAAAAACTTTGGCTCGGCCAAAAATTTTGGCGGACTTGCGCAAAGGCAAGATCGACGTGTTGGTCGGAATAAACCTTTTGCGCGAAGGTTTGGATTTGCCCGAAGTTTCGCTGATCGCGATTTTTGACGCGGACAAGGAAGGATTTTTGCGCGACGACACTTCGTTGGTGCAAATCATGGGCCGCGCCTCGCGGCATCCGCAAGGCTTGGTGATCATGTACGCCGACAATGTCACCGGATCAATGAAGCGGGCAATATCGGAAACCGATCGCCGCCGCGTTATCCAAAATGAATACAACAAAAAACACGGGATTATCCCCGAACTTATCTATAAGGAAATCAAAGAAACATTATCGGCTCGCAATAAGATCGAAGAAAAAATGCCCGCCGATGAATTCATCAAAGAATACGCCAAAGAACTGGCCGCGAAACTCGACTTGGCCCGGCGCAACCTGCAATACGAAAAAGCCGCGCTGATAAAAGCGCAGATCGATGAGATAAAAAACAAATCCGAAACACGATAGAAACACGCTTGTTCCACGCGCGAAATATTCCGAATCCGAAACACAATTGTAAATAGTTAGCCACTCGATTTTATTTCCATCGTGTCTCCATCATATTTCAATCTATTTCGGCTGTTCCTATTTAACGAACACTTCCGTGATCAAGAAGGCGATATAAACAAAAAGCAGCATAGCCGCCTCCCTCTTGGTAACTTTCTGTCCGGTGCGCACGCAGGCAAAGAAAAAAGCCGCCGCGATGAACAAAAAATACCTTGCCGCCGCGAAGTTAGAAAAATCAACGATCGTTATTGGCGATATCAAAGCCACCATTCCCAGAACCAGCGTTCCGGGCAGGATGATCGCGCCCATTATGTCGCCCAAAAGCATTTTTGTTTTGTTCGCGCGCGCGGCAACGATGCCAAAGTATATTTCCGGGAACGAATTGCCCAAACCAATAATTAAAATGCCCACCAGCGGCAATGCCACTCCAAAGTCCGCCGAAAAGTTTTTCGCCGAACTCACAATCAAATGAGCTACCACCAGCAATACCGTGACCCCAAAAACAACCTTGACGATATCTTCCGCGAATTGATCGAAATGCTTTCCGATCGAAACCGGATGCCCGCTATATATCTCCTTGAAACGCTCCTGCCGTGAAAGAAGCCAAAAAATATAACTGAAAAAAAACGCCAGAAGCACGCCTCCATCGATACGCGACAGTTTATTGTCAAACAGCAGCACCAGCGGCAATATTGCCGCCCCGAACGTGAAAACGAGGCTGGCTTGGACGGTCCGGCTTTTTGCGTCGATGCCCTTTTTGGAAAAAAAAGCGGCCAGCGCCACCGCGAGCGTCATATCAACAACATTGCCGCCCATTACATCCCCGAGGGAAAGTTCCGGAACTCCGCCGGCAACCGACATTACCGCCAAGAAAAGATTGGGCAAAGTCGCGGCCAGCGCCATCACGAAAAAAGCGGCAACGAATTCCTTTAATCCCAGGAATTTGGCGATTCGCGACATTCCTCCCACGACCCAGTTTCCGGCAATATATAAAGCCACACAGCAAGCGAAGAAGCAAAAAATATAGTACGCGATCAAAGATTTATGATTTATGATTTAAGATTTATGATTCGCATTTATTCTTAAATCATAAATCTTATTTCTTAAATCAATTTTTTACTTGAGGTAATACGCCAATTCATAAATTATACCCCCAACAAAAATTAAAAGTAAGGGGTAAGTGGCCAATTTGCGCGCGGGCCGGATTTTTTGGTACATCAAAATGATCAATATTCCGTCCAATCCCAGCAAAACGCCGCCCACGAGCGAAAAGATATCGATAAAATTTTTAAAACCGGACAGAAAAAGTATGATCGGAACAATCGCGGTCAGCGCCCAAGCGACGTGTTTTTCGATGCGCACGTCATAAACCAAAATCTTTTTCAACGTCAATCCGACAATAATGAAAGAAGTGAAGCTCGTAACCACTCCAAACAAAAAGAACAAGCTCATCGCTCCATTCCCCAGAACCTGCTTCAAACCGATGAACGCCGATTGGGTTGTTGACGGACCGGTAATGCCAACGATCATGACCACAAAAAGGAAATAAGTGACCAACGCGATCAAAGAAGCGGCAATCATAACCGGCTTAAGCAAATCCTTGCGGTTCTTCCGCCCCAGCATCTCTTCCACCTCCGGGATCGACGAAGACGCCCAAAGCGCGAACAAAACCGCGCCGTATGGCAATAAAAAATCACCCGCCGCTCCGGTGTGCGCCGCCAAATTTTGCGATGTAAAAAAAGGCATACCCTTGAATGCGAGAATCGCGAAAATCGCAAAAAACATTGCCAGCCCCCAAAGACCGACCCGCGAAACGATGTTGATCCCAAAATATATCAATAGAGCGCCCGCCAAAAAATATAAAAAACTATAGGCCGCCTGATCGCCTCCCAGCAATGGTGACGCGAATTCATAAAGAAATTGGCCGCCCACGATCATGAACGCCACCATTATCCCGAAAAAACCGATAATATTGCTGACAATCGCCACCGCCGCGCCCCATTTTCCCAGATAAATCCGGGCGAAACCGCCCAAACGCTTATAATCGGGAGTCTTAAGCGCCACTTCGCAGAACATCAAATGGATGACCGCGATCAGCGCGCCGATCACCAAAAAATAGCCAAACATCAGCGGCAAGCCGACTTTGGCCGCCACATACGGCAAACCGAAAATCCCGACCCCGATAATGGTGTTGCACATTACCGCCAGCGGATAGAAAAAAGTTTTCAATTCGGCGCGGACGATCATAGCTGGACTTGGCTTGGTTTTATATCCCAACCATTTTGGCCGTGTTCAAGGCCAATTATGTAAGCTTCAACCGGCAATCCCGGAAAATTTTTCTCCACGATTTCTTTTGCCTGCTTCAATTGGCCAGTGCAATTCGCGATTTCGGCCGCCGCGTCCGCGAATGCCGCGGATCCGCCATAGGCGCCGCAATCCAAGTGCATGGTAAGCATCACGGCCTGACAGTTATGGAGTTTCTTGGAAATAGAAATTTGCTCAACGAGATAGTTTTGCGTTGCCGGATCAATCAAACCTTTCACCGAACCCGCGGTCACGCACAAATCGCAGCCCAGGCCGTTAGCGATGAAATAATTTTCCAACTGCGGATGCAGCCGCCAGTCGATGCACGCGAACAAAACTTTAACGATTTTGTTGGGATCTGATGACATAACAGAAAATGTCAAAATTCCAAATTTCCAATGCCAAAATAAATTTCACAATTTAAAAATTTCAAAATTTATTGGAAATTGGATATTGGATATTTTGGAATTTTAATGATGTGGGCAATACAGGGTTCGAACCTGTGGCCTCTCCGATGTGAACGGAACGCTCTACCACTGAGCTAATTGCCCGCGTTTTGCAAAACCTTTTCTAATTATTATAAATAGCAGATTTGCGCTAAAATTTCAATTGTTAAAAGCCCCTCGGAAACCGAGGGGCTTTTAACAAACTTTTACTAAACCAATTCACGGCGCTTGGCGATTTCGATTTTTTGTTTCAGTTCATCCTCCGGCGAGAGGGTTTTGCTCGCCAAAAAATGTCTAGCTAAGAGAAACAAAAGCATAACCGCCGCGGCAACGGCAAAACCAAGTTGCGCGAAGACATTGGCATCAAATCCGGTCGAAACCGAAGTCGCGCCATTGACGCCGCTCCGACCCACATTGACGGTCGCGCGCGCCGTTGCCGAGGCGCCGCCGGCGTAAACTGTTGCCGCGTTAGTTAAAGCGGTCTGGCCATATGGAAAACTGCTCGCTTGGGCAACTGTCGCCGTAAATGTTACGATCTTGGTTTGGCCCGCGTATAAATCGCCGATATTGATTCCGGCCGAAATATTTCCAGGATAACTGGCACCGTCAACGCGCAGATCGCGCGCGTTGCCAATCGCCGCCGGAAGAGCGTCAACAAGATTAATTCCGCGCGAAATTCCCGAAACTCCGGCAACAATAATTTTATAAGACAAAATCTCAAGCGGATTGGCATTAACGCTGGCAAGATAACCCGTGCCGTCAGAAAGATTGCTCACGAGTTTTTGAACGCTGACTTGGCCATTGGCCGCGGGCGCGGGAACGGAAGGATAATATCCCGGATTTACGTATTGGTTTTGGTAATAATTCGGATAATTGCCGTTGCCGCAATCATTGGTTTTGATTATCTCGGTATCGGCCAGAGTGCGGCCCCCGGCATCAACTTTGACCCGAGCAGTGAAAACGGCCCGGTTGGCGTAGGTGCAAAGGTCATTGGCCGTGTAGACGGTTTCGCCGCTGGTTACAGTTTTGTCCCAAATACCATCGTTTTCGCAATCAAAATAATAAATAAAATCGCGGCGGTAACTGCCGTAATTATAAATCGTTGCGGTTAAATCAACCCCATACATCGGACCGCACCCGGTTTTTGGCGCGGCGATAAGCGCCACCCGCAAATTTGAATTCGACGTGAATTTTTGACCATCGCCATAGTAATTATTACCTGAGGGATTGGCCGAAGAATCATAATAACTGGCAAAAATCGGATTAGCCAATATAAATCCGGCAATCGCCGCGGCAAGCACCGATGCTTTTAAAAAATACTTGTCCATTTTTTTAACAAACCACCTGATCCTCTCCGCCAGGCAATTTTTTTTAATGTTTGAATCATTTTACCAAAATATAATTAATATTAGCAATACCAAAATTAACTGGTCATTAAAAAATCTGGCCGACCCGGCCAAAAACAAAACCCCTCTTTCGAGGGGTCGTGATTATTTTTTTACGCCAGGTTATTTCGCTTGATGAACCCGATCTTGCGGGCAAGCTTGTCTTCCGGCGACAGTTTCTTTTTAGTTAAAACCTGTTTGGCCAGGAAATACAAGGCAATCAAGGCTCCGGCGGCCGCGATTCCGATGCCGGCAAGCATATTGCTGTCAAAGCCGGTCGAAACCTGGGTCGCGTAATGCACGGCCGGTTCATAGACATAGACCGCGGCCGGAGTGGCGATTGCCGGTTCGATCGTGTAGGCTGGCACATTTTGGCGCCGCACACGGATTGACATGCTGTCGGAATCGGAGCCGCATTCGTTGCGCGCGGTCAAAGTACAGGTATATGAAAGATTATCTTCATCGTATTCATAACCGTCGTAATTGGAATTGGAATATAAATTTGAATCGGACCTCCAACTCGGATTTTTCACATCGCTGTCCGAGAGACTGCCGCCGGTGCAAGACCATGACAACCGGTCATAATCGCCTTCCACCGATCCGTTCAAACTCACCGAATTCATATCGTAGACTTCTTTGTCGGAACCGGCGTTCACTTCCAAATCATCTTCGCCGCCGGTCAAGGTTACGCTATCAGAAGCGGTACCGCCTTCATTGCGGCAGGTGATTTTGAAAGTTTTCGTTCCGGTGAAATTACCCACTGTATCAGATCCGCTTGTCCCCTTGCTCCCTGACCAAGAACCGGATGCGGTGCAGGAATCGGCATTGGTCGAATCCCAGGTCAAAGTCGCTTCTTTGTTACATTCAACCGAACCTCGCGATCTTAAATTTACCGTGGGGCGGTCAAATCCGCAATCCTGAGAGCAGGACGATTGTGTTTCGCCGCAGTCGCAACGGTCATCGCCACAGCGAAAGCATTGCGGATCGCATTGCTGGTAGGCTCCCCACGAAGCGCAGGTGCCGCCAAAAATACCGCACGTGCTCCCCGACGATCCCGAACATTGGTGAGAACCGGAAACGCACTGGTCACTGCAAGTCGGATGGTAAACGCATGACCCATTGTCGCAAGTTTCATTCGCGGTACAATTTGTAACACTGCCCCATTCCAAACATGAATCGCTGTCATAATTGCCGCATTGTTTCCAGCCGTTGCCCGAACACTGACGCTGGTCTTTAACACTGCATTCATTGGTACAGGTTGAAGTTGTCGGTTCGTTGGTGCAACTGCCGTTACTACATAGATCACCAATATTGCAATTGGTTACTGCGCCCCATTCCAAACAGGAATCCGCATCAAAGTTGCCGCATTGCTGGAAGCCATTGCCCGAACAGCGGCGTTGGCCGGAAACCGAACAATCATTTGAACAAGACGAAAGGCAAGAACCGTTCACGCAGGTGCTTGATCCGCAGCTTGATACACTGCTCCATTCCAAACATCCGTCGCTGCCGCGCCGGCATTCGCGATAACCATTGCCCGAGCATTGCCGCTGGCCGGAAACCGAACAATCGTCCGAACACCGTTTAACCGGGGGAGTGTAAGGCTTGCGGCAAGAAGAACCGCAACAAGACGAAGTGCAAGTCGGCGTATAGACATAAGTCGTCCGGCATCCCACATAGCCGCAACTCAACCAATCACTAGAAGAATAGTAAGAACTATAAGTGGCCGCGCTGGTATACGTAGTCGGAGTATAGGTCCGGGCACTTGTGTAGGTCGTTGGAGTGTAGGTTCTGGCGCTGGTATACGTAGTCGGAGTATAGGTCCGGGCACTGGTGTAGGTCGTTGGAGTGTAGGTTCTGGCGCTGGTATACGTAGTCGGAGTATAGGTCCGGGCACTCGTGTAAGTATACGCCAAAACTGAACTATTGAATGTAAAAATTAAACCAAAAACAGCAATAAAAAGAGAAAGAACGCTTAATAATATTTTAGTCATATTTTAGTATTGTTTATTGGCAAAAAAAATTAAACTTAATTTAACATTATTATATATTATAATATATTTTTTGTCAAGATGGACATCGTATTAATCTATAAAAAAAGAAAACATAAAAGGGAAAGTCCGCAATTATGTTTAGAGGGCAAACGCCCTCGGCTGTATTGTCGGCGGCAAAGGCGCTGCCGCATTTGTCTCCGGGCTAAATGGAATATCCACCAGTATTTGACCAATGGATCCATCCACATTTCGTGCGAATGCGATCATTCGCAAGTAGTCCACCTTGCCATCGACTGGACTTACTGGTCCAGAAACAACAGCCATATTGATATTACCGGCAGATCCAATAGCCAAAAATTTCATCTCTTTCATTTTGGCCACAAATTGAGCTGCCGTCATTGGGCCAACATCCCGCAATAGTCGCGGAAATGCTGCTTCCGATACTAACGGGTATAATCCGTTGTCGTCTGGACACTCGCTGTCAAAATTACCTTGTCCAAGCCGCGCCGCAATAATCTGCAACCACAAAACTATTCTTGCGCCGATTTCGGCATCGACCAAAACCGAAGTTTCGGCCATACCTCGTTGCAGAAGGTCAGCACCAGTATCCACCGCTCCATATTGATTGATAAAGTTTTGGGGTGGTGCTACAGGTACTCTCATTGAGGGATTTGGTTGTGTAATGCCCTGTTGCGTAATGCCCTGTTGCACATTCGCGCTATTGTCTGCGCTTGCAATTGCGGTTGATCCTGGACCGACCGCATTTGCCGTTACGCTCACGCTGTTTTTTGACGCTGTTGACGCGTCAACTTCTTGTTCTCCATAATCTTCTTGATGAGTATGTCCAATGCCCGGACAATCCCACCCGGCACAAAACGAGTAGTGCCCGTTATTAGTCTCATGAGCTATGCAAAGCCCTGTTGCTAGGACCAAGACTACTAAAATTTTTAATAGTCTTTGAACTGCTCTTGTTTGAACCATTTGAATTCACTCCCTGATTTTGGAAGGAACATAAAATATACTATACATATTTTTTAGATTTTGTCAAGATTTGAGCCAAAATAAAATCGGCATTTTGTGCCGAATTTGTTTTTTTTGCTTTTGAATTATCAGTCTACGATTGTAGCTTCGACTGCGATGCGGGACAGGTCTTTGCCGGGCGGCCAGCAGCTGACCAGCATCAGGGAATTGCCTTTGACCGTGGACGCGGGAACGCCGTATTCAGGTGCCACCACCCGCGTGTTGACCACCTGGTAATAGCGGGTTTCGTAATTATAGGTCACCACCACCACATCCCCTTTTTTCAATTCGTTCAATTTGCTGAATATCCAGTCATATTTGATCTTTGGCCAGCCCACCGGCGCGCTATGGCCCAGGATGACCGTCTGGCCGGTAGCGCCAAACGCCACCGATCCGGGATACAACACGACTCCGGAATCGAGCAATCCATGGACAACATCGCTGTTATTGGTTTTTGCCGTAATTATCGGCGCGGTAATATTGATTTTTGGTATCGTTAGCATGTCGCGGCGCGGCTTGGTCGGGATCGGCGCGGCCTTGGCCTTGATTTCCGTTTTGCTGACCGCGGTATTTGTCTTTGAAATTATGGCATGGTTTTTAACCACCAAAACATACGGCCGCGGAAACAGCTGCGGAAAAGCGTCCGACAAATGCTGGCGCCAGACATCGCCATTGGCGATCCAGGAAATGTTGTTCCAAAACACGGCGACCAGCACAAAAAAAACCAATAACAGCGCGGCCAACCCAAAAGTCACAAAATCATTTTTCGCTTTATTTGATTTTTTTCCCATCATATGTGCGCAATATTATTGGATCAGGAATGAATGAGGTATCAGTGCCGAAACCAGATTTTGGTCCAATAATGAAAAAACTGCCATGACCGCGATAAATCCCATTGCCTTGGCCAGCAGATCCGCATGGCCAAAGTCCGCCCTTAAAGCAAAATTGGCCAGCAATAAAAGTATCACTAGGGCCAGTGAAGCATAAATAACCGCCTGCACCAAATTAAAATAGCTTTGCGCGAAGAATACCGCCATTTTGAACGCGAACTTGCTTTTTTCCGCGGCAGAAACCGTGGCCGCGCCGAGGACGCCTTTATCTTTCGCCGCCAGCCCGGCGATGTCGCCGGTTTTTTCGTTTTGGATTTCCGCGCCGGGCAATGCCGGCGGATTTTGGCTCATGCCAAGCTTGGATCCGAACATCTGAACCACAATCGTGGCCGGATTGCCCTGGTAATTGGCCTTCAAAACCGCAATGCCGATTTCGCGGTACTTGTTGTTCACGATATTCGCCGCGTGCGTCGGCGACGCCGCCCAGGCATCCTGCACTTCCTTGGAATCGAGAAAGCCAATCGCGAGATTTTCACCGGCATACTTGTAATTATACCCGGC
>Ga0172381_10003879_pt1 | contig 15661 bp, 31 predicted proteins | sample Leawel6488metaG_FD_119754 | JGI IMG/M metagenome (GOLD analysis project Ga0172381, IMG submission 119754) | Leachate microbial communities from a municipal landfill in Southern Ontario, Canada - Leachate well 64-88 metaG | ecosystem: Engineered > Solid waste > Landfill > Unclassified | place...
AGCAGTCCAATGGTTTGCTGTTTTAGATTGCTGGATTAATCCAACTTTTATTTGTTTACTTAATATTTCAGTTGCCATCATTTACCTCCTGTTTATCGCACCAGCCCAATTTTGATATGCGTTCATATTGCTCGTCGGTTACATCAATGGGTAATCCTTCTTCAAACTTCATGGCTTTTTCTTTATCGCCGTCAAGCATTGCGCGGATTCCGCAAATACCAACTTTATATTTTTCAGATTTTGTTATAGTCATATTTACCTCTTAACGACATGTTTTAACTCCATAATAAAATTCAAATATCGCCGTTGATTGTTGGACTTTCTCGTCCCATCTTTCCGGCGGGGTAATTGTCACGAAAGAGACGAACGGAGAAAGCCCGGAAATAGTCGTTTGTATGTTCTCAAATTCTTCACAATTCATGTCATAATTCAAATTATCTTTCTGCCGATAATTAATCTCCAAACGTACTTTCCTTATTGACAAATACGCCTGGTTAATTAAAGATTTAACGTCAGGCGTTCCCAAAGTTATTGTATAACTTTTATGCGCTTTTGTCTCCGCCGCCTCTTTTGTTCTAATATTATTCTGTATTTCCGTATAGCCAGATAAAGCATCGGTTAATATTTTTTTATCGTCTATCCAACTCATAATAATATCGTTGTTTCCTTATTAGAAATAGAAATATCGTCGTCAGTTATTTCCCCGTCTTCGTTACTATCAAAAGAATATTGTAGGTTACCTATTGAATTGTCAAATACTTCCAAGTAATAATCGGCTTTAGAAGAATAGTTATCATTTGTTAATGCTTGAAGTCGTTTATAAATCATGTGCAATGTCAAATATAGGTGAGATAATTCAAACGACGTTTCAATTAAATAAGCATAATCAAGTGTCCCCGATAGAGCCACCTCTTCGATTTTGTAATATTTCCACATACCCGAAAGGACAAGAGACGATGTTGTCGATTCAGACGAAAGAGTAATTTCTTTAACTACCTCAAAAGAAACCGTATCATCGCTACCCAAAAGATTATAAGTCGCACTATCACCAGTAATCCCGATCAAAAATCTCCTTCTGCCTACCGTATCTTCGAGCCAATCGGTTGTCAACTTGAGTGGTAAACATAGTCTAATCATGTCTTTCTTTTGGGTTAATCGATTCTCCACAACGCCAATTAATCTTTCTTTGGCTTGCGAAAGAATTATATCGATTTCATCGGTATTGATTAAGTCAATTAATCCCGGCTCTGTGTTTAATATATCCTGATTGTTGATATTACTCCGAAGCATATTTCTTTTCCAAGTATTTTCTGTAAAGTCCTTTTTGTCCTTTGGATAATTTAATTACTTTAGCGATTAATAATTGGTGCATCTGTTCGTCTGTAAGGTCTTCGAAATAATCCTTTCCGGTCGGTTTGCTATCAATATAGACAAAAGATTCCTGTGTTGTATGTACTTCGTTTTGACCGTTTAACGGATTTATCCCATATTCTTTCTTTGTCGGCGTAATTACTATTAGTCTGCCTTCAATTTTATTGGAATATCCGGTTGTTTTTATTTCATCAGTAAGTTCGAATTTTTCAGACGGCTTCATATCTTCATTTTTTTCTTTCATTTTTTCCCTTTAGAAAAGGGGCTTATTCAGCCCCACGTATTAATAACTTTTGCTTGGACGGTAATATTTGAATAATTTAATATAGTATTTGTTAGGGTCGGAAGAATCATTCCCAGAAGCTCCTGACTCAATACTTATCTTTACAGCATCAAAACCATCCAAATCATTTAGCCCGGTACTTACAGCCGAATAAACACCAGCCGCAATACCAGCCGCCGCTTCATCTACTGTTAAGGTTGTGGTATCGGGAGAACCGACAGCTTCGAAAGTAGTGCTTGACGGGTTTGCCCCGACAGTGGTAAGCGCACCTTTAGTTACGATAAGTCTATCAATGTCTATTTCGCCAGTATAAACTATTTGTATTACAAGAGAGTCCAAAATCTGTGTTGTTCTAGAACCCAAAGCAATATAAGTTACGGGTTTTTGTGAATTTCCTATTGTATCGGTAACTACTGGGACTATCTCCTGAGCAAAAGAGGAAATAGTCAAAACAAAAAACAAAAGACCAAATAATTTCTTCATTTCTTTCCTCCTTAGTTTGATTTATATTGTACAAGTCTGATTAATTTTGTCGGGGCTACTTTAGACCAGTTTGCACCAGTGGCTAATTGAGCGTCCGTTGGATTAGAAGCAACGCCACCCGTGGTGTCCCATTTAACACCGGGGACGTGAATAGCGATAGAAAATCTCAAGATAATATTATCTAATCCGCCTGCGGTCTCTGATGCTCTATATAATTCTAAGTCAACATTATTACCGAGTCTAACGATATTAGCATTATTTAATCTTGTTTGAGGGCGCGGGCGGAATTTATAAACAATAGCTCCCTTCGTACCGATAAGAGATGTATATAATCCGTCTGTCGGTGTTAAATCGTCGTCAACAAATGGGGTCATGCCTAAAACATTACCACTGTTTCCACTAACATATGAATCAACAGTGGATTTATCGTATGTCAATATCTTTGCAATCAAAGCATCTGATTCTACTTTTGAATGCATGATGATATTATTTAAATCTTTCTTTGAATCGCCGAGTAACAATCTTGCGGCTTCAACACCTTCGATATTGATAGTATTGCCGTTGTCGGATTTAACGTGTGAACTCGCCAAAGCTGTTGCAAATACGCCATCAATAACTTTTAATGAAAGTCGTTGAACTTCGAGGGCTAAATAAGTTCCAAGTTGGCGGGCTGTCTGCTCTGTTGCGTCTTTATCAGTCCCGGCAACCGTCATTAACATCTGTTCCGCACTCCAAGCAACTTCTCTTTCCATCCAGATACACTTGTCCGTATAGTCAGTAAGTTGGTTGTAGGATGTAGTTAATGATGTGGTAATCGGAACAGTTGAACCGGAAATAGTATTCCATTTAGGAATTTCCTGTGTGTAACCAGCAACCGGGGAAATTAATTCTTCTGGGGCTTCTGCCAATATCCCGTTGGATATTTGCAACTTGTTAGTAAATTCTCCATCCAAAGTGTCCTTAAACACATTGGACTGGAAATTCACGTCAGATAATTTTGTTCTTGCCATGTTTTACTCCTTTGAGGCATGTCTGCCGTATTTTTCATAATATAGTTTGTCGTAAGTATCGAAATGTTTTTTTCTCAACTCTTCTTTTTCTTCTGATGTGTAACCGTCCCATTTCGCGCCATCTTTAATGATTTTGCCTCCGCCTCTACCATTAAAAGACGAACTTTTATCGGGAATATTTTCCAATATTGCCTCAATTTGTTCTGATAGGAGTTTCAAATCAGAAATTTTGTTCAAGGATTCTCGAAGTTTGCCCTCCGGCATTTTAGATAATAATTCTTTTTTCCTTTCTGTTTGTATTTCGTCTGTTATTTTTGTAAGCTCATCCTTTTCGGTGGTAATCTTTTGCAAATCACCGCCGAGTCTTTCTATTTCTTTTTGTTTAGCGGTAAGCAATTCTTGAGATTGAGCGCTACCCGAAACTATTTGCCTTTCAAGCTCATCAGCTTTCTCTTTTGCTTTCTGCCGCGTTTGTATTGCTTCATCTAATTTGTTCTTAGATTCAACCAATTGCGTTTCGTAATTAGAAAACACGGGATTTAATTTTTCTACTAATTTTGATTTTACTTCGTCTGTAAGTTCAACATCCTTTAGTATTTCGCTGGCATCCGCCATACTTACTCCTCCGAGTTTAAAATAAAAGAGCCGAATTCCTGCTCTAAATTAATAATTTTGGTAACTATATATCTAATAGACCCAAGAAATCTTTGAGTATCAGAATATCCTTATAAATGTGGTTTTGCTTTTCGTCTTCACTGGATTCATTAAAATTTTCGCACTCATCCGGCTCGACGTATTCTATTAATTTTTTCAATGCTTTTTTCTGTTCATTATTCATTGGGTCTCTCTTGTATATAGTTACCATAATTTTTCATTCATAATAAAATGTTTTTTTTAATTAATGTCAAGGTCGCCGATTTGATATTTTGGTTCAAAAAGTATTGTCATAATTTTACCACGATTTTAATGTCTTTTAGTTGAGTTCTTATATTTTCGTCAAAAGTAGAGATTAATCTACTCTTGAATAGTTCTTTGTTCTTATCGTTTAATCCTACCACTTCCCGCCCATATTTCTGATTCCCTTCGATTTTCCCCGCGTCTTCCGGTCTGTAACTAAACAACCAAGAACCTTTTGAGAAGCCCTTTAAGTGCAGACCTTTTTTAAGTCTTCCCGTGAGAGTCATATCTACATAGGATGTATTTGTGCTCTCAATAGTTCTGCCGTAATACGCCTTGAGCCGTCCCTTTTTAACGAACCGGTTCATTCCGTTGGCTTTATAGCGTTTATATTGTTGGCTAATATATTGAAGTCCGCTTTGTCCGTTTTGGAACAAACCCGCCTTAAAATCTTCATAAATATCCTGAACCGTTTTTTGTCCGATTTCTTTTGCTTTATTATAAGGGATATTCAATATGTTTGATAAGTTAAACAATGTTTATTACTCCACGGCAATTAAAACCGCCTCTATTTACTAAGTTATATGGTTGTGCCTTACCTTCGCCTAAACTTTTGGCGTACGAAGGACAATGTTGTTCAGCTATCTTAGTCCATGCACCCGCGTCTATTTCTGCCCTTGTAAATCCCGCCTTTGGTTGATATAAAGCAACCGCTTTACATTGGCATCGCGTCCGGTCGTCTATTATGTGATTCATCTTAAATCTTGTATCGGGATTATCTTCAAACAATTTAAGTACTGACGTTGCTTGGAATTCAGACCGCGCCGTATTTACAGCCGCAATAAGTTGATTTGACTTTAAAGGAATATTAGACTGCAATTTACTTATTATTTCATCATCAGTTAAACCACTCGCAAACCCCTGTAATAGTCCCGATTTGAATTCCAAAGCATACGCATTAGCACGACCGAGTAATTCATCGGCTCTAAGATTTATTATCGTTTCCAGTTCGTCAACCGACAAACCACTAATACCCAAACCTTTTTGTTCTACTTTACCGATAATGTTTTCAACTATTCCGGCGTACTCTGATTTTAGTTTGTCAACTACTTTATTCAATCCGGATTCGTTTAATTCTTCAAATAGATTTAATTCCGCGTATAGTTGGACTAAGTCAATATTTCTTAGTCCTCCTTTAAGGAATAGATTTATCCGTTTTATAAAATCCGCTTCGAGTTTATCAAGTTCGGATTCAAGAAAGTTTTTATCAAATTCATTTATCATGTATGATCACTGTCTTTTAGCAGCTGCTTCCCTATACGCCTTTTTGCTTTTGTATTTCCCCCACTCTTTGTTTTATCTGTGATAACGGGGAGTTATTTTGCTGTATTGCTAACTTACTTAACGAACTTATTAAAGTCAATTCATCCGTCCCTTCCGGCAATCCCATATTCTTCGAAATTAGCGCAATTGCTTCGGTTCTATCTATTTCAAAGTCCTCCACAGCGAAGTCAATCTCGGTTTTTAGGTTATATTGTTTTTCCATCTCCCGGCGGAGCTTCTTATCCTGGATTGTTTCTGACGGTTTTTCTTCACTGTAAACTACTTCTATTTCGCCTTTGTTAAGTTTGTTTTGTGCGGTCTCTGCGTTATAAACTATTCTGCATTTTTCAAGCAAATCTTTTTCAAAGTAATAAAGAAGATTCTTTAAGTCTTCGCGTTGTATTTGGGTTTCTATTTCGTCATACCCTTTAGAAACTCCGCTCTGTAATTGTGTCTCGGTATCGCTTGTATTTCCTGCAAGTCCTTCGCTACTAAACGTGGTTTTCCAATCCCATTCTAAATTATTTCGTAATTCGCCAAACTGTGTATTTGGAACAACATTTTCAAGTTTTGGCGGTTGCATATCGGTTCTAATATTCTCAACTGTTTTTATACTGTTCGGCGAAAGTCTTTCGGTCTCACCAAGTCCCATGTTTATAGCCGTCCAAACGCCGAAACTTTGGAATAATTCTATTTGCTTAAAGTTAGTTAATGATATATCATAACTTTTTTGTGTATTAAGTAAATTCCAATTTGGTTCACCCCAAAAATCTTTCCCTTGCCTTATTCTTAAAATAGAGAAAGGGAGGACACCGTAATTATTAGCAAGCGGTTCTCCGTTCCATTCCCTTATTTGTTCCCCGTTTGCATCTAAAAGATAATGGTCTGTTTCAGTCCAAACAGCAACGAAAACTTCGCCTGTTTGTTGATCTACAAAGGTTAGATAAACCTCGATAGGTTTTAGGTAATCTTCCTGACTTACCTTAACATCGCAATACGCATGATTGTAAATATCGAGTTCAAGTTGTTCGTTTCTCCATATTGGCTGAACCAAAACAGTATTAAAAAATAACGCCTGCTTTGTAGCTTCTTTGATTTGTTGGTTATATTTCGAAGCATCTAATATCTTCGTCAAAACCTCATCATATTCAACGTTTTCGTCGGTTTCTGATTTAACTATGCGTCTTGTCGGCTCGTTATCGAACAAACCCGCAACCTTTAACCTAAGAACCTTTTGTATTGAATCCTTGTGCCTTATTAATAAAGTGTCAAGCGTTTTCTTTGAGTAAATCGGTTCTAAGTCTGCTTTTATATAGTCCTCGATTAATTCGCTATCGTTTTGATAAAACGCCTCAAATTCTTGGAATATCTCAATTTCATTTTCTAACGATAGTTTTTGAGCATTCTTGAATAAGTCTGCAATTATATTAGTTCCGATATTATAAGGTATCATAATAATTTTCCTCCGCCATAAACGGGCTTCCCTTTTATTGAATAACTATAAACTAAGTAATAACCGATCGCACTTGAAATATGCACCAAAGACTGGGCCGGATTGCGCCCGTCGTATTTTTCCTGTTCTTTATCTTCTTCTCTATATCCTTCTTTGTACTTTACGCGCTTACAATCGGCGCGGGAATGCAAGCATTTTCTATCAAACATTAACTTGCGTTTTCCCTCCTTATTGCACAATCTCCAATTAAACGTATTAAATCGCTCGATTACCGGCGGATTGGGCTGTATATTTAATTCCATAGTCGGGACATATTGTTTAATAATATCATAATCAGTAGATCGAGAAGACGTATGCCTAAACGTACCAGAATAATCTCCGAAAAAATGGTATTGGATGTTCCCATATTTATTTAGTAGTTTATTCGCCATTTCCTCGGTCGTTGTATCTTGCCCGATTACTTCATCAAACACATAATCAATACCGTTTATATTTTGCACCAACGCCCATTTCATCGGGTCAACGTTAAAATCACAACAAACGATAATGGGTCGGTTTTTATCGTAAGCATAATCACAGACATTCAATTCATCATCGTAGTTTTTATAAATTAATCCGCGATTATCTACCGTACCCCATTTCCCTAAAGTATAAATATTATATAAGTTCTCATCTTCATCTAGCAGTTTTTCAAGTGTGCTTATATATTCATCATCTAAAAATGTTTTGTTATCCAAATAAGTAGTTCGTAAAATAAAAGTATTATCGAGGTCAGTCGGATTATCAAAGAACCTATCTTTCAACCAGTGGTCTTCGTCAATAGGGTTAAACGAAATGTCAATTTCTTTTGGTGTTTCGTTATCACCGCGTACTCTTAAATTAATCTGTGTTAAATCTTCGCGCTCAAATTCATTTGCTTCCTCTAACCACGCCCCGGTGGGGTCAAGAACTGATTTGACCTTTTCCCGGTCTCGCTCATCTTTCATCCCTCTAAATAGGAACTTGTTACCTGTTGGAAGATGAATTATCTCCAGGGGTGAAACGGTGAAATAAAAATCATCTTGCAATCCTTCATCAAAAATAACTCGCTGTAACAAAGCATAGCAAGAATCTTTTAACGAAACGAAATTCTTTCTTAAAATCAACTCCTTAACGTAAGGATATGAAACTATCTTGAGAACTTTCTTTTGTGCTATCGAATAAGATTTACCTGAACCGCCTCCGCCGTAAAGTACATTAAACCTTTTATGGTTTGTCAAATATTCTCTATAAGCGCGGTTTGTTTTCATTAAACATACTCGACGGTGATTGTTTTGGGTTTATTTTCTACAAATGGATTTTTTGCTGCCTCCGATTCTATGTTCGGCAGCATCTTATCGAGCAACTTGTTCATAATGGTAGCATTCCCTTCTTTTGCAAGTTTAATAGCTACTTTAAGTAAATCTACTTTGTCCTTCTCTAATAGACCCTGGAAAAGTAAAGTGCTTTTATTCTTACTTCCCTTTTTCTTCCCTCCTGTTTTTTCTCTTCCTTTCACGAACATAGTAAATTCTATTGGATTTCTATTTTAGTGCTGAATTTCTTCTATTTTTATTTACAAATTCTTTTATTATCCGCTCGACCTCTTTTTCCCGCGTGTCCTTGGTTAGCGGATGTCTTATCGGTTTCATTTGTCTTAAATATAGCATTTTTTTTGATTAGATGCAAGCGGTGAGAAACTAAAAAAACCCGGCGACTTGCCGGGCTTATTCAAAGCCGATGTTTAGAGGGACATCTACTTTCCTTTACTAATTTTGATTTGATTTTGATTGCCTCCGTTGGTTAGTTTCTAAAAATTCAACATCGGGATTTCTTTCCCTATTTCCGTGTTTGCATAAGGGAAATATTGGGGGGTTTCTAATCTATTTTTCGTATAAGTTAAATAATTGTATAATCTCAATTTTGCTTCGTATCGCGTGTCCATAAATACGGTTTTGGTTTGCTTTAATTCCTTTCTGTTTGGTTCTCCGGTTTCTTCCCATGTTTGCAAATCGTGTAAATGTGGCTCAATATTTGTTTCGTTTATTACTTCTTTTGTCTTATTGTCTATTATGGTAAATTTGAATGGGCGTTCCATTTTTCCCTCACACGATTATTTCTTGTTTGCAATTTACAAAATTCTACAATCAGGCGCAAGTAAAAAATAATTTTTGTTTAAGGATACCCCCTTAATTAGAGAATCTCTTTTTATGGGTATTGCCTTAAAAATAATTTTTATTTTTTTTATTTTTCTCTTGACATTGTATATACAAACACATATCTTTACATCAGAAATTAAGAGAGACACTAAAATGAAGATCAAAGAAGAAACGAAAAAAGAACTTGAAAGAATCATTAATCTTGGCAACTTCCAATCAAAAGTAGCAACAACAGTTTTGGACACTGGCAAGATGTCATTCAAGCAACAAGACATTTTGAATCAAGTAAGTTTGTTTTTCATCGACCAAGACGATTTTCAAATAGAAACTTCCGACATTAAACACAGTCAATCATTTGAAGACATGCAAAATAAATCACGTTTCAATCAATCAATTGGTCTAAGAGACTAAAGGAGAACACAATGAAATCACTAAAAGAAATCTCAAAAATGAATCCCTCGTCTTATAGTGTTATCGATTCAACTGAACAAAAAGGAAACATCCGCACTTGGTCTGATCGCATCGAAATAACAATCAACGGTGAACATCATCGTGATGCTACTCGTAAAGGTGCTTACAAACACGGTCTCTGTTTAGGTGCTCAATGAAACGCGAAATTAAATCGCATAAAGGAGGCAGAACAGAAATCATATCCTCTATGCGTGTAACGCCCGGCGAAAAACAAATTATAGACGAAGCGCGCAAAGATTCAAGCTATGCAGATTATCTCGTTAAGAAAGCTTCGAAAGATGTCCGGCGCAAAAACCCATAACCAGCAAATCAATTAGAATCATTAAAAAAGTAGGAGGCGGCAATGAAATCGGAAACAATCAAGCGAACAAAAGAAGAATTCAAAACCATCGAATTTGAAACATTTAGAAGAATAAGCTCACATGAAGTGAGCAACCTAACGTTTAACGAACCATCCTCTTTTAATGGAGACGTAAAAATAATTAAATACAAAGTTAGGGTTGAGCAAGTGGAAGAACCGAAAGAGGTTTACCAAGAACGTTTACAAAAACTTTGGGATGAAGAAGACAATTATTATCATTGCGATTCAATAAAAAATATGGCGAAGAGATTAGGTATAAACCTTGTTGGAGATTTTGGAAATAAAAGGCGCAAAGCAAACTAACTATTGTTTAACCAATTTGATACAAAAAAGCCCGGCGAGAGTTCCGGGCTTGTGTTTCTGTTTGCTCTTAAACTTTCCTGAATTTTTATCTTGACATTTCCTCCTGTTTTGTGATTAAATAGTTGGGCGCGTAAGGAGTGCTAACACCTTGTTATTTTATTGCGCCTGTTTGATGCAAGTTTAATTTTCCCCGAGCTTTTTATAAATTTATCTTAATGTCATATTTATATATCCATCGAATTTCTTTTTATTCTCAGTCATTCTTTCTGAGAACCAAATGACCAACACCATGATAAATGGTTCTCTGTATCTTGCGTTTCCGTGTATTATGCCATAGGTTAAAGTTATTGTTAAAAATAATAAAAATTGCCATGAGAATATTTCTGTTTTGCGCAAAAAATAAAAAAGTAGAAAAATATAAAAAGGCATTTGTAACCAATTAAAGATAGGCGAATATTCTGCGCTCACCCCAAACGACGGCTTCCACATTTCGAAAATGTTTTGCATTATTCCAAAGGGTTTGTATTCATAAAGATTAAACGCTAACACACTCCCATAAGAATTAAACAACATTATCGAGAAGATAACCGCGAAAAAGAATAATGAATTACGAACAACAGTCCGGCTAAAACAAACCATAATAAGACCTCTTTATTATATTGGAATGATAAAATTATACTTTGAGGATAAAAACACCACAACCAACCCGCTAACTCGTTTATTTTATGCAAAAAGACAACAGTTAAAGAACTTAGAATCATCTGCAACAATAAACTTTGATTAGTAATGTGCAAATAAAAAACATAAGCCGGAGAGCGCTCATACCAATTTTTATATCCTATTCTTTCTTGGCTCTCTTTGGGGACTTCAAGATTTATACTCGTTTCATAGTGCGCTTTCGCATCGCTTTCTTTGTGCGAGTAGTTGTTATATTGATAGGCAAAATATAATAACGTTGTCACTCTTAAAGAAAAAGCGACTATAAATATTATTGCTATTTTCTTCATTTTTCTTTACCTCCGTCCGCTTTTAACAATGCCTTACGAGCTTTATTATATATCTTTTTTGATGTTTTTTTATTGGCAGGTTCACCAGTTTTTAACCAATGGTCTATGTTATCAACAACGGTTTTTAATGCTTCATATAAATCCGGTGAAGACGCGAATAATCTGGCATATTCGGTTGATTTTCTCGCCCCATATCGGCTGTTAATTGAAACAATATCAAAACCATCAGAATCCCAAACCTGAGCCATAAAACAATGTCCGGGTTTTCCTTTCATCGGTGAATATGTTAATTTCTCTTTTATCATTTTTATTTCCCCTCTTTTTTATTAATATTTTCTTATTGTTCTTAAAATTACTTTTATTTTTTCTGTTCCTCTGACTATTTCTGCCTCGCCCGTATTATTATTCCCCGTAATAAAAGCGTCTCTTTCCATAGCCCAGGTGTACCAATCTTCTAAGGTTTTCTTTTCGCCTTTGTCTGAAATATATTCTTCTTTTAATACGGGTTTTATTTTATAGGGGTACATTAAAACGCCTCTCTATAACTCATTGTTGAATAACTTTCAAACTTCGCTTTTTCTTTTATGAACGTTAAATTAATATCGCCGATTGAACCATTCCTATTTTTAGAAACTATAACCTGAGCTAAATTCTCGGTTGGCATTCCGTTTTCTGTTTTTGTTATTCCATAAACTTCGGGACGGTGTATAAACATAACAATATCCGCGTCCTGTTCAATCGCGCCGGACTCCCTTAAGTCGGAAAGTTGTGGTTTCTTTTGTGTTCTCGCCTCTAATGATCTATTGAGTTGCGAAAGAGCAACAACGGGAATATTCAATTCTTTAGCCATTGCTTTTAAGTTCCTCGAAACCAAAGAAACCTGTTGTTCTCTTGAATCGGCTTTAGCAGAAACCAACTGTAAATAGTCAACAAAAATTATTTTAACATCTTTTTCGGAAACCAATCTTTTAGCTTTAGACCTTAATTCGAATATATCAAGTGCGCCCGTGTCGTCAATGAAAATAGGTAAAGCATCGTTTCTATAAACTGCCCGCGTAATGTTTGCGGATTCAGAATCGCTAAATTTACCTCTAAGAATACGATTAATTGGTATCTCACATTCTAATGCCATTAACCGCGCGGAAAGTTGTATGTTCCCCATTTCTAAAGAGAAAATTCCTACTCCAAAATCGTCTTCCGCCATGTTTTTAGCCATAGACAAAGCAAGTGCTGTTTTTCCCATCGAAGGACGTGCGGCAAGGATTATCAAATCTGTTTTCATAAATCCGCCGAGCAAATCATCTAAATCTACAAACCCCGTATTTATTATAAACTCATCTATTCCTTTTGATTTTATTTTTTGAATATTGTTTATCGTTTGTGCATTTATATCCTTTAACTGCATGAACGATTTTTTAAACGCTCCTTGTGTAAGATTAAAAAATTCCGTTTCTGCTTCTTCTATTATTTCGAATGGGTCTTTGCTATCGGGTGTGCTGATTATCTTTTTACTGAATTGTTTTAATGCAGAAACAACATATTTTTCATAGATTATTCTTTTAGCGGTTTCAACGTTACAATAGGGTTGATTTTGTAGTTCCGAAATATCAACGACCGTTAAAACAGATTCGTCTCTTTTTGATTTTTCATACAGACTTATGGAATCGATAGGAATAGAATTGTTATTAAGTTCTAACATTAATTGGTAAATAAGTCTGTTTTTCCCCGTAAAGTGTTCCGGTTTTAGTAACTCTCTTACGGTATGGATTTTTGTAGGATCAGAAAGTATTTGTCCTAATAAACTTTTTTCCGTTTCAATATTTTGCATTATATCAGACATTAATCAATTCCCAAATATTATTGTCTTTGTTTTTTTTATATTTTTTCTGCCCGTCAATTGGAAGTTTGCAAAATTCATCATAGGTTATTTCTTTTCTCGTTTCATTTTGGCTTTTTGGTTTTATGTTCCCGCTTTCGTCGAGCGCCTCTTTCATAGTTCTAACCTTATGAAATCCCATTTCCCTAAAATCACGGAATAGTTTTTTAGTATAAGAGATACCGCCAAACTTTATGCGTTCACTTACAAACTCTTTTTCTACACTTCCCGGATTGTTGGTAAAAATAGAAATCCATAACATACGCGCGGTTTCAAGTTGTCCTTCTTCTTCTGTTTTTTCTTTTTCTTCTTCTTTTTCTTTTTGTAAGAAGACTTGCAAGGGGCTATCAAGGGGGATTAGGTCGGTATTGTGTACCTCCCTAAGCTCCTTTTCTATGCATTTGACGATGTTTAGATTATCTTTAATTGGATTATGTTTTAACCAATTAAAGATAATAATTTCCTCGTGTTCCCAATCATACTTAATCTTTTTATACTCGATAAATTTTTGTATTAGTTTAATTATAGTTTCTCTATTATATCCGGTTTCGACTTGCACTATCTCAATGGGCAATTCATAAATACCACATTGTTTAGTTTTCGAATTTGTTAAAAGATATAAATAGAAAAATTTTTCTTCCGGCGTTAATTTCAAAACAAACTTATCCTGCCAATAAGTAATCTGAACTTGTCGGTAAACAGCCATTAATTCCTCTCTTTATAAGAAAGCCCGAATTTATAAGGGGCTAAACCAAGCAATGACCTTGAGGAGGGCAAAACAAAGTAACTTATAAAAACGGGCTTATTCTTTTTTATTTTCATTCTTCAATACTTGATTTAGCTTATAGTGAATTTAATCAATATTTTCATCAATGTCAAATCCGCATATATTTTATTTTATATTTCCTACCTTCACGTTCGATAGCAGATTGTTTCATCTTTGGTTGTGGCTTACCTTCACGGCATTGTTTAAAGTGTTCGTCGCATGTAGTCCAATATCCAGTTTCTTTCCAACAACAACCGCCAGAAGAACCTTCGCTCTCACAACCCTCTACATCGCACCAACCGAAATAGGGTTCGTACATTTCATGTCGTTCATCTTTCTTTTCCACGGTATTTGATTTCAGTGCATACTCCTCCGCTCAATAAAATTTCGAAGCCACTTTATGGCTTCGTTTAACCCGATGTTTCGGTTATTGTAAACTTCCTTTAACTCGTCTTGCTTTATAGAAATGATTTTTCTTGTATAATTAGCCGATTTTTTACATAAATCTGTATAGAGTTTTTTAAGATCGGACAAATAGCTTTCTTCTTCATTAAGTTCGTCAATTAGTTCAGTTGCCATTTTGCTTATATCTTCCAAAGTTGCTTGTCGCGGATCAATTTGGAAAACATTTAATTTTTCTTCCCAAGGTAAATTAGTTGCCATTTTATTTCTCCTTGATTTTAGTTATGCCGTAAAATTGCTTCTGGTAATCTACCAACGAATTTTTCTTCACCTGTTCTTTTATCAACAAGCTTATATTGTCGTGACATTTTCTTCTACTCCCACTAATTATATAAACAGCCCCTCACTCCGATTAGCGAAATCAAGGCAAGTCTGGCGAGTTGCTGGAGTTTGGGGCTTAAATTTTTCATTTGTACTTACCTTTTAATTTCGCTTGTGATAAATATAATATTATTTTCCCCAATGTCAAGAAAAAAAATATTTTTGTGATTGTGAAAAAATACCTTGACAATGCCAAGTATTTTTCTTAGGTTGCTTGTGAGGTTAAAATAAATAAAGGAAATCATAATGGCTGAAATAGCAGAAAACACCACGGTGAAAATGTACCCAGTTGTAAAAAAGAAGTTAAATAAACTGGTGCGCTTCTACAAACAAACGCAACTTCGGGCATCACAAGGAAGTATTGTGGAGATGTTAATTAACAAAGAATACCAAGAAAAATTTGGAGGTACAAAATGACAATCGGAGGAATTATTTTTATTATTGTTTGTTCGATAATAATTGTTGGTTTCTTTTCGTGGATGCTTGTGGCTGGTGGACACGAATATACAAGCGAAGAGAACGACGATGAAGTGTAAACTTGGAAAAACGGTTTTTGTTCTTGGTAAGCAGGATTTTTTAATAATCCGCTATCAAATATTTGGTAACATAATTTTTAATTAACTGGAGAATAGATATGTACAATTTTTTAAGCGCAGTAGTAGGAAGGACGGGAATAGGAGAATCTTATTCTATTATTATAGAGTTTGTTGAAAAAATATTTTGACATTTGTTAGGAATAGCGTTATGTTAGCAATAACTTCTAAAAAAAAATACAGATACAACAAAATGGCAAAAAGAATATTAACAGTAAACAGGCGGAATCCGACAATCAGGATTCCGGCACAATTCCTTAACTCAATAGAACTGGATAAAAGGAAAACCAAAATCAAACTGTCTATGGATGTTAACGGGACAGGAGAATACCCTATTCTTATAATAGGGAAAATAAAATGAAACAGAATCAATATAATCTTATAAAGAGAGGTCAAAATGGAATTAAAAAATTATCGGCATGGTGATTTGATGTTATGTCAAATCGAAAACTTGCCCGAAGGACTAACGCGCGTCTCAAAAAGAAAAATCCTCCATGCCGGAAG
>Ga0172381_10003880_pt1 | contig 15658 bp, 13 predicted proteins | sample Leawel6488metaG_FD_119754 | JGI IMG/M metagenome (GOLD analysis project Ga0172381, IMG submission 119754) | Leachate microbial communities from a municipal landfill in Southern Ontario, Canada - Leachate well 64-88 metaG | ecosystem: Engineered > Solid waste > Landfill > Unclassified | place...
CATCCGATCCTCTCCCCCGCAAAGCCACGCGTCTCAAACCGACGCGGCTTGAACGAATGCGTTTCATCGCACGGCTGCTCAAAGAGAAAACGAGTCTGCAGAACATTGCGAAGGAGTGCGGCATCAAACCTCAACGGGTCCTTCTGTACATCGAGAAAATCCTCGCGAGCGGTGAGGAGTCCGATCTGGGTTACCTTGCCGCCTCAATCCCCGGACACCGGAAGATTGCCGGAGCCTTTGAGGAACTCGGGCTCGAGCGTCTGCGGCCGGTCTTCGATGCCTTCAACGGAGATGTCCCCTACGACGATCTCCGTCTCGTGCGACTTGCCCTGCTTGCGGCTCAACAGTGAACTGTGAACCGTGTGATCGGTTGGTCCAATATCCTCAGAAACAACTATTGGAAGGGGAAAGAGGGAAGATGTTTGACTCTCCACATCCACCCTCATAGCATGAAGAGCTTCGCAAATGCGAAGGAACTATTCCATTCGCTCATTGGAATCATCAGAGGATTCTTGAGCAAGAGAGACCCCCTTGTTTCGAAGGTAAACGTTCACCCCCGATTGTAAGGAGAAGTGTTCCATGAGAACCCTGACGTATTTCGGACCGTGGGATGTCCGTCTCTGCGACAAGCAGAATCCGGCTTCCCTTCTGCCACATGAGGTGCTGGTGCGCATCCGTGCGTCCACCATCTGCGGAACGGACCTTGGCATCGTGAGCGGACTCTATGAGGCCAAGAAGTCTGTCACCATCGGACACGAGGCTGCGGGAGTCGTTGAGCAGGTGGACGCGAGCGTCACGACCGTGAAGGTCGGCGACCGCGTCGTGATCGATCCGACGTACTTCTGCCAAACCTGCTGGATGTGCCGCAACGGTTTTTCCAACCACTGCGAACGCAAGATCGGCACGGAATCCGGTGTGACGAGGGATGGAACCTTCGCCGAATTCTATGTCACGGAGGAACGGTTTCTGTACAAGATCCCCGAAAGTCTCAGCTTTGGGGCGGCATGTCTTACCGAGCCGCTCTCCTGTGTCCTCACTGGTCTGAAGCAGCTTCAACTGCGGTCGAATCTTGACACCGCGGTCGTGGGCGGCGGACCGATGGGCATGCTCTATGCTCATGCGCTCGCGCTGCGCGGCTTGAAAGGAGCCATCGTCGAGACTTCGCCCGTCCGTCTCGTGTTGTGCCGCCATTTGTGCCCCAAAGGATGGATTGTCTGCGATTCGCTCGTTGCCGCTGCAAGTGCGATCCATTCGCGCGTCGGCTTCGATCTCATCGTCGATGCCTGCGGATCTGCTTCGAAGGCATCGCTGGCGATGCTCAATCGCTGCGGCCAACTGTTGCTCGTGGGGCTCCGTCAGGAGAAGGAGGAATTCAATCCCCGCATGATCGCGGACAAGAGCCAGCGGATCGTCGGCTCGATTGATTCACAAGGGACATTCGGTGAAGCGATGGCGCTCATCGTCCGGGAACAGATTCCGGCGTCGGGAATGATCACACAGACGTTCACGCTCGCGGAGTATACAACGGCCTTCGGGCAGTTGGGCTGCAACATCGCGGAGCGCTCCCTCGCTTCGACGGCCTCAAGCATGAAAGTCGCCTTTGTTCTCTGAATCCTCCGATTTGAAAGGAGAAATGGAATGACCCGAAGCCCCGTCCACGCGATGGGGCTTCTCTTTTGGTTGAAGAGGGAGTGATTCGTCGGGCGAACGCCAGTGACGCCGCAGTGTCACCGCCTCAATGGTCTGGTCAAGACGATGAATGATCTCATGGAGCTCTTCGGGCGTTGCGATCAGCGCAGGACGCACTTTCACGACATTGCCGCGGGAATACTGCGATGACCGAAGCCGCAGGTTGTACTTCTCGATACCGGTTTTCACAATGGCATTGGTCTTGAAGGCATCCGGTTCCAGTTTCGGTGTAATAACGTCGAACCCCCACATGAATCCGACTCCCCGCACTTCGCCGATACAAGGATGTTTGCGCTTCAATTGGATGAGGCCGTGCTCGATCAACAGGGCGTTGCGTCTCACCGTCTCGAGAAAGTGTGGTTCGGAAATGATATCGAGCGTCGCATTGGCAGCAGCAGCGCTCGAAAGATGTGATCCTGATGTAAACGAATGCTGATGACTCGCCAGAATATCAAACTCCTGCCTCATGAGCACCGCACCGATGGGGTATCCGTTCGCCAAACCCTTCGCGAGTGTCACGATGTCGGGCTCAATCTTGAGCGTTTCGCATCCCAGCATCTCCCCGGTACGTCCAATGCCCGTTTGCACCTCGTCGACAACGAGTACGATGTCGTGCTCATGGCAAAATCCCCGAATGTCTTTGAAAAAATCCGGCTGGTGCATGATGTTGCCGCCATTGCCGAGCACCGGCTCGATGAAGATGGCGGCGATATTCCCGTTCTGGGATGTGTACAGCGTTTCAAGGTCGTGTAACGTCGCGCCCAGAGGAAGACGGTGCGCATAGGGAACGGTATTGGCCGGTATTCCTTCACGGCGGAAATCATTGCCCGAGATTGCCGTAGTGGTAATGGTCTGTCCGTGATGACTTTTATCGAAACTGACGATCCCCGATTTGCCCGTGTAGAGCTGCGCAATCTTGACTGCGCATTCATTGGCTGTTGATCCGGTCAGGTCACGAAACCACAACCGCTCCAGACCGAACGGATGTCCGATCTCCTGCAACTTCTTCCGGAGCATCTGAAGTTGTTCATGATCAAAATCCGAAGGGAGAAAACTTGGTTGCTGTTGCTGTACGGCGCGCTCCACTTTCTCATGATAGTAACCAAGGGGAAGATTGAACGTCCCCGATTCTGCATCCAGCACATTCCTGCCGTTTTTCAGGCCTATCCACAACCCCTTGGCCCACTCGACCTCGGGTCTTTCCATACCGGCCATTTTATAATTCATGTTTAAACCGGTCTACTATTTTCTTGTCAAGTAAGGAAAGTTGGCATTCCTTCGATCAAATATCGCCCTACGCACCTGCCTGTACTGAACAGGATATACACTTGTGCCATGATGCCCACAGCGTGTACCGAAGGTCCATTCGAAGCGTTGCTCTGTGACATGGATGGAACACTCATGGATACCGAGAGCCTCTGCGAGGAAACGAAAGTCCAGATTTGCAGATCCATCTATGGATTTGAAATGACACCCGAAGATCGGAGTATGTGCTACGGCATGACGGATCTTGAGGCGTTCGATCGGCTCTTCGAAGCGCGAGGCATCCACAGCAGTCCGGAGGAGGCTGTCGCAGCCATGAAGCCGTGTTACTACGCCCTCCTGCGTGAGAGAGCGACCCCTCTTCCTCATACGCTTTCTTTTCTTGAAACCGTGAGAACCCTGCAATCACCCGTCGCGATCGTGAGCGGCTCTACGCGCGAAGCTGTTCACATCCTCCTCTCGATTCTTGGAGCAAAAGACCTCTTCAAGATTGTCGTGACCTATGAAGACGTCGAGCGCTCGAAACCACATCCCGATCCATACATCAAGGCTGCCTCTCTCGCCGAAGTCCCGCCCTTGCACTGCCTTTCCATCGAAGATTCCCCCTGTGGTATTGCGTCCGCAGTGAAAGCCGGAACGTACTGTATCGCCGTGAGGAATAACGGAACCTGCGATCTCAGGGCGGCACACCGCATTGTGCAACATGTGGGAGAGATCGACGTGCATTCACTGATCCGAAAGAATGGGACGACACACTGAAAGAATTGCGAGTGTTCCAAGTTCAGGCACCCGAAACCGAACGGCACCCCTTCGCGCTCAGTGGCTGCGCCACGTGATCGCTCGCTCTGCGAGCGATTTTACGTGGCAGCCTCACGGGGAATCGAACCCCGATTACAGGAATGAAAATCCTGTGTCCTAACCGTTAGACGATGAGGCCGTGTAAAAGAAAGAGCGAAGAAAGGGTATGGCAGAGCGCTGCGATGCGCCAGTGGGGAGTGGCAGAAACGTGAAGAAAATGCTATAATAGTAAGAAATACCCAACACATCCCATGGTCCTCCGCACCCTGCGTACATCCTTCATTTTGGCCGGACTGACGATCCTCGTTTCCACGGCCGGCAACGTGCACGGGCTGATTCGTGCAAATCTGACGGATCAGGGATCCATGCTCACTGATTTGAAGATCGAAAAGATGTCCACTTTGGAAATCCGGCAGCACATGAGTGCGCCGGAACAATCGAGGCGAAATACCTCGGCCGAGATTGCCCTCGGGAGCATGCTTCTGCTCATCGGGCTCGGGTTGCATGCGTTCCTCAAACGCAGACCGCAGGAGCGCGCCGTAAAAGTCCATACGGCTCCGGCTGTTCGCGGACGCGATAAGCGAAAAATGGACCGGTGGTTTTTGTGGATGACAGTAAAGATGTAATAACACCCACCCGGATCACTCCTCCGATGATGAGAAAATCACTGAAACTTTTTCCTAATCTCCTCTCCCTCCGGGAGAGGGTAGGGTGAGGGAGGCAGCGAAAAAATGAAAAAGGCGGCCTCGGATGAGATCCGCCTCTTCCCGAGAGGAATCTGCGAGGGATCTGCTTAGCAGGACCCACAGCCGCAGCCTCCTTTTTCACCACCGGACATAAGAGAGGGGGGAAGAAGTAGAAGAACCCCATGGTAACAGAACAGGTTGGCACTCACAAGACACGAGTGCCAGTTTTCCTTGATTATTTGGAGAGTCATGGGCATCACCTCTTTTCTTTCCTCTGCCCATAAACCTCTAGAGTGGATGCTTCTTCCCCAAATGATCACGGTGGTACTTGCCGAATTCCGTAATCTTTCGTGCGAGCTCATTCTTAACAACCGGACCATCCGTACACAGGCGGATGCCGAGAGGATCAACAGTACAATTCCCGCAGAGACCGAACCCGCACTTCATGTACCGCTCCAGCGAGAGCTGGCAGGGAATCTTGTGCTGAAAACAGAGATCGGAAACCGCGACAAGCATGCGTTCCGGTCCGCAGGCGAAGACTTGGTCCGGTTTCTTCTTTGCTTTGAGGAGTTCTGCGAGCAGCTCGACGTTGTAGCCTTTGTGCCCCTGTGATCCGTCATCCGTGGCCACGGACACTGTGGTGTGTGGCAGCTTCGTAAACTCATCCAAATAGAGCAGGTGCTCCTTCGATCTGGCTCCGACGATCGACGTGAGGGTGCATTTGTCCTTCGTTGCTTCGGAGGCGGCAAAGAACATCGGTGCCGCGCCGTAGCCACCCGCAATGAGCGCAAGATGTTGCTTGGGTTTCCACTCGTAGTGCGTACCGAAAGGCCCGCGCAGGCCCACCAGATCCCCTTTCTTGAGAGAAGCCAGCTTCTTGGTCGTGTCACCGACGGCAAAAAACGTGATCTGGAGTTTCTTGCCGTCATCATTGGCCACACTCATGGGCACCTCGTCCACGCCCGGCAACCACACCATGATGAATTGACCGGGAGCAGCTCCGAGCGACACCGCAAACGTAAAGCTGGTGACCTGCTCCGTCTCGCGCTTCACGGCACTGATCCTGTACGTCTTTGGCAGCCGGTTCTGTTGAGGAGTATGCATAAAAAATCCGAAGTCCGAAGTCCTAATCCCGAATCCCTAACGCACGATGCATCCCGCCGGTAAGCTCGGAAATCTTCTTCACCCCTTCCGCATCGCACCAAGCAGCCATCTCGTCGCAGACAAGGCGGAACACTTCCGCCCCACGATAACCGATAGCCGTGCCGATGCCGATGAGCGTCGCTCCCGCGAGCAGGAACTCGATGGCATCCTCACCCGTCATGATGCCGCCCGTGCCGATGATAGGTTTTTTGCCGCCCGTGGCCCGATACACATCCGCAATGCAGCGAACCGCGATGGGTTTGATGGCGGGGCCCGACATGCCGCCGACCTTGTTGGCGAGGATCGGGAGGCGGCTGCGCAAATCGATCGCCATACCCGGCCCAAGCGTATTGATGACTGTGAAGCCGTCGGCACCGGCCTCTGCGCAGGCAGAAGCGATGGAACCGATGTCATCCACATTCGGGGAGAGCTTGATGAAAACCGGAATCTTGCCACTCACCGCCTTCACGGCCTTCGTGACGGCAGACGCATCGCGCACCGAGCAGGCAAAGGGCTTGCCGAATTCATCCTCCACGTTGGGGCAACTGATGTTCACTTCGAGAAAATCCGGTTTGAGCTGAGCAATCTCCGCGGCGGTCTTGCCGTAGTTGTCCACGGTATTCGCGATGATATTCGCAATGAGCGGGACCGGTTTCCCTGCCCCGAGCGCAGCCGAGGGGTTCTTGTTATAGTCACCGATCTCTTCGCGCGCTTTCTCAATCCCCGCATCCGGCACGCCGACGGCGTTAAGCGTCCAGTGTTCCGTCGCAATGATCGTGGGGTTGGGATGCCCTTTGTGTTCCGTAAGCCAGAGGGACTTCGTCGTGATCCCTCCCGCCCCGTTTGCAGCGACCCTGCGCCAGCTTGATGCGGTGATGCCCCAGATGCCCGATGCGAGAACAGTGGGGTTTTGGAAGGTGACCCCGAGAACTGTCTGGGAAAGGTTCATCGGCTGACAGTATGCAGGAACACTGTTGCGGATTCCAGCGAAACGGCTTCTTTATGCCTGCGGCTCGGGTCGGCGCAGAAGCCAGATCCCCGCATAACTCAAAGGCGTATAGACGACCCCCATGCCGAATTTGAAGAGCCACCACGGAATGATCATGAGCACGATCACTTTGAAGGGATACACGCCGATGAAGGCGATGGCGTACCAGATGGCGGAATCAATGAGCTGACCCCACAGGTTCGAGAGGTTGGACCGGAGCCAGAAGTACCGACCCCCCAGTTTCGCCTTAAGGAAGAAGAAGGAAAAGACATCCTGATACTCCCCGATGATGAACGCCACCAGCGATGCAAACGTGAAGCGCAGCGACAGGCTGAAAATCTGATTGTAGGCCTCGGGCATGCGGAACTCCGGCGACACAGGCATGAGGTTCGAGAGCGCATTGAAGATCAGAAAAACGATCATGCTGTAAAAACCCATGCGGACGAACGCGCGTGCATGCGCTTTGCCGTAGACTTCGCCAACCACGTCCGTCATCAGGAAGACGATGGGAAAAGCAAAAATCGCCGTCGAGAGATGCGTGCCGAAGATGAACGGCATGATCTTGATCCCGACGGTATTCGAAGCGAAGAGCGCCGTGAGATAGAGCATGAGCGCGATGATCAACTTGCGATCGAAGACGGGACGGTCGGACGACGAAGGAGGTATGTTCATGAAAGAAGAGGAGGAGATGGTGTCAGGAAACAACCGCCTTCATGAACGCGGCAAAGAGCGGATGTGGCCGGTGCGGGCGGCTCTTGAATTCGGGATGGAACTGGCTGCCCAGCATGAAGGGATGCCCCTTGAGCTCTACGATCTCCATGATCCCCTGCTCCTCCCACTCGCCGGAGAAGACGAGCCCTTTCTCTTCCAGTTTTTTCCGGAGCGCATTATTGAATTCGTAGCGGTGGCGATGCCGCTCGGAGATTTCCTTCACTCCGTAGGCCTCGTACGCCTTCGTGCCTTCCTTGAGTGTGCACTTGTACGCGCCCAGCCGGAGCGTTCCGCCCTTGGCGCGACCCGCATTCTGGCCGGGAAGGAAGTGCACCACGTACTTGGACTTGGCCAGTTTGCCCGCTTCGTCGAATTCCTCACTCGTGAGGTCCGGATCCTTGAGCATGGCACGGGCGAATTCGATCGTGAGAATTTGCGCCCCCAGACAGAGCCCCAGATACGGAATCTTGTTCATGCGCGCGTAGTGCGCTGCGGCGATCTTGCCCTCGACTCCGCGGATTCCAAAGCCACCGGGAACAACCATGCCTTTGCAGGATTCGAGCTTCTTCCACTCTTCTTTGTGTACCCTCTGTATTTCATCATCCGCACCGGCTGCAGGCTGCTCCAGTAATTCGGAATCCACCCAGACGATTTCCGCCTTGTGTCCGGCATGCACGGCAGCCGATTTGATTGCTTCGATGACGGAGAGGTATGCATCCTCCAGATCCGTGTATTTGCCCACAAGCGCGATAGAGATCTCTTTGGTCGCCGCTTCGTAACGCTCCCGTCCACGCTCCCACTCGGACATATCGGGCGTGAGCACCCCCAGCTGCAGCTTCTCGCCGATGATCCGCGCGATGTCGTACTTACAATAATTCAGCGGAACATTGTAGATCGAACTCACCGTGAGCGCGGGGATCACCGCCTCGGGCTTCACGTCCGTGAACCGGCTGATCTTGGCGAGGAGCTCGGGGGACACACGGTAGTCCGCACGTGCGAGGATCATATCGGGTTGCAATCCGTGGCGACGCAGTTCTCCAACGGAATGCTGTGTGGGCTTGGTCTTGAGCTCTTTGGATCCTTTCAAATACGGCAGAAGCGTGAGATGCACATGAAAGAGGAGTGTTGGTCCGAGCTCGGCCTTGAGCTGCCGCACGGCTTCGAGGAACGGCTGACCCTCGATATCGCCGACGGTGCCGCCGATCTCGATCATCATAATCTCCGCACCGCTCGCTTCGGCCGCCTCCATCATCCGGCACTTGATCGCATTGGTAATGTGGGGAACCACCTGAATCGTCCCGCCGAGAAAGTCGCCTTTGCGCTCCCGACCGAGCACGTCCAGATAGACCTGACCCGTCGTCACCGTGGAATGGCGGCTCATCGGCTCATCGATGAAACGCTCGTAGTGGCCCAGATCCAGATCCGTCTCGGCCCCGTCATCGGTGACGAACACCTCGCCATGCTGAAACGGGCTCATCGTGCCGGGATCCACATTGAGGTACGGATCGAGCTTTTGAACGAACACTTTGAATCCGCATGCCTTCATGATCGCCCCGATGGAGGAAGCGGCGATCCCTTTGCCAAGGGAACTGCAGACCCCTCCGGTTACGATAATGAAGCGGGTCTCCATACGTTTCTTCCCTGCGGAAGACTGAGGAAACTGTGTATTGGAACCTTTCGGTGGAATCATACAAAAAGTGGGCAATCCTTCCGGTGATCGGGGGAGGAGCCCGCCAGAAAGATTACCCGCGAACAAGGGATGAAGCAAGTTTGACACAGCGCTTCCCAAAGCCTAAATTCCGCAGCTCAATCCCATTTGTGACGCCTGCACGCACCATGATCCGGCATAGCGAAGTGGAAGCAAGAGACCAGCGGCTTTCCTTCCTCACCAATGAAGAAATCCACCACCTGACGCAGCTCAATACCAATGGATTTCACGAGAGATTCCGTCGCTGCTGTCTGGGGATTCTCCATGCCGGAACCGACACGGACAATACAGCCGATCTGCTGAAGCGCTATCCGGATTTCAAAGTCGCAATCGCACGCTGCAAACAAGGAATCAAATTCGTCCTCGACGATGCGCCGCGCAGCGCTTTCATTGACGGCGAAAGGATCCATGAATCCATGCGGGATCATCTCTGCTCCGCAGCAACGGACCTGATCTTCCACGCCAAGCACATCGGCAAACCGCACACGGCAGAAGAAATCACGGATGCCGTCTTTCACATGTTACGGCACAGCGGCGTTTTCGACCGCATCGCTCCCGCACATGAACCACGAACGTTGGCCTCCGCCACACATAAAGAACTCACCCGCATCACGGCATGGGGCGGCCACTCCATTTCCGACAGTGAATACCGGTATACGAAAGAGGTGGGCACTCGGTTTGGAGAACGCTTCTGCGAATTCATCACGGGAGGAGGGGGCGGTGCCATGCGCGGTCCCATGAGCGGAGCCAACGCAGCGTACACGGCAGAACGCATCCGCCATGCACGCATGTTCGGGTTTTCGTGCCCGGGTATCATCACTTCGGAACCACCGAATCTCTTCGTGAATCCCCTCGTCATTCTCCCGGACATTGAAAAACGTCTGGAAGCGTTCGTGCGCTCATCGATGGGGTGCGTCGTCTTCATGGGCGGGCCGGGCACCGCGGAGGAAATCCAGACGATCCTCTCGATCCTCTTGGACGAAAAAAATCGGGAACAATCTTACCCCGTCATTCTCACGGGGCCGGAATCGGCACGATCCTACTTCGAGGCCATCGAAAACTTTCTGCTGAAAACCATCGGTACACAGGCAATTTATGAACCAAAACCGCTGTATGACATCATTATCGGAGATCCGGAACGCGTCGCGCAGCGGATGATGGAACACGTGAAAAACGCCCGTCAGTGTCGGCGGGAGCACGAGGATACGGATCTGTGGTACGGCAGTCTCCACATCCCGGAAGAGGTTCAGCAGCCGTTCAACCCGACACATGAAGCAGTCGCACAACTGGAAATCACCCGTGACCAGCCGCCTGCACGTCTCTGTGCCCAGTTGCGGAGGCTCTTTTCGGCCGTGGTGCACGGCAACGTCACGGATGACGGGGCACGACGTATACGTGAATTCGGACCGTACGAATTCCGCGGGGACCCGATGATCATGGCCGAAGTGGATGCTCTGCTCGCACGTTTCGTGGCAGAGGGACGGATGAAACTCGAAGGCGAATACAAGCCGTGCTATCGCGTCATCCGGTGAGACATGAAAAAAACACCGCCCCCGTTACGCCTCGCATGCGAGGCGTGGCTTTCGGACGGTGTCTTCAATGTCTGCAACAATGATTACTGGCCGAGACGGTTGGCATCCTCGGTCATTTTGATGAGGGTGCGGCGGGTCACTTTCTGCGTATTCGTGACTGCGGCCTCCGTGTTGCCGGTCTGCACCAATGCGGGAGGAAGGACGAGCATGGACTCCGCATCCTTGATGACACTGCGGCGACTCGGACGGCTCGTCAAAGACTGCATACGCGCTCCGCGCAACGTATGATTGCGCGTCGTGATGCGGGCACGGCTCAGATTCGAAAAACCCGCGTTAGCATCTTCTGTTTTGACTGTGCGCTCCTGCAGAATGAGTGAGGTCTTCACTGCCTGTTCCGGTACCCGCTGCTCGGACAGAACCTTCTCTTCGAGAAGACGGCGGGACATGCGATTGGTCACGGCGGAAGAATTAACCATTGCAATGGCAGGCACTGCGGCTGAAAGCAGCAGGGCTGCCGTGGAGATGGAGATCATGCGCTTCATGGGTGATGTGGAAAAAAATGAAAGAGATGCCCTCAGCGTACTGTGGAGAAACGGCAAGTCAATCAGAAAGGCAACGGTCTTGATATGATCAAGAAAAAATTTTGAAATAAATCAACACCCGATTTTTTCACTGTCGGATACTCATGATTGAGCAATGACGACAGTTTCGACGGGTGAAAACCGGATCACAGTAATTTTCGAACTTTCGTCTGCATGCGACGTGCCGTTTTCTTTGCCTTGCGCACTGCCTTTTTAGCGGCTTTTCCTGCTGCGGACCCCGCATCCCCGGCAGCTTCGCTCGCAGCCTCTTCGGCACGACTCACGAGTTTCGTGAGCTCTTTGCGCGCCACTTCAAATTTCTCCTGCGCAAACGTCTTCGCTTTCTTCCAGTTTTTCTGCACTTCATCGCTCCCGACGAACTCCTGCGCCTGGGCAGCCAGCTTCTTGCCGTCCTGCTGCAGATGTTTGCCGAGCAGTCGTGCGGCGGTTTCTGCATCTTTCGCCTCAGAAAGATCCTTGCGCAGCTTCTGATTGCTGAAGAGGTACCCCGCCATCGCTCCGCCAAGCGTGCCGATGAGAAGAGAAAGTTTTTTCATGTGAGAGAAGGAAAGAATAGGGACAGTATACCCTTTCCTCGAGGAGAAAGCGATGAAGGGACCGGAGAGAGGCTCAGTACGCCTTCGCATAGAGCGCCATACTCTTGGCCGGAGCGCCGGAGAGAATGTCTTTGCGACCCTTGGCCTTGGATGCATCGGAATCGAGCAGACGGATCGACGCCTTGAGCTCGTTCTGAATCTTCTCGGCTGTGGCAAGCTCGCCGTCCCACGGCGCCCAGACGAATCCGCCTTCGCCGTCAATGTGTTCCTTCAGTTCCGCATACGTCTTCGCTTCAAATGTGTGGTCCGTGAGAAAGCGTTCCGCCTGCGCATAGAGCCCGTCCTGCACCGACTGCAGGAGTTTTTGAAACACATCGGCCGTGCACTTTTGGAGAGGCCATGGCTCTTTGGCGGATGTGTCGCGTCGCACGACGGTCACCTGCGCAGCCGCAAGATCTTTCGGACCGATTTCCACGCGGACCGGTACTCCCTTGACCTCCCACTCGTTAAACTTGAACCCGGGCGACTTGGAATCACGGTCATCGATCTTCACACGCATGCCGGAGAGTCCGGACACAAGCTTCTGACAGGCCTCCAGCACGGCTGTGCGCTCCGCATCCGTTTTGTAAATCGGGATGAGGACGATTTGCACCGGCGCGAGTGAGGGCGGAATACGCAGGCCCTTCTCGTCACCGTGCACCACGATGAGCGTGCCGATCAGGCGTGTCGAAACGCCCCAGCTCGTCATCCACGGGCGCTGCTGTTTGCCTTCGGCATCGAGGAACGACACGTCGTAGGACTGCGAGAACCCCTGACCGAGATTGTGTGATGTGCCGGCCTGAATCGCTTTTCCGTCACGGGCGAGCGCCTCCGTCGTCATGGTGTACAGGGCGCCGGCGAACTTCTCATGCTCCGGTTTGTAACCGGTCATCACCGGGAGCGCAAGCATTTCGCGATCGAACGTCGTATACATCGTGAGCGCTGCTTCAGCCATTTCATCGGCCTCTGCCTTGGTCGCATGGCAGGTGTGTCCCTCCTGCCACAGGAACTCGAGCGTACGGAGGAACGGCCGCGTGCGCATCTCCCAGCGTACGATATTCGCCCACTGGTTCAGCTTGATGGGAAGATCCCGATGGGAGTGCACCCAGCGCGCATAGGCTGAATAGATGACCGTCTCGCTGGTGGGACGCAGGTAGAGCTTTTCGGTGAGTTCCTTCCCTCCCCCGATCGTCACCACCGCGCACTGCGGTGCAAACCCTTCAACGTGCTTGGCTTCTTTGGCCAGCATCGACTCGGGAATGAGGAGCGGAAAGTACGCGTTCTCGACACCCAGCTCTTTGATGCGCCGGTCGAGATCACGCTGCATCATCTCCCAGATGGCATAGCCATAGGGTTTGAAGATGATGCATCCGCGCACGTCGGCATTTTCAGAGAGGTCTGCCTGTGCGATGACGTCGAGGTACCACTGCGGAAAATCCTTTTTGGGGTCGGCAATGCGGGGCATAGCGAATGAAAGAGGAAACACAGTCATCTTAAGCGCCCCATTCGGAGGAGACAATGCTATGCACGGATTTGTCCGTTCCCCCTCACGATCCACTTGTAGCTTGTGAGTGCTTCAAGCCCCATGGGACCGCGCGCATGGAGCTTTTGCGTCGAGATGCCGATCTCCGCACCCAGACCGAACTCCCCGCCATCCGTGAATGCGGTGGAAGCGTTGGCATAGACGGCGGCGGCATCGACCTCGCGGAGAAAACGCTCAATTGCTTCCTGATCTTTTGCGATGATCGACTCGCTGTGACCGGAAGAGTGGCAACGGATATGCGCGAGTGCCTCATCCATGTTCCGTACGGTCGCGACGGAAAGCTTCAGTGAAAGGAATTCCGTTCCGAAATGTTCCTCCTTTGCGGGTTCCAGCAGGGAAGAATCATAAGATCCGCTCAGATGATCAAAAGCCGGCTTATCCGCAAAGATGCGAACGCGCGATGCTTGCAACGGCTGCATGATCTGCAGGAGATCGCTGAGACGATCGGCATGGATGATCACGGTATCAACCGTGTTGCACACGCCGGGGCGGCGCGTTTTGGCGTTGAAGATGACAGAAGCCGCCATGGCAACATCCGCCGATTGATCGACATAGATATGCACGATTCCCGCTCCGGTTTCGATGACGGGGATCGTCGCCTCTTCGCGCACGAAATCGATGAGCTTCTGACTGCCACGGGGAATGACCACATCAACGAGTCCTCGGGCATGGAGCATCTCTGTCACAGCACTGCGATCGGGCGGAAGCAGCAAAAGAATCTCTTCAGGAAGAGAGGCGTCACGGAGCACGCGATGGATGCAGGCAGCCAGCGCTTCATTGGAGAACGAGGCATCACTTCCTCCTTTCAGGGTACTGGCATTGCGCGATTTAAAGCAGAGAGAGAACGAATCAACGGTCACATTCGGCCGCGCTTCGTAGACAATGCCGATGACGCCGATAGGAACAGAGATTTTCGTTATCTTCAGTCCATTCGGACGCGTGTGCTCCTCAAGTATTTTTCCGACGGGCGAGGGAAGACCGGCGACGGTGCGAACATCTTTGGCGATCGCTTGAATGCGTTCCTGATTGAGCAGAAGCCGGTCGAACTTGGGATCTTCCGGATTCATCCGGGCAAGATCGCGTTGATTGGCCTGAAGGATTTTTTCCGCATCCTGTTCCAGTGCATCCGCCAAACGAAGGAGGAAGGCATTCACTTCCTGTTCAGGGAGCCCCGCGAGCATCCTGCTTGCCTGTTTCGTCGCCTGCAGCTGTTCAGTAGGCACCCATGGGCTTACAAATAGAGCACTTCCGAAAGCTGAGGAACAACCGATCTCGCCGGCCGTAGCCCCGCCGCCGCGGGGCGAAGGCTGGTGAGATTTGTCATCGTGCGAAAGGGAACGTGAACGATCCGTTGCTGCGGCAATGGCATCGGAGAATATCTGTGACAAACCTTTCTCTTTCATCACGCGCAGCGCCGCTTCGGTGGTACCTCCTTTGGAGGTCACGGCTTCGCGCCACTGGGCCGCACTCCGTTCTTTTTCGTTGAGCAGAAGACTTCCTGCTCCGAGTAATTCTCTGGCGATTTGCGCGCCCGTCGCTTCATCGATTCCAAGATCACGCGCAGCATTCTCCAGTAACTCGGCAAGGAGGAAAACATACGCAGGACCCGAGCCGGCGACAGCCGTAAAACCGTCGATTTGTGCCTCTTCTTTGAGCCGAACCGACATGCCGATGGCGGAGAACAATTCTTCTGTGTGCTTCAATTGCGCAGGCGTGACAGCAGAAGAGGGATACCATCCTGTGATGCTGTGCCCGACGCGTGCACCAAGATTAGGCATGGCACGTACGATGGCGGAAGCGCCTGTCGCATCCGCGATGGTTTTCATCGTGATGCCCGCCATGATGGAAATCACCAATGTGCCGGACCATGCGTTGCCGACTGTCGCCATCAGTTCTGCGAAGGACTGAGGTTTGACGGCAAGCAGAATGCACTCCACGGTTTTTCCGGCGGAGGCGGGGTTATCTATTCTGCGATTCGCGGGAGCGACTTGAAGCTTGTCTTCGTTTTGATCGCACAACCAGATTTTTCCGGCTTTTCCCTGCGAAGACAGACCTTTGTAGAAAGCGGAACCCATAGTGCCCGCGCCGATGATGGCAGTGGAAATCATGAGACAACAGGAAAGAAATAATCGGCTCGGATGAATGGAGGGCTCCCGCGTTTTCCCATGTATTTTGCGAGAACGGAATGGCCATAGGCCGCCATGCCAAGCCCGATCATCGTTCCTTTTCCGTCGAGGACGGAAACGATATCCCCTTTCTTGAATTCCCCGTCGAGCGCACGAATTCCCACAGGCAACAGATTCGCAGGTTGATCCGCGCTCAGGGCTTTTCCTGCACCGGAATCAACAGTCACGCTCCCGCACCGATGGTCGGCGGAATTGGCAAGCCAGCGGCGTGTATGCGACAGACCGGAACGCGTC
>Ga0172381_10003881_pt1 | contig 15652 bp, 12 predicted proteins | sample Leawel6488metaG_FD_119754 | JGI IMG/M metagenome (GOLD analysis project Ga0172381, IMG submission 119754) | Leachate microbial communities from a municipal landfill in Southern Ontario, Canada - Leachate well 64-88 metaG | ecosystem: Engineered > Solid waste > Landfill > Unclassified | place...
CAGCGCTGATAACCGTGCTTGGCGTATTGTGGTTCAATGTCCCGTGAAGGGGTGATATTTTACTACTGTTATTTTCAACATGTATTTATCTTTTTACGACTTTAGGCATCGGATTATTTATTTCTACCGTGTCAGCTACTCAACAGGAAGCAATGATGTCGGTTTTTCTTTTTTATATGCCGACAATAATGTTATCCGGATTTGCTTATCCGATATCAAATATGCCTCAGTTGGTGCAATGGTTTACTTTTCTGAACCCTTTGCGTTATTATATGGTGGTTATCCGCAGCATTTTCTTAAAAGGCGTGGGCCTGGATGTACTTTGGACGCAGCTTGTCCCGCTTTTTATCATGGGTATTATTGTCATAGGTTTTAGCGCCCTTAGGTTTCGCAAAAGTTTAGCCTAATCTAATTAAATGCCGTATCCTTTTCTTATAGCAGCTAAGAAGAACAAAGAAATATTCGATATACCGGGTTATATTGCCTGTGGCATGAGCGGTAATTGTATTATACCTCTGTCTGTCGGTGATTTGATCCCGCTCCCGAAGCAAAGTAGATTATTTTTTTTACCGGATAGATATCCGGTTGCTTTTGATCCTGGTCCAGGGCAGATACAGCCGTTAAAAGAATTCTATCCTGTTGCCGCGTTTTTACCTCCGGGGTATACCGGGTTATCTTGCGCAGCATATCAGGAAAGGGCAGGTGCGCGAGTTTTGCCTCTTTTTTCCTATGCCGCGGTCGCGCTATATAAAGGCAAATATTATGTTGCGGCTACGCTGATCGATCGACATAAAAAGCACGACCTGAGTTCGGTTGACTGGCATGTTTTAAAGAACAAGATCAATTTTTTTAAAGGCAGAAGCAACCGTTTGATCAGGCATTTGGCTGTATGCGCGTTAAAGAATTGTTGTCCGAATGCGGTTAATTTTTTTCTGGGTAAGTTTGAATGCCCATTGCCGTCATCGCGCTTATGCAATGCCAGATGCATCGGCTGTATATCGTTTCAGCCGCGGTATTCCTGCCCGGCGACTCAAGAGCGCCTGAAATTCGCGCCAACAGCACAGGAATTAGCTGAAATCGCGCTTATTCATATCAGGAGGGCAAAAAACCCGATTGTGAGTTTTGGCCAAGGGTGCGAAGGAGAGCCGTTATTATCGGGAAAAGCGATAGTTGAAGCAATTAAAGCTATCAGGGGCCAGACTCAACTTGGTACGATCCATATGAATACTAATGCCAGCCTGCCGGGTGAAGTCAGGAATTTATGCGTGTCCGGATTAGATAGTATGAGAGTAAGCCTGAACAGCGCAAGAAGAGGCCTCTATAAACAGTATTATCAGCCCAAGGGGTATTCTTTTGATGATGTTGTCAGGTCAATAGCTATCGCCAAGAAGAATAAAAAGTTTGTTTCGCTTAATTATCTGGTTATGCCCGGCTTTACTGATGAGTATGAAGAGTTCCGGGAATTGGTAGCGTTTATCCGTAATACCGGGATAGACATGATCCAGTGGAGAAACCTGAATTTTGATCCGCTCAGGTATTTTGCAAAAATGAAAATTATTGCCCCCAGGGAGTTATTAGGGGTAAACACAGTTATAAATCAACTTCGTTCCGAGTTCCCCGGCCTAAAACACGGTTACTTTAACCTTTCCAAAGAAGATTTCGTAAAATAGCGCTATATTACGCTTGCTATTGTTGAGTATTGCTATATAATTATTAGCGGAGAAAACATGAAAAAACAGAATATAGCTTTAATTTTAGCATTTTCCGTCTTTTTAACGTGCGGTTCTGGCGTGTGCCTGGCGCAGGTGCAGGAGGCTATTCTTTACGACATCACCCTTATAGGTTCCTCTGAGTATAAAGACCTTGGGGTTGTGGAATTGTTCGGTAAAAAGGTTGATTTTGTTGTTTTTCATACCAAGGTGGCGGGTTTTGACGATACCGAAAGGATATATAGTGATCCTGTTTCCGGGTTGCCAATTAGGGTGGAAAGAGAAATCGCCATGTGGCTGCATAAAGAAAAGATCACTGAGGAGTATTTTCCTGAATTGAATAAAGTGGTAATAACCAAATTTGAAAGCGGCAAAAAGGTGGAAGAGATCAGCCTTAACGCCAAGGGGCCGATACAGAACGCGATCTTAATGCCGTTTTCGCTGCGCAAGGTCAGTAGCCTAGATATAGGATGGTCCACACGGATAAGGCTGCCTGAAGAGTTCAAGGTAACCATCGATAAGATAGAAGAGGTCTCTGTGGGGGCGGGAAAGTTTAAGGCGTATCACTTTATCAGTGATCCTAAAAAATTTGAGATTTGGATAAGCTGTGATGATCTAAGGATTCCTGTTAAGATCACCGGTTTTGGCGCGTTCTCTTATACTATGGCTATGAAAAAACATACCCTTGGAGAAAAGGCCCAATAATTTGAAGTGGAAATTTAAGCGTTTCCTCGTAAAGCTTCTCAAACTCAACAATACCCCTCCTGAAATAGCCCTGGGTACTGCGATAGGGGTTTTTATAGCGATTCTCCCGATGTATGGCCTGCATACGGTAATGGTTGTTATCGCGGCTGTGCTGGTGCGCCGGGCTAATAAAATAGCGATACTTTTAGGAACTAATATTTCGTTGCCTCCCACGGTCCCGTTTATTACTTGGGCTGGTTATGAGATCGGCCGCTATATTTTAAGGGGTAATTATCCCGCGTTGGCCTTGGTTGATTTTAAACAGCTTACTATTAAAAAAGTTTTACATTTATATCCGCCTTTATTTTTGGGTAGTATTATTTTAGGTTTGGTTTGTGCTGTTGTATTTTATTTTTTGATCTATTATATTATGACCCGGTTAAGGAAGCGTAACCAGCACAAAAAAATAAGGCATCAAAAAAGATACCATGCAAAGTAAAGTTTATTTTATTCGTGTTAGCCAAGCCGATCCGGTTAATGTAGTCGCGGATAAGCTGCGCACACTGATTGATAATAGCGGAGTCTTGAATTTTTCCGCAAAAGGCCAGAAAATAGCCGTAAAGATGCATTTCGGTGAGGAAGGCAATACTGGTTTTGTCAGGCCCGAGTATTTGCGTTGTATATGCGAGTATCTGAATTTGAAAGGGTCTAACCCGTTTTTAGCCGATACAAATACGCTTTATCGCGGCAAGCGGACTAATTCGGCCGATCATCTTAAACTTGCGTATGGCCATGGTTTTATAAGGGAAAATGTTGGGGCTGAAGTCATTATTCCCGATGATAGTGTAGATGATGCTGTTATGGATTTGCGCATAAACCAGAAATTTATTAAAGTAGCAAAGATCGCGCGTTTATTTATTGATGCAGATTGCATCGTCGGGGTAAGTCATTTTAAGGGGCATATAATGACCGGTTTTGGCGGCGCGTTAAAGAATCTGGGTATGGGCTGCGCTTCCAGGGTCGGAAAATTGATGCAGCATTCTGATGTCGCGCCTATTGTTTATGAAGATAAATGCATTGGATGCGGTGAATGTAAAAAGATCTGCCCGGTTAATGCGATCCATATTGAGAATAAAAAGTCGGTCATTGACGGCCTGAAGTGTATTGGCTGCGCCAGCTGTATCGCTGTTTGCCACTATTCGGCTATTGATGTTAATTGGGAATCAGGCGGTAACATTTTACAGGAAAAGATGGTTGAGTTTGCTTCGGCTGTGATGAAGAGCAAAAAAGGCAGACTGGGTTTTTTTAGTTTTGCGACAAAGATTACGAAGGAATGCGACTGTATCGCTAAAGACGATCCAAGAATCGCTCCGGATGTGGGTATATTTTCTTCAACTGATCCGGTCAGTATTGACAAAGCAAGTTTTGATATGGTGAACAGCGCTTGTGAAAAAGATATTTTTAGGGAGATCCATCCCAATCGTAACGGTTTAAAACAACTTGAATATGCTCAAGAGCTTGGGTTGGGCAGTCTTGATTATGAGTTGATCGAATTGCAACAACAATAGGAGGAATATAATTATGCCATACAGAACAATTAGTCCGTCACAAGGTGCGATCCAGCCGCAGCAGGGTTTTTATGGTTTAGGAATAGCGCCTAAGATACTTGATATTTTAGCGAGCATGAAATTCAAAACACCTACGCCAATCCAGCTTAAATCTATCCCTTTGGCTATCCAGGGTAAGGATATAATAGGAGTTGCCCAGACAGGGACCGGAAAAACCCATTCATTTGCCATCCCGATGGTTCAGCTATTGGCTCAGAAAAGAGGTATCGGCCTTGTGCTGGCGCCTACGCGTGAGCTGGCTATCCAGATCGAAGAGGCTTTCAAGCTTTTATGCCGTGGATTCGGGATGCAGACAGCCTGTCTGATCGGTGGAGCGCCCATGGGAGCCCAGGTTCAAGCGCTACGCAGAAATCCAAGGATAGTCATCGCGACCCCCGGTAGATTGATCGATCATATTGAACAGCATAATATTTTACTGCATTTTGTGTCAATGCTGGTGCTTGATGAGGCTGACCGTATGCTGGATATGGGTTTCGCTCCCCAGATACAACAGATCATGCATTATTTACCGAAAGAAAAGCAGACTATGCTTTTCTCGGCTACAATTCCTCCCGAGATACTCCAGATGGCAACTAAGCATATGAAATTGCCGGTTTCTATTGAAGTTGCGCCGTCCGGCACGACCGCGGAAAGGGTCACGCAGGAACTATTCATTGTCAAAAAAGAAAATAAGACACAGTTGCTGGGAAAATTATTGGCCCAGTATAAGGGCTCGGTGCTTTTGTTCTCTCGCACTAAGCATTACGCTAAAAAGCTGGCGCGTTCGATCCGTGAAATGGGCTATAGCGCGGCAGAAATACATTCCAATCGTTCGCTTAATCAACGCCGTGAAGCCTTGGATGGTTTTAAGTCGGGTAAATATAGAGTTCTTGTGGCCACTGATATCGCGGCAAGAGGTATTGATGTAACGGCAATCGAATTGGTAATTAATTATGACCTACCCGAAGACGCGGAGAATTATGTGCATCGGATCGGCCGTACGGCCAGAGCAGGGCAAAAGGGGCATGCGATATCTTTTGCCAGCCCGGAGCAAAGTGTCGAGGTAAAAGCCATTGAGAAGCTGATTCGCGCAAATTTGCCTATATCTAAGCATCCGCTGGTTCCGTCTGAAGGCTTTATTCAGGGGGTACAGCAGCCGGCGCACTCCCAGAGAAATTTTAAGCCGCATTTTAAGCAAAGACATGGCAGGTTCCATAGGCATTGAGCAAAGCGTATTCATGATAAAAGAATATTGTTGACAAATATTTGCTTAGTTTTAGAATGAAACAGTATCATTGAGCCAACAGTAAAACCTTCCTGCATGAAATAACATTTTTATGAAAAATTATAAAATTAATAATAATTTAGGGTCTCAGGATTGGGATTTTGATTATATGGTAACTGCCCCGGAAGTTATCCTTGATAAGCTGGATACCTCTATCAGGGGGTTATCCGATCAAGAAGCCCAGAAAAGGATCCAGAAATTCGGTTATAACGAGCCTGCCCGGAAAAAGAAGAGGACCATACTCGCCCAATTTCTGCTTAAATTCATTAATCCTTTGATCATAGTGTTGTTGGTTATTGCCGCGTTTTCGCTTTTTTTCGGCGAAAAGATACAGGCTGTTTTGGTTATGCTTATGGCGGTTATGAGTGTGCTTATTTCTTTTGTGCAGGAACATCGCGCGGGAAAAGAAGCGGAAAAACTCAGCGAAATGGTCCGTGCTACAGCTACTGTGTACAGGAGCGGGAAAGTGCGGGAGATCAAGATAAAAGAGATTGTTCCCGGGGATATTGTTGATTTATTCGCCGGAGATATGATTCCCGCGGACATGAGGATCATTTCCTGTAAAGACTTGTTTATTAATCAGGCATCATTGACCGGAGAATCTTTTCCTGTAGAGAAGATAGCTACTGCTTTAGAGGCTAAGCGCAGTTCGGTATCTGAATGCGCCAATATCGCTTATATGGGCTCAAGCGTGGTCAGCGGGACAGGGCTGGGTATAGTTATAAAGACCGGTGTTTCAACTCAATTTGGCGAGCTTTCCCGCAGGCTGGCTACTATGACAATTGAAACCAGTTTTGATAAGGGTATCCGTCAGTTTACCTGGTTTATGATTCGGCTGATGCTGGTATTGGTCGTGGTTATTTTTGGCATCAACGCGTTATTAAGGCATAATTATATAGAAGCTTTGCTTTTTTCGCTGGCCGTTGCTGTAGGGTTGACCCCTGAGATGCTGCCTATGCTGGTCGCGGTAAATCTTTCTAAGGGCGCGATCGAAATGTCTAAGAAGCAGGTAATTGTCAAACGCTTAAATTCTATCCAGAATTTCGGGGCAATGGATGTTCTTTGTACCGATAAAACAGGGACATTGACCCTGGATAAGATCGTACTTGAGAGATACTGCGATGTGGTTAGAAAAGAAGATAAGGATGTCCTAAGGTACGCCTACATTAATAGTTTTTACCAGACCGGCCTCAAGAATATATTGGATAGAGCCGTATTAAGGCATGAGAAGTTGTTGGTCAGCCAATATAAAAAGGTTGATGAGGTTCCTTTTGATTTTTCGCGTAAAGTGATGTCAGTAGTGGTTGAATCTGATGGCATCCACGAGATTATTGTTAAGGGCGCTCCGGAAGAGGTATTTAAAAGGTGCGACAGGTATGAAATAGAGGGCGAGATATTGGATATAGAACAGCTTATTGTCAGCGACCTAAAAACCGAATGTGATTATTTGAGTTCTGAGGGGTTCAGGGTTTTAGCTGTTGCCTATAAAAGATTTGATCATAAAAAAGACGCGTATTCTAAAGATGATGAGCATGGTTTGATCCTAAAAGGCTATATCGCTTTTTTAGACCCGCCAAAACCCACCACAAGAAGAGCGATCGTAGCTTTAAAAAGGCTGGGCATAGGTATAAAAGTCCTTACCGGGGATAATGATCTTGTAACTAAAAAGATCTGCAGTGATGTCGGCCTGGATGTCCAAAATATTGTTACAGGAGAGGCGATAGAAAAGATAAGCGATGAAGAGCTCAAGAGTTTAGTGGAAAATATTTCGGTTTTTGCCCGGCTTTCTCCGATGCAGAAGGAGAGGGTAATCCGGGCCCTGCGCGCGAATAACCATACTGTCGGATATTTGGGGGATGGGATCAATGACGCGCCGGCTTTAAAAGCCGCGGATGTCGGGATATCGGTAAATAATGCGGTTGATATTGCCAAGGAATCGGCGGATATAATCCTGCTTAAGAAAAACCTGATGGTGCTTGAGGATGGCGTTACCGAAGGCAGGAAGACCTTCGGTAATATATTAAAATATGTAAAGATGGGGGCAAGTTCAAATTTCGGGAATATGTTTAGCATGACCGGCGCAAGCATATTTCTCCCGTTTTTGCCTATGCTGCCGATACAGATATTATTGAATAATTTTTTATACGATGTTTCACAGGTAGCTATTCCGGCTGATAATGTGGATAAAGAATATGTATTAAAAGAGAGGCCGTGGAACATGGGTTATATCAAGAAATTTATTATTCTGATCGGTCCGATAAGCTCTGTATTTGACTTTATAACATTCGGAGTCCTGCTCTGGGTATTTCGCGCTCCACAGCCGTTATTTAATACCGGATGGTTCCTGGAGTCACTTTGCACTCAAACCCTGGTCATACATATTATTCGCACAGGCAAGATCCCGTTTATTGAGAGTATGCCCAGTCAGGCGCTGGTCTTTACTTCGATCTATATTGTTACTATCGGGCTTGTTTTACCTTTCACCCCTATTGGGCAATACTTTAAATTTGTCGCTCCTCCGCCGATGTTTTTCGCCGCGTTGATTATTATTATTGCGTGTTATTTATTGACGGTACAGGCAGTAAAGAGCTGGTTCATAAAGAAGTACGGTTATGAATAAAATTTATTAAAGTTAATAGGAGGTATTATGTTCCGTAGGTTTCTTCCTAAGGAAGTAAATTTTTTCCAACTATTTGAAACTCAGGCCGGGTTTGCGGTTGATGCTGCTAAATGTTTCAAAGAGATCACTGCAAAAGGCAAGATTGAAGATGAGCAGCTAAGCAGGATACGCCTCATAGAGCATCAGGGTGATGACGCGGCTCATACCATAATAGAGCAGTTAAATAAGTCGTTTATTACGCCTTTTGACCGAGAGGATATATTTTCACTAGCCAAAGAGCTTGATGATGTAATTGACATGATCAACACTATTGTCAGCAGGATGTCGGTTTATAAATTATCCGGCGTGAACAAGAATTTGATCGAGTTTTCAAATGTGATCTATGATTCCACGCGCGCGGTCGCCTCGGCTGTAAAATGCCTGCGTAACATAAAGAATACAAAATCCGTAAAGGAATATTGTGTTGAAATAAACCGCTTGGAAAATGTAGGGGATTCAATGAGAGACGCGGTTCTAGCCGAATTATTTGAGACGGAAAAAGACCCAATAGCAGTTATTAAATGGAAAGAAATATATCAAGACGCTGAAACTGTCCTGGATATTTGTGAAGACGTAGCTCATGTCGTGGTAAATATTCTGGTAAAACAGGCGTAAATTCATGACACTGGCCATAATCGGACTTATCGCGCTTGCCCTTGCTTTTGATTTTCTTAACGGATTTCATGATTCAGCGAATTCTATTGCCACTGTAGTATCCACGAGAGTACTTTCTCCGAGGCTGGCGGTAATCTGGGCTGCTTGCTTTAATCTGCTGGCGTTTCTTTTTTTTGGTTTGCATGTTGCTAATACTATAGGTAAAGGCATCATTGATATATCTATTATTGATCAGCATATTATTTTTGGAGCGTTGGTAGGAGCGTGTGGTTGGAATGTCATAACTTGGTTTTTTGGCCTGCCAACAAGCTCATCGCATGCTTTAATCGGAGGCATGATCGGTTCGGGATTGATGAAAGCCGGGCCCGGGTGCCTGGTCTATAAAGGTATCTTTAAAGTCGTGGCGTTTATTTTTATTTCACCGATTGCGGGATTAATATTTGGATTAAGTTTAGGCATAGCAGTGCATTGGATCTTTAAAAAAAGTTCTCCGTACAAGGTTGATCATATCTTCAGGAAAGGGCAGTTGGTGTCGGCTGCTTTTTATAGTTTAGGTCACGGTGGAAACGACGCGCAAAAGACCATGGGTATTATAGCCAGTTTACTTTTTAGCGCGGGCGTTCTTGGCGGTGAGTTTCACATTCCCTCTTGGGTAGTGATCATGTGCTATATATCAATAGCTTTGGGAACTATGTTTGGCGGATGGCGTATAGTTAAGACTATGGGCCAGAAAGTGGCAAAATTAAAACCCGTAGACGGATTTTGTGCGGAATTCGGCGCGGCCATTACTCTTTTTGTTTCGTCGTTTATGGGCATACCAGTTAGTACAACACATACTATTACAGGTTCGATCATGGGGGTTGGCTCGCTTAAGCGCATGAGCGCGGTCAGGTGGGGTGTAGCAGGTAATATTGTTTGGGCCTGGTTATTGACAATTCCTTGTTCTGCGGCTATATCAGCAGTTGCTTATCTATTAACCAGAAAGTGATTTATTAGCTTGCTTTTCTTTGCCATAGTAATATAATCTTTTAGTTAAAAAGCTTTTGGTCAAAGCTAAAAAATCGGAGGATATTTCTTAAGATGAAATAGGGCAATTTATTATGAACCGCAGCTTATACCATAAAGGGCAGCTTCTATTAGGAGGCGCTCTTTTTTTATTGTTTATTTTTACTTTATTTTCATATGCTCAGGCGGATGAATGTTTGGATTTGAGTAACGACCTTTATGATTACGCGGTCAGGTTATATGGCCAGGGCAACACAGCTGACGCCGTGCATGAATTAAATAAAGCTTTGATGATAAATCCCGGTAATTGTAAGGTGAAGGAATTTTTAAGCAAGATCAGCGCTCATTGTGACCTGGCGGTTTTGACAGCCGACGGCGTTACTCTTTTGCCCGGCGCGAATATTTGCCAAGGAAGCGAACTTGTATTTACGGTAGCATTAGAGAAGAATTATGGAGAAAAAGAATTCTTTTATTTGTGGGATTTTGGCGACGGAACCGTGGTCCAATCCGGGCCAAGCGTAAGCTATATGTTTAAAGCAGGGGGTAAATATAAGGTAAGGGTAATGATCGATGACCGGCCGATTATGCACTGCCCAAGGTATATTAAAGAATTTGATTTGACGGTCAATTCTTTCCCGGTCGCACGCATTGGCGAAAGCCTGGTATGCTGTCCGGATACGGATGCTTTTTTTGACGCGACAGAATCCTCTGATCCGGATGGAGCTAATTTAACATATTCCTGGGACCTTGGTGACGGTTATTTTGCTCAAGGGAGGTTCGTTACTCATAGGTTTTCTCATCCGGGTAACTACATAGTCAGGCTTACGGTAGATAATGGTTCGGGGATGCCGTGTTCTTGTTCGTCGGTTTCGCTTGTTGCCACGGTCACTGAGAGGCCAAAGGCAATAATAAATTATATTCAGCAGGATTAATCTTTATCAAAGGAGAAAGTCATGAAAGTGTTTAAAACCCAGGTATATTTTATTTTAATGGTTCTGGTTCTGGTTATGGTAGGGTCTGCTTTTGCTTTTGTTGTCCCTGAAGAGGATTCTAAAGCAAAATATTTTTATGTTTTTGGGCCTGATGGCGATCCTGATCTGGGAGCCGAAGGGGCGGAGCAGTCGCTTTATATCGCTGTACCGAAAGACTGTGGTGAAGAAGTCTATATATCGGTTTATGACCCGGATACTGGAGGGCGTAAAGACATGAGGGCCGGTTTTAAAAAGCCGTGGGATACAGTCACCGAATTTTCGGTTTATGGTTCGGCGAATACACTATTGGGGAAAAAAACTTTCGGAGAATCCGCGGAATATGATTCTCGCTATTGTGAATTTGGCCCGTTTTCCGCCAGCCGGGGTGAGGATAAAGGGGGTTTTTATAGATTTAGGGTCACGGCAAAAGCCATAGAAGGCACCGATGAAAATATATATAAAATTAAAATCCTGCCGGATTGTTCGCAGGCATACTCGTATAATATTACGTTTAGATTGCTGGAGAAAGAGGGCTCAAAGATGTATTTTTATCCGGAGATCCCCGCTAATACCAGGTCAATCGTAGTCCGGAACTATGATATGGATCCTAACGGTGGAAGAAATAGTCTTTATGACCCTTATTCACGTAAGTGGCATAGGATAAAAGATTCTCAAAGTTCTCAGTGGGCAGAGACGCCTCTAGATATCGCAGAAGCGCCTCAGGCAAGGCGTTTAGAATACGTTATTACAAAGGTCACTCAGATCCATGCAAATGCCGGAATAATGATCCTGGATGAGAATGGGAACGCGTTGCCGATTTATTTCAAAGATAGGCAGCCGTTAGCGCCTGAGCAGGAGCCTGTGATCCCGGAACCAAGCCCGGAACCAAAATGTAATAGTATTTTTTTATTTGACGCCACAAAGTCGTTTGATCCGCAGGATAGGCAGCTGACTTATTTGTGGGATTTTGGCGATGGTAATACCAGCACAGAGCCGGTTATTAAACATGAGTATGCGCAAGCCGGCACCTATACAGTTAAATTGACTGTACGTAATGATTCCGGGCTGGAGTGTGATACTTCTGAAATAACCGATGTTGTCCGGGTAAATTCCGCGCCGAACGTTGCGTTTATTGGCCCTGAGTTGGTTTGTCCTGGCCAGGAAATTGAATTTGATGCCGGCGCGACCACGGATGCTACGTCAAAGAATCTGACGTATAGTTGGGATTTTGGCGATGGGGCAAAAGTTGAAGGTATTAACGTTAAAAAGACATATAAGAATAGCGGTGTTTATAAAGTAGTCCTGACGGTTAATGATAATGAATCTACATCGTGCAGTGTGGCCAGTAAAGCTATGCATGTGCGAGTGAATACTCTTCCGGTTGCCGACGCGGGCAGCGATATTGATATGTGCATAAAGCCCGGACAGGAATACCTGGTGAAATTATCGGCGCAGAACTCCGGTTCTTTTGATGAAAGCAAAGTTACATATCTTTGGGAGCTGGGTGACGGTGCAATAGAACAAGGAAGAAATGTGTCCCATATTTATGAAAAGGGCGGTAAATATCAGGCCAGGCTTGTTGTTGACGACGGAACTGGCCTTGCCTGTTCAACCAGTAGTGATGTGTTAAGTATTGAGCTCAGCAGGCAGCCTGTTGCTGTTGCTAAAGCAGATAAAACCGCTTGTGTGGGCAGCGATGTTATGTTTGATGCTTCGGGGTCTTCAGGCGATGAGGGTTGTGATCTGGCGTATGCCTGGGATTTTGGCGATGGTTCCGCGAAAAAGAACGGTAAAGCTGTTACTCATGCTTATGAGAAAGGCGGAAAGTATAAAGTAGCCCTGACCGTGAACAACTTAAAAGGAAAAGAGTGTTCTGTTGCAACCGATACGTTGAGCATCCGTGTGAATACCCATCCGACAGCCAGGCTCAAGGATGCGGCAGCCGCATGTGTTTATAAAGATGTTGAATTCGATGCTTCGGGGTCAAATGACCCGGATGGCGATATTTTAAAATATGTCTGGGATTTCGGCGATGGGACAATCGGGGAAGGCCCGGCTAAAGTTAAGCATCAATATAGCGAAGGCGGTGTTTATAAGGTGGCTGTTTTGGTAGATGATGGCCAGGAAACAGTCTGTTCTAAGGATACCGCTGAAATAAAGGTTCGCGTGAACAGGCCTCCGAAAGCTCTGGCGGGTACGAATCTGGTTTGCTGCATAAATAAGACATCGAATTTCGACGCTTCTTTATCCATAGACCCCGATAATGACAAGTTGGTTTATGTTTGGGATTTCGGCGATGGCGGTTTAGCCAGAGGAGAAAAAGTTTCCCATAAGTTTACCAAACCCGGTAAATACAGAGTTACGTTAACGGTTAAGGATGATTCCGGAACAGCTTGTGATACAGCAACAGATTTTTTTGAGGCTGTTGTCAGTGAGAAACCTGTTTCGGTGATCCGGATAGAAGGTAAGTGATTCTGATCGAGGATTAGTATATCTGGCTGCGTAATTTGTGGATTTTTTTAAGTGATTCTGCGAATATTACGATTACCAGGGCGATCATAATGCATGATAACACCGCGTTAAGGTTACCCTGAAACGTATGTTTGGGAAGGTAGTTTTCGGTAACGCTGAGAATTCCTGCGGTGACAGTCGTGATAAACATGAAAATAGCAGGCAGGAATGTGGTTAATCCGTAATACCATTTTTTAGTATGCTTGAGAATATATACTGTTCCTATCGATAAAGCCAGGGTTGCCAGCAATTGATTTGCCACTCCAAACATAGGCCAGATAGTTGTAATATCTCCGTTGTAGACTAAATATCCCCATAATAAACTGATTATTGCCCCACTGATGACCGCCCAGAATAATTTATTTTTTCTGGCGAATTTGGGATTTACCAGCTGGACCATTTCCTGAAATATGTATCTGGCAACCCGGGTTCCGGTATCAACAGTGGTTAGGATAAAAAGGGCTTCAAACATGATCGCGAAGTGATACCAGTATCCCATTAGGTGTTTCATTCCGGGTATGGCTGAAAGAATAACAGACATGCCTGCGGCAAGGGATACTGCGCCGCCTGTTCTGCCGGCAAGGGCTTCACCGGTCATCTTTTCGATCTCCGCAAGTTGCACCGTATTGAGGCCTAATTTTGAAAAAACGTCCACAGGCACATTGATGGCAAAGTAATCTCCTGGTAAAAGCACAGTTGCTGCTATCAGAGCCATTATTGAAACAAAGGCTTCGGTGAGCATCGCGCCGAAGCCGATCAGCCGGATATCCGATTCCTTATTGATCATTTTTGGCGTTGTACCCGAGGCGACCAGGCTGTGAAATCCGCTTATTGCTCCGCAGGCAATGGTAATACAGACAAAAGGCCAGACTTTTCCGGGAATGATAGGCCCGTTTCCGTGGATAAACGGGGTGATCGCAGGCATCTGTAATTTTGGATTCACCGCGAATATTCCCAAGGTAAGCAGTAAAATAGTGCCGATCTTCATATAAGAACTTAAATAATCCCGTGGGCATAAAAGCAGCCAGACAGGAAGGATCGAAGCAATAAAGCCGTAGACAGGAAGAATAATAGACAGTGTTGGCTTTGAAAAAAGGAAAAACTGGCCGAAATATGATTTGGAGAGCGGTTCGCCTAATACTACGCCGGCGATAACAATGATTACGCCAATTATTGTCGCTTCCGTAAGTTTACCGGGGCGCAGCCTGTACATATAGACAGCTACGATCAATGCCGCCGGTATTGTGATAAAGATGGAGAATGTTGCCCAGGAACTTTCATTAAGGGCATTGACCACGACCAGGGCTAATCCGGCAAGGGCAGTGATAATAATGAACAGGATGGCGATCCCTGTTATGACTCCGGCGGTTTTGCTTACGTTTTTGCGGGCTAATCTTGTGAGTGATAGTCCTTTGGTCCTGACGGAAGCAAAGAGGATCACCGTATCATGGACCGCGCCGCCTAGTACCGCTCCGATAAGTATCCAGAGAAAACCGGGAAGAAAGCCGAATTGCGCTGCCAGTACCGGCCCGACAAGCGGCCCGGCTCCGGAGATTGCGGCAAAGTGGTGTCCGAATAGAACGAACTTATTGGTAGGGTGGTAATCATGACCGTCCTTGAATTTATGCGCAGGCGTGGAGTTTTGGTCACTGGTAACCAGGATACGGGCAATGAGGAATTTAGAATAAAACCTGTAAGCTAAAGCAAATACAAGCAGTGCGACTATAAGTAAGGTTAAAGAATGCATGTGAAAATTGTAATTTAAAAGTACTTTTTTGTCAAGCGCGTTAAATTTTTATATAAATCTTGATTTTATCGGCGTACTAGACTAGAATGGAAAAGTAAAATAGAACATGAGGAGGATAATATGCCTTTTTGCCAGTTGTTGATCGTAAGTATTCCACCGTTGCCGTTAGGCCTGATCATTGTTGTATTTTCGGGCGCGTTATCGTATCTGGGGCTGATCGCCACGCGCAAAGTGATCTCTCATGAAAAATTAATGGTCCATAATGATATTGCCGCTCCACTTTTTGAGACAGTCGGGGTAGTCTACGCGGTGATCCTGGCTTTTGTAGTGGTCGTTACCTGGGAGAATTATGATCGTTCTAATATGAATGTGGAAAATGAAGCCAGTTGTATAGCTTCGCTGTATAGCGATAGTAACGCGTTTAGCCAACAGGATAAGCTTATGGTCAAGAAATTGATCCGGGAATATGGTAAAGCTATAATTAAAGATGAATGGAAAAGAATGGGCGTGGGGTCTTCCAGCCGGATTGCCGCGCAAAAAGGCCGCGATGTGCTCGATTTTTATAGTAATTTTGTCCCAACGAACAAAACGCAGGAAATATACCTGGCAGAATCTGTGCGTAAATTAAATGTATTGATGGAATACCGCGATAACCGGCTCCTTGATGCGAAAGAAGGAGTGCATCCGATCCTCTGGTTTATGCTTCTCGCGGGAGGAACTATCACTGTATTCATCAGTTTCTTGTTTGGAACAAAAAATTTTGCCGCCCAGAAGGTCATGACGACTTTATTGGCAGTGATCATCGGCCTTACCTTGTTTACGATCCTGGAGCTGGATTATCCTTTTAGCGGCAGTATCA
>Ga0172381_10003882_pt1 | contig 15650 bp, 9 predicted proteins | sample Leawel6488metaG_FD_119754 | JGI IMG/M metagenome (GOLD analysis project Ga0172381, IMG submission 119754) | Leachate microbial communities from a municipal landfill in Southern Ontario, Canada - Leachate well 64-88 metaG | ecosystem: Engineered > Solid waste > Landfill > Unclassified | place...
TCATTGGGATTAACTTTTCTTCTACGTTTATAAATGGGTAAAAATAATGGTTCAATTCCTGAAGTAGTTTTAGTCATCATACTACCAGTACCAACCGGAGCAATAGTTAATAATCCAATATTACGTCTACCATATTTAATCATATCATTATATAAATCTTTATCAGCATCACGCAATCTTTGTATAAATGTATTATTTTCTTCTAATTTAGAATCATATATAGAAAATGATCCACGATCTTTTGCTAAATTTATAGAAGATTTATATAATGAAATTGCCATTATCTTATGAACATTAGTACTAAATTCGATAGCTTCATCAGAACCATATATTAATCCTAATGCGGCAAGCATATCACCTTCACTTGTAATACCTACACCAGATCTTCTACCGATTGATGCTTTTTCTTTAACTTTTAACCAAAGTTCTTTTTCAACTCGTTTTATATTTTCATTTTCTGAATCATTTTCTATTTTATTTAAGATGGTTTCGATTTTCTCTAATTCTAAATCTATAATATTATCCATCATTCTTTGAGCAAGATTACAATGGGTTTTAAATAAATCGAAATCGAAATATGCTTTATCAGAAAATGGATTAACCACATATGCGTATAAATTAATAGCTAATAATCGACAACTATCATAAGGTGCCAAAGGGAGTTCTCCACAATTGTGAGCGACATATCCGTTTACTACACCCCAATTACATTTAGGTTCATTAAAATCATATACCTTCTCTACTCCAAAATCGACAACTTTTCTTATAACTGGAGATTTTTGTAAAATTAAACTATATAAATCGATTTGTTTATAATTATGAATAAACCCGATTAATTCGTAAAATTTAACTACACTTTTAAATGATGTAATATTTAAATCATAAGATTCTTTACATATATAATTACCATTACTAAATTTAACATTTTTTGATTTATTTGTAGTATGATATGATGATATTCCTATAGAATTTAAATAATTTTTTATTTCAGTTATTAGATTAAAATTTATAGATTTGAATGAAATTCTATAATTTTTAATAATTGATCCATTCGCACTATATAAACCTCTCATAAAAGATCTTTTTTGTATTTCAGTCCAAGAATCAAAAGTTTTTGGTAAGTTTCTATTTAATAATACCGTTTCGTAAAATCCTAAATCTTTACATATATTATAATATACATCTGTATAAAATTTTCTATCAGAATCATTCTTTTTAATAAATCCAAAATATTCCAATACGTCTCCATCTTTATCCCCAATATTTATTTCAAATCCAAGATGTGTATCAGAACTCAATCTACTTAAAACTCCATCACCTTGAATAAATCCTAGTTTTACGTACAAATCATCAATATCTTTATTTTCTGATACGAATGGAAATAAACGTTTTCCTCTCAAATCATTTGCTTTACATTCAGTATTATCATTTAATAACCATACATGATCTGGAGTACAGATAGTTTCTTCATTTAATGTATTTGTGAATTTAACTACTGATTTTTCTCCACTACACCAAACTTTTGATTTACTAATTTCACCATATCTATTTACTATTTTTATTTCACCAATATCACATAAATATTCAAAAGTTTCATCACCATTTACAGTACGTAAATTTTCTTTACCAGAAAAACATGGATTTGTTGATTTTGATTTAAATCCAAAACTCGCATAACAATCAGCCGGAGATTCTTTAATTATGGTATCCCAAAATAATACTCCAGGTTCAGCAGATTTCCAAGAATTCTGAATAATTTTATCCCATAATTTATTAGCATCAATTTCCTTTGTAATAATTGGATTGCTGGAATCTATTGGGAATTTTTGAATATATGGAGTTTTATTAATAACAGCATCCATAAAATCATCCGTAATTTTAACAGAAATATTAGCCCCAGTAATTTTACCTTGTTCTAACTTAGCATCAATAAATCTTTCAGCATCTGGGTGTTTAATAGAAATACTTAACATAAGAGCGCCACGTCTTCCATCTTGTGCAACTTCACGAGTTGAATTAGAATATCTATTCATAAATGACACTACTCCAGTTGAAGATAATGCGCTATTATTTACCTTTGTACCATTTGGTCTCAAATGTGATAAATCGTGTCCCACACCACCTCTACGTTTCATTAATTGAACTTGTTCTTCGTCTGTCCTTAAAATTCCACCATATGAATCCGAATCGGATTCCCCAATAACGAAGCAGTTACCAAGTGAAGATATTTGCATATTATTTCCTATACCAGCATTTGAACTTCCACCAGGAATTAGATATTTAAAATCTTTTAATAAATCATAATATACATTTTCATCAATTGGATTTTTATAATTATTTTCTATTCTATTTAATTCTGAAGCTATTCTTTTATGCATATCATCCGGACTCAACTCATATAGATTTCCTTCAAAATCCTTTAATGCATATTTTTTTATCCACGTACTTGCAGCTAATTCATCACCCTTGAAGTATAAATTTGATGCACTTAATACTTCATCATAATTGTATTTTTTACTCATAATATTTTTATTTTAAAATCTAAATTTTTTACATAAGAATATAGTATGAATAACTAGAAAAGTTTCCTAATTATTCAGATTATATTCATTTTTTTTAATAAATTATTGTGGTTGTTCTTGTCCGGTAGCCATTGATGTTTTTGCTCGAACTGTTAGTGAAAGATAATCAAGTTGTTGCTTTTTTTCTAAGTAATTTAATATATCATCATTGATCACATTAAATTCTATTTCACCTGATTGAAATTGTATATTATCTTGGTCCATCTTTTTTTGTAAATCATCAACTTCTTTTGTTAAATTTTCAATATCTCTTGTAACCGTTTCTGGATTATATTCTACATCAATTTCTATTCCCTCATAAATCATTTCTATAATAGATGGCACATATTTTTTATTCATAATAAATATATTTTTTACTTTATATTATTTATCTATGTTTTTGATTTAATAATTTAAAATCGATATAAAAAAAGCCGCATTAATAAATAATGCGGCTTTTTTTATACAAAATCAAACCCTATCTGTTTACTAATAACATTGACATCTATGACTTTAATTTTATTTTTCTTAAATACTGAATCTTTAATTAATTCATGTGGTACGTTAATTGAAACTATATCATTTCCTGTATTACAATCTATAATTTTTATAGATTGGTTATCAGTATCATATGAATAATCAAATTCTTTACCTTCTAATAGCGTTTTATAATTAGACCATGCTAGATTAATAGAATCTATTTTATTTGGATCTAAAGTTAAATTAATTTTATAATTGCCATCATTTACGAGAACTCTAGTAATATAAATATCTATAAAATCTCCTTGTTTAACAGTTTTCGAAAATGATTCATAATTATCAAATTCAGCAATATGAATTAATCCGGTAAATATTTCATTAAACTCAACGAATATACCAAATTTTGTAGGTTGGCTTGTTAATTTACCTTGATATTTTTTACCAAATTCTAAATCATTTATTTTTTGTGGTAAAATATTTTTTATATATTTTTTATGAGATACAACATATAAATTACTAGCTTGATCGTAATTATCTACCATTACTTTTATTGTTCTACCAATATATGAATTAAAATCATATATTATATTTGCAGCAGCATGTGCTCCAGGTATAAAACATTCCAATGAATCATCAAACATGGCAATGAATCCACCTTTAATTAAATTTATAATTTTAACATCAAATATGGTACCATCTGTTAGATATTGATCCAATTTCTTGAAATTAACAATTTTTGCACATTTTTTAACAGATCCATACATAACACCTTTTCTATTTTGTGTTATCATAACACTAAATGGTTTACCACTAGTTATAGATTCGCCTTCTTTTAATTCCGAATATGGAACATATACTGACGTTTTACTATTTATTTCTTCACATGAAACTAAACGATCTTTTGTATTATACGAAATTGCAGATACTTCATACACTTCTCCAATATTTAAATCTTTTGATACAATGGAATCATAATTCTCAACTTTATTATATAAATTATATAACGATTGTGCATATGGTTCTTTACATAAAATCCTTGTACCATTTGCTTTATCTTCATTGGATAATTTAACATTAGTATTATACTTCCCTTTTGGTTGATCAAAAAGATAATCGTACATAGAATCTGGTTCTTTATACTCGATAATTGTTTTATTCATATTATATATAAATTAAATTAATATTTGACTTAATATAGTGTAAAAGCATAGTTGGGTTTTCTGAATTAAATGAATTCTTCTTGAAATCCGCCAATTTTTTTTGCTTCATAACAAAATTCATCTAAAAATAGCACAAATAGTGAATTATTTAATGTTAATCTTTCAAATGGTGGAAGATCATCACATACTATTAATGGATGAATTATCCTAAATGAATTTTTTGAATTTACTCCACCAAATGCGCAAACTGATCCAACTGCGGCATAATGAATTATTTCCAATTTCTTTAATGATTCTATTGCGATTGCTAATAATATTTCATCAACAACCATTAAATCATTACAATTTGATTCTGGATTTAATATACAATCTTGCATTGATTTTTTAGCATCAGATATTGTTTTTCTCAATTTTATCATAATTTCTTTAGAATTAGCAATTAAATCTATAGTATTAAATTCAATTTTCATATCCTTTATAGACTTTAATAAATTTAGAGTACTGATTATACTATTGAATGTATTTTGAATGCTTATAATCGATATATTACTAATATTAAAGAAATTATTTACCAATGATAATACTATTTGTTTTAATTCTAAACTAGTTATATTATTATAGTTATCAATATTCGATTCAATATAAGGAATTATAGAATCGATTAATTTTTTCTTTAATGAATTTAAATCGACTATTATTGGAACAAAATCTGGTAAAAATGAATTAATTATATCGTTAATTTTTATATTAACCATTGGTATGGAAACCTTCATAAATTGTTGAAATAATTTAGTAAAAGATATCGAAAAATCAGTAGGTAATATAATATCTGGTACCATTATATCTATATATTTATTTATAAATGATATAACTTGCCCTCGACTGATTTCCAAAGATCCAAATAATCTATTAATATCATCTAAAGACAATAAATCAATTATAACATAAATTCCAGATGCTGCATTTTTTATAGTTGATAATGAATTATCAATTTCTACACCAAATATAGTTTTACAATTATATACACTGACATCAATATTAGATATAGAATCAAAAATCCCATCACTATAGATTGAATTTATATTAATAGAAAAAATAGCTTGTTCGATAATCAATTTCATTATATTTTTAAACTTATTGAAATCATCTATATTATCATTATCAAATTTTATATTATCTGGAAGATTTAATAATAAATCATTTACATTTTTATTATCTAATAATCCATCTATTTTAGAAATTATTATTTTCTTTAAATTTATGAAATTTTCAGTATCTACATTTGGTTTTATAGACATTAAATTTTTAAATTCAGAAATTATTGATTCAATTTCATTCGATGGTCTTTTAAACGCATCTATATTTTTCGGTACCGTTATTTTTGGTAAATCTATATTATTTATATAATTAGTTATAGATTCAATTACGATATCTTTGTTTATTGATATATTTGTAGATAATTCTGGAAATTGTATACGATCAATACTTTTTAATACAATATTTTTCATATTATCCAATTCATCAGAAAAATTTAAATTTCCATTCTTTTTCTGATTGTTTAAATCTATTTTAATAACATCATCTAATGATAGATTTTTTAAATCTTTTATGGTTGATGTTATTGGTACCATAAAATTTTTGTTAGGAAAATTAGACATATCATCTACAGAAAACCCAAATGGATCAGATTGTCCTCTTAAACCGACTATAAATCGTTTTGTTCCATTATTTGAAATCCATAATAAATATGGGCATGGTAAAATTCCGATTTGACCAATAAATAATACAAGAATTCCCATTGGACTACTTATTGTAACTAATGGTATCCATATCGTTGGTAATGGTATATTAATTATTTTAGTCGGTGTTGGAATTTTTAATCCTACAGCCCAATATCTCATACTCCTAGTATTATTAATATCTGGAAATGGTAATAATCCATATTTTGTTGCTAATTTTGCAAATAAATTCCAATAACAATGCTTACTTGGATTTGGATTTTCCGAATCTGTACCAGTAGATAATAAAAACGAACCAACCATGTCTATTATTGGTTCTATTACAGTATCATCAAATTTATCAATACATTTACAATCCTGTAAACTTTTCATAATTGATTTTTGTGATAATTTTTCATTTAAATTAATTTGTTCTGATTTTATATCGGATAATATATTTAAAAAATTTTCATATTTTGATATAAAATTTTTAGAGTAATTTATAGCAACGGGTGTAGCAGATGATTGTGTATTAAATAAAAAATATTTAACTTCAAGATTTGCTAAATTCTTAAAACTATCAATAATTAAATCTTTTGTTGGCTTAATATTTTTTATAAAATAATTAGATAATCTAGTATCTAATATTTTTGAAAAGTTCAAATAAAATTCTTCATATTTAGAAAAATCTTGAACATAATATGTATTGCTGCTGGATTTAACTTCTATTATATTTTTAGCTTCTGGAGTTTTTGAAGTATCTATAATAGATGCATATCTTATATTTTTAGTTAACCCTCGTTCCTCTAATGTAAAAAAATTTTCTATAGGATTTTCCATTTTATTATAAAAATCGGTATATAATAATCCTTTTAATTTTTCACCTTTTTTTAATTTCTTATTATCAATTGTATATTTAATATCAGAAATCGAATTCAATATTTCTTTATTATATGAATCATATTTTGAAATTTTATTGGTTAGTTTTGGATCATCGTCTATTTTTAAATTTAAAAGGTCATTTCGTTTGATAAAATTAAATGTAAATTCGAATATATTACTTCCTGATAATTTAGATTCTAATATATTGAATCCGCTGCTATATGAATTATAATCTATTAAAGATGAATAATCACTTAATTGCGTTTTTATAGAACTAATTGTATTGTTTATCTTTGAGAAAAGAGAAATATCTGGATTGAATTGTATTTTATTTTTTTTAATCAAATAATATTTATCATAACGTTCTTTATGATAATAATATAACATTTCTGTATTATTTAATAATTCTTCTAATCCAAATATTGCAGATCTGGTTCGATCTAAATAACCTACATTTTTAATACTATTATCTGTTACTGATTGTATCGAATTTATGCATCTTTCAATTTCTTTAGAATCTGGTAAACTTGGTATATCATCATAATTAATAAATTCTATGATATCTTCATTTATTTTTACATCTTCACATATATTATCTAATATATCGTTAGTAAAAAATGGCTTATGCTCAATTTTATTACAATCATCAAGATCAATATTATTATTTGATCTTATATTTTCAATATTATTCTGAAGAATTTCAAATTGTTTTAAAATTTCATCATTCGTTTTTACAGGCATGTCATTCAGTTATAAATTTAGAAAAAATAATACCTTTTAGTTTCATAGAATCCTTAAATGGGGCATATTCGCTAATATAATATATTTTTACTCTTTTATTTATAATTAAATCTACAGATTGTCCTAAAATAGATCGCTCATTAATATGAAATCCATTTACGATTTGTTGAACATCATTATATTTGTTACATTTCAAACTATATAATGAATTTACTTTAATCATTTTTGGAATCATTGTATCAAAATTAGACTCATTTAAATTTTCAACTATATTGTTCGTTTCATTTTCATAATATAAATAATCAAAATCTCTAACAACGGCTCCACTAATATCAAGTTCATCAGTTTTGTATCGAACTGATAATATATCAGTTGATCTTAAATAATCATATGCTACATCTCTTATTAATAAAAATCCATCCCATCCACTATCCAATCCAACCCTAATAACATTATCAAAATTTTGAGAATTAATAATCTTCTTCGTTTTTGCTATTCTAAAATGATTTAATTTTTTATCAATAAATGTATTCTTTAATTCTTCAAATCTTTGATTAAATAATTTCTTGCTTTTACCTCGATTATATTCTTCTAATGTAAACATATCATATGCTAGAAACATTAAATTTTTTATATTATAATGTCGTTTTCTTTTATCAGTATTTATTTTTTTAAAATTTGATTTACCATTTTCAATTATTGTTGCCGTTCCTTCAATCACGATATCTCTTAAATTAAGTTTTTCGAGTTCATTTACAAGATCCCACATCGTTAGATATTCCATAGAATCTAAGCCAAATGGATGAACTTTACCATCATGATCAATAACTAAATAACATTGAATTCCATTAATATGTTCACTTAGATATACTGGTTCAATATCTGGTCTAAATCTATTTCTCTTATATCCATAATCAAATACTCCATATTTTCTAGCTTTTATTGGGCTTATAAATTTTTCACCTAAACATTCTACTATGTGCTTATATGATACTCCTATTTGTAAATTTTTATCAAGAATACGTTTTATCATCCAAAAATATGGTCTACGTTGTCTAATAAATTTCCTAACAGCACCCATAGATTCAACTTTATTGTAAACACCTCTCTCTAAATCATCTATCAATTCTAAAATATTCGAATAATTTGTATTTTTATTATATTCTGTTTTTATTGGATTATTTATTCTCCATGAAGACATATGAGTTTGTATATGTGGAGAATAAACATACTTTAAAATTTTCATAATAAATTTATCATTTTTATAATTATTCAAAACTTTAAATTTATGTATTTTTTTAAAAGATGTATTTATTTCTTTGATGAAATAATATAACGTTTCCATATCAATTTCATCACCACGTATTTTTTTATTAATTGTTTTTATTTCCATTAATTGAATTTATATATTCTTTCTTTACCAAGAAACGCTAAATATAAATTAACATTTTGAGCTAAATGATTCTCGGAATATGTTTTAACGTAATTAATATCTTTTTCGTTATGAAACTTATTATTAAATCTAGATCGTTTAATCATTTCGATATTATGAGGAACTTGAAAATTCATGCGATTAGTTAATAATTCTAATTCAGATTCGATGTTTGATGATTGACAATTTAAATTTATTTTTAAATTAATGTCATCAAATTGTAAATTTCTTAAACATTTTGGAATAGAAAATCCATTATATAAAAATCTTTTTGATAAAAATGGTCCAATAAACTTTGAAATATCATAACCACAAATAATTTGTTGATCTGTGAATGATATTAAAAAATCATTTAATTTTTTAACGATTTCATATTCAATTTCTGAAATTATAGTTTTTATGATTAAAATATCTGATGATATAAATCCAATATTAACTGAAATTATTTTAGAAAAATCCGGAAATCTATATCCAGTATTTACATACAATGGATATTCATCAAATATGCAAACCGATTCTTCTTTTGATATATTTCTCAATGCATAATCAGTCCAAATATCTTTAGCATTTTTATTCGAAGATTCTAAAGAATTTAAATCTGGGAATTCGGTTACTGTTTCGATGTTGATAAAAATATGATTTGATAAATCCATAATATTAAAAATAAATCCAACATAATATACTTAAAAAAATATTTGAGGTTTTCAATTTTATAAAAATAATAAATTTTAAAATTTAAAAAAAGAAAAAACCAAAAAGAAAAAAATAGAGAGAAAAAAGAAAAGAAAAAAGAACCAAAAAAGAAAAGAAATAAAGAGAGATAAAATAAAGAAAAAAATATCCATAACATAGTAAAAATCAAAGAGTTTCGCGCGTATTCAATTTTTTTATCATTTTTTTAAAATTTATCAATTATTTTTTTAAAATTTTTAAAATTTATTATTAGATATTTTTAATATCCAACTATTTTTAATAAAAAAACGTTTGTATTTAAAAAAATATATTTTTATGTTTATAATCGGTTTAGATTTATCCATTAATTATGCATCATATTGTATTTCTAAAGATTTTGAAGAATTTTGGTTTGGTTCTATAATTAATGATCCAAGTTTATCTTTAAAAAAAAGAGAAGAATTAGTAAATTTAACTGATTTTATAGATAATTTTGAAGTTATATTTACAAGTAGAGCATGTAATAAAAATGCTAATAAATCAAAAAATTATACAGATGCTGAACGTTTAAAATTGATAAATCATGTAGAAGTATCTTCAAAATTAATAAATCAAATTAATTCAATCACTAAATATGATACCAATGTTATTATTGGTTTAGAAGGAATGAGTTATGGATCTAAAGGATCCGCATCATTTGATGTTCCACAAATAACTGGTATAATACGTCGAGATATTTTATTTGATATTTTAAATTCTGATGTAAATAGATTATTTATTTTTACACCAAGTGAATTAAAAAATATTATTGGATGTAAAGGTAATGCTGGTAAAGAATTTATATTTGATGCATTTACTTCAAATCCAATGATAGATAATATCAAAGATGATACATTTTATGAATATATTATAAAAAATAAAGATGAAAAGTTTATAAAAAATATAACAGATGGTGGTATAAAAATTGAATCTCCGTTTAATGATATTATTGATTCATATTTATCTGTGTTAAAAATATATTCAACAATTAAATAATAAAAAAATAAATGGGATACAAAAACGTAGGTTCTAAATTAGATATTTCTAAAGAAGATTTTTATAATGAAATGGTTAAGTCTAAAAAAATTGGAGAACTTACTCCATTAACTGTTAAATTTTTTATAAAAATGGCTACACATGGTGTTAGACACGGCAATTTAAATTATCCGGATATTAGAGATGAAGATGATTGTATTCAATCAGCTTTACATGATATGATAAAATATTGGAAAAATTTTGATGAAAATATTTATAAAGATCCATTTGCTTTTTTTACATCAATTGTTTTTAATGGATATGCAAAACAATTTAAAAATATTTATAAACATAGATTTATAAAATATACTAAATTGTTTACAATAACATATAATAAAATTCCAGATCAAGATAAAATTATAAATGAAATCGATAATATATATTTTTTAGTATGTAGTGAAATTCAAGAAAGAGATATAAAACGAATGCAAATTAGATTTAAAAATGAAAAATCAACCAAATGGAAAACTATAGTTATGGATGATTTAAATTTTATTGAAGAAATTTGCAATGAATTTGAATATATAAAAACTATTGAATTAAAAGTTGATTATGTATCCGGAGTATCATTTGTTGCATTGAATCAATCCGGAGATAGTGAAATTTATAGCATTTAAAATATTTAGTTAATCTCAAATAAATAACATAAAGGTATTTTGATAACATGAATATTAGTAATCTATATTTTTACGATAAATATGGTAAACCATATAATTTTGATTTAACTACAGATGATGATAATATTTCTCCATATTATTACGGTGAGATATTTTTACAACCATTATCTATATCATTATTTGATAATATTAATTTATTTATTTTAGAAAAAAATAATGATGAATATTATTTCCCACATTTAGATTCTGATGAAAAATTAATATTTAAGTGGTTAGGTAATGATATTCCTGAATTTTTTTTGTATGAAGTTTTAAATGACGAGGTTACTAATTCCCCATATATAAATGAGTTAGAAAATATAGAATTATCAACATCTTTTACAAATGTTAGATATCCATATCAAATAAATATAGCATTTAGTCCAATAGAAGAAAAAATATATGAAAAATATTTAAATGTTTTTTATTATGATATTCTAGGGAATAGGACATTAATTCTTAAATTAAAGATTTATGGAGAAGGAGTTGGGGAAGATGAACGATTTAAAATTCATTTAGAAAATTTCGGTATTAAATTTAATAAAACCGATGCTTTATGTTTGAAGGATTATGATATTAATGAAGCGTATCCAGACTGGGAATCTGTAAATGAAATAAGAAAGCAATTAATAGTAAATAAGGAAGAAATATTTCCATATGTTGGAACATATTATGGATTGAAAAATTTTATAGATATTTTAGGATATAAGAATGTTTTAGAAATTAAAGAATATTGGAAAAATACAGATGCTAGTTCAGAATATAATGGGAAATATATTTTAGTTAGTATTAGTGACATGCTTGATGATGGAAAAATTGATAATGCTAATTTATTAGATACAAATCGAAGTATTAAATTTGGAGATACATTCGCAAAAACTGGGTTTTTAGCATTAACATATGAATTTACTAAAAAATCAGGCATGTTTGATTCTAATGGAATTCCATTAATTGAAAAAACAACAGAGTTTACTACGAATGAAATGTATTATAAACTTCATAAAGTTAAGGATATTTTACAAAAACAATTTTTGCCAGTAAATGTTCAAATAAAAGATATTATTGGGGAATGGTGTTATTATATTAGTTTTAGAAATTTTATTTGGAAAGATGAAATAACAATCACAACTAATATTGTTAATAAAGACATTCGAATTGATATTCTTCCTAAAAATAGTTATCATAAAATATATGACATAACTCCATTGTATAAACAACAATATTCTGATGGATTGGAACTACCTATAAAAACTTTTAACAACACAACTGATAAATTACCGGGAATTGATCCTAATTTTAAATTAACTGATAATATTATTCCGAATTTATGCAAATCAATCGAAGATTTTTATTCTGATAGAAAATCTGATGCATTTAATAAAATAGAAAATGTGGAATACGAATTTACTGATGATTATATGAAACCTATTGGTTGTCCAGTAATATTATCATTAGGTATCGATGAATTAAAAATAGAAGATCTTAAAAATATTAATTTTTTAGAATTCGAAGGTGATAATACATCACCACAAAAATATTGGGGAAATTCTCAATGGGATAATATCAAATATTTAGATTTTTTTGAAATAGAATGGAATATAAAATACAATACTCCATCTGGAAGAAAAGAAAAATATAATTTCACATATAGAGGTCGAGTTGAAATTGCAAATAAAATTCCACAATTTTTACCATACGTTGGAACATATGATGTTTCAGTTAAAGTATGGGATTATACTGGAAATGTTTCATATAAATATGATAATAGCAAAATCGAAGTAAATTCGGTTTTACCAGAAATAATATGTGCCTATATTGCAGATGATAAATATAATTTTCAAGTTCAAAATTTATATAATGTAAAAATTGAAGATTTTGGAGTATCTACATCAATTCAACCAAAAGTAAATATAGTTGATATGAATGATAATTCAGATATGAATTTAGATCCCATGGTACTGGATACTAATATTATTTATAGTAGATCAAAAGATGGGGAAGTATATAATCCAGAATCAAGAACATGGGAAAATGTAACTATATCTCAAAACCAATATATTGAAAATTATGGATTTGGTGAAAGATGTGCATTACGATTAAATAATTTTAAAAATGCAACAATTGATGATTTATTTCATTTAAGACCATGCGATTGTGTATTTTCAAGTGATATATTATCTGGATTTTATATTATATATCCAAAACCAGGTGATTATATAAGAATTGGATATAGTGAAACAATTGGTGGTGGACATACTGAATATATTATACCAAATCATCCAAATGGAATATCAGATTTTTCATTAGAATGGTTATGTGAAGTCATGAATAATGAATCTAATAATCAAGCATTACGTATGTTTATATTTACAACATATGATTGTTATAATAAATCAATATTGGGGGATGTTCCTGGACCAGTTAAAATTATATTAGCATCAAGTCGTGATTTATCAAAACAATCATTTCAATACATAAGCGTAGTAAATAATAATAATACATTAAATCCGATATCTGTCGAAAAATATTCTTTTAATAAACCAAGATATGGAAATGATAGAATAAATCAATACTTTAAAGAAAATAATATTGACAATGTAGAATTATTATCAACATCATTACCTATATTTGATATAATAAATGGATCTACATCAAATGTTGATTATTTAATCGATAATAAATATTTGATAGTATCAAATGATATACAATATGGAAATATACCCATGTTATATACTGAAAATTTCTTAAATTTACAAACATGTAAAATAAGTAAGGGTAGTTTTATGATACCAAGATTCAAACATATATTTTTTATTATAAACAATATAAATGGAAAATCTAAATATACATGGACATTAACAAATGCAGATACAAAAGAAATAATAATCATTGTACGAAAAAATCCGTATTTTATATGGAGTTTTAATGAAATAGGAAATTATTCTATATCATTAGATATTTATGATTATTATAATAATGAATATTCAACATATATTGAAAATTTAATATCCGTTGTTAGCAAGGTAAATTATATACAAAATATAGAATTGAAACTAAATGATATGGCACAAAAACGTAAATAAATAAAAATAAAATAATTTTATAAAAAAATGGCATACACTACAAAAACAATCTCATTACAGGAATTATTAAAAACTGATTATATTCCTGATTTTGTTAATATTATAAATTCAAATAATATAACATTAAGATCTAATATATTAGATCTATATAATAATTTATATATTTCTGGAAGTAATATAGGTGATATAACAAATCCAATATCTACATTATATTCTAAAAAAATTGGGATAAAAGTGGTTGATGTTGATGATGGTATTAAATTTTACGATACTGATGGAATTGAGATAGGATATATAAAATTATCTGGTGGTAAAATTGTTGCTCAATTTGATTCTATTATAATAAATGATTCTATAGAATCTGATGGTAATTTTAGTATTGGTAGTGAAGAAACTCCAACTAATATGACTGTTATCGGATCATCAACATTACATGGATCTGAAATTAAAGGTTATACATCAACTCCTATTGAATTAAGCACATCACAAATTACATCAAAAATAGCTACTGCTGTAGTAACATTAGAAAATATGTCATATTCGGATATCATAGTTAATTTAAAATTATCTAATGATTTATATACTGGTGGTGCATATGTATCAGGAGTTATAGAAGGTATTAATATTGAATTAAATATACCAGGAAGTATTGGTGCAGTTGATGGTCAAAATTTCAATATTATACTTGGGGATATTTTAGATTCAAATGGAGATAAAATTGCAGATACTGCTGCATTGATTCAAGCTATTAATTTAACAACGAATTATACATTTTTAAATGAAAATGAAAGTAAAACTCAATTTGAATTAATACCAGCAGGAACTCAATATTATTCAACTGATTCTAGTTATAAAAAAATATTTGATATTAAGATTATTGGATCTGATACAAATAGAAAAATTTTAGTAAAAAATTTAATATAAAATGGCAGTAACACCTTTAGTAAAGCCTATTGATAGTAAGACTGGAACATTTTATGCATTTCAAAGTGCTATTAATGATTCAAATTTAATTGGTAGTCAAGATAATTTTAGATTTACATATTCAAAATATGCAATGTTGCGTATTCCGGAAATTGGTGTTATAAGTTCAAATGAATTCGATAATATTAGTGTTCCTAATAAAATACAATTTAAAGCTCTTGGTGATTCTGTATTAGCAGATGGTCTTGAATCTGATCCGGTATATAA
>Ga0172381_10003883_pt1 | contig 15648 bp, 24 predicted proteins | sample Leawel6488metaG_FD_119754 | JGI IMG/M metagenome (GOLD analysis project Ga0172381, IMG submission 119754) | Leachate microbial communities from a municipal landfill in Southern Ontario, Canada - Leachate well 64-88 metaG | ecosystem: Engineered > Solid waste > Landfill > Unclassified | place...
AAAGCCGGAGGAATCGGAATAAATCTGACAGAGGCCTCGATCGTAATTTTCGCCGATATGGAATGGAGCCCGGAGACTCACCGCCAGGCCGAGGATCGCGCGCATAGGATCGGCCAAGCCGGGACCGTAAATATCTATTACTATATTTGTCCGGATACGATCGAAGAGGACATAATCGATATTCTCAACCGCAAGAAAAATATAGCCGATCAGATCCTCGAAGGAAAAAAGAAAAGGGTTAACAGCAAGGGAGTCCAGGAAGAATTCCTTAAAAGGATCTCCGAAAAAATGAGTTGACAGATTATTATAAACCATTTATAATGGAACAAAGAAACCATGACAAAGAAAGAGATTATCAAAAAACAATTATGGACCTGGGGATACAGCGTAAAAGACATGGAGAATATCATGCCGGGTTTGCCATACGATCTCGTGGTAAATAATAAATACAAAGTAGCAGTCCTCGAAAAAATCAAAAGAGAAGAGGCGATAAAAATGCTCGAAGGAAGCCTTGAAATAAACATCGTCGCAATGGTTTACAGAGGATTGAAAATCTACGCCGGCGGAGATCAGGAAGAGAAAAAGTTCACGACAAGACATCAGGATATTTTCAAAAAATGGTCGACGATAAAAAAGTAAAAAAAATAAAAACACCATGGAAGAACAAGAAGTTGAAAAAAAAATAGAAGAGTCTCTCGCGATAGTAAGAACAGAGACTCAAAGCATACCGGAACTCAAAGAGCTGAGGATAACCGGCCAGCCGACGCTTGAAAAATCAGCCGAAGGGCTAAAAATGATCGGTAAGGTCTCGAAGATAATCAAAGCGGAAAAGGAAAAAAACATCAATCCGCTTAAAAAGGTTATCGAAAATATCAAAGAGTTCTGGGCTCCATTCGAAAAGGATCTCGCCGAAGCCGAAAACAATCTTAAATCAGAGCAGAGAAAATACAGCGAAAAGCTGAAAGCCAAAGAAGAGGTAGAAAAGGCCAGGATCAACGAGGCATTCGAAAAGGGAGAAGTCAGCGAAAAGGATATCGAGAAGTCGGGAAAGAAGCTCGAAGCTATCGAAGAAAAATCGAGCCTGATCAAAACCTATACCTACACCGGAGTAAGGATTGTAGATAAGGCAAAGGTCCCGCTTCAATATCTCGATCCTAACGAAACCGAGATAAAGAAAGCTCTGCAATCCGGAATAGTCGTTCCCGGAGCCGAGCTCTACACAGAGGAAAGAGTAAAAAAATAACACCATGAACAAATCAGAATCAATAAGGAATCTGGCGGAAGCACTCGCCAAGTTCCAAGCTAAAATGAAAACCGTAAAAAAGGGAGCGATAAATCCTTTCTATAATTCGACATACGCGGACCTCGCGGACGTAATCGAGGCATACAGACAGCCATTGTCGGAGGAAGGACTCTCTCTCGCCCAATTTCCGGCCGGGAAGAATCAGATCATAAATATCCTAATGCATAAGAGCGGTGAGTTCTTAGAGGAGATCTTCGAGATCACTCCGACGGACAACAGGCCCCAGAGCCTCGGATCGGCTCTAACATACGGCAGGAGATATTCAGCCGGAGCGATTCTCGGAATAGCAACCGAAGAAGACGACGACGGAAACAACGCGAACGGAAATAAGGCTAACGGAGAAAAAGGAAAAACACCGGCCCAAAAAGAAGCGGACTTCAAAGCGGTCCTAAAAAGTATCAAACAGCTCGATAAAAAGACAGCCGACGAATACAGGGAGAAAATGGGAAAATCAGATCTCTATACCAAGGAGCAGAAGAAGGAATATATCGAGGCTCTCGATAAGCACCTCGCCACCCTAAAAGAAGTCGCCGAAGCGGTAGGAGGAGAAGAAAAACCGAAGGAACCGGCAAAAGCATGATAGTCCTACCGAGAGATCATTTCAGTTGGTATCAGCTCAACCTATGGGAAACGGACAAGGAGAGATATCGCCAGGAGTATTTTCTCGGAGGCAAGAAGTTCAAGCCGAACCAGGGAATGGAAAAAGGCAAGCAAATGGCCGACTCCCTGGCTTCGGACGAACTCTGCGGAGATCCGGTCCTCGATATCGTCATGGCCAGACTCCCGAAATTCGAGATAAGAGACGTATCGTTCCAGGTAGAGCTAAAAATAGACGATCAGATAATCAAGCTATGGATCCAGCCGGACTCCTGCAAAGCGGACTTCACGGAGCTAATCGAATACAAAACGTCTCAGACTCGCTGGACAAAAAAAGATGTCGACAAGCTCGGCCAGATAACATTCTACGAAACAGGAATCTGGATCCTGAAAAAAATCATACCGAAGTATAAGCTGGTCGATATCGAAACGGAAAAGATCTATCCGGATAATAAATATAGACCGCTCCGGGCCACCGGGAAATTCCATATAATCGAAACAAAGAGGGAATTCTCGGACATAGTCAAAATGCTGACGCGGATAAAAAAGGCCGTCCGGGAGATCAGCGAAGAATATCAAAAGCAATTATTTTAAGAGCATGAAGAATGAAAAAAAAGGAGACTCGTATATTCGTGGAATTGGAGAACAAAAATTAACGAAGGAAGAAAAGATAATTATGGATATTCTTTTTGATTTTGGAATGTCGATTGATTCTCAGGGAGCCAGTGATGGAAATTATGACAAGGCGACAAAAAAGATTATGAAACTTTTGAATAAAAAGCCAAAGAAATGAAAAAGGAAGATATCATAAAATATATCGCCGAATCAATGAACTCGAAGATCCTCTGGATAAAGAACGAGGACAGGATCAAGGGAATCCAGGCAAGAACGGTCAAAGAATACCTAACTATGGCCTTGGAGGATCTGATAGAGGATAAAAAGGTTATCCTGGGGCTCAAAAACAGCGCCCAGGACGGCAAATGCCCTAATTGCGGACATAGAGTCGCGCGAAGGGAAATATCTCTCTACAAGGGCTTATACGAGGCCCTGGTAAAAGTCTATCAATGGTGCAAAGAGAACAAGACGCATACCTTCAAAATGCACGATATCAGGCACCTGATCGGCCAGATCAACTATACAAGATTCGGCGACTGGGTTTATTTCGGAGGGTTGATCTACAAAGAAGGAAAGGCCAACTACGGAATGAACATCGAGAGGACGGAAGACTTTTTATTCGGAAGCAAGATAATCCAGATCAGCGGGTGGAAGGATCCGATCACCGGAGAATTCACTCCGGCTCGCTGGGGGAACAAAAAAGATATCCCGGGCCTTCAAGAATTCCTCGACGACAACGGACTATATCGGGCAAAATATACCACGGCTCCGACATCATTATTCGATAAAGGAACAGAAGATAAAAGGTCGACAGAGCAAGAATAATAAATCAAAAAAAATGATACAAGTAGAATTCAGATTCGCAATCGGAGATAAGGTGATAATTATCGAAAGCAGAAAAGTTGGGATCGTAGAAGGACTTTTTGTCGGAAAGTATGGACAACAACAAGCAGATGTTGCTTACTCCGACAATAACAGTCTTTCCGTGGACAGGTGGTTTGATGAAAAAGACCTAACAGAATACGGAGAATAGATATAAGAAAGAGAAGGCATAGTGCTTTCTCGGGGAGGTAGTTAAATCGGCATAACACCGGCGAACGACGTATCGTTCATAGATTTGGCGGGACGCCGTCAGAAGTATCGACCGGAGATTCAGGTTCGAACCCTGCCCTCTCCACAAAAAATATGAAATTGCCAAGATTAACATTTGAAAAAGACAGAAGAAGAAAATTAACCAAAGAAGAATTGGAATCGCTATCATTATTGAGAGAACAAGGAATGACATTTCAATCGATAGCTGATAAATACGAAGTTTGTATAGCGACAATTTATGAGCATGTTTACAAAGAAAGATATGCAGAAAAGAGAAAAAAGAAAATAGAAAACAATAAAAAAAGATATTATAGTGATCCTGAATATAGAAAAAGACAGAGCATTATGGCAGTTCAATCTAAGGATTATAAAAAAGCAGTAATGAGAGAAGTTGAAGAAAAAGAAATATCAAGAATAAGAGAAAAATACAGAAAATTAAGAGAAAGATTCAATATAAAGAATGTATGAATACAGATTTAATGTTTAGTAGTAAAACGCCAGAATGGTCGACTCCGCAAGACTTTTTCGATGAATTAGATAAGGAATTTAATTTCACTCTTGATCCGTGCGCCACGAAAGAGAACTCCAAGTGCCGAAAATTCTATACGAAAGAAGACGACGGATTGAAACAGGATTGGGATAATGAAAGAGTATTTTGTAATCCGCCATACGGCCGAGAGATCGGAGACTGGGTAAAGAAAGCAAGCGAAGCGAGGGGGGGGGGGATTAGTGGTTATGCTTTTGCCGGCACGAACTGACACCCGATATTTTCACGATTATATCTATCACAAAGCGGAAATCAGATTTATTAAGGGGCGGTTAAAGTTTGGGAATGGAAAGCAGTCGGCTCCATTCCCGAGTATGGTAGTTATATTTAATAAAAAAATAAATGACGCCAATCCCAGAAAGGATAAAAAGAATACTTGAAATAGATCCATATTATCATACATGCGCCCGGAGCGGATCGGACTGCAAAGGAAGAATAACCTGGGAGCACGCGATAATCTATGCCGGAAAACAGGTTCAGGAAAAATGGGCGATAATACCTCTCTGCGAATATCACCACCTCGGGAAAGGACTCGATAAGCAGATCAATATATTTATAGCTCTATCGAGAGCAACCCCGGAAGAATTAAAAAAATATCCCAGAGTCGACTGGGAACAGGAAAAAAAGAAAGCAATATATTTAATATTCAAACACCATGAAGATAATACCAAAGTTTTCTGGATCGATAAACAAAGGAGAATTAGTATATCACGATCCGGACGGAGTGAAATTATTCTTGGAGAAATTTGAAAACGGCCAGGAGATGGAAATATCTATCAAGAAGAAGTTTAAGAAAAGGACTTCGGGCCAGCCTGGTGAATTTACTAATTTCAACGGATACTACTGGGCGGTGATCGTAAGAAAGCTCGCCGACGAATTGGGATACGAGGACGACAACGATGTCCATAATCTTCTTCAAATGAAATTCAATAAAAGAATGGTCGACATCATAGACGAAGATAAAAAGAAAAAATTCACGGACGCATTAAGGCCATTGATCGGACAGACTCTAACCGAGGAGATAGTCGATCAGCTATCAAAAATCTTCGGATCGGGAAAAATAGAGATCCCGGCAGGAACGAGCGAATTATCCGGAGGAGAATTTGCGGATTATTGTAGCAGGATCAGAACATGGGCGAATATACCGGGGAATCTAACAGAACACGGAATATATCTTCCGGAGCCATACGAAATCGATATCGAAGAAAAATAATATGGAATGGATAACAGCTATAATTTTTTATTGCGTGGGAGTCTGGGCCGGATCGAAGTATCCCGTTAAGATTTGCTATACGGAAAAACAGATGGAAAAAATGCACGGAGAAGGATTCCTCCAAGGATATACTCAAAGATTAAAGGAAGAAGCCAAGCAGAAAGCGGAAGAAAAACAGAAATTGGACAACGAGAAAAAATCTTGATAAAATATATACAAGCAACACCATGAAAACCATAATCAGCGAATTTTTGAAACGCCCGATAGCATACCAGCCGATCGTCGCGAAAGCGTTCGGATCGGTAAAGTTAGCGATCCTATGGTGCCAATTATATTACTGGTCGGACAAGACAAAAAACAAAGAAAAGTGGATCTATAAAACGCGAGAAGATCTATACGACGAAACCGGACTATCAAGAAAAGAATTAGAGACGGCCAGAAAGATAGGAGAGAAGCTCGGAGTATTGGAAAGCAAAAGAATGGAACAGCCCTGCACGGTTCATTTCAGAATCAACGTCGATAAGGCCTGCGAAATAATGATGGCCTGGAAAGGAATAGATCTCCCGGAAAAAGAAGAGATCAATCCGGAGCCGGCCAAAGCGGAAAAGAAAAAAGAGGAAGATAAAAGGCCACCGCTTCAAAAACTTCTCGAAGCCCCGCAAAGGCATATCAGAATAATAGGAATCTGGTCCAGGGAAACGGGAATCAATATCGACAACGAAGAAATAATGCAGTCATTGATTAAAAGGAATCTTCGCGCTGCGACTCTTCTCAAAGGATACAAGGATGAGGACATAATAGAAACGATCAAGGTAGTGAAAAATACAGAGTGGATCAAGAAATTCACTCTCGAAACGATCGGAAAATTCATTGACGGAGTCAGCAAAAATTCAATCAAGAAAGGTCCGAAAGTCGTAGGCATAGAGCAATACGAAAGGGACGGAGTAAGATATGCAAGGTTAATATACGAAAAAAAATGAGCCAGAAATCGTCAAAAAAATTAAGAAGGGAAATCAGAAAAGAGTATCGGGAGATCCTTGAATTATCGGCGCTAAAAAACGAGAAGTTTATCAAGCCTAAGCCGAGATGTATCCCGGAGCCAATATGGATATTTTTATTGGGATTTTTTATTAAAATCAATCATGGAAAAAATATCTGAAAAACAAAAAAAAGAAATAGAGTTTTTGGAGGAATTATCAATGAGGAAATTCTCCGAAGAAGAAATCAAAGAATATTTTGATTATACGGTCAAGGGAATCGGGCAAAAGCCTTTCGGAAATATGGTATACTTAGCAAGAAGGACTCTCGACATGGCGATAAAACAATGGAAAGAAGGAATCGCCGAGGGAACGATCACCCGGGCCGAGATAGAAGAGCATTATAAAAACAACGAATTCTTAAAAGGAATCGATTGGGATAAAAAACATCAAAGACATGAGATTTGAAATATCAAAAACAATACAAGTCTTCGCGGTAGGATTAAACTGGGGAATCAATTATAGAGACGGCAAAGAGGAGAACAAGGAATACAGGCTAAGCATTATCGTAGGATTTTTAATTTTCAGCTTTTACGTAGACGAAATATGAAATTATCAATCAGCATAATGGCTCACCCAAGTCGGGAAAAATTCATACCGTATCTCAAAGAAAAACTGGGAGAGGTTCCCGTCTCTATGGATATAGAAAGCAAAGGATTGATCTGGAATTGCTTAAACGCTTGGAAAATGTTCGATCCTACGGCCGATCTCCATGTAGTAATCCAGGACGACGCGATCGTTTGTAATAATTTCAAAGAGAAAGCAGAAAAAATAATCGAGCAATATGTCAATGAATATCCGACAGTAATGACGTGCTTTAATTTTTACTACGGGACCAGAGTAGCATTCAGACAAGAGGCCACGGAAGGATTGAAAGCAGGATATATAATCAAGGACCGTCCATGCTGGGGAGTAGCGATCTGTCTACCGACAAAATTGATTCCGGAATTTATAAAATACTACGAACATCTTCACGACAGGCAGGACGACACAAGGATATCGAGATTCTTAAAAAGCAGAAATATACCGGTATACTTTCCAATGCCGAGTTTAATAGATCACCGGGCAGAATTGGAAAGTCTCGTCGGCAACGCATTCAGTCCCGGAAGAAAAGCCTATAAATTCATAGAAAATATATGATACCGAAAATACTACATCAAATCTGGATCGGGCCAAAAAGAGAGCCGGTCGAATGGATGAAGACCTGGGAAGAAAAGAATCCGGGAATGAAAATATGCGTCTGGACGGAATCAGGTATCCTCGGACTTAAATTAAAAAACAGGGCTCTCTACAAAGAATATCTCGACAGGGGAGAATATCACGGAGCTGCCGATATCGCCAGGGTGGAAATATTGGAAAGATACGGAGGAGTATATATGGACGCAGATTCAATATGCAAGGAATCGATCGAGAACGAATCAATTATGCAGGTCGACTTTTTCGCTTGCTACGAACACGATAACCACCCGGGGAGAATAGGCAACGGAGCGTTCGGATCAGTAGCCGGCCACCCGATATTAAAAGAATATATCAAGAGAATGGGGGAAGCGAAAATAATCCGCCCGATATGGAAAACTATCGGAGGGACAATGTTCACGAAAGTGATCGAAGATTACGGAAAAGAAAAAATAACAATTCTTCCAACTTGCTCATTTTGGCCGGAAAACCACAACGGACAAAAGGCGCCTATCGTCGGAAAGGTTTATGCCGAGCAGAAATGGGGGACAACTAAAAAATTATATTAAAATGCTATCATACAGACAAAATATACCGATAATTTTAGCGGAAGTGGAGAGAATAAATCCTAAAAAAGTATTGGACATCGGGGCCGGAATGGGAAAATACGGCCTATTGATCAGAGAGCAATATCTATCGAAGAAAGCGGAACAGGGAGAGCTCGAACCAACCGAAGGAATAATAATCGACGCCGTAGAAGATACAGAATATTTATTAAAAGGAAAACCAGGGAACAGACTCTACGCAATATACGATAGAGTAGTTCCCCGCGATATTTTTCTATCCGGCGATATCGTCAAAGCGGAATCATACGATCTTATCTTAATGATAGACATAGTCGAACATTGGGAGAAACAAAAAGCGATCGAGGAGATCAGATTTTTATCTCAATTTTCAGCGGTCTTGGTATCGACTCCCAAACATACCGGAATGTATACGGAGCATTTTTACGGAGATCCTCGCCACCATATAACGCAATTCACGGAAGAGGATTTCGTTTCGTCATTTCCAGGGTGCTCCATAGTCGAAAGTCGATTAAGCCACATAGTAATAATTTCCAAAAAATAAATGGAGAAATTAGACGTCGTATATATATTAAGAAATTCGAGCAGGTGGAATAATAACGAGATCAGATACTCGCTTCGAAGTTTGAAAAATCTCGAACAAGCCGATCGGGTATTTTTGATAGGATTCTGCCCGAGGTTTATAAATAAGGACCAGGTAGCGCATATCCCGGCCGAAGATCCATACCAGAACAAAATAAAAAATGCGGTCCATAAATTAAAAATAGCCTGCAAGGACGATAGGATTAGCAAAGATTTTATCTTAATGAACGATGACTTTTTTTTCTTGAAGCAGGTCAAAGAAATAGAATATTTCAATAAAGGAAATCTTGAAAAAACAGCCGAGAGGCACGAAACGAAAGGCGGATACTATTATCGAGCTCTCCGGGCCACGGTAAAAATGCTAAAACAGAAAGAGAAATCATGCGTAGATTTCGAGGTCCACTATCCTATAATTTTCAATAAAGAGAAATTATTAAAAGTAATCGAAAGCCTCGAAGGAATGGGAGAGGGCCACCTTTTCAGGAGCCTATACGGGAACGTCTACGAAATAAAAGGAAGATATAAAAAAGACGTAAAAATATTCAAAGAAGAGGAGCTGGAAAGGTTGACATATCTCGATTTTGTTTCAACCGACGACTCAATAGTTCTAAGCCCGAAGTTTCAAAAAATGATCGGCCGAAAACTAAAAGATCCTTCAAAATACGAAATATCTACAAAAGAAGTATTATATGCCGTTAATTATTTCCGCTACCAGGACAGAACATACAATCCCGGCGAGATAATAAAGGAGAATCTCCCGGAACGGATAATGAGGTCGCCGGCGATAAGAAGAGTCAAGGTAAAGACTTTCTAATCAATTAAAAATATGCTATAATAGATATAGCACGAGGTGATTCAATATTGTGCCTAATAGGATATTGTCCGATCTGCAAAAGACACGGCGTCCCGCTGACAAAGCACCACAAATGGAAAACCCACGTCTGGGGGCATGACAAGAAAAAACAAAAGAAAAAAATCTTGATCTGCCGGGAATGCCACGACGAAGTAGAGAAGGAGATCACCCGCCGGGAAAATATTATCCTGCGGAATTATCCCGAAATATACATCGGGACATTAAATGAATTCCTAAAAGGAGGAGAAAATGAACGGAGTAATCTGGTGGGACGGCAAGCTAATCCCCATAGGAAAGTTTGCCGAGGCATTGCAAATTAAACACGAAAAAAAACGGGAGGAGAAAAAACCTCCTCCCAAATAATAAATAATAAAAAAAACACCATGAAAAAAATAATAATCGCAATAATTTTATTCGTATTTTTACTGGGCCCGGTCCAGGCTTTTGCCGTTAACCCGGGCTACGGAATAGATCTAACATGCACGACTTCGAACTACGGTCCATTCTTAGACAGCAACGGAATAAGGATAGTCAAAAATCCGTGCAATAATAACGATGATGTCTATAAAAGAATAGCCCAGCTCGAACAAACGATCAACGACTTAGAGACAAGGATAGAATCATGTCAGGCCCCGGCCGGCGCGTCAGGAATAGACAGAACCGCTGCGCTCGAAATAAGGATCCAGGCATTAGAGACTTCAATGAAAAGTCTGCAAGATAATATAATGGGAGCGCTTAAAAATATCATAATTCTATTGATTAAAAGATGAACGAGTTAAATATAGAATGGAAAACAGAGAAGAGAAGAATCGAGGAGTTGATTCCATACGAGAACAACCCGAGGATCCTTTCTCAAAAACAAAGGGAATACCTAACAGAGAGCCTATCGAAATTCGGCTTGGTAGAAATTCCGGTAATAAATCTCGACAATAAAATAATCGCCGGCCACCAGAGGTTAGCGATTTTGTCGTTATTAGGCAAAGGCCAGGAAGAGATAGACGTCAGGATCCCGAACCGCCAGCTAACCGAAGCGGAATTCAAAGAATATTTACTAAGGAGCAACCATAACCGGGCCGGCTGGGACTACGAAAAGCTAAACGAATGTTTCAGCAAGGATCTATTATTAAAAATAGGATTCGGAGCGGACGAAATCAAAAAGCTCCTAAATATGCAGGACAAGAAAGAAGAAGCCAGATTAAAGTTAATGGACAGATTTATCGTTCCTCCGTTTTCTATCCTCGACGCCCGCCAGCCATACTGGCAGGACAGAAAAAGAGCATGGCTCGCCCTAACCGGAGCGCTCGACGGGACCAGGGAGGAAATATTATACAAAGATCCGTCGTCCCAGGATCCGAAATTCTACAAGAAGAAAACAGATCTCGAAAAATATCTCGGCTATGAAATAACAACCGAGGAATTCATTGAAAAATACTACGACAGGGAAATAGAGGGCTGGATAGGGACCGTCAGCAACTTCGATCCGGTATTAACGGAAATAATCTATACCTGGTTCAACCCGAAAGGAGGAAAGATCCTCGACAACTTTATGGGAGATCCGGCCAAGGCGGTAGTAGCCGGGGAGCTCAAAATGCCCTACGTCGGAGTAGACATAAGAGAAGAACAGATCAAAGAGAACGAGCCGGTCTGCGCGCCCTATAAGGACGTCAAAATGTATGCCGGAGACGCCAACGATATCGACAAAGTAGTTCCGGACAACGATTTTGATTTGATATTCACCTGTCCTCCCTACTACGATCTCGAAGTTTACAGCAAGGAAGATATGAGCGCTCTCGGGACATACGAAGAATTCATGGAGCAATACAAAAACAGCTTCAAGAAAGCGATCGACAAGCTCAAAGATAACAGATTCGTAATAGTCGTCGTCGGGGAGATCAGGAATCGAAAGACCGGGATATACAGGAATTTCGTCGGGGACAATATCAAACTATTTACGGACCTCGGCCTAAGCTACTACAACGAGATAATCCTAATCACAAACTACGGGACCATAGGGATAAGGGCCCCGAGACAATTCAACGCCGGGCGCAAAGTAGGAAAGACTCACCAGAACGTCCTCGTATTCTATAAAGGCCAGGCAGAAAAGCTATTCAAAGAGACAAAGGCGACATATTCAGTCCACGAAACGGTCATAGCCTTTTTCAAAGGAGATCCCTCGACCATAAAGGACGTTTACGGAAGCGTAGTAAGAGACATAGACATACTAAAAAAATGATAGCAGGAAAACATATCATAGCGGATTTTTCGGGGGTTAAGATACCGGAGAACAAAAGAAAGCTCTCCCGATTATTAAAAGAGGCTACCAGGAAGGCCGGGGGAACACCATTGAAGTTTTCAGGCTATCAATTCACACCCTACGGAATAACAGCAGTCCTAATCCTGGCCGAGAGCCATATATCGATACATAGCTGGCCGGAATACGAATACGCTGCGATAGACGTCTTCACCTGCGGGATAAAAACAGATCCTCTCAAAGCCGTAGAATACCTAAGAAGAGCACTGAATCCCAAGGGAGTTGTTATCAAAAAGATAAAAAGGAGCTATAATACCCGTATATGGACAACCAAGACCAGGAAAAAATAGAAAAGACCTCAGCCGAAACCCTCTCCGGACATATCACAACGGAAAAAGCGGACGCAGGAGCCATTGCAGGAATAATATATCTCGAAACGCCAAAGCAGAAACAAAGGAGAGACAGAAGAGAACAGCAAGCCAGGACGAGAATCAACAAAGAAAGATTCCTCGAAATATTCGGCCAGGCGATGGGAATAACAAAAGTAGCCTGCCAGAGTCTCAATATCGGCCGATCGACATTTTACGAATGGTATCAGGAGGATAAAGAGTTCGCCCAGAAAGTTGATATAATCAGGCGCGATCAAAGGGGAGAGGTAGAGGACAGACTTCTCACGGCCATAGCCAACGACGCGCCATGGGCAATCTCTCTATATCTCAATAGGAAGCACCCGGACTATCGCCCGAAGCAAGAGCAATATATAATTCCGACAGAAAAAACACTCGAAGATCTCTTCGACGAATACGATAAAAAACATGGAGAAAAATCTAACAAACAAGGAGATAATAGAGAAGCTCCTAAAAATAAGGAATAAGGAGGGAGAAGTAGTTCCTTTCAAGTTTAATATTCCCCAGCTCTTCTACTGGGCCAGAAAGACAGCCAGGAACCTGATACTAAAACCGAGGCAGAAAGGACTCAGTAAAATAATCGACGCTGATCAGCTAATCGACTGTATAAGAAAACCGACGAACGCGGTCGTTGTTTCTCACGAAAGAGAAGCGACAAAAAGATTGTTCAGCGCCGTAAAATTCTATATCGACAACCTCGACGTCAAGCCGGTAGTCTCGATCGACAGCCAGAGCGAAATAACATTCCCGAAGAGAGGCAGTTCATACTACATCGGAACGGCCGGACAAAAAGCATTCGGAAGAGGAGATACGGTCCACCGGGCCCACCTCTCGGAAGCTGCATTCTACGACAGCCTAAAAAGGATCCTCGGAGGTATCGAGGAAGCCGTCGGAATGAAAGGGCAGATCGACATCGAGACCACGGCCAACGGTAGCGGTGATTTCAAAGATATGTGGCAGAACGCCAAGGAAGGAAAGTCAGCCTATACGCCGATCTTTATTCCGTGGTTCATAGACGACGAATACAGCGTCGATCATTTAACAGAGGACGACAGAAAGAATATGTCCGAATCAGTCCAGGAGCTACTAAGGATCCCGGACGATCAATTCATGGCTAATCTCGACGAGGAAACAAAGAGGCTCGTCGAAACGGCGAAGAGAGAATGGGGAATAACGCTGACCGCCGGGCAGTTGAAATGGAGGACATATAAAATCTGGGACAAGGGAGAACTATTCTTCCAGGAGTATCCGGAGGACGACGTTAGTTGTTTCTTGCAGTCAGGCCGTGGAGTATTTAATAAGATCACGACAGACGCGGGAAAGAGAATCGCGCTCGACAATCCGGATAAGATCTCAGAGGAGGACAGGATCAGAGTAGGAAGAGGCCATCTCTACGCTGCGGTTGACGGAGCCGAAGGAACTCTCACCGGAGACAGGCACGTTCTCGCAATAATCTACGCACCGCCAAAAGGAAGGGCGAGAGTAGCCTTCGAATACGCCTCGAACGAGCCGATAGATATATTCTGGCACAAAATTAAAAAGATATTTTTCAGATACGAAATAACCCTGGCCATAGAAAAGAACGGAGTCGGAAAAGCTCACTGCATTAAAGCCGACGAGCACGGGATACAATACGAGGAATGGACAACCGACGGATCCAACAGATCGGTAATGATAACGGACCTCGAAGAAGCATATCGCAAAGGATATTTAATCGAAACCTACAAAGAAGCGGAAGAGGAAGCCAGGAGCATGGAATACGACGAAAGGAATCGCCCGGTCCATAAAAAAGGCAGGCACGACGACAGGGTATTCGCCCGCGCGATCGCCTGGCAAATGGTCGAAGCTCCCACCCCGAGGATCTCTTTCATATAGGCTCTTGTGCGAATAAAAAATAATTGTTATAATAAATAAAAAGACACATGGCAAATATATTTCAAAAACTTTTTCAAGGCAGAAAAGAAAAACAAAATATAATTTCCTCGGGTTTTGATTTAATGAAAAGGCTCGTCAGCCCGGAAATGTCGGCCACCGGCCAGCTCGAACAATACGGAAAATCTCTCTACGTCTTCGCCTGCATTTCAAAGACGGCCGAGAAAGTCGGAAGCATTGAAATAGAACTATACAGGATCCTGAACTCAAAAGGAGACACGAAGAAAATCGAATCGCACCTCGCGCTTGATTTAGTTTACAGGCCCAACGAATTCCAGACAAAGAATGAGTTTTTTGAAATACTAATGATCAACCTAAAAACTACCGGCGACGCATTTATCTACAAGGTAAGGAACAAAGGAGGGCGTCCGGTAGAGCTCTGGAATCTCAGGCCTGATCTAATGACGGTCGTATCGGATCCGCAGGACTACATCAAAGAATATAAATTCAACACTCTCGCCGGGACCACGATCTCGATCGCCCCGGAAGACATAATCCATTTCAAATATCCGGATCCTCTAAGAGAGCACCTCGGAATGAGTCCGCTCCGCCCGGCTCAATACAGAGTAGAGACGGAAGCATACGCGACAAAATATCAGCGCGACTTTTTCTTAAATAACGCCCGCCCGGACGCTATAATCAAGAGCACGAAGAATCTGACTAAAAAGCAGAAAGGAGAAATGAGATCAAGTTGGAACATGAGGCACAGAGGCCCGGGAAAGAACAGCAAGATAGCAGTCCTCGAAGCCGGCCTTGAATACCAGCAGATCAGCCTCTCACAAAAGGAAATGGACTACATCGAATCAATGAGATTCACCAGAGACGATATTCTGGTCGCATTCAAGACTCCAAAATCAGTCGTGGCGATTACCGACGAGGTGAACTACGCGAATGCCAAGATGGGAATGGAAATATTCCTAAGGGAGACGATCGTCCCGGAGATCAACAGGATCGTCGAAAAGCTAACCGAAGAATTGATCAGAGTAGACTTCGAAGATACTCTCTATTTCTGGTATAAGAACCCGGTCCCGGAAGACAGAGAAATGGCGCTCAAAGAATACGACAACGGAATAAAAAATAACTGGCTCCTAATCAACGAGGCCAGGCAAAGGGAAGGCCTCCAACCGGTCGCCGGAGGGTGGAGCTTTTATATGCCCCTAATGAACCAGGCAATGGGAGGGCTTACAAACGCTCAGACAAAATCTATCAGCAAGTCAGTAATCAAAGCGATCATAGACGACAGCAACAGAAACGAAAAGATAATACTCAAAAACCAGGAAGAAAAAGCCAAGGTCAAATTTAATTTCAAAGGCCACTATTTCCTACAACAGAAAATGGCGATGATCGAGGAATTCAAAAAGATAGTCGAAACAAAAATAAACAATAAATCAAAAAAGAAGATCGGCAAAAAGAAAACCAAGACTCCAATGATAACGGATCCGGAAATGAAAAAAGCCTA
>Ga0172381_10003884_pt1 | contig 15645 bp, 12 predicted proteins | sample Leawel6488metaG_FD_119754 | JGI IMG/M metagenome (GOLD analysis project Ga0172381, IMG submission 119754) | Leachate microbial communities from a municipal landfill in Southern Ontario, Canada - Leachate well 64-88 metaG | ecosystem: Engineered > Solid waste > Landfill > Unclassified | place...
GAGGATGGCTGCGGCCCCGGCATTAAAGCCGGCGACCGTGTTGTACTTGCCGGAGTCGTTCCCCACGACTTTTGCGTCGCTGTCCTGGTAGACGACCTTTGCGACATAGCTCTCTTTTGTCTTCTCGACCGGCGCGTGGGTCGTGCCGGCGGTCATGTAGGACACGCAGGCAAATGGGTTCGTTGCGATGACCGAATCGACGATAGTCGCAAATGCTGCGACATCCGCGATCGGGGTCGCGAGCGTTCTTGTTGCGGTCTTTACTGCGGTGTTCTGGATGAAATCTCCCATACTAAATCACTCCTTTGTTTGTGATGGTGTTCGGAATTGCCGGGCAAGCTGTCCGCCCCGGTGTTGCCCGGGTTTTTGTTGTGCCGCCGTTTTTTGCCCGGGCCTCGCGATCCTCCGGACCACGGGTGTCTAATGGGCATTTTTGGCGGGCACGTTCCCGGCTGCACACTGGCAGGCAGATCGTGCCGGTATTTCCGGTGGGAGCCGGCGGGTGTTTGCCGCTCCCTTCTTTGTTCTGTTTTCGTTCCTGTCTCGGGGGCCCCTTTGACATATCTCTATGGGACGTATGGGGGGATGTGCTTTGATTATGAAATTGTTTTTTTGGAAAACCGAGGGATTTTTATTAGCGGTTGGGTTATCCGGGTGCGTGAGGGGATTTTTTTGGAGGAACAAAAATGTTCCCTGATCCGGGATCGGCAAAAATGAAAACCGGATCGCGTGAGCCGGTGGATAATGGTGTACTCACATGGGGGGAGACGTTTGGCTCACGAGATATTTGACACTTTTACCCCCCGTGCGACAGGTTAAAAAGGAGATATTGAAGAGAGATGATCAGGTGAGGGGAACGGGAAAGAAGCCGACGAAAAAACCCGGGGCGGTTATATCCCCGGCAGAACCGGATAGCAAGCCATCAGCAGTCCCACCCGTATTACTGGGGGATCTCCGGTCCCTGATTGAGTCTGCCCGTGTCCGTGTGGCGGTTGGGGTAAATACAGAGATGGTGAGGTTGTACTGGAATATCGGTACCCGTATCCGCAGGGACATTCTGGGGAAAGAACGTGCCGCGTACGGAAAGACGATTGTGGCGACCGTGTCACACCAATTAACTCATATCTATGGAGCGGGTTTTGGCCGGGCCAATCTTTTCTCCATGATCCGGTTTGCGGAACTCTATCCTGATGTCAAGATTGTCCAGACACTGTCTGGAAAATTGAGTTGGTCGCACTTTGTAGAATTAATGAAAATCGACGATCCTTTGCAAAGGGATTTTTACACCGAGATGTGCCGGCTCGAACAATGGAGTGTCAGGACGCTGCAGGCAAAGATCCAGGGGATGTTGTTTGAACGAACCGCCCTCTCGAAGAAACCGGAGGAACTGGCCCGCAAGGATCTTGCCGCCCTTCGCGATGAAGACCGTATGACCCCGGACCTTGTCTTCAGGAGCCCGTATTTCCTCGAATTTCTCGGTCTGTCGGATACGTTTTCTGAAAAAGACCTGGAAAATTCAATCCTCCGGGAACTGGAGAGATTTATCCTTGAACTCGGTACGGATTTCTCGTTTGTCGCCCGGCAGAAACGGATCCGTGTCGATGCTGAGGATTACTCTATCGCTTTGCTCTTCTATCACCGCAAACTCCGCCGGCTTGTAGCGATTGACCTCAAACTCGGGAAGTTTAAGGCAGCTGACAAGGGGCAGATGGAGTTGTACCTGCGCTGGCTGGACAAATACGACCGGCAGCCGGGCGAAGAACCGCCAATCGGGCTGATTCTCTGTGCGGGTTCTTCTGCAGGGCATATCGAACTCCTCGAACTCGAAGCAAGCAGCATCCGTGTTGCCGAATACCTCACTGAACTCCCGCCCCGCGAAGTGCTGGAACAGAAACTCAAAACAGCGGTGGCGATCGCACGGGAGCGGCTCGCAGCAGGGAAGGCCGGGGAGTGATGCGGGCGGGAGCCGGCGGGTGTTTGCTGCTCCCTTCTTTGTTCTGTTTTCGTTCCTGTCTAGGGGGCCCCTTTGACATATCTCTATGGGACGTATGGGGGGATGTGCTTTGATTATGAAATTATTTTTTTGAGAAAACCGGGGGATTTTTATTAGCGGTTGGGTTATCCGGGCGCGGGGCGGGATTTTTTTGGAGGAACAAAAATGTTCCTTGTTCTGTGATCTTTTTGCAAGCACAATGTTGCATGGTGCCTGTGAGCGGTTTTTTAAAAAGATCCGTGATTCTATCGCCGTACCCTGCAAAGGGGACAGAGTCGAGGTCCCGGGAGTGGGATGTGGGTGCCGTAATCATAGGGGATGAACGGTGGTATACCGGTGCGAAGCAGGTAATTTTAGATGGACCGACTCCGATCTCCGTCATCAAAAACGAAAAAAGATCACCCGGTAATTTCAATAAACTGCGAACCGGCAAAGAGTTCCTCTAATGACGTTCCGTTCTTTTTCTGCGGCCCGCCAAACCGGGTGGTAATGAAGTCATTCATTTTTTTAAGGAACAGTTCGGCCGTCTCTTTTTTCACCGGTGTGATCCCATGGGCGTAGATGGAGGCATTGCGCTTGTCGAGCAGGCTCTGCATTTCGGTCAGCCATTTCATCGCGTCGGTTTCACCGAGATCCTGGAGGAGCTGGTATTTCCTCCGGCACCCGACGAGAACATTGCTGCCGTTCCGGTAATCATTGTAACGGTTGAGACGATCGCGGTCGGGTATCCTGCGCTCAAGTTCGGTAAAGGGAATCTTCTTTTCGATGTCATCGAGCCCGATCTCAAGGAACATGACCTGTGCGCACAGCTCGAAAGCCCGGTACAGCCGTGCGACCGCATCGTCGTACCTGCCCTCGTCATATCTGCGTTGGGCATTGCTGATGAGATCGACCAGTACGCAGATGTACCGCTCTTCTTTTACGGGCGAATTGAGCAGCTTGTTGAGGAACGCCCGGTTCTTTTCGAAGCGGATTGAACTGCCCTCCGGGACCGGGAGGGTTTTAAAGAGTTCGTATGCTTCGCGGTGGTTGAACCGGTCCCAGAGATCGTAAGCGGTAAAGAGTTTCCGGAGCGGTTCTTTTTGGGGATGCCGGCAGACGCCGGAGAGTTCGTGGATCGCGTAGCTGTACTGCCGGTGGTTGAAGTACTGGATCGCGTGCTGGAGGATCATCTCGTCATACACCGGGTAGAGTGTCTGCTGGAGGATCCGTTCGGTGCCGATGATGATGGCACCTGACGGATCGCGTTCCCCCTCCACAAAGAAGATCGTGCGCCGGGTCAGAAGCGAGAGGAACGTCATGGCGCTGGTCATGCTCTTTGTGCCGGAGTTGTTGTTGATGATGATATCCGCCGCCGGGGTATCTTTCACAATTTTAGTGTATTCCGCAAGGATTTCGGTAAACGAGTGATGAATATCATCGATCCGGCTGAGCTCAAGAAACCGGTATTCCGGGATCTTCCGGTGCGCCTGTTCCGCATACGATGCTTCGATGGAGGGTATCATCTCCCGGCTTTTTTCGGAGCCGAAGATGACAATATTTTCCGCCCGGCTCTCTTTGATGCAGAACGCCAGGCCGTGAGCGAGATTTTCCGGTGCGGGACGCCCGATACCGAGTGTCATGAAGAGTACGATCATGGGAACCGCTCCCAGAAAGCAGGTTGTAGTTCATGTACGAATGCCCACAAGCCCCAGGATCTGTATCCCGACATGTAAAAAATTCCCGGTATACCATGAATCATAATGCCTCGTACTTTTTCCCACCCGATAAACCTGCTGATCTCGTTCCGGACCGGGTTCCGGTTCCCGCCCGGAATAAAACAAGGAATTGCCGGTTTTGCAGCGTCATAAATTACCATTCGCCCGGGGAAATGTAGGGACAAACCGTCAGTTGCATGGATGATGGTACCGGTGGATGGCCCATGCGGGCCGACTCAGGAAAAAGTGGAGTATACCCTTCTGATAACGGGTGCTGAGTCAACATGTTCTTTGATATGGGGCTAAACCCCCGGATGTTTTCATACCCTTCTGATAACGGGTGCTGAGTCAACTTAGAGGATCTGTTCACCACCTTGAACGAGGTGAAGGTTTTCATACCCTTCTGATAACGAGTGCTGAGTCAACTCCGAACAAGACTGGAACAAAAACTGCGACAAGGGTTTTCATACCCTTCTGATAACGGGTGCTGAGTCAACAATGACTCAAGTATGACAATCGGCAATTGCATTGTGTTTTCATACCCTTCTGATAACGGGTGCTGAGTCAACATGAAGGTTGGGTTCGCGGAAGCCGCACAGAACGATGTCGTTTTCATACCCTTCTGATAACGGGTGCTGAGTCAACGGTACAGATTCGCGAAGGAAACCGCATGGGAATGAAGGTTTTCATACCCTTCTGATAACGGGTGCTGAGTCAACAAACATGAAGCCTGGCCCCTAAGGGCAATAAAATGGGTTTTCATACCCTTCTGATAACGGGTGCTGAGTCAACACCCGTCTCAAGCGATGATTGGGGGAGCGCCCTATTTTGTTTTCATACCCTTCTGATAACGGGTGCTGAGTCAACCGTTCGCATTTTTGCCCTAAATACCTTTTGCTTTGTAATACAGTCCCGGATTTTTGGGGTATCTGTGCTGGTCTCAAAAAGTCCCGGGGTTTATAAAGACCAGCACACACCGGGGTAAAATTTTTGATTCTAATATATATCCCTTTTGAAACAGTTCCCGGCAAATGCCAATTTTTTCTCTGCACTCTTACGACGAAAATGGTGAATCAGTGATGATAAGATGATCAAAAAAATTTCACGTCGCCAATTCTCCGTAATACTATTCCGGGTACTTTTTTACGAAAAAATCAACGTACGGTTCCAGCATCATTGGATCCTGCGTCCATCTTTTCAGATTCGGATAAAAAACCGGATGTCACCGATGCCAATCGTAATTTTTTAAGAAAGTCGGTCTGTTCACCCGGCCGTTGTGGATGTATTGTCTGAAAGGATTCCTCAGTCTTATCAAAAAAAGATCATGATGCCTGAAAGATCTTCCAAAGATCGTTCCTAGCAAAAGAGTCCGCAGGGTCAGGCAGGAAATTTAAAAAAAATGAAGCGCCGGCCCCTCCCTCCGGCAGTCCCCCGGATCAGATGAACGCGTCAAGGAACCGCTGACCGTAGTCCGAAATGTAATAATGGCTTTTGCCTTTCTCAAGGATCCCGTGCCGTTCCAGGATCACTTTTTCGCTGCGCAACAGTGCACCGGGATCCTCCCTGAGCGCAACGAGCAGGCCGCTGACATAGTCCTGATCGACCGGGAATGTCGGGAGCTTCACGATATCGTATTCGCTCTTCGGCGGGAAAAGCAGGTGATTGAACTCTTTTTCTTTTTCCCGGTAGATTGCCTGCTTCTCGTCAAAAGATTTCGCTGCATGGATGCGCCCGATGTCGGACCGCAGGCGTTCAAGGTTCTGGTTGAAGAGCGATATGGACCGGTTGCCGATGTGGAAGATCCCGTCCGCATTCATGAGCTGGCCGATGAGTGCAAGCGTGATGCACATGTTCTTCCTTCCGCCAGCGACATTGAGCAGGATCCGGTCGCACCCGGCATCCACGCGCTCTTCCCGGATGATCTTCACGACCCGTTCCATGAATGTAAGATTGTCGGCCGTGGTTGTGACATCGTCAAACGGGAGAATCTCTTCACGAATCTGCACTTTGGGTGCCCGGATACTCATCCCTACCTTGATGAGATCGAGCCCCCCGAGAACGGCGGGATCCTTTGTTGCGATGATGACCAGGTCGGAAACCCGGAACCCGGCTGAATCTGTCCCGGCCGTAATGACCGGCGGGCTGAGCCCAAGCGGTGCGATGATCGCGGTTTTCTGTTTCTTTGGCATTATTTTCCCGTATCGTGTATCGGACACGGGAGTAGTTAAGGAATGCGATATTTTCGTGGCACAAGAGCGGAGGCACACAAAAACAGCACAAAACTTTTAAAGTCCGGGGGCTGATTACAAAATATCAGGAGCCTTAGCTCTTGTACGCCGATTTTTCCGGATTTGTTTTTATTATCCTGTTTTTGTAGAGTTTGTGAATAAAATCCGTTTTCCCCGGAGTATCGTCCAATCTGTTCTTCCGGGAGCGCGAAACCTCCCCGGGAGTTACCAGCGTTATCAATTTCGGGCCGGTACTAACCGGATTTTTGTTCTCTTAGTTCGGAAACGATTTGATTTGATCAGCGTTTCTGCCGTTTATTTATTCCGGCGTGAAAATAGTAACCCGTATAAACAAACCCGGAGTATACTCGCGTATTTATCTTAAAATCTGAGGTGAACCATACCATGAAGTGCTCGTTAATTTCTCTGGATATAACGATCCCGGATTCCCGAAAACTGGAGTTTCCCGGATCGGTTTTCCGGGGATGGCTGGGTACATGCCTTAAATGCGATCCCGCTGTCCCCTGCACGGGAGAATGTGCGGATCGCGCCAAGTGCCCGTATTACATGGTCTTCAAGGAGCAGACCGATGTGAAACCATTCTCTGTCCTTTCGATCCCGATCAAAGGAGGTATCCGTAATTTTATCAAAATTTATGGCGATCGCCGTAAATTTGCGCCGCGCATCCTTACGCTCATCCATGAACACGAAGCAAGCCGGCATTTCGGTGGCATGCCGTATACGGTCGAGAATATCGAAGCCCGCACGGTCGAGATGCCGCCGATGCAGCTTGCTGAGACAACAGAGGTGGTCTTTGTCTCGCCGACAAATATCCAGGAAGACAGCCGGCAGGAAATTCTCCCCGGGCTTTCCACGCTCATGAAATCCTGCGTCCGCACGTATAACCGGGTCACGAAGTATTACGATGAGAAGAACTATCCGTGCCGGATCCCGGACGAGATGCTTACGATGGAGGCGGAGATCCTTGACTACGACATCCGGACCGTGAAGATCGTGCACGAGAACATGTTCGACCGGCGCATTGCTCTCGAAGGGATCGTCGGATCGATCACGTACGACACATCTGGTGTCCACCCGGATGTCGGAAATGTGCTGAAGATGGGCGAGTTCCTCCAGATCGGCAAGCACAGCACGTACGGGTTTGGCGGGATGGTCGTGAAAAACGGGGGAGTTGCATGAGCGTGGATGTATTGGTTGTGGACAGGTTCACAAAGGAGAGAAGGGGATGAAAATTTTCGATTCATCGAAAGGAGTGTGAGACTATGACACGAACGATGCCGGATTTCCCGGAGGGGGATCTTGCGATTGACAATCACCATCCGGATATGGAGACCCGGACATATGAAATTCAGGTAATCACTCCCCTCTTTGGCGGAGGGGTTGAAGCAGGAAAGATCGATCCGGAATTACCGATCCGGCCATCCAGCATACGGGGGCATCTCCGGTTCTGGTGGAGGGCAACCAAAGGGGCGAAGTATGCCACAATTGAGAATCTTCGTCAAAGAGAGGGAGAAATCTGGGGATCAATGGAGAACCCAAGTCCGGTTGTCATTGTGGTAACATCGGTAAATTTGGATTCCCCAACTCCATGTGCCCGATATGACCCGAATAATGAAAGGCATAGATACGATTTACGCTGGAATTCACCATTTGCCGGACGAGAAAATCCGTTACCCTATATTTTATTTCCGTATCAGGGAAAATCCCCGGACAGTCTGGAGCCCAAAGATCCATCCGAAATGATTAGATCTTGTAATTTTACACTAACCGTAAAAATCCCCTCAACCAAAAAAATGGCAATTTACAGATCAGAATACAATGAACAACGCAATAAAAAACATCTCTTACCCTTGTGTGATGAGGACGATAATCTCATAAAAGATGTCGAAGCAGCTGTGTGGGCATGGGTAAATTTTGGGGGGATCGGTGCCAGAACCCGAAGAGGTTGCGGAGCATTGTTCTGTAAAAAGGCCAATCCAGAAAACCTTGAACAATTTTCCATTATCCCCCCGGTATCTGACAGCCAAGAGATAAGATCGTGGTATTTATCATGTTTGAATTATTTGGGGATTGATACTTCTACAAATTGTAAATGGCCAACCGTATTAAGAAAAATCTTACTGAAAACCGGCGGTAATCGGACTGATATTCAGTGTTGGATTGAATCTGTCAGCATAATAAAAAAATTCCGGCAGGGCGAAGACATTGGGCGAAACAAAGGGAGAGGTTCTCGTCCTGGTCAATCACGTTGGCCTGAAGCCGAATCATTACGTACGGTGGTTTATGGATCTGGTGAGAGACCTAATGGAATACATCCGGTTGATTCACGAATGACAAATATACCTGCATTCCCTCGCGTTGAGTTTGGAATGCCGATAATCTTAGAAATACGTAATGAGGGCATCAAGCCAACTCTTCAATATACTGATGAAAAAGATCGGATGGCAAGTCCTCTGATCTTGAGGCCACTCAAATGCAGAGACGGATTATGTTCATCAATGATTGTTCGGTTGAACACACCTAAATTAACTTCAGCCTATGTGAAACCAGGACAATCCGGGGGAGATAAAACATATCCTGGTGAGATAACTGCAAATGAGATCGAAAGTTCCGGAAATATATCGTACATAGATTCACCCATGAAAGGACGTTGTAAAAATGGTTCCGCCCTTGACGCATTCATCGCGTTTGCACAGGAAAAAGGAAATGATTTTGTCGAGGTGCCCAAATGACCGGATATCTCTATGTACTTGCTCTTGGCCCGGTACAGGATTTCATTGCCGCAGCCCGGACAACCCGGGATCTCTGGTTCGGCTCGCATCTCCTCTCGGAGATCAGCAAAGCGGCAGCAAAACAGATTGCAAAAGACGGCGGCAAGCTCATCTTTCCGGCTCTGATAACCAACGCTGCCGAACTGGAGCCCCGGAGTGATCCTGAAGCATTCAATGTAGCAAACATCATTTTGGTTGAATTGCCGGAAGGCAACGATCCCCTGGTGATTAACGAACATGCCCGGGATGCTGCAAAAAAACGGTGGAGGACGTTTGCGAATCCGGCGAAGGAAATTGCCAAGGAGGTAGTTGATGACACGATCTGGAATGAACAGATCGACGATGTCATTGAGTTCTATGCGGCATGGGTTCCATTCCCCAATCCGGAAAAATATGGCGAGACCCGTGCCCGCCTCATGCGCCTGCTTGCGGCAAGGAAATCCACCCGGGATTTCAGGCCGGCGCCCCTCCACCCGGGTCTTGAGAAGTCCTCGCTTGACGGTGCACGGGAAAGTGTGCTGAAAAAAGGAAAGACCTTTACAAAGGATCTGATCATCCGTATGCGCCTCAAGGAGCAAGAGCAACTCTGTGCAGTCGGCCTGACAAAGCGGCTTGGCAGCGGGGACGTGTCGTTTCCTTCCGTTGTCCGCGTGGCAGCGGATCTCTGGATTCGGCAAATCATGAACTCCCGGAATGATGACGCCATTCAGGTTCTGAAAAAGATTGAAGAGTGCTGCAAAAAAAATCCGAAGATTGCCTCCAGGTACTCAGGTACCCTCTACAGGAATTTTCCGTATGACAGCGCGGTTCTCTACCCGGCCCGGCTGGAATCGATGAGAATGGTGCCAAAGGAGCGAAAAGAAAAATCCTGGACTGATTATCTGGATCCATCCGACCGTGACGATCTCACCGAAATTAAACGACTGACAGAACGGCTACAGAAGAGAGGAACTGATGAGAATAGAGTTACACGATTCGGGTTTGGTGAACCCAATCCATATCTTGCAATACTTGTCGCCGACGGCGATCAGATGGGAAAGGCCATCTCCTCCATCGGCTCAGCTGACGAGCACCGGAAATTCTCGTATCAGCTTTCCCAGTTTGCAAAGGCCGCCAAGGGAATTGTTGAAGGCGAGGTCGGACATGGATGTGTGGTTTATACCGGGGGAGACGATGTCCTCGCCTTCCTTCCCGTGGACACCTGCATTGCCACGGCCCGGGCGCTCCATGAAAAATTCGGTGAATTACTGGAGGGTTTTCCCACGGAACCGGGAAAAACGCCTACACTTTCCATCGGAATTGCCATCGTGCATTCGCTGGATCCGCTCGAAGATATCCTCAATTACGGGCGTGATGCGGAACATGCGGCAAAGAAACCCGACCGTGACGGGCTCGCGGTTCACCTGCATACCCGGAACGGGGGAGAACCGACCCGGATTCGTGAACAATGGACACGAAAGGATACGGAAACCGGTGTTGACGGGGCTGCAAAACTCTTGAGCCTGGACAAGCGCCTGGACCTCTGGGTGAAGATGTACCGTGACGACGATTTCCCGGACGGGGCGGCATACGACCTTCGGCAGTTAGCTGAGGATTACAAGGCCTGGAAATCAGATCTTCCCGAGAAATTGCTGGAAAAAGATGTGCGCCGCCTTCTCAGGCGCAAGCGGGCAGGCAGCGGGAAGAGGGAGATTGAAACAGAGGATATCCCGGTTCTTGTATCCGGCATCCATTCCCATGAAGATCTGACCCGTCGCGCGGAGGAACTGGTACTTACCCGGAGAATTGTTGATATTACCCGGACGGTGAAATCATGAGCGTTACCTATCTTTCGATAACCCCGCACGATCCGATCATCGCGAGGGACAGCCGGCCGTTTGGTGCCGGGCTCCGCATGAAATCGCTGGACTGGCCGTACCCTTCGGTTCTTGCCGGGTCAGTGAGGACTGCGCTGGGTAAGATGAACGGTAGTGACTTTAAGGATCCGAAGATTGTGCAGGCCCTCAAAGAGGTGTCGGTTTTCGGGCCGCTTCCCCTTATCGGAGACCAGTTGTACTTCCCGTCATCCCGCGATCTCCTTGTTGACGGTTCTGATGAGAAGCACCCGAAGACTTATGCGATCCGGCCGGTAGCGATGCAGGCCGGGGAGGGATGCGATCTGCCCTCTTCCCGACTCCAGCCTGCCATGTTGCCGTCTCAGGCTGGCGGGGAGTTCAAACCCACGGCCCCGGCACCGTTCTGGTCGTACGAACGCATGGTATCCTGGCTGACAAACCCGGGCAACCGGCCGTTCGATGCACCCGCTGTACCGAAAAAACCTGAAGGCGTCTCATCCGTGGGGCTTACATTTCCGCAGAAAGAGTCACGGTTCCATGTGAAGATGGCGGAGAGCAGCGGTTCGGCAGAAGACGGGATGCTGTTTGAAACCGTTGGGCTGGATTTTGCCCTGCAATCAAATGGGCTGACTGACGGAATCAGGATTGCCGCACGGCTTGAAGCAGAGAATGAATTCGGACAGGTGATCCCGGCTCTTGGGGGATGCAATACCCTTGGCGGTGAACGCCGGGTTTCCACATGGGAGACCAAGAACGAGGGAGCCGGATGCTGGGAGTGTCCCGGGCAGATCCGGGATGCACTGGCCGGGAAAAAGAGAATACGGATGGTGCTTGCAACCCCGGCATACTTCTCAAACGGCTGGATGCCCGGTTGGATCGATAAAGAATCGCTGTACGGTCATCCGCCGGATGCACCGGAGGGTATCGAACTTACCCTGAAATCCGCATGTGTTGAGCGCTGGAAGCCGCTCTCCGGATGGAGTATGGAGACCGCCGGCAACCGGAAGCCCGGTCCAAAACCCCTGAGGAGGCTGGTCCCCGCAGGGTCCGTGTATTTCTTTGAGTGCAGAAATGACGGGGATGCACAAAATCTTGCAACCAGACTCTGGCTTAAACCCGTATCGGATGAATCCGAAAAGAACCATGAGCGCAGCGACGGGTTCGGGCTGGCACTCTGGGGCGTCTGGGATTACGAGAAGAACAATTCGGTTACTGAATGAAACAGGAGGGATATATTTTGACAAACACGTCAACGAAGAACGTTACTACGAAGATGTACTGGTTGCAGGCTATCACACCTTTGCACGTTGGTGCGGGAAAAGGCGTCGGGTTTATCGATATGCCGATTATGCGCGAGAAGGTCACGACCTGGCCATTTGTTCCCGGCTCTGCGGTCAAGGGCGTGCTGCGTGATTATTTCACACAATACGCGAAACAGGAGAAGAGCCTGATCGATGGCCTGATCGATGCCGCATTCGGTCAGGCAGGAACGGACATCGAGTCCAACGCCGGTTCCCTTGTCCTTACGGATGCCCATATCGTCTGCATGCCGGTACGCAGCTTGTACGGTACCTTTGCCTATGTCACGAGTCCCCTGGTGCTCGAACGGCTGAAACGCGATCTTAGTGTCACCGGCGCCGAAACACTTCCCGAAATCCCGACACCTTCCGATCACGTTGCATTCCATGCACCGGGTTCTGTCATTAATTCCGGGACAAAAGTATTTCTCGAAGATCTTGACCTGGATGCAAAACCGGATGGTGAGAAGACCGGGGAATGGGCAAAGAAATTATCTGGAATACTGTTCCCTGATCCCGAATGGCAGAAAATCTTCCAGGAACGGTTTGCAATCGTCCCGGACAACTGCTTCACATTTCTTGCTGAGCACGGGACGGATGTCGCTGCCCGCGTCCGGATCAACGATGAGAGGAAGATCGTTGAGAAAGGGGCGCTCTGGTACGAGGAGTCTCTCCCTTCCGAGGCAATCCTTGCAGGAATTGCCTGGTGCGACCGGATATATGGCGGGAAAGAAATTACGCAGGATACTATCCTTACGACGTTCTGCCAGAACGATCTGGATCTCCAGATCGGCGGGAAGGCAAATGTAGGGAAGGGCCGGGTCCGGTGCCGGTTCACGCGGGGTTGATCGTATGCCGGAAGAGAAGATCCTGACGAAAAACCAGATCCGTGCGGAAAAGGCATACCGGTGTGTTACGAAAAAGATTCGCAGGGATGATACAAAAGATCACAAAGATGAAGAGAAAAATTACCTCCAGCTCGCCCGGAGTTTCCCGGCGCTCGTGCATACCTGCGGACTTGTCCAGGCAATTGCATTTGTCACTGCAAAGGAGGGGCCGACCGGCAAAGATTATCTTGAGCATCTTTCAGAAGTCATGCCCCTTGAACCGAAAACTCCCGATCTTGCGGCACAGAGTCGTACAGCAGAGTTGCCCGAATACCAGCGTCTCACCCGGGATGCCATGGACTCTGCCGGCTGGCTCAAGCGTTATGCCGAGACGCTGCTGAAGGAGAACTGATCATGCCACAGGCATGCAGAGATGCCATCAAAGCCTTGTGGCACGATAATATTCTGTCGGACTGTGCCAATGCATCGCTCATTCGGGACAAGTGCCTCCTTGTTGATGTCGGGGAGAAGCAATTATTCCCAAAGACCAAAAAAGGACTCTATGACGCCATGCAGCATGCGTTGATACGGGCAGCCGGGCCGTACGATGCAGCCTTCAAACGGTATGTTGCCACCCTTGGGAACTCCGGAAAAACCGGTAATTTCAGGACCCGGGGCCGGCTGGTGATCGGTCTCGGGAGCGAGAGCGTGCTTGAAACCGGGATCACGCTTCACCATACGTATGGCACACCGGTTATTCCCGGGAGCGCACTCAAAGGACTTGCTTCGCATTACTGCGATCAGGTCCGGGGCGTTACAAACCCCGGGTTCAAACGGGGAGAGGTATATCACAACGCCCTTTTTGGGACGGATGAGGATTCGGGGCATATTATCTTTCACGATGCCTGGCTTACTCCAGGGAGTCTGGCATCAGCCCTCCCGCGGGATATCATGACCCCTCATCACGGGGATTATTATGCCGGAAAGTCTGCCGCCCCCACGGATTTCGACGACCCGAATCCTGTTTCATTCCTCTCGATCAACGGGACATTTTATATTTCAGTGTCCTGCGATTGCGATGTCGATGATGAGAATGGGAAAAATGAGACCGGGAAAAAATGGGAAGACCTCGCATTCCGGATCCTTTCCGATGCACTCCGCGAATGGGGCATTGGCGGGAAGACAAGTGCCGGGTACGGGAGAATGATTCCCGCAGGGAATTTCTCGTCGGGAAATTCCGCACCCTCATCCGGTATCATTATTGCAGGAAAACCGATTTCCGGGACGTCTGCGCCGAATAACGGCCCCCGGTATAGAAAAGAAGATCCTGTGACCGCAACCCGGATCGCCGACCCCAAAGGAAAATCAAGGCCGTATTTTCAGGCAGACGACGGGATCTGCGGCTGTGTGGAATCCGGCGATGTTTCCTCGGTTGAAATCGGGCAGCGCGTCCAACTGAAAGTTGTCGGAGTTATGCTTGACGGGCAGTGGAAGTATTCTTTTGCCGAACCGGGTTCACGAAAAACCCCGCCGGGTAATCCTCACGAACGGGATCGCGTGCGAAGGTGACGCTTTCCTGACAGGGAACTGATGGTAGATCCCTAACCCCTTCTTTTTGTTTTTCTTACCGGGTAAATGCGACCGTAGTACGTCATCACGCACCGTATGAGAGGATCCCCGTCCCGCCCATGCCGCTTTCCGGATCGGATTATCGTTTAAGGATCTTTTCACATGTTCATCCTTTGAGTTCCCGGTACATCACCCCAGGATTGGCAGAAGATCCTGTCCGGATGCCGGGTTTCGGGAGAAGGTCGATCCCTGACGTTCTTTTATCGGGAGGTTTTGCACATGTCCATCTGTTACATTACCGGTTACGGAAAAAAAGTCCGGGTGGAGAACGGGGTGATCGCGATCACCTCACCGCCCGGAGAAGGTGAGCGAGCAGAAAAAGTAGTCGTCACGCCGGCCGATCTCTCGCTTGTCGTGATTGCAGGAGACCATGGCCTGACCACGGGTGCACTCCGGCTCCTGCTGGAACAGGGCACCGAATTCGTGCTGCTGGACCAGTACGGCAAACCGGCCGGCTATCTCCTGCCCGGCAGGAAGAGCCCGGTCATCGGGAATGCGGAGCGGCAGCGGAACCTGCCGGCAAAAAAGGCACTCGCTGTTGCCCAGGCAATCGTGAAGCAGGCGATCCATAACAAGTTCTCCCTTGTCCGGAGCATGATCCGGAATTCTTCCGGCAAACTGTCACCGGCTGCGGTTGCATTGCAGGACTTCGAACGGCAGGTGGAAGTGACCCGGTCGGTTGCCTCGCTTCTTGGGGTCGAAGGGTCGGCTACCCGGGAATATTACCTTGCGCTCAGGCAGATCATCCCGGCCTCGTTCGGGTTTACCGGCCGTACCCGGCATCCGCCACGCGATCCGGTCAATTCCCTCTTCAGTTACGGGTACGGGATTCTCTATGCGGTGATCCGAACTGCGCTTGTCAAGGTGAACCTCAGCCCGTTCTACGGTGTCCTTCATGCAGACTATAAAAACCAGGAAGCGCTTGTGTATGATTTTATCGAGGAGTTCCGGCAGCCGGTTGTTGACCGGGTTGTACTGACCATGATCAACCGGCACCAGATCGATGTGCATAATTTCTCTCTATCCCGTGAGGGTTGTCTGATTCGTCCGGAATTCCGGAAGGCTTTTGCAGAAACGGTTCTTGAACGGCTGGAAGCACGGTACGAGTTCTATGGACAACCCCAACCGTTTTCTGCCGTGATTGACCGGCAGGCAGAACTTCTTGCTAATGCGTTACTGAATGGAAGTCCGTATCACCCATTCGAGTACCGCTGACAGAATATCTCCGGAGGGCTGGCGGTTATTATGGAAACTAAATTTGTGATTGTCTGTTACGATATCCCGGATACCAAAGTCCGGAACCGGCTGATCCATCTCCTCTTTGCCTGCGGGTTTTCGCGTATCCA
>Ga0172381_10003885_pt1 | contig 15644 bp, 26 predicted proteins | sample Leawel6488metaG_FD_119754 | JGI IMG/M metagenome (GOLD analysis project Ga0172381, IMG submission 119754) | Leachate microbial communities from a municipal landfill in Southern Ontario, Canada - Leachate well 64-88 metaG | ecosystem: Engineered > Solid waste > Landfill > Unclassified | place...
TGGCTTACCTGCCGGATCTAATCTAATCTCTCTATGGCAAGTCGCCCTAAGAGGTGGTTTAGTTATACGTACTTGGCTATGTGTAGTCATCAAAGGTTTCCAAGATGGAAATAGAGTGCTTTTACAGTTACATACTGAGCACTCTATTCTTCTTGGTCTTTGAAGACGTCACATAGAGAGAATAGGCGAGCCAGAGAGGGAAGAAGAGCCATCAATACCAAGCAATTTTGGGGCTAGAAGTATCCATGGTTTCCAGTTTGGAAATTGGATTAATCATGGCTGGCCTGGCCACAGGTCGATTTTAAGAAAGCGAGTATCGTAACGGCGGCCATTAGGCCGATTGCGAATATCTTCAAAGACCATATGAGGAACCATTTGCCGGTGTAGAAAGCAATGGCTCTTTTATTTAAGTTACTCATTCTGCCACCCTGTCTAAATAATCCTGGTATTCCTGACACTCGCCCGCAGGTATGGATGTGGTGTTATCAATTGGATGTGCTTGGAAATAACAAACGGCGAAAGTGCCCCAGACTAAGATAGCCAACGCTAATCCAAGCCATCGGCCTATTCTCTCTTCGGCCCTCATCCACTGCCAACCGTTAGCAATGGCTCCGCGAACTTGATTCTGGCGATCGTTATCGTCATCGAACTCAGTAGATGGAGTCCGTCGCTTCGCCAGATCATTGATCCATTGCCATTTTTCTTCGGTTGTAGCGTCCATTGATTCCTCTACCTCTTTGTAGCCTGAAGTAGGTTCTTAATCAATTTTCATCAAGCTCGGCAGAGATAAAATTGACCCATCTCTCCCATTTCGCCACCGTTGCTTCGGATTGTGAAATATATTTCGGGTCGCTACTCCAGACTCCCGTCTGATGTTTATGAAGGTTATCCCTCGATTTCGCAAGGGCTTTCCTCAAATAAGCTAGCATCTCTTCGAGTATCTCACGGCGCGTCATCTTCATCCTCGTCATCTGGGACAGCGGCAGATAAGGTACTACCGATACCAGTCAACATCTCATCATCTTCGAGGAGGTGTTGAGGTGGGATATATTCTTCAGCTGGGGCTTCGGGAGGTGGCAATTGAGGTACCACCCGATCAACCGCTTCATTGATAGCGAGGACAGCCTTGTCGGTTTCCGTTTGTTCTGCAGCCGCTCGAAGCCGGACAGGTATGCTGAACCATCTCTTGAACATAGCCACTAAGAAATCATCGGAAAGCTCGAAACCAGCCTTGTCGCCAATGACGGCATCGATGCCGCAATTCGGACATAGCGCTGTTGCGTCGTTCTCGACATACTCCATGATGGCAAGAGGTTCGAAGGTGGCACGACAGAAGAAACAGGCACATTTCGTACTTTCCGCTATCTCAGTTCTGTTGTGGCGAGCATGTTGGTGAGCAGGGACGTAGAGGTCCTCGTATGGGTCTTCGAGCTTTGGAAGGCCAAGATCATTGATCGAGACTCCCCGCAGCTCGGCGAGCTGCTGTCGATATTTCTGTTCGGCGTTGTCGACGACCAGCATGAACTCCTTGAGATGCGTACGGTCGGTCTGCAATTGTCCGATAAATTTCAGTAATGTCTGTTCGGCGTTTTGCTCCTCGTCATTAAGGGCACGGGGTTCCTGCTTACTCCGGCTCCGCTTCTTCTTTTCGCCGGATAGGTCATATGCCGGGTGTCCTTGGGCGACGAGCTTGGTGTTCACCAATTGCTGTACTTCAGGTAGGGCTTGCTTTAACTTGATGACAAATTGGCAACTAATTTGTCCGGCTTTGTTCAGGTAGCGAGCTACCAAAGAATCAGCAGCCTGTTCGATAGTTTCACTCATAATGTATCTTATCCTTAATCAATCAGGGCGACGGTGGCATTGGTACCTTTAGTGTATTTTACAGACTAGTTCCATTCCTCGTCGAATTCCTCTTCGGGTTCGCTCTCGGTCCAACGCATGGCGTCAGCACGGTTCGGACCGTTTCGGAAGTGATCCAACAGATCGAGCAATCCGGTTGGTGCATTCGGATCACTCGCCACCTTATCGGCATAGCCGCGAATAAGATCCAAGAGAGCATCACCAGTAATTGTCTCGGCTACTTCCTCTCTGGTGAGCGATTCCCATACACCACCTTCTTCACTGGGAACGGCATCGGGAGCGTTGCCGACGAACCGACGTGCTCGGATAATCATCGGGACGAGGTAATAGCAAGTGCTGTAGGACAGTTCGTCGACCAAAGCACCCTCGGATACGATATCGCGAGCTATTTGGTCGCGGATGGATTCGTCGAATTCCTTTGGCCCATTAACGGGCGTGTCTTCGATAGAGACGGGAACTTGCAGTTCGGTGGCACGTCCCAGCAAATCAACGGGAATGTCCGACTCTCCTCGGACGATGGTAAATTTCACCATCAGTTCGAGAACGCCAATGCTCGTTTCGGCCATCATGGGATAGGCGTGGTTGAGCGGGTTGTATTGGAGCGGTGGTCTTTCGAGAGGATTACCGTCGTTCGGCTCCAGTTCGGCTAAATCGTCGGACAAATCACCGGGTTCGAGACGCTCGGATTCCTCCAACACATCCGGAATATGCCAGCCGCTAGGATTCGTCGATTCATATGTATTGTCTTGCATCTTATCTCCCATGCTACAAAATGTGTTCTTCGTTCATAATAATAGCCGTGGCCGGATTCGAACCGGCACGCCCTGTTAAGAGCAAGGGATTTTAAATCCCTAGTGTCTACCATTCCACCACACGGCCTTGGAGGGGCGGTTATTTTACCAATCGAATGAATCGGCAAAATTGGTAATCAGGCTCGTTCGTCAATCCGCACCTATCGTGTTTTGTAACCCGACGATACCGACGCGGGTAAAGCCGAGAGCGAGTCCCAGCGCTCACTCTCGGCTTCTTGCAGCCTGCCTATTCTGTTGCAGGTATATCACTGGTATCGGTGAACCAGTCAGCAAACTGCTCTTTAGCTCCTTCGGCCTTGCTGCCTTCGAGGTCGAATTCGTTACTCACGAAATTACCGACCTCGGCTTGCAATAACCGGCCATGCTTCTGGTTGCAATAGTGAGTCGCAACCTCGGTGGTGAAGTTGAGCAGGTCATACATCGAGCATCGGGCCGGTAGTTGAGCCATCTTCTTGCGGCTCAATGCATCCAGGTGTGTGATGCCATAGACGGCACACAGGTCGCCGGTCAGAGCCGAATAGGCCCTCATGATTTTCACCGCAACCGGAGACCCCTCACTGCCGCTGTCTCCGCCATAGCTAGCACGAATGACAGCCTCACGACGTGAGGACATGCGGTCGACCAGTTTGGCTCCCTCGGTTGGCGTCGGCAGGAACATGTTGTGCTGTGCCATCGCCTGCACGACTTTGTAGACGCGATTGCATTCCGCAATCGATGACCATGAGGTCGTCGCCGATTCGAAACGGGTCCGGAGAGCCGCGAAGCCCTCCTCGTTGCTGAACGAATCGAGAGCACGTTCCAGCGAGAACGTCAAATCGGCGTTCTTCGTGTCGCCACGCCCCATGGAGATTTCGGTACGGAACGCTCGGCTGTAGCCGATCATGCCGTTGCTGCAGACCTGCCGCAGGAGCGACAGATAAATCAGCGGATTGCCAAAACCGTCGATTGGCGTCTCCATCACATATTGATGGGCGAAGCCGTCACCGGCGATTTTGAAGTCCTCCATATGGTTGGGGGTGTGCGTCGAGCGGACGATGCCGCCGCCGTATTCGGTGGAGATGGCATTGTACCGTTGAAGCGTGTCGCTGATGCGTTCGAACGAGATGACCGGCTTGGCTGGGAGCGTTACCGCCAGCAGATTGCCGGGCGTCGGGTCCTTGTTCTCAAAGGCGTACCTCACCCTGGCTTTGTCGTCGCCGCCCAAGACGTCCGTCAGCCGTTGCAACACTTCGTGATGCGAGAACAGCTTGAAGACCTTCGTCGAGAGGCCATGGGTGCTGTAGGTGGAGCAAAGTGAAGTCCAGAACCGAGGGGTCGGAATAAATTGCCGACCGTCGATGCTGATACGTTGTACTTTGCCTTTGCTGCCGACTTCCTCGATCTTGATCGCTCTGATCGGGGTCGTCGCGTACTCGATAGCAGGGGCATTACTCATGTCATCCTCCGAAAAATGGTATAGGTTTCCGATCTACCTCATTATAGCACAGAGAGGGCTGCCAGTTAACCGGAAATCCCCTAGGTTTCCCTCCATACCCATTTAAATACCTAACCGTTGTTGTAGAAAATGATTTGTCCTGGATAGCCATGGCGAGCAATAAGCTCCTGTAATTCCTGGTCGCTGCCATCAACCGAATCCCATTGGGCGGATGCCCAAATAATACGGATGCCGATGTCGATATGTTCCTCCGCAACCCAACTAGAGATTAGTCGAGATATAGTAGGGCTATCGACAATCATATTAACCTCTGCTAGTGAATTATAGCTCCGCCACCGAAGCCACCCACCCAGCCGGGGCGGTCATCTATCATATTGCCGTCATTACGGCGAGGAAGTCCTGATTCAGTGGTACGATCAGCGGGTGGTTCGCCATTTCGATTATTGCGGCGACGTTTCTTCTCCATCTTCTTCGTGATGAAGTCGGGCATCGAAGTCTTTGTGTGGGCGAGTGTCATGCAGACGCGGAACGATACTTGTTCGATAGCCTTGCTCTGTGCATAGCTCCGCCAGTCGTTCTCCTCCGGAAGCCAGACGGCAGAGTATGCGGGTTTCGCAGTTCGCTGTATCGGCCAGTGCGTCATTTTGCTCTGGACGATTTGCTTGAAGTCGATGCCGGGATGCTTCCGGAAGACACGCCCGCACATTTGAATGGTCGGGCCGCGTTGTGAGTCACGCACAAAGACGGTCTTGAGCGACGGTGAATCGAAGCCCTCGGTGAGAATCTGCATATTGACTAGGCAAGTCGTCTCTCCGCTCTCAAACCGTTCTAGTTGAGAATCGCGGTCAGTTTGGCCTGTTACCAATTCGGCACGTACGCCACTCGCCCGCAGCTTCTCTGTGCAAGCAAGGGCGTCAGCGTACGTGAACCAATAGAACACCGATTTGCCCCATCGTTCCGGCTCACGCAGATAGCAGTCGACCACTTCATCAACGTTCCAAGAAGGAATGGTGAATTGATGGTATTGTGACAGGTAGCCCAACTCGATAAGCTGATGGATTCCAATGTCGCGGATGATTTTGTCGAACGACAGCCGCATGCGGTCGGTCCGGAACGGGGTGGCCGTCATTCCGAGAATCCAGCGCGGCCGGATGATGTTGTAGATGTTGGCCATTGAGCCAGCCGGGTCATGTTGGCTTTCATCTAAGACGACAATTTTGATAGGACGGCCATATTGGTCAACTGTTGGCGGGTTGTGGTTGAACATCGACAATGGCACTATTTCTGCACCAACGCCAAGCTTATCGTTCTCTCCCTGAATTTGTTTGAGTAGATTCCGACGCATTGCCACCCATGCTGCACCAACGTTGAATTCGTCTTGGAGCAGTTTGACGACTTTCAAGCCCATATAGGACTTGCCAGAACCGGTGGGTGAATTGATAAGTACTGATTTAAAGCCGTTGTGGTACAGCTTAACCGTCTTATCAACTAAGCGAACCTGATAATCACGGACTTCGGCGGCCATTATATACCTGTGTGTTTGATGGGCTAGCGGAAGTGGCTCGATGGTACCTCATTATAGCACGAATGCATATCTGGCTTAACCGCTCCACAGCCAAAGATAAGCGCAGGCATCTGATTATTACTATTTTCAAATACACCACTACAGGATGGTCTATGAAATGCTTTGACAAACTCTTTGACGACTTTGTTTTAGCTGCACAGACCGGTCAGCTAACTGAACCTAGAACAATTATGGAAGGCAGGGTCCAGAACGTTCTAGTAAAGCGTGCTGCCGAACAGGGTATAAGCGGCTTTGAAAAATGCACTGGCTGTTCCAAAGCAGTTTGCAATGGATGCAGCCGGATGTGGAGAGACGAATTAGCGACGGCTAATTCTTAACCCTGCTCGTCTCTATCACACGCACATTCGAGCCGCTATATATTTCACGTGCTAGCCGTGCGGCGGCTGCCGAATCGTTGGCTGATATACGCTGTTGCGTATTACGGCCTTCGACGATCAACTTGACGACGAACTCAGGTTGTGCCATTTTATTGCTCCTTGAACTAAGTGAACTCTAATTACTTCTAGTCCGAGGAGGTGTACCGGTTAAGTCAGACCGGCAACGATCTTGTCGTAGACTTCATCACGCATGTTTTCCCAGTTCGTATTTCCCCCAAGGACGCTCTCGATCTGGTCAATAATCCAGTCAGCGGCGTCCAGAGATTGGCTACTGTTGTAGTCTGGGTAGAGCTTACAGGCCCTATCGAATAAATCAGATTCCAGAAGAGCATTCTGGTAGAATACTTCTGGGTCTGTGATGGTACGACCAGCCAAGATGGGATTTAGTGAATCGTCGGCCATTTCGCGTAGTCTCATTTCTATATTCCTCGTATTCGAGTTAGACGTATTTTACAAACTAGGTAACTACAGGGGCTGTGTACAGATTTGCTTTATATAGATGCCCCCGGCGAGTTGACATTTTCCTCGCCGGGGACGCTATCGAGGCTATACCTTGATGGAGCGGACGCAAGCAGTACCTGCCGCTTCATAGAATTGGGCAATCTTCGCGGCATTGGAGCCGCACAATTCTGCGATACGGCCCAGAGTGTTGGGCTTGAGGAACGACTTGACCGTGCTCTTGAGTAGGTTGGCCTTCTGATCCTCGTTCAACCTGGGGTCGGTGGCGATTGTCGCGTTCACATGCTCGCAGACGATTTCGAACACCGTCTTCTCGTCGTTGGCGGCTTTCTCGGCCATTGTCGTGGTGTCGAAGAAGAACGTGGTCCGTTCGTCGACGACTTGTGCCGCTCCTTCGCCACCCAGAAGATCCTGGAGCAGGGCGATTTGTTCGGGGCTGATGGGGTTCTGCTGCGATTTATCAGCCATCACATATGTGACCGATTCGCCGTTGTGGTTGACAACATTGACCGGGGTTGTTGGAGGGACGCCAAGCTTGGCATATAGCTTGACGACTTCTTGTTGAGCGAAGCCCATCAATTTGGTCTTCGCCAGAGTTCCCTTGGTCTTCGCCGTCTTCTCCTCTGCCGCCGCTTCGATAGCGTTCGAGACTGCTTCATTCAGCAGCTTCGAATCGCCAATGAGTTTGCCTTCTGTATCCAACTCCTTGGGGAGCGTGATAACAGTCCCTTTAGCCTTCTTAGGGGCAGAAGCAGCAGCCTTCGCGGCGTTTGCGAAGAGGTTTGGGGCGGCTGGGGTGGTGGGTTTCGGCTTCGCGGACTTCGTGGGTTTCTTAGCCATTGCTAAAATCTCCTCACCGATTGTTCAGGCCGGTGTGCCTGTTGTCCTTTCTAGGGACCGCCGTTGGTTCAGGTCAGGGCGTTACCTGTTGTCCTTTCTAGGGACCGCCGTTTTTGTCAGGTCTGGGCGTTACCTGTCGTCGTTAAATCAGGCCGACGTTGCCTGTATGATCATTATAGCACAGCGGGTGCTAGTGATTAACTGGCGGCTCATAGCTTTCCAGATTGGAAATTTTACATTTATTACATTGTGGAGAGGATGTAGTATAAATGCCGCAGAACTCACACGAATAATCGATGTCGCCGGGGTGCGTCCGAACCCATTTACACACGCAGTCAAAACCCATCTGAGGGTTGCCGCATGTGCATTCATTTTTGCTCGAATTCATCGACCAGCCTTTCAATCTCAGCACCGCTAATTGGCATGATATGCAGAACGGCGTAGTAGCTTTTGTCTTCCTCTTGGCGTTTCATCCAAAACTTATAGCTGATGCCTAGCGATATTGCTAGTTGCTTGATGACACGATATACGTCGAAATTGCGGACGGCGATAACGCACGGCAATTGTAGCTCAACAGACTTGAATAGCTCATCAAGTCCCGCAACCAACGAACGGCGGTTGAGTCTAGATGCCATTACGTCTCAAAAACCGATTTGGTGTATTGTTCGCCTTCGTCGTCACTTTCGGTTTCGGCGCAGTCTGATCCATCGACGTCGTAGTCGTGAATCTCGACCGTAATGCCGGGGGTGTCGCTTACGACCTCGTTAACGCACCCACGCATGATTCTGACAATAACTGTGGCTTTCATTTGTGTACCTCCAACCAATAATAGCACGACGATGGGCGTTGATTATTCGCCGAGAAGTTCTCTGACGGCATCAGCGACCATTTTCGTCGTGACCCTCTTCACGCCGTCAAGTTTGCGATAGATGACGAGATATGTGATAGGGTGCATGGCGAATTCGAGATTGTCGACTTCGACGGTTCGCATTACGGCGTCGGGATGTTTCTTGGTGACCTGGAAAACCGTCTCGACGTCACAGGTGAAATCGTCCTCTTTGACACGTTCGCCAAGCAGGCCGTACTCATAGAGGATTTCGACTTTCGGCTGTTTCTTGCTCATCAGTATCGCCTTTTTATGAAATCGCTGTCGCTTCGGATCGATCCATCATAGTTGGTTCTTAGATAGAAACTGTCGGTGATGAGCGTGACCGTTCTGGTGAAAGAATGTTCCATATTGTCGAGCAGTTTTTTACGCTCTGCCGTCTTGACGCCTTGCTCCTTGTAGTGTTCTTCTGCCGCTTCTTTGTTCATCTCACGGCGAACATTGACGCGGCATCGCGATGCATCATATCGATGAACATCAACGCTACGAAGATCGGCAGGTTTGCCTAGTCGCTGGAGCACTTCGTCCTCCGTTTTCTTAGTGGGGAGGGCAGGCTTCTCCGGCTTCTGTTCTTTAGTCGTCCTTCGTGTTTTAGTAGGTGCCATCTGCAGTCCTTGTTGGGTGATGCTGAAATAGTAGCACGAAGCCTATCAGCGATTAATCGGCTTCGGTGACTCAAATACGCCGAGAGAGGCATTTTGAGGAATTAAGCATAGCGACCTCCCGTGCTATAATAGAGCAGGAGGCTTCAGATGTTACAAGTAGATGAACACCAACACGTTGAGACTGTGGTTCCTCTTTGCCCCTGGTGTATGAAGCCACTAGATGGCCTCATCATCAACGGGCTGCACGAGAAATGCTCCGAAGAATTCGGAGAGGAATGGGAGAAATGTAATGATAGCTGAAAACACGACGACCGGCCACAATCGCACCATTCGTATTATGGATATTTCTGACGAGGACTTTCCTGAACTTCTTGTCACGGTCAATTACGTCGATGATGACCGAAGTCGATGCGGCAAAGCTGTCGTATTAGATAACATCGTCATCCCAGCCATCATCAAGGCATTGAATGGCCCCCGATACGAGGCGTGGAAGGAATCACTGCACCGGGCATGTGACGTCGTATGTGAGGAATATCCCAGTGTGATGGAAGAAATAACCCTTTTCAAAGAGGGACTAACGTTCAAACAAGCCCTCGACAGGATTATCGAAGAACGGACGCAACAATAAATAGATAGGGCTTATCGTGCTATAAAGTACTAGACACACAGGGAGCATACAAATGGTAGAATCAAGCGAAAAAGCTAGGCTCGCACAATTGCGGTCAGCTATCGATCGTGCAGCACAACTTTACTATACGCCGGGATGCGAGTCACCCATCAATGACGACGAATATGAAGGGATGATGAGTGAGTTGCGGGCAATCTGCCCTGGCGACCCACGTCTCACACGTGTCGGCACTCCATACTCTCCGGCTGATATGAGAGACAAGCGAAGCCATACGATTCCGATGGGTTCGCTTAATAATACGGATGACGGTATCAACGGCTTCGCTGATTGGTATGACAAGACGCTTGCTTTATTGGACGTCGAGAATGCCGTCATCAACGTTTCTTTGAAGATGGACGGCAACAGCATCGCTCTTATCTATGACAAGGGCATCTTGACGGAAGCGATCAGTCGTGGCGACGGCGAAATCGGTGAATCACTGACAGCAAACGCTGTGAAATGGACGGGTGTGCCGACTGTTTTGCCGGTCCCATTCACCGGTACTGTTCGTGGCGAGGCAATCCTATATAAAGCCGAATTCGGCCAGTTAAAGGAGCAAGATTCAACGCTCACCAATCCACGCAACGTCGGCAGTGGCATCATTGGTCGAATCGACGGTACACAAAACGAACTAATCCGTTTCGTCGCGTTCAACTGCATCGATCAACGTGTCGAATTCCCGTCGCTTACTGCGAAGTTCAAAACGCTGGAGAAGCTTGGATTCTCACCAGTGCAGTATGTCGCGCTCACCGGTGAGCATGATGAAGTGGTAGAGAAGATGAAGGCACACTTCACCGATATCGAGAGCAAGCGTGATTCTCTGGCTTTCGAAATTGACGGTCTTGTTGTCATGATTGATAACGTCGAAATGCAGAAGCGTATCACCAAAGACCGTAAGGATGCATTAAGACCGAAATACGGTCGTGCGGTTAAGTTCGCCACGCAGAAGGCCATGACCCGCGTCACCGGTGTTACAATCACAGTTGGCCACACTGGAGCCATTATTCCTACCGCCATTCTTGAGCCGGTGTTCGTCGGTGGTGTGACCGTGACGAATGTCTTGCTTAATAATTGGAATGCGGACAGTGAGAATCCATCAGCCGCTCATGTCGCTATCGGAGACGTTGTTGAGGTTGCCAGACAGGGCGACGTCATTCCCAAAATCGTCCGCGTCGTCTTGGAAGCTGACGACCGGCAGCCTATCGAAGAGCCAACCACGTGCCCCGTCTGTGGTGCTCCCACCACAAGAACGGTACGAGACAAAGAAGGTGCCGTCACGCTTTGTAGCGGCAGTGACTGTCCAGCCCAGAGCATCGGTAAGGTCAAGCACTACATCCGTGACGCTGGTATCATGGGCGTTGGCGATGGAGTTCTCAAAGCTCTTACCGATGAACTCGTCCAGACTCCCGCCGACCTTTATAGATTGACGGCAGAGCAACTTGTTGATCTGTCCATCGGTGAAAGCAAGAGCGGGACGCCCATCAGGCTTGGTGACAGCCGGACGACCGCCTTACTGCAAGAAATCGAGAAATCTAAGGTACTTCCGCTCTGTCATTTTCTTGGTGCTCTGGGTGTCCCTCTTCTTGGCAAACGTCGGGCCGAAATCGTCGCCAACGAGATGGGGCTGACTACACTTGATGATTGGCTCGATACAGAAAAGCTAACGCTGATTCCCGGCGACACGATGCGGACGACGATTACGGACGGACTAAACAAAGCGTGGCCTATTATCGAGGATCTGCTTGGCGTCGGCGTCACCGTCCAGCCGCATACGCAAGCGCAACAGCCAGCGACCAATGCGGTGAGTGAAGACGACGGTCCGAAGACCATCAACGGCTCAACGTTCTGCTTCACCGGCACACGCGACTTTCTTGATGAAGTGGTTGCACGAGGTGGCATCATTAAGAGTGGCGTCAGTAAAGGCTTGAACTATTTAGTCCAAAAGGATGCCACATCATCATCAAACAAGACGAAGAAAGCCGAAGAATACGGCACGAAAATCCTGAGCATTGATTGCTTGCGTCGTATTCTGGATGGCGAGCAAGAACTCCCTTGATTTATCGATGTGTGCCATCGTGCTATAAATGGATAGGCTCAAACACACAGGAGAAAGCAATGAACCCACAGCGAGTACTATTCAGTTTGGCAGACATTCAACACCCGGAACATACAACCGGTGTGGTCGTTAAGAATGACGGCGATTTTGGTCTTGGCATTTATATTGCCGGTTGCTCAACGAAGACTGCCGGGGATGACGATCCGGACTGCCCCGTCTATTTGGAAATCGACAACGGAAACCCAGTTTTACGGGTTTATGCTGATATCAACAGCGAGGAACCGACCCATACCATCGACCTGTCTGGTGCCTTTATAAGTCGGCGATTGGCGACTTTTAAGGGCACTCTCTATTACATCGACGATGAGAAGGTCAAGCATGTCCTCGCTACTTTTGAGGAGCAAGCAAAGAATGCTCCGGCCCTCGAAAAGGCGATGCTCGACAAGCATTGGGATGATCGGCTCGATGCCGCAAGTTGCGCACCACATTTCGAATATGAGCTTGTCTGCTAATGTCATGCGGTGGAACCCGTAGGTGACGGGATTCGGTTTCTGTTTTCTTCCATGTATTTTACAAACTAGGTAATTACAGGAGGAAGAAAGGACCATTAGTATGGCAGTCAAGCTTATAAAATTATCTTGTGGCGATCTCTTAATTGCTGAGACGACCGATGAGGTTGTCATAAAGGAAGGGATTCCATTTATGTTAGTGAAGAGACCACTAAGAATGCTCATAGGCAAGGAGGGCATAGCACTACAAATGTGGTGTCCGTGCGACCTTGAGCAAAACGTCGAAATTAATATGTCGCGAATCGTCACTTCTGCTGTTGCTGTTTCTCCATTGGCTGAGGAATATGGAGCCAAGTTTGGTAACAGCACAGGAATAGTGACGCCACCAACACCTAAACTGGTCGTTTAGGTTTCCAAGCTGGAAATCCCTAGTCCAGATAAATGGTGCGGACGATTTCGTCGCCTCTGGCCTCTTCAACCGGGCCACTACCGAGATAGTATGGTAAGAGTGCTTGCGCTAGACGAGTCAGCTTATGTTGGAATGCTTTGCTATCAGCACAAGAAGCCTTGATGGGTTCGTAGCAGCCCGCTGTTCGTAGGCACTTCTCGGTGATTTGGATCTCGGTAAGCTCGGCAACTTGCTGAGTCTTGCCTTTTTCGGCAAGAAAAGCTCTGATGTGCTTGCATGATTTTGGCACTTCCTTGGAGAAAACCCATCCACGGCAGTTGCAGTGATATACGCCATCTTTAAGACGGATTTTGTAGGGTTCCTCATCGGGATTTGTGTGGCTCACTACGTGGCACACAACCACGCCGTATTTCTGGATTTTGTCGTTTTCTGTCATTGCCATTTTATATATGTGTCGAGCAAACAAAAAAGGTCTGTAAAAAAGTTGTAGCATCCACCCACAGAAGCTAATCATCATCTTCGTTCATTAGTATTCTCAAAGCGGACTTCGCAACCGCCTCTCACCCCGCGAAGTCCAAACCAGGGGGCTGTCGCAACGCGACGGTGGCACTGGTACCGGTCTTTAGTGTGTTTTACAAACTAGGTAATTACAGGATTCTTGTATCCCGGCATCGTCCGGATGGCAGCGGCGAGAATCTTGGCCTTCGACATGTCGCCAGCTTCCACGGCGTCGAGAAGGTGGAAGAATACCGCCTTCGCTTCCTGGTTGACCGGCTCCATTTGCGGCGTCGTCATACCCTTCCGCTGTCGCATAGCGATTAAAGCCGGATGATTTTGGTCGGCGTGGCCAACTACTGTTGGTCGATGCTTCGGGCCGAACTTATATTGAGCGCCTTGGCCCTTGACCAGAACGCCGATAAACGGGTTGGCCGGTCGACTTGGTTTGATATCGACAACGATCATTTGCTGTCGGTCACCATAAAGCTGTACGATATCAAAAAGCTTGATTTCTGGCATCGAGCTTGTCATGGTTTTCCTCATGGCTTCCAATCCGGCTTGGATTTGGGGATTCGGATGGATGGGGGCAAAATCAGCGCGTTGTCCTGTGTATTGCATGTCGATTCTCCCTGTGTGATTGGTGCACTTCCATTATAGCACGACGACAGGGAATTATTAACCAGTGGCTTTTGACAGCAACTTAAGATCACGCCCCAAGAAGCGTTGGATAGCTTTTACGTCATCTCTTAACATACGCTCGTGGTCATCATATTCGAAGACCCAAGAGCCTGATGGCAAGTTAAATCTTGACGCTATTAACTTAGCTGGATTCTTAACAGGTGAATCACCGCCATGTAGTATGAGATACTTTATAGGAGCACCGCGTTTCAGAATACCTTTGGTAACACGGCCACGAGGAAGCCCGCTGTAGCAATGCAATATATCTCTAACTGCAGTAGGATCATCAAGTCGCAACATAGTGCTAGACCATTTTCTCCAAATAGTTGCATGATCTAGGTCAAGGCCGCGACTAGATGGAAATTGAGAATCGAAAAATGATTCCAACCGCCAACCCGATGCTAATGGAATCCAGAAGTAGATGCCGGTTTGCGGTTCCTGTTGCCCCTCAACAAGATGCCGCAAGAACCGCATAGCTGCTGCTCGTCTACGATAGTCCTTGACCCCTTCCTCATCAATCAAGGACAACGTTTTCCAGCCATTCATTTCTGATAACTTCATGATAGGATCTCCAACCTATCTTTTCAGTCTAATCTAAGTTTATTACTCGATCGCCTGCTAGATTGATATCGATTTTAATAGGCGTTGGCCTTATTTCTGGACCAGGAGCTATCGTTGATGGGATGTAGCCCGTAGCTCCAATTGCCATATCGAAATAGGATGGATAGTTGTCTGTTTGTGGAAGATCGAAACAGGATGGATAGTTATCCGTTTGTGGAACGAAATATGATGGATAGTTATCTGTTTGTGGACAGAGCAAATGGGTTGATATGGAGTCTGTTGATCCGCCGCTCTCTACCATATCGTATATGTGTCGAGTAAACAAAAAAGGTCTGCAAAGTGTGTGGAGTATCCATCTACAGAAATTAATCATCATCGTCATCATCGTCATCGTCCAGATTAATGACTCGTTCAGGCATATCTCGGAGAAGCTTGTCCAAATTTTCCTTTACCGATGACATACGTGTGGCGACGGCTGCTTGAACTTCGTCATCCTCTCTGATGGATTCGGGGGTCTGCCCATCGAGGACCTCTTTGGCTTGATCAGCCAACAAGGCCAATTCCCTGTCGCCACAGACGTTGCGGGCAGAGAACAATTCCAGAAATTCGACGATTTTCGTGATGGTGGTTGGCATGAACACCTTGCGAGAGCCACCCGGTCCCGGCGTCAGACGCTCAACCAGATGGTCGACTAGCCTTTTGAGTCCAACACGCAGAGCAGTTTTGACCTCCAAGGCCATATTCTTGATTTCGCTTGCCTGTTGCTTCCGTTCCTGCTCAGCAACCGCACTGCTGACCTTCGATTCGTTAGATGGCGACCAATCGAACCAACGGCGCTCAACCCAGAACTTGGAGCGTAGAGCAAGCCGACCAGCTTCCGTGCTTATGTCATAATAATTGCTCGGATCGAATTGATCGGCTAGTTCAATTTCGGCTTCTTTGACAAGTGACTCATATTCGGCGACGAACAGGTCCGCCCATCTGTTGTATGCCGCTGTCGCGTTGGCGATTTTCTCGTTCAGGTCATCGACGAGTGGGCATGGCACAAGATGTGTCCCCTCTGCAAAGGGGGAGCCGGGAACCTGTCTCTTGACTGCATATCGGCGGCAGTCGCGGGCACAAAGCAACATGCTCTCGTAGTTCTCGCTGGTGAGAATCTTCTTGTGCAATCCGAGACGCTTCTTGTTGGCAGTTGTCTGGATTTTGGAGATGTTGCCCTTGCGAATCAGACCGGTCTTGTGAAACCGTAACAAGAGGCACGTCGTCTTGCTAAGGATATCGATCTGGTCCTCTTCTTGGGCCTGCTGGATTTGTTCGGTAGCGGTCATCTCGTCGCTCCTGTGTGCTTCGGGGTTATAATTGTCCCGTATATTGCATTGTAGCACGAATCAGGGAGATTATTAA
>Ga0172381_10003886_pt1 | contig 15643 bp, 20 predicted proteins | sample Leawel6488metaG_FD_119754 | JGI IMG/M metagenome (GOLD analysis project Ga0172381, IMG submission 119754) | Leachate microbial communities from a municipal landfill in Southern Ontario, Canada - Leachate well 64-88 metaG | ecosystem: Engineered > Solid waste > Landfill > Unclassified | place...
CAAACGGAAGCGGGAGCTTGATACTTTCCGTGAGCAATGGTTCAAACTGTGGAGTAACGATATAGACATTGTGGCTTCAAAACTTACGCAAGCAAACCGTACGATTGAGGCTGCCAACAAAATGACAGATTACTCAATTGCTGAAATATTGCAAAAGTGGGAGTTAGGATTGATTCCTAAAGATAGCAGAGTTATTCTACTAATCCCGCGAAAAGAATCACAGGAGCCAATAACATGACATTCAAACGTTTCTGTCCTACGTGTGGGGAGCGTCTTTTGCCAATTGTGAAAGCTGACAAATCAGTTTACTTTGATTGCTTAAACTGTGGTTATAGTGGTAACGGAGTAGAGGAGAATACAACCCCATGAAAAAGAAGATTTGGCGTGAAAGTGCAATGCGGTATATTTGTAGAGCAAACCCTAAAACAAGGTCACATATTTCAGAAGAGGAAGTTCAACGGTTACGGGCATTAGGCATTATTGATTCAGAAGGCAGTTATCCCTTAACTTTCAAGTTTGGACCAGCTTCTCTTGATAATTTAGTTTTTCCAAAAATTGACCTAAGACAAATAGTTGTTCTTAATTGCGAAAAAGAAGGACAAGATAAACTATGACCTGCTGTCCATCATTTGACTTTGAAGATATAGAGCAAGCAAAAATGTTAGTTCAAGCCATAAAGAAACTATGCAAACCAAACAGCCGTTTTGAGTTTGAAGACGTTATCCGTGATGGTTCAACAGTAACGCTTTTCTTTCATCGTAAAGGGTCACTTGGGTTAACTGTTGGTATGCGAGAGAAAACTTCTTGGTTAAACGGAAAGGTTGAACTTAAAAACCCCGAAAAAGGTAAACACAAATAGGATATAGTGGCACCACAACACTTATATTATTGTAGTGACACTATAAGATAGTGAGGAAAAACAAAATGGCAGCACAAAACTGGATAAAAGTAATAGAAACAGAGTTAAGAACTGTATTCGCAGCACCAAAAGGCTTTCATGGTGTAGTAACAATCGAAAAAATCCCAATTATTAACGTTCACACAATGGAAGTAATAGGCTTCACTTATTGGGTAACATCCTCAAAAAAATATAGCCGAGACCAAAAATTTAGCACCTCAGAAGAAGCATTAAAAGCTGCCGAAAAAAGAATATCGGAGATGGACTAAATGCAAAAACAACTTTTAGCTCCAAATGGTTGGCAACAACAAACTGCTCTTACAGAACTTCAAGAAATGGCTCAACAAAAAGCTAAACCCCTTATCGAATGGTGGAATGACCGCCGAACATTAAATAAGGGTATTGATACTTTTCTGGTTTCATACGATTTTTTTTCTTTAGAGATTGCGAAAAAGTCTGTTTCTTTAATGGATAAAGGTTATGATATTTTTAAAGTTATCAGAGATATGCAAGAAACAATTGTGAAGCCAGTAAAACAGAGAAATGAGTTTTTAGAAACGGAAAACAAGCGATTACTAGAAGAAAAGAATTATCTTGCATCACTTTTGTCAGAATATACATTAGGCGAGGAAAACACGCAATGAGTTCAGAATGGACCGATCAAGACGAGCAACAACTTAAGGAACTCCGGCGCAGAAAGGCCAAGCATCTTAGAGATGCAAAACGTCAAAGAAAATATTCTCCCCGTTTATGTAGTTCTTTATCAGAAAAACAAAGTACAGGTGAAAAGCGATGATTTGTGAAAGATGCGGCAAATTTGCACCAACACCAACAACAAAACACTGGAAAACTCAGCAAGAGTTATGTTGGGGGTGCTACAAAAAATGATTGATTGCTCAGACTGTAATACACTCTATAAAGAACGAAAACAAAAACCTCCTTGCGAAAGTTGTGAAATCGGTAAGAAATTACAAGCAGAAGCCGATATAATTCAAGCTGAATATTTGAGTTATGAGGAACAAGCTAAAGCACAAGCTGAAGAGGAAGCCCGACAGGAAGCCGAGGCAGAAGCAGAGCTAGAGGAAGAGGACTATACTGCCGATTGGCCTCAATTATAGGAGATTTAGAGAGCAATGAGCCAACATCTGTATGATAAAATAACAAAACTTGAGGAAGAGTTAGCACTCTATAAAACTTCTGATTTAGAATTGGCTAAAAAAGTCAATCATGCATACTTAGCCAACTATCTTGTTTCGCTTAAATGGGAAGATAGAGGCGATATGTTCAACCGTAAGGTTTTGACGTTCCAATGGTTTGAGCGAACACCATTAAGGACAACATTGTTAGGACAAATAGACATCCCATTTAATCTTGACTTTCGAGATTATGATACTTCAATTATTCGCGCTGCACACGAATTATCAAAGTTCTTGAATCAAGAGCCTAAACAAGTTTTGGTTAATTTGGTCTTAAATTCCAAGTGTACTTCTTTTGATAGCAAATAGACTTCTTGCATTTTTGTGTTCATTTAGGGTAGGGTATTGTGTTAAAATGTTGTCAACGTTTTTTTGTCTGCATATGAATGTCTTGTATCCTGTATGTACGTGTTTAAACATGCTGTGGCTATATAGATTTATAGGCAACTATCTAATATTATATTTATGGTTAGTGCTATGTCGCATGTTACGGAAAATGTATGTTCTTGTAAGCACAGATTCTTTAAAGTTAATAGTCGAAAACGTTTGGGCAGCGGCTTCACGGTAGCCCTGCCGTTCAGTTACAATTTATTTAACAAAATAGGAGTTAGTGAAAAATGAAAACTGAAATAAGCACTTCAAAAACCAAAATCTATGCATTAGCTATTGTTTTAGCCATGCTTACCTCTTCGATTGTCAGTTTCCAACTTGGAACAATGATTTCAACACCTACAATTAAACAGATTGATTCGTTACGTGTGGAACTTGCATCTAACATGGAGAAAATCTATCTTGGGCAAACCGCTATTTTAAATGTTCATGTTTTGAATGGCACACAACCGTATGAGTATACTGCAAAATATGAACAGTGGAACATGACAGGGTTAATCAGTGCACAATACGAGTTTTCACAAAGCAACCAGTTCTACTACACCCTAAACCAATCGTGTCTTTACATCAACGTTTACTTAACAGTAAAAGACGCTAATGGCGCAACAGGTGAAGCAAACCTTAGAATTATTGACCCTGAAATAGCTGTTCCACCGTGGACACTAAACGCTCCACCTGTTTCTTACGCTGATTGGACTATGGGCATCTACAGCAACGGAACATACTTTCTTGAGTCAGCAGATTGGCAAACATGGAGCATTTCAGACAATTCAAGCGAATTATTCAACAGTATACCGCGACACAACAGTGTTCATGTAATGGGTGGACTCTATAATGCTACAGCTACGTGGATACCCAAAACTGGACAAGACGTTGGTGGGGCAGGTAGAAATATAACTCAAGTTAAAGGTGCCGCAGGTTTAAACGCGCCAGTCATGTATAATGAGCATGCGGCTAATCCAACGGCAGATGAATGGGATGCTGGAATTTATATTCACGATTTAAAAATTGACGGCAACGGCGCAAACCAAGTAACTACTACAGTTTGGACTCAAACAAACATGGTCTGCACATTCTACGCTGACCATTTAACAAACTTCACTTTCAGAAACGTATGGTTCTACGATGGCAGAGACTACAACTTAAGATTAGGATTCAGCCGAGACAACGACAATTACGTGATGAATGGGCTTGTTGAAAACTGTCTTATCGAAAACACAACAACATCTGGTGGCGGCAACTGCGATTTAGGCTTTGGCATAGCCGTAACTTACGCGTACTGTGAAGCAAGAGGGAGCGCAAGAGATGGTTTCGACTTTAACGGTCAAGAAATAAAAATGATTGGATGCCGTTCACACCATAATGCTTATAACGGTATATACATTGAAGGCAGAGAATTCAGCGGTTCAGTTCCATGTAAGAACAACGAAATAATAAGCTGTGATGCATGGGATAACGGAGATTCAGGCATAGTAATTGACAACACACGCGACACACGAATTATAGGAGGTAACTATTACTCTAATCCAGACAGCGGAATAGTTCTTAAAAATTCAGGTTCAACAACTATGGCTTATTGCCGAGGCTTAGTTGTTGACGGCGTAAACGTGTACAGCAACAATGATGATGGAGTAGCTAACGATGCAGGTATAAACGTTGGCAGGTATATCGAAGCTACAGTAGTTAAATACTGCAATATTTATGATGACCAAGAAACCGCTACTCAACTACGTGGAATCTATGCGGCAACTAACGCATTAAACGGAACCGACATTCTATATAACAACATACAAGACTGTACAACCTTTGGCATATACGTTGGTGCAAGCGCGGTTAACACGCGAGTATTAGGCAACACCATAATCGCCGACTCAACATTAACTTACGGCATTCAAGTTGTAGGCACAGACAATACGGAAGTTGCGGAAAACCGTTTCTATGGTGTAATCAGTTATCAGTTGGAAATTTCAGCAGGTGCAAACTTTACAAAAGTTCACCATAATACGTTTAACGCTTCTGGAACCAAAATAAGGATAAATGCAGCGGCTTTTGGAACTGAAATAAAACATAACTTTGGATACGTCACTGAAAACAGTATTACAGCATCCAACACTACAGCGTCAACGATAGTTTATAACCATTTGCTTGCTTCAACGCCTACACACGTTTTCGCAAGCTTTAACCAAACAGGCATAACTTACACTTGGACTGCTACAAGCACAGAAGTAACCATTACTGTTGAAGCCATCACAGGCTACACTTTGCCCGAAGTTTTAACTGCTACAATAATCGAAGATTGCTATTAGGAAGGCGCACTATAATGGTTAAAATGCACAAGAGAAAAATAATAGTTTTTCTTCTTGTAGCATTAGCTCTTCTTTTTCCCAACCTTGTTAACGCCTCAAATTGGAGCGTCGGCGATAATTGGAGTGTGGGAACAAACTGGCTTGTAGACTCAGAAGATACATACGCAACCGAAATTACTATAGTTGAGCCTGAAAACACTACTTACACCACTTCAACTGTACCTATCGATTGTTCAGCTACAACCAACGGAACCAACCCCGTAATCACATGGAACATCCAGTTCTCAAACGGTAGCTGGCTTTACGCTGAAAACCAAACCTACACAGTGGCGACGTCTGCAACGATAAACGAGAATTGTACGGCTACGTTCTGCGCTCACGTAACCACTGATGAGGGTGCATCAGACTATGAAACGGTTGTTTTTACAGTGGTGGTTGTTGAGGAGCCAGAAACCACGCCAGCACCCAGCACACCAACAGGGGGCGGCGGTGGAGGTACAACTGGAAGCTACACGGTGACAGTGACCGTTCACAATGACAGCAAAGTTTTAGCAAACGTGGAAGTGCGGTTAGGCAACTATTACGCTACCAGTGACAGCGATGGAAAAGCGGTTTTTGTAGGCGTAGCGTCAGGCTTCTATGAGTTGAAGGTTTATGTTGCTGGTCAAGTGCTGTATGAAAACAGCGTTACGGTTCAAGGTGACAGCGGCTTCATGGTTGACTTGAGTAAGCCAGAGCAGGCACCGATTGACACGGATTTAGTTGTGGTTTCAGGTGTTGGTTTTGAAGTGCCAGTTTGGGCGGTTGTGGGTGGCTTTGGGTTTTTGCTTGCGGTGTTGGCGTTTAGTGGCAGAGGCAACAGGAGAAGAAGCAGAAGATGAAAAACTTTAACTTGAAACGTTCAACCGTATTTACGCTTTTGCTTATTTTAACGCTTAACATGGTTTTGACCATTTCCATGATTCCAAAAGCAAACGCTCAAACTACCTATACCTTGTCATTGACAGTTGAAGATAATGGACTTGCTGGTGTCAATTTAAACAAAGTATGGGCTGATGGATGGGGTTCGTTAGAAACAGCTGTTTATGGATCCGATACTGTTTCTTGGGAAGTAGCAGGCGATTGCCAAGTTTCTATTTACCCATCGCCAGACTCTGGCTACTGGTCTTTCTCTAACAAAGATGGTGGCAGTTGGACTTACGGCAGCTTGAACTTTAATATGCAAAATGCGGCTCATTCAGTAACCGTTAACTTTTACCCTATTCAAATAGTCTTAACTGTTTCTTCGCCAATTCAAGGGGCATCTTACGATTTAGGAACAGGATGCACAGTTAGTATGAGTGCAAACAGTTATGGAAGCCCATTATCATACCTTTTTTATGAAATAAGGAAAAATAATGTAAGTGGAACAATAGTTGCCTATGGAAGTTACAGTTCACCTTTCACTTTTAACCCAGCGTCAGCCGACACATATTACTTAATTGCCTCCGCTGGCAATGAGTACGGCTCAACGGATGAAAAAACTGTAAGCTTCACAATACAGGAAATGACCACTTACACGATAACCCCGTACCATGATGCAGGCTGCACAATAACGCCTAGCACAGCCCAGATAGTTGAAGAAGGAGGCAGTAAAGCGTTTACTTACAGCGCGAATGAAGGCTATAATGTTTCAAGCGTTAAAGTTGATGGTGAAGAGGTAATAAACAATGGCAGTTACACTTTCACCAATGTCTTAGCAAACCATAACATTAGCGTTACTTCTACTGAGAAAATTCGCTATAGCAACTTAGCCGTTTCAGACACGGCAGCTAACAAGTCCGTCACGTTTTCAAGCTACTGGACAGACGAAACAGCGCCACTTGTAAACTACACGTTTTCCACTAACAACACTGGCACATGGACAAACGATACTGCATCCGCTTTTTCTGGCACACCAGCATGGGCTAACGTGTCAAAAACCTTGAACTCAACTATTGGCCAAATCGTGGGCTACCAGTGGTTTGCGGTTGATTCGGCTGGAAACTGGAACAGCACAAGCATTCAAACCCTAACAACTAAAGGCTACTACATTTCAGCTTCAAACGACACCTACAGCCTACTAGACCCAAACGGTCAGGTAGCGGTTTGTTACGGCGCTAATCAACAATTCAACTTTTCAGCCCTAGACGGCTACACAATACAGAACGTGATAATCAACGGGTCATATTCAGCCTCAACCACTAGCCCATACATCTTCACTGACATCCAAGCAAACCAAACAATCAGCGTTTCCACAAGTGAGCAGGTTTGGTACGTGAACGCTACAAGCGACACTGGCTGCACAGTAACCCCAGACGGTTTAATAATGGTTCCAGCAGGCACAAACGCATCATTCACTTTCAGCCCGAACGTAGGCTACCAACTGTCAAAACTCTACATAAACGGCACAGAAACAGCGTCAACAAACCCGTACATTTTTCTGCCAACCGGAAACACAACCCTGTACATAACCTCAACAGAAATAGCCACTGGACTACCAGCAGCCCCAGGCGGCGGCCCAGTTTATCAGCCTCCAACAGTAAGCGAAATTCCAATTCCAACCCCAGAAGTGCCTCCTGAAAATATCCAGTTTGGAATCCTAATTATAGTCGGTGTACTGCTTGCCAGCTACAGCTTATACAGTGTAGACAAAAAGAGTAAGAGTAAAACGTGGTCTAAAAACAAGGATATTAAGAGTGGCGAAAAATGGAAAAAGAAGAAAAAGTAAGCCCGTTTGAGTCGTGGAGTAACAGGAGAATCTTAGCGGTTGCACTTTTGCTTATTGCGGTTGTGGTTGTGATTTGCGTGTTTTGCCTGAGTGATTCGCCTTTCAAAGAGTTAGGTCCATGGCAAAAAGAAGCCGTTGAATACTTTGAAAAAGCATTAACTTGACTCTAACACTTTTTCGTTCACTTAGGCAGGCTTTTTTAGTTAAAATATGCCACTTCTAGATGATACGTGAATCTGACAAAAACAAAACCTTATTCTGCCTATCATAAAAATAATAGCGAAAAAACAGTTTCAGCCTTGCATCAACCTTGAAGGCTTCAAGAATGCGCTGTTTCGCGCGGTCAGGCATGATTTGTTCAAGCCTTATGCTGTAGGCTCTACCTTGGTTTGGCTGCCAACTGTAGCCGTACTCATTTTTCCAAACAGTAACACCCAAATTCACCACAACCTCTTACTCATTTGCTCAGTCAACTTAGGACCCTTACTAACGTAACCTTGAGCTGTGTCTGCTTTTTCCCAGTCAAACCAAGCCATCAACTGCGATTCTGTACAGCCTTCTTCTGCAAAGTTTGTAGCTAAAGATTTGCGGAACAGGTGAACCCAAGCTTTAGGGTCAAGTGACTTAATTATTTTCCAAGCCATAACAGGCGTTAAATGGTTAGTATCCTCGTCAGTGTAAACAAACGTTTTCTTAATACGTTTTCCTTGTTTCTTGCTAAACCAACTGGTTGTAACCTTTCGTACTCTAGTCTCTTTTTTAGCTGGTGCTTTGCTGGGAAAAAGGTAATCTTCTGCGCCTAAAGTATTACACCAATCTATAACATATTTAGTATAAGGATTTTCAAGAGTAACCTCTTTTGCAAACGTTTCACGGACACCGCCTCGATACTCGCTGAGTTTCTTCTTTTTTACTCTAAAGCGTACTCTAAGCATTTTGTCGTTCCAGCTTACGTGCCTGCGTTTTAAGAGTAGAATTTCAGTTTTTCTTTTGCCAAATAGCCACAGCAAAGCAACTAGGCAACGCACCATTTTTGAGGGAAAAACAAAGCGTTCAGGCTGTACTTTCTCTAAGTTTCTAGCTACTGTGTGAACAGGCAGATAATAGCCTACGTAGTATTCGCCTTGTATCTTGCTGTGGATTGCTTCTAAATCGTCATTTCTTAGGACTTCTTCTCTGGTTGTTTGTAAGCCTCTTACGCCTTTGTAGTTGCCTTGTTCCTCTGTTTCCATGTTAACGCTTCCATGATATAATAAAAAGATTATTTTATTATTATATGTTGTGGTGTTTAGACTTTTAGGGTTTTGTTTACATATCTATATATAATATATTATATATTACAAGGCGCTGAATGGATGAATAAAAAGGGAAGAGTCGTTAGGCTGTAAGTTGTATGTTGCGGTTTTTTATTTGGTTATAGTTGGTTGGGCTAATTTCAAGTCTTCTACATATTTCTGCATCAGATAGCCCCAGCTTGCCTAGTTCAGCAGTTGCTTTTAGAAATCGTGTTCTGAACATGCTTTCTTTTTTATCTTCCTTTGTTTTTATTGGCAGGCTTCCTATTGCTTCAATGTCTATCTTGTTAGGGTCAGGTCTTGGAATGTCGGGGAACTTGTAGAAGTCATATTGTTGGTTTTCATCGAATAGTAGAAACTCGTTTCTCGGCATCTTTAACACATGCTTTAAGACTTTCCAGAATGTGGATTTGTTGCTTGTAGCCAAGTTTTTTGTGAAGAAATCCCAAGCGTCATAACCGTAACACTTCTTAATGTACACTTGTTCAAACTGGCTTCTAGTGTCTAATCCTATTTGGTTAAATCTGTGTGCTGACCCTATCAGTCGAACTTTATGTTTTCCCAGTTTGCGAATGTTTTGTTCTACATCTGAGCGAGTTAATGCCATTTCAGGGTTGCCTTTGCCTTTAGGTGGAACCAAATCGTTTAGTTCGTCTATGCTAAAGATTACTGGTTTTTTTGCGTTCTTTCGCATTTGCTGTACATGGAATAGTAAGCGCATGAATAGTTCACTGTAGAATTTAGCTTTGGTTGCTGCATTCAAGCTGTAAACGTCATATACTATCACATTGAAGGGGTAATCGTATTGCCACACTTTTTTTATAATCTCTTGAGGATTATCAAACCTTACAATGTCACATTTGAAACCTACAGGGATTAACTCTATGTTTTCGTCATTTGGAATAAAAACTCTTGTAGGGTAATACCTAGCTAAGTACAGAAACTCTAAGCCGCCATCGTCTCGGTGTAGGATTGTTGTTTCTTTGTCTTTGTCGAGAAAACGTTTTAGCATTGTTGTTAAAAGGGTGGTTTTGCCTTGCCTAGTTTTTCCAACTAGTAAGGCGTGGAAGTCGCTGTAGAATAGTTTGTTTGCGTCTGTGAATTCTTGAACGTGGCTTGCATCAAAGTCTTCTGCTTTACTTGCTTGAATGTTAATGTATTCTTCGCGTTGTTTAGGTGGCATACTTGATATTTTTCGGCTCACTTTTTCTGGTTCTTCAAGCGTCATTGTGCTTGTTCCTCTGTTTCGTCATATTTGGGTTTTCCCCATTCTTGTTTAGGTGGTTGTTCGGGATTGTAGGGTTTTGGTCTATCCATTGTAGTCATTGGGTAGGCTTGTGGTGATGGGATTGTTTGTATTGCTCCTATCCATTGCGGTGTAACATCCTCGCCAAACCAGCTTAACGCTCCCACAGTTAAAGCACAGTCAAGATAAATGCTTTCAAAAAAGTACCGTAGTTTCTGAACAGCCTGCTTTTTCTGTGTGTCGGGCTTGTAGCTGCCCCTTGTGTTTAAGCGTTCAATCGTGGCTTGAGTAGTAGAAATAAAGGGCAACATGAAGGTGCTGTATAGCGTGTTCCAGTTGCTTATCATGTCACTGTACCATTGCTTGTTACTATCGCCTGCTCTGCCATAAGGAATCGCGGATTGCTGTAGCTTATTGTTTATGTCGTTTGCTTGCTGACTAGTCAACAACACTATTTCTTCCGGGGTTTTGTTTGTTTCTATTGTGCTATACTCTTTTATGCTGTCGCAGAAGTTTTGGTAGTCTTCTACTCTGAGCGCGAACCGTTCATCTTTGAGCATTCGTATGTTCATTTTTTCCAGCATGTCATTGTAGCCTGACCTGTTTTGTCTGCCAAATAGCCTGCTGAAAAAGCCTTTTTTCTCTGTCACTGTGTTAAACCTCCAATATTATTGGCTGCTGTTGTTATCCAGTCTGCTATACTGGTTTGTGTGGTTGAGTCAACGTAATACTGCATTTTTCCAGTGTCATATTGCAGGTAGAGGGAAAGGGTTAATTTTCCTACTATTACGTTGAAGCTATCAGTTTTTACGTTGACATTTTCCAGTTCAAGGTTTAGCTTGTGAACTGTAGTGTTTTCCACTGTTTCGCCTGATACATAGTTGCTTTTCACGGTTTTGCAGTTAAAGGTGTACTGGTCTATGGTGAATGCTGCATCTGACAATGCTATGTTGCTGTAGCCGATTAATTCTATAAAGTTGAATGTGTCGGGTATGTCGGTTTCGCCTGCAAATGTTAAGCCTTTAACGGTTAAGATTGGAGCAAACAGGAGCGCGGCTAGGGCTATTATTGCTGTGATTGCAAGGGTTATTTTGTGTTTTCTGTTCAAGTTCTTTCACCTCCTAAAATGGCTTCTTAAGCTTTTTACTGTACACAATGTAGATGCCAGCAACCACTAAACCCATCATGGCAATTGCAACCAACTGGTTAACTGTGCTGCTAAACCATACGCCTACGCCTGTGCTAATCTCTGGATTCAACGACAAGTAAACAATGACTCCTAAAGCAACAATGCCGCCAATAACCCACTTGTTTAAGAACTGTAACCGTTTACCGCTGCGAGTCGCGTTCCAAGCGTTTTTGATTCCACCGTAAATGTACAGTAGCATCATTAGTTTGCCGTCTACGGCTTCTGCAAAATTCGTTTTAATTTCGTGCATGGAGTCTATTTCTACACGTTGCTGGTCTGTCATTTCTTCGGCGCTGATTCCTCTTTGGTGCCATTCAAACTTTTGCCTGTTTGCCTCATCTGCCTCTTTAACTTTAATTTTTAGTTGGTCACGTATGCTTTTGATTTTCTCCACTAACACTTTAACAGGTTCTTTAAGTAGGGCTTCTTCATCTAAAGTGGCAAAGTCCTCTGTCATGCTAACAGGCGAATGCATCTTGCTGCTATTTTCCAAGAAGAATACGGGAGTTGTTTCACCGTGGTCTATTGCTATTGTGGCTTTGGGTGCTTGAGAAACCACTATAAACTCTGTCTGTGGATGTTGAACGGGCATTCCATTCCAAAAGGCTTGTCCGGCTCTAAAAAGAAAATTGTCCGCGAATTTGCCAGTGTAATGCACAATTATCTTGTTACGTTTGCCATATTCAGGAAAGTTTTGAGGAAACCGCAACGGCCATGTTGCAGCGTACTTGTTGGGTCCTATTTTGCGTTCTACTGCTTCTTCGCTGTCTTGAAGGTATATTTCGTAGGTTAGGTTTGTTGTGCGGTCAAGCATTCCAACATAAGGATAACTGTTTACGAGTTCGCGGATTAGAATTGTTGAGCCACCTATGCCTATGAAGATTATTGCAAAGTAGCCGACTGGTCCAATGATGTCGGCTGTTTCTTTGTTGAAGAATCGGGTTGCAATCATTAACCATACAAATGAGCCTGTTAGGGTTAGTAGCATTAATGCGTCTTGGGCGTGGTCTTTTAGTTGGTCAAACATTTTTTGTTTACCTCTTGAATAACGGTTTTACTTCTGGTTCGGGTTCTGGTGGTGCTTGTGGCGGTTCGGGTTCATCTTCTTCTATGTCTGTGTTTGGGTGTTTGTATTCGAAGATGCTGTCTGTGGTTGTTTGTGTTCCAAGCAGAGTGAATGAGCCTTTGATTTTGATGTGAATTTTTACGCCTTCAATCGGTGTTGCTTTTCCGAGCAAAACTTTTTCTAAGTATTCTTCTACAACTTTTTTTGTCGTGTTGCTTGTTTGTGGCTGGTTTGCCTGTTCAGGTTCGGGTATGGCTTGGCTTGTCTGTTCTTGAATGGTTGGTTCGGGTTCTTCGATTGTTTTTAGTTGGAAAGGTTTAATTTTGTCTTTCAATTTTTAATGGCGCTCCTATATGCTGGGTTTTTTCAGAATTATCACTATGCCGTTTCCGTTGTCTAAGTGAACGGGTACTATTTCGGTGTAGCCGTCTGAGCCCATTATTTCTTTGCTTATTTCTGGAAGGGTTACGGAGTAGGGGCTGTCTCCTTTTGGGCTGATTTTGCGTTGTTCTGGTTGGCTTATTATTTTGCCTATGTAGCTGGCTTTTGTGCTGTCTGCTAGGTCTATAATTAGTTTGTTTTTGCCGTCTGGGACTATGATTGCTTGAAAATTCCACCAAGATTTTATTTTGTTTATGGGGTTTATGCGTTTCATTGTTTATTTTCAACACTTGGTTTAATTTCTACACTTAATTATCTTAGTGGTTGCCTATTTAAAATTTACCCCTATTATAATATCACATTACAATTTAACGAAACAGATTTTTATATATTATAATTTATCATTACAAAGCATTGTTTATTTATACTAATATACTTAGCATTCAAGCAAATATGGAGGAATAAAAAGAAAATGGCAAAAAGCGGTATTAGATTATCTCGCAACACATTAATTTTCATAGGAGCAATCGCATTAATAGTAATCCTCTGGTTCAACGGTACATTCAGCAACCTTGGAATATCAACCCCAACAATCCCAGGCGTAGGAGAAGACGGCAAAGTTACCGTCACAAAACCCATCCAGTTTGCAGTCATGGACCCACTTGCAGGCAGCAAAGTTGTTTCAGCAACAGTCAAAGTTTACGATGGCATAACTCTCGTTGAAACATTGACAACTGACGGCACCACTGGCTTAGTAACAACCAGTATGCCTTATCCATCTGGCAAAGTTCTCAATGTACAAGTAAGCAAAACGCTTTACTGCACACGCTGGGAAACCGTGACCGTTCCAAAAATGAATCCTGATGACGCACAAAGCTTAACCACAAACTATGTGCAACTCACAACTTACACCCTAGGAACATGGTCTATAACCGTTCAAAACTCTGCTGGCACATCATACACGACTGGTGACGCAATCAACATGACCAACTATGCATCAACACCACTGCAATTAACCGTTACACTCAGAAACAGCGTTGACAACACTGGCTACATAAGCAGCTATGATCCTGTAAACATGGTTAACCTGAAACCTGCACTTTTAACCAGTTCAAGTACAAGCTACATGACTATACAAAACGCTGGCAGCTACGTTCCAAGAGGCACAGTGTCTAACTGGGTGCTAGTTCCAACAGACACAGGCTTAACCAAAGAATTAGTTGGCAGCATCTACAAGCAGCAAGGACAACAAGCATTCACCATTACACTGTACAAGGGAACATTAACTTCATCTGCAAACCAAACAGTCACGTTCGACCTCTACAAATACTTTGACCTAGCCCACTACACACAGCAAGGTATCGGCGGCCCAGACGCAGCTACGGCAGCTTCACAGTTCAGCTTAGAATTCTACACGGCTTAAGGAGGCTAAATTGACATGCTGGAACGCTTTAAAAAGCTTCAAGTTAAGGCTCAATTAGCCTTACTTTCTTTCTCTGGCAACACTAAGGCGCGGTTTCAATTCAACTGGAAAGGCTTTGCAATCTTAGCAGTCTTGATTTACGGCGGCTTCATTGTTGGCGACTGGTTCACTGGGTTCTTAGGCGTTTCTGACTGGGGCATAGTTGGCACTTTAGTGGCTTTGCTTGTTCCAACAGTAATCATTTACGTGTTGTGGAGAAATACCAAGTTCTTTAAAAAGAGCATTCAATAACCCCTTTTTTTAAAAAAATATTCCCCATTTTTTTGGGGCAAACTATAGCGTTGGAGGGCGTTGGAGGATAACAGAAAATAATCAGGGCAGATTCACTGAGTAAACTACTAACTGTAGCAGCCGTTTTGATAGTGCTATACCTAAGCACTTTTGACCTTGCAGTTATCCTGTTGTTTCCCGTGGTTTTGTTAACGGCTGGTTTGCTTATGCAATACTACAATTTTGGCAAACCCAGCGAAGTTAAAAACGGTTACATTGATAGGCAGTCAGCTAAAAGTATAGGTTACTATATTTTGTTAGGTTCTGCTTCACTGCTAGTTATTGGTTTGGTGGCTCCGCAAATAGAGATTATCCCGTTCTTGGCTAATGTGGAGTTAAACACGACTCAGGCAACATTGTATTCTATTTTGATAGCGGTTGCAGAGGAACAGTTTTTCAGGGGTTTCTTAGCTAACTATCTGGCTAAACAGAGCATGTTGCTTGGCATCTTTGGCAGCGCAGCCATATTTACAGTGTTTCACTTGGCAGTTTATGGAACTGTGGCTTCTACAATGTTTTACGTTATGGCTTCTGGTTTGTTGCTGGCTTACGTGGGTATTCGCAGTGGCAGGCTTAGTGTGCCTATGATTGTGCATATAATAAACAATTTTGGAGCGTGGCTATAAAATGAAGAATACACTTAAACAGGTTACAGGTAACAAGCGGTTAATCGCTGTTTTAGCGGTTGCAATTATTTTGTTTGCAGGTGTAGGCAGCACGATGCTGTCTAGCACCAGCTACACTACAGCGTATCAGGGAGCTAAAGCCCGATTCATCGGAGTAAAAGACTTGTCAACAAACAATGTTTACACTAACACCCTAAAGCACAGTTCATCTACTGCATGGTTTGATTCACAACTAAACTTTGACATTGACAATGCAAAAGGCGGCAAACCTAACATTGCAGGCGAAATGACAAGCGTGTTTATCCCTAAATCTTCTGGTTCACTGCCAGCGGATTGGGTTCCTTCTAGCTGGTGGCGTGACGCTATGCTGTGGAATAATCCTACTGGAACACCTTACGAGTGGCAGATACAAAACGCTGACGGCTCAACAACACAGTATCGTATGGAAGAGTGGACTACTAAATGGTTTATGAGTTTAAGTGCGGAATGGGACTTGCAAGGTGACGAATACTACACAGCGTTAGGTGTGCCTCCGAACGGTGATTGGG
>Ga0172381_10003887_pt1 | contig 15643 bp, 37 predicted proteins | sample Leawel6488metaG_FD_119754 | JGI IMG/M metagenome (GOLD analysis project Ga0172381, IMG submission 119754) | Leachate microbial communities from a municipal landfill in Southern Ontario, Canada - Leachate well 64-88 metaG | ecosystem: Engineered > Solid waste > Landfill > Unclassified | place...
AGCTGAACTGATTGTGGGGGCGTTGCCCCTGTCGGGTTGCCGAAAGGCATAATCACTGGATAACCTGGGACAATCAGCTCGGCTTCGAGGGAATATCATAAACATTATGGAAACAGTATTTTGCATAGATTGCGAAAAAGAAATAACAATAGACGGTAAGAAGATTATAAATGGATTTATCGTGAAACAAAAAGACCCTATTTTAGATGAGGAACTTTTTGCTTACAAGTGCGAGAAATGTTATAAAAAGAAACCATACCTGACAAACAAATGAGTGAAATAACTGAACTACAAAAAAGAACATTAAGCGAATTTTTGGGAACTAACTTAGTCGTCTCTGGAATAAATAGCCTTAGAAATTCTTACAATAATCTTGGATATGAAGTCAAGCCAGTTTGTTTTGCCAATATATCAATTACAAGCATCTTGAATATCCCCTCAATAAGCAAAGACTATGATGCATACTTTACTTCTTGGGAGAATTGGGAAAAGATGTTGGACACTATTTGGGGAGTAATAAAGAACTTCCCCTGGGAAAGGGAGAGGGCAGACTGCGATGACAGAGCAAGGGTCGTCAGTGGATTATGTTCATTGATTTACAGGATAAACACTTGTGGTCAGATGTATTGCGAATTTACCAACATACTTACTGGCGAGAAGGGAAGGCACTACGCAAATATAATAATGGACAACAATCAAAATCTTTATTTGTTTGACGTGGATAACGGCGGCTTGAAAATGAAACTAGAAAAGAACAAACCAACTACTATGGGAAATTGGAGTTATAGGTTTATCTCAATGGAGTTGGCATAGTTGACAGCACTTTAAAAATATGCAATAATGTAAATAGGTCAAATTATTAACCAATATAATCAAATGGAAGAAATAAAAGTTTTAGCAAAAAGGTTCGCAAGAGGTTTCGTTGCAGGTTTTGTGGCAACAGCTTCAACAGTAATAATCCCCAACATATCTACTATCAATGATTTTGGTAGTTGGATATATGCTTTGTGTCTCGCAGGGTTAGTGGGTGCGATTTCTGGTGGCCTTCTAGCTCTCGACAAAGCTGTTCGTTGGAAAGAATAGAATGTTAATAAAATCGTTTGTTTATTGGTCTCTACTGATAGCGATAGTCTTGGGTGGTCATAATATACTACTTTGCCACGAAAACGACCCACAGAGCCAATTAGAGCGAGAAAACGAGCTAATAATAGTAGGTGGAGACAGCTTAATGGCTGTGATACCTCCTTCTTATTGGAAACCAAGGTCGTATGGAATGATTATCGGTGCAGAATACTACAACGAGATATCAAAATATGATTGGGACATATCTTTGGCGTACTCAATTATGGTATTAGAAAGTTCTGGAAATGCATACGCCAAAAACAATAAGGATTACCACTACACAGGAAAGTGTTGGGGTTCATACGGATTATTCCAGTTGGCTTGTTTCAGGGGGAATCTTGAAACATTATATGACCCAAAAGAAAACATAAGGTTGGCATATGAACTATGGAAAGTGGAAGGATGGAAACCTTGGGGTGTTTGTGGAGATAAAATAAATTGTCAGTAATATGAAAACTTGTATAAGATGTAAGGTAACAATGAGCAAGAAGTGGAGGCAGAATATGTGCCAGAATTGTTTAGAAGAATTGTTGAAAGAAAGGTCGCCTAAAAATCAACAAGAAAAAAATGTTTGAAATATTCCCACTAGAAGAAGAGTTAGAAACCGAAGAGGAAGAAGAATAACAAAAGTTCCGATTGAACCACAAAAATCACTCAGAAATGGGTGTTTTTTGTTTGACCACTTGACAAGATTTTGGTATGGGTGTATAATGGAACTACAAGATAGGAAACCACTTTTTAATACCATTATACGAGTGGACACGAACATCTTGTAAGTTGATACCCTCCCCTTTCCTTTATGGAGGGGGAGAGTATCGGAGGGATAAAATAATAATAAGTATGTGTTTATTTAGACAATATAAAAAGGGAGCCAAGCCAGAACACAATGTAGGAGATGTGGTAGAATATAGTCTTGATGGAATGTTTATTCCTACTTTCGTCGGAAAAATCGTATCAATAACCGAGGAGGAAGAAGATTATCAGTACACTCTTGAAAACGGAATTATTGTTAATGAAGATAACATCAATGAGATAACATCGTAGAATAATTATGGCATCAACACCAAAACTTACAATAGTAACAAAGATATTCTTAGATAGTGATTTAATTGGAACCCATATAAATAACGATTGGGACTCCCACGAGGAGGAACTAGGGAGCGAAAGGAGGGAGTGGGAGAAAAATGTCGCATTAGCAGAATTACACGCAGAAGATGAAAAAGCTAACTGAAGAACAAGCACTAAACTATATCACGGGAGGAGATATGGTAAAGTCAGAACTAAAATTCTTTGATAAACTCGCCTTAAAACAGGCACTAAAAAAAGCTAAAAAGGTCTTAACAAATAAAGAGATATTAAGTATAGTTAAAGAAGTAATAAAGTAATATGGTAAAGTTTGAAAAATCAAATATAGAACTTAATATAGAAATATCTTGGGCAACGAACTGCTCAATAGCTTCTTTGTCGGAGTTTGAAAAGGAACAGGATTGGGACAGTAGGATTGCGACAATCAAGGAAAGAATAAAAGATTTCTTATCCATAAAGGAAGAATATCTGAAAACTATTCCTCCTTCCACCCCAAAGTATTCTTATGCTAAACCAATGTTTAACAAACAGGGCGAAGTGGCCAGAGACGGAAAGGCCGAGGAGGTAATCTCGGAGGGAACAGAACAGCAAGAAAAAGAGTTAATGGAAAGACTAAAATAAAAGGTCGCATAATAAAATTAACTAATCAAAATGAGCCAAATAAAACTAAAAGTAGAGTCAATAGAACAAGCACTAAGAAAAGACGGAACACCCATTGACGGGATAACAAATGGGAGGGAGTGGAGAATATTTAAGATTAACGAAAAGTATTCATATATACAAGGTGGAGGCGGAGAACCAAGCTTTGAGATAGGAAGGGAATATCCGTTTGAGCTAGAAACAAAAGTCAACGGAAAATACACCAACTATACATTGTCCCTACCAAAAAAGATAGAGGTGCAGAGATTTGGGGAGGAGTTTCACGAGGAGGAGGTAATCCCAGACACAATGGGTGACATAATGGAAAAAATCGGCGAACTAAAAGAGTTCAACGACAAAATAGCCAAGCCAACATTCTTAGAGATATTAAAGAGATTGCCAAAAAAGGTCGAAACAGAAGAAGAAAACAAAATATGACAAAGTTTAAAATCGGAGACAAGGTAAGAGTAATAAAGAAACGTGGTAATGTTGAAGTCGGAATGAAGGGAACGATAGTTGTTATGGATAAATCTGCCCTTCCCATAGGAGTAGAATTTGAAAAAGAGTTTGAAGGTGGTCATTCCCTCCTCGGTAAATGTAAAGAAGGATTTGGTTATTGGCTTGATTCAGAAGAACTGGAACTCGTCTCCCAATTTGAGAACCTAATAATCTCTTGTCCAACCGAAGGGAAGTGCGAGGAAGTAAGACAGGAACTATTGAGGAGGGGATATAGAGGTTCGTGTGAGAAGAAATTATTTTTTCCCTATTGTAGTGAAGGAGGATTTGCATTCAGAACAGATGAGTCTGGAGATGTTAATCACGCCCCATTCGATTGGTATAAAGAACAAGAAGAACCTAAATATAAGTGTTTAAAGTTCCTATCATCATCAGAGTTCTTGGGGAATTGCACAACTTGTTCAAAAGGATTAGGGGTAAACAGTGGGAACATAATGCAACTTTTTGAGAAGGCAAAAACAGCATTAGGGGGCAATGGTATTATCTTTTACCCTCCAACACCAGTTGATTATACGTTCCAATTATATGGAGATGAAACGGTCGATTATTATAAACATAAAAAGAAAAATATTATGTCAAACATTATAGATTTCGTAAAAGAAAAAGCATTAACAGCAGAAGAGAGGTCATTAAGAAAAGCTGGGCTAAAAGATGAATGTGGAAATTACACCCCAGAAGCATACAGCTTAGTGGCATTAAAGAACGTCAAGGAAAACGAAGCATACTTAGTTGAGATAGCCAAGGAGAAGGAAGCGGCAGACAAGGAGGCTAAAAAGTAAAAGAATTGGTCTGGGGTGAAATATAATAAAAAATGGCGGGAAAATCCAACTAATTATAGTAAAGCCCACCAGCCCCAGACAAGTTCTAGTTCCTTACAATATGGTGTGTTAGTGGGGGGACGATACTTAGTTTAATCGCTAAGCCCCCGCCACCAGCACATCATAATAAGATAGTGGATTCCTAAGAGGGCGGGTATAAAAATAATCACGAAATAAAATTTATCTAGGTTATTCAATGAAAGTGCCATTCCTAAAAAATTCGTGTAATGGACTGGAACAACGCCTAAAAAACCTAAACAGCTCGTCTGTTGCCCTCTTAAGAGTCCATTATCAATAATCAGTTTCGGTCTGGGGTGGCGGGGATACATTGATTGACAAGGAAGCATACCTTGTTATAATGAAGATATGAACAATAGAATACAAAGAGGAAATGTTGCAGAGTTGATTGTCGCATCAGAAGCATCAAAAAGACAATATGTTGTTTCTCTTCCGATATCTCATAATTCCCATTATGATTTACTCTTAGACAGATTAGGGATTGGGAAAATAATAAAGTGTCAGGTAAAGAGGGCATATTTCAATGATAATCACGGATACAAGATACTCTGTATAGAAAGCAGGAGAATCAGTGGGAAAAGAAGATATTCTTATCCTTGTAATTCATATGATTACTTAGTAGCTTGTAATGTTGATAACAATGACATTTGGTTCATTCCTAAAGAAGTAGCTGATGGATATAAGGCACAAGTATATTTGGGGTTGAAAATGAATAAGTATAAGAATAAATGGGTTTAATGTCTCGGGAAATCCCTACCCCCAGACCAAAGAGGATTAAAAGAGAAGGTTTGTTAAGAGGGGGAAAAGCCAGTAAGTCTTCGAAGTAGCCCTGGTCTGTATAACTGACTACTTTCCCTCCTAGCAAATCTTCCCAAAGTCGCTGGGAAATTAAAAAGGGTCAATTAAAAAACATAACTAAATAAGTATAAACACAATGGAAAACCTGGAAATATCAATGGATATAGCCGGCAATTGGTGGCTCGTCTGGGTCGCAGGCGGGAAAGAAGTAAGAACTAAATTAGTATGATAAAAGAAATAGTATTGCCATTCATCGTTGTTTCAATGTTCATTCTCGGACTGATTTTTGCCCCAGGGATAATGCTGTTTTATTCAGAGAACGATATTAAGGAATGTTATAAGCCCGAAACTGACCTTTCGGTCGTTAAATACTATGAGTGCGAACGTGCTGGACTTTTCAAATGTTTTGAATACGAGGAAAAAGAAAGGAGAATATCCAACGAGGACACAGTAAGGGTCAAAATCAACGAGGATTGCCCAGGAGGATACGAGGACAAGGGGAGGGTGGTAGAATCATTTTCAGATGTTTTTGGAACGATATTTGGAAGGGCAAAACAATAGCCCAATTCCTTAAGGAGATATAAAACTATGAAAGAAGAATACGACAAATGGATAGTAAAATATGACAAAGAAGTTGATAGTCTTTTCATTGGTCAATATCCCCAGCCCTCCGATGCCAGACTTTTTCACGCAACAGAAGGTTTTGCATATTACCTTAATGAGAAAAATGAGATAACGGGTATATTTATAGAGTATTTTGAAACGATGAAAAACAGGGAAGAACCAAAAGAAAAAATAAAAGATTATCATTGGGAACACGGAAACTTTGATGGAAAATGTGATGTATGCGGGGGAGAGGTAAAACACAGACTATTTGATGATTATTCCGCAGATGCTATCGCTATGAAATCAAGATGTGATGAGCATTATAATAAGAACACCCAAAAGAGAGCATTAAGAAGGTCAAAATCAAGGGCTAAAAAGCATACTACTTAAATAAAATGGAATATAAAATACTCGCTAAAAGTGGAGAAGGAGAAGGATTGCTTCCAATGAAGCAGTCTGGGGAACTTGAGGACAAGAAGACAGAGGAACAAAAGAATGAAGAGCTTTGCAACTTTGTTAAAAATGCATTCTGTGTCAATGGGGAAGTCTTATTGGTAAAGAGTGATATTCCCGTTGAGTTCAAGGTCTGGTTTTTGGCAAAAGACAAAGAAAGAGGGGACATAATAATAGGTTTCAAATAAAATGGAAAACATAAAAGAAAAGATAAACGAAATAAACCCATATCCTTGCCATTTAGAAGACCATCATTTAACAGATGGTAGTGAAGAATGTGCTTGGGATGCTAAAAACGAAAGGATTTTTGACTTAATCTCTCAAGTCCTGAAAGACTGGAATTGTCATTGTGAAAAGCCGAAAGCAGACAATCAATGGAGAGTTGGGGAATACGAGGGTTCTTACCAAAGATGTAAGAACTGTGATAGAAGAATATGGAGATAAAATCAAAGGTCAAAGAACTAGGGATTAAAATTAACTAATCAAAATGAAAAAATATAAACTAACAAAAACAAAAAAGGAAACATCATTCGGAACACTCTATCAAATTGAGGCACTAGAGAGCTTCGGGAGTGTCGTAAAAGGAGATAAAGGAGGGTTTATCAGTAAAGAGGAGAACTTAAGTCAGGAAGGCGATGCTTGGGTCTATGGCGATGCTTTGGTCTATGGCGATGCTAGGGTCTTTGGCAATGCTTGGGTCTATGGCGATGCTAGGGTCTATGGCGATGCTAGGGTCTTTGGCAATGCTTTGGTCTATGGCAATGCTTGGGTCTATGGCGATGCTTGGGTCTATGGCGATGCTAGGGTCTTTGGCGATGCTTTGGTCTATGGCGATGCTTTGGTCTATGGCGATGCTAGGGTCTTTGGCAATGCTTTGGTCTATAAAAAGATAAAGTTGGTCGGAGGATATTTTTACCACACCAAAGAAAAATCAGAAAAGATAGAAATGGTTGATACTTATAGTGATGATTATGAAACTCTGGCTTATAATCCAAAGATAGAACTATTAGAAGAAGAAAAAACTGCGGGAAAGAGAGTAAAGATAAAGATAGACGGAGGACAAATTATAGAAGGAGAAATTGTAGAGTAACTAGGGATTAAATAAATATATGGAATGGGAAAGATGTAAATGGTGCGAAGGAAAGGGAAAGATATTCACTAAAGAAAAAGGAATAGTCGGAGAACAAGAATGTAAATGTTGTAAGGGGAAGGGAGTAGTTTATAACGGAGAAAACCACCTAATCCCCCCTCGCATAATAATTAAGAGATATGGATAATAAAGAAAAAAATAAAAAAGAGGAGGGAATATATGGAAGATGTAGTGTTTGCAATCAGCCGATATATGAGCATATGGAAGAAAACAAAAAGATATTTGATGAAACAGAAATGTGTGGTGCTTGTGCTACTGGGGAATCTAAAACTTACATAGATGAATTATAATTAAGAGATAAAGAGATATGTCCAAACTAAAACCAAAACAAAAGAGGAAGGAGATAAGGTGGGCAGTTCTATTACCAAAAGACGGAGGGTTAGCTGTTGTTTCTTGGAAAGCAGAAGGGACAACGTCTTGGAAAGATATGGCTTCAGCGATATTTGAGAGTAAGGTTGGGGCTAATGCTTTTTCCAGGGGACTTCAAGCAGCCTTTCGGGGAAAGATAAAAGTCGTCCCAGTCCTCATAACCTACTAACTATGCCAAAGAAAGAACCAAAATGCAAACTATGCTGGGATAAAGGATATTCCACTCAACTGGTAAATATACATACCAGTGAAGATTTCGGTGGGGAGGAAAGAAATGAACTGAAGGAACTAAAGCATTATTGTTCTTGCCGAAAGGGAAAGAAGATGGAAAAGGAAGCTAAAAACATTTGCGAGTCTTGTCAATTTGAACACGGGGAACACTCACAGTCCTGCCCAAAATACAAAGAGGTGGAATTAGAAATGCCAAAAGAAATAAAAAAGGAAAAGTGGGAAAAAGAGTTTGATGAAAAATGTCCTAAAAATGATAATCTTATTATGAGTGGGGGAGAGGAAAGTAAAATGTATGGTTTTGGATATAAAAGAAAAGTAGGAAACGAAATAATAACAGTCACAGATTGGGCGAGAATAAAAAAATTCATAAATAAATTAGAAACCAAGACCAGAGCCGAGGCATACCAAGATGGATTCAAAGTCGGCAAAAAATGGAAAGATGAAGATGTTGCAAGGACAATCAAAGAAACTAAGGACAAGGCAATAAAGGAAACACTAAAAGGAATTAGGGAGGGAACTATTTGTCTTAGTTGCGGGAAAAAGAAAGAAAGTAATCTATCAGATTGGTGCGATGATTGTCTTGAGAAAAACTGATATGAAATCAACCTGGAAAAAAGAAAAAACAATGATTATTCCTGTGAGGACATTTGAACGACTAATGGCAGAAGGAAAACTTATGCAGGAGATAATAGACAAAAAGGAAGAACATTACAAGCTTAGAGAAAAACTGGTAATCAATCAGGTCAAGAAAGACGTCTTAGAGGAAGTCCAGAAGCTGATAGCAGAGGAGATTGTAATCTGCCAGAAGGAGGGAACACCGACATCAAGACTTACCAGTTTGGCGAATAAGTTGTCATTATTAGAAAAATCGGGGAAACCCAAAGACTTAAAGAGATGAAAATAAAAAAGAAAGAAAAAGAATTGATTGAACAAAATTACATTGATTATGGATTCGTAGTAGCAAGGAAATTGAAAGATGGGGATATAAAAATTATCAATTCAAAGTGGTATTTAGACAGACACCCTGAGCTAAAAGGAAAACAGGTTAAGCCATTATTCATTATAAAGGTCGTATCAAAATAAAATGACCACCAAACAAAAACCCTGCAAGTGTGGGGGAAAAAGCAAGAGCTACGGAAAACTTAAAAAGGAGTTGGATAGGGTATTCTCTATCTTCATAAGGCAGAGGGACAAGGGGAAGTGCTATACCTGCAACGTCAAGAAAGACCCAAAGCAAATGCAGTGCGGACACTTCTTCACTAGGGCAAGGATGGCGACAAGGTGGAACGAAACGAACTGCCATTGTCAATGCGTAGGTTGTAACATATTTAAGAGTGGGAATATAGCAGAATATGCAGTTCGGCTGGAAAAAGAATATGGCCAGGGAATAATCCAAAAACTGCGAAAAGAAAGTTTGAAGATGAGACAATATAAAACTGGGGAATTAGAAAAGTTAATTAAGCATTATAAGTCAAAGATATGAAACAAAGCTGTGAAACGTGTAGATATTTTGAAAGAGATAGGTATGTTGAAGGTATAGGAATCTTTGGAAATAATTGTCATAGATTTCCAGGAATAATACGAACTGGAAAGGATAATTTTTGTGGGGAATATAAAAAGAAAAGTCAAAGGTCGGAAGATAATAAGTAAAGAAGATATGGATAAAGAGATACAAACAGAAACAATCACTTTGATTTTGTTGGGTGGAGATACCATAGAGATATCCTATCAAGACAACGTCGATGAGTTTGATGAAGTTTATCAAGAGATGATAAATGCGATAGAGAAGGGAGAATATTGGAATGTTGGAAATTGGTGTAATTTCACGGCAAGATACAAGGATATTCCCATCCAAAATATAAATTGTAAGTTGGTGGTGGGAAACAGATAAAAACTGGGGAAAAAATAACCCCCCTATCACTAAAATAAAAAAGGTTGTATAATAAATTAAATACTAATAAATGCCTAGCGGGATATATTTTAGAAAGGGACAATATATTGGAAAGCAAAGGGAGAAAAAGTGTGTAGTTTGTGGAAAGACTTTTAGTATGAGAAAGAAGTTTTCTCATAAACAGTGGGACAAGACTCTTTGTTGCTCACTTAAGTGTAATTCTAATAGGAAAGAATACATAGATGGTCAGAGGATTAACTCTCTTAGAATGGGTCTTAAGCCACCTATCAGATATGGGAATAAAAGTATTGAAGAGAGTACAAAGATAAGTAATTCTCACAAGAGGTTAGTGTTATTGGGTATCCACCATTTATGGAGAGGAGGAAAGACTAAAGAAAAATATCCCGACAAATGGATTGGGACGCTGAGAAGGAGTATAAGAGAAAGAGACCATTACATTTGTGCAATATGTGAGATTAAGCAAAAGAAAAAATTGTTCCCTGTTCATCATATAGACTATAATAAAGATAACTGCGACCCAAACAACCTAATAACTTTATGTGCGGGATGTCATTCTAAGACTAACTTCAATAGAGAGAAATGGACAATAGTATTATCAAATATAATTAACAAAAAAACAAATGAATAAAAATCGAATAGGTGCATTGTGGATTAAGAAGAAAGACGACAGAGAGTATATGACAGGCGAAATCCAACTTGACGCAGACACCCTAATCAAGGTGGTGGTGTTCAAAAGAGACAAGCGAAGCGAGAAGGAGCCTGATTGGGATATCCTTAAGAGTAAAGAACAGTAAAATATAAAAGGGGATATGACAAACCTAGAAAAATTTGACCCAACAATAATAAAACTGGCAAAGACTTGGAAAATATCCCCCCTAAAATGGGAAGATGTGGCACAAGAACTAAGGCTACATCTTCTCAAAAAGGAGAGAACAACCAAAACCCCAATAAATGATTATAAGAATTGGGCATATATTTCTTGCCGAAACAAAATAAGGGACTTGGCAAAATACTACCATCGGGCAAAAAGAGATGTAAGAAATGAAACCAGCTTAGATGAGCTTAAAGAGAAAGGATTTGACAAATCAGTATGAAATATCGTCTTTAATAAGTGGAGAGACTCTTTTATTCCGTTGAGTCCCGAAACTAAGGCGGTTAGCTGGAACATAGCGGGTAATTAATTTGACGGAATAAAAAAGACCCTCCCTGGAGGGTTTTCTGGTAGCAGTTTTACAACTTGGTGGGGCAGTTATTCTGATTTTGCTGTTCGGATAACTATTCGCTTGTTGCAGTTTCTGGAGGTGGTATTACATTATGGGATTCGCCATCTTGGACTTGCTGGATATTCCTCTCCAAATCGGCTCTGGGGCGAAGCAATAAGCGATAGATGAGTATAACATCAACTTGACTATAATATAGGCTCACGGGCTTGTTTAGAACGACAAGATGGGTATTGTAATGGGTGCTATCATAAACAAAAACCACGATAGCAAGTGTTAATCGTGGCTTTTCACTTTTTGGCTTTTAGCGATTGCACTCTTCACAAAACCATTTTCCGTCTTTCATTTTCAATTCGTGTAATGGATTGTATTCGCAATACCGTTTTTCGCCTTTTTGTCTTTCGCCCTTGTCTTTGAAAAGAAGTATTCTGCCTGATTGCCCCGTTGTTTCGGTTATGGGATAGTAGTAAACCCCAAGTGGGTTTACCCCGTCATTGACCATTCTAATCCTTCCAATCTGTTTGCTTTTGAAGGATAACTCAATGGTCAATTCCTTGTCGCTTCCTATCCCCTCAATCTTACCTCTTTCATTGATTAACTTAGCGTATATTTTCATAGGGTTAATGTTCGTTAGTTATTATTCGTGCAATTACACCTTCCGTCGTCGTCTTCTTTCGTCTTGCAAATCCTGCAAATCCTTTCATCATCTTCGTTGTATAGACGACCATTTACCCCTCCGTTTTCTCTGTCTAGGGCTTTTTCAATCTCTCTTTTAGTAAAGATATAAACCCCACTTTCCCCAATTACTCTTATATATTCTTTCATATTTAATTTGTAAAGAACCTTTGCCCACTTGCTAAGGTAAGACTCAAAGACGGCGACTAATCCGTCTTAACTAGCACACAACCCCGCTTAGTTGTTTGTTATCAAGGATAACAGGCAAATGCGTATTTATAGAGGTCTGCCCATTTTGTCTGACTTAGTAATTATGTGCTTGTTAAAAAGGACTAATAATCCGTCTTATACTGCCCCCAATCAATCGGGAGCAGAAAAGAGGGGTTAAATTATTCTTTCCTTCTCAACTGCTTCAATCTGCCAAAATCTTATTTTTTGCCTAAAGTCATTCAACTCTTTTTCGTTTAGAGTTATTCTTTTCCCAGAGTCAAAAATAATATACCCTCTTTCTTTTCCGTTCTTGAATTGTTTTATACCGAATGTCATCTTATTTATTTTGGTTTATAATACCGACCTTTCGTGGGGGGCTAGGGATTAGCTAACCCCCTAAATTATGCCGATTACTTTTCTTTTACTCCCGCCCATTCAAGGAGTTCAACATCATTTTTATCAATATGCTTTTTCAAGCTTTGCAATTCGGCTATTTCGCCATAGCTTATCCTTTCGCCCCTTATTTCGCCCCTTAAATACTCTAATCTTTCCTTTATATTATTGATATTTTCCATATATTTAGTTATTGATTACCGACCTTTAATCCTCATTATTCAACCCCCTATCCCCTGCTGCATAGGGAGTTGTAAATGTGGGTTAAGATTTATTTTCCAAAAGATTAGCAACCCTGTTCAATTCTTCTCTTACTCTCTCGGCTTCTTCCTCCGTGTCACAATAGGCAAGAATTGCATCATTACAAGGATGTTCCACGTAATAACTGATTGGATTGCTAAAAGACTCTTTTATTCTGGCTTCCCTTATTTCCAATTCTATCATTTTAAATGTGCAGGGGTTAATTTATTAATCAGCTTTATTCTGCCCTCGCCTAGTAAGGGCAGTAAAAGACGATTACTCTCCGAAGTATTGACTACCCTCTGAAAGCATCTCTGCCCTTTCGTTGTAGCTGACCACTTCGTTATATCTCTTATGTATCCCCGCTATCATTAAAATTGTGATAGCAAGAAAGACTAAGACGATTGCGATTGCCGTGCTTGTTTTCATATGTTTTATTTAATTATGATTTACTACTTACATAATATAATATGCAAAGGACTTGTCAAGTAAAGTTATCCACAGCCCCCAAAATAGAATACAGAACATTAAAAATTACAATGGAACTGGATAAATATAAAGTTATAATGGAAGCTATTGAAAAGATGAAACAAGAATGTCCTACGATGAACAATGCTAGATGTCTTGAGTTGATTTGTGCTGACTATCTTTCCGGCATAAAATTACCTTGCGAATAGAATGAGCTTAAAAGGAAAGGTATAAACATATAGCTACCCACTCAAAAACCTCCCAGAAGCCCAAGCAGAGCGATAACTTATATCAGGGTGTTGCATTTTACGGGTAAATGTCGTCTTTAAGATAATAGAGGTATGTATTTAGATAAAGTTAGTAAACCCCAATGCATTACGATATTGACCACACAGACAGAATAGACCCCAGGGAACTGGCTGAAGAAAGAAAGCCAAACATATTGATATTGATAGCTTTCGGCTGGATAATACCACTAATCATTGTACAGAGGATAATCTTATATCTTGTTAAGAGAATTGGAGCTAGTAGGCGAAGCTGTAAGAGTAGAGAGTAACAATATAAAGAGTCTATCTAAGGTGGTGGCGTTGTTGCGGTAGAGTAGAACTAGGGTTCAGCTAGTGTTTAACTAGGGTCTAGCTAGTACATATCCCACACACCCACACAGAACAAGACAAGCAATAAGGCATAATAAAGGCATAAGATAGCTTAAAAGAGCATATTCCCTCACATTATTAGTCGCACAATGTATGTTATGCGACACAGAGGGGGGTGGGGAGTGGCAGACTACGAGAGAGAGATATAGTATATACCCTCCTCACAGGATAATCTGAGATTTGACAAGGTAGTGAAAGTAGTGAAAGTAATGAAAAGCGATAAAATAGCCTCTAGGAGATAGAATTATAGTCAAGATGAGTATATAGTCATCTTTAGAACTAAAACTCGTCTGGAGGGCAAATAGAGCGATAAACAGGGTATTACAGTATTACGAAGCAGAATAAACATAATGAAAGGAGCAACACAAAAACAAAAGACCTTTTTTAAGAAGGTAGTAGAGAACACCACATTGGGCAATCCTAAGCCACTAGGGGCTTTAGCATTGGAGTCAGGTTATGGCAAGATAAGTAAGCAACCTTGTAGAATAATGAACTCACAAGGATTTCAATCCCTTTTAGCCCAAATAGACGATGATATAGTCCTAAAGAAAGTAGTTGAGATACTCGGAGGAGACGATAAACGTGCTTCCCTAAGTGCGGCAGATATGCTTTTGAAACTAAAGAATAGGTATCCAGACCAAGCAACTAAAGCAGTTGGTTTGTTTGGAGTTATCAGCGGACTAAAGAAGGTTGAAGGTGAAGAAGAACTCATTTAAGGTTGTTAAAATTTGTCCTAGTAGGCCAGTTGTATTGATTACGGGAGCTGGTTCTCCTGGTGTAGTCGGGATAATCCAAAGATTAAGGACTTGGTTTTATGTAATATCGGTAGATTGCGACCCAGAAGCAGTGGGGTTTAAGTTCTCAGACGGATTTTATACCGTTCCACCTGCTTCTAGCGATGATTTTATACCAGAATTATTAAGGATTTGCAGAGAGAACTGTGTTAAGGTAGTTTTTCCCAAGGTTACGGCCGAATTAAGCAAGTTGTCAGAAGCTAGGGAGTTTTTTAAAGAGGAAGGAATAGAAATTCTTATTTCTTCAAAGGATTCCATAGATAACGCTAATAACAAGGGGAAGTTTCTGGGAAAATGTATGGAAGGATTAATTCCTACGCCACTATTCTTTACAGCTAATAAATTTTGTTCTAAACCACTGGAGGGTTCTGGAGGAGACGGATTCAAGGTATATGAGGAGGGAGGAGTTGTAATGGAGTACTTGCCAGGAGATGAGTTTTCAGTAGATGCACTCTGTAATAATGGAAAAGCAATTACCATAGTAGTAAGAACTAGAGAGAAAGTAAGGGCAGGAGTGACTATGGTGGGAACTGTTGTTCAAGACCCAGAGATTATAGAAACTTCTAAGAAGATAATCAAGGAATTAAAACTTCACGGCCTTATAGGACTTCAGTTCAAGAGGGGAGAAGACGGAGTAGCTTATCCTATTGAGTGTAACCCCAGACTTCAGGGTTCAATAATGCTCTCGGAGATGGCTTGTGGAAATTTGTTTGAAAATGCTTATAACTTGGCAGTAGGAAACGAACTTGAAGATACAGACGTCAAATATATAACAATGAGAAGATATTTAAAAGAGTTTTATGAGTAAAGAACAAAAGTTCTTATTAAATTCAAGATATCAACCAACAAAATTATATTGGTGCGTAGAACAACGGTGTATTTATCCTCAAAGATATGAACAGCACGGACACGTTATTTATTGTCTGGGATGTCAAAGAACGTGGAGAAGACAGAAAGATTACGAGAAATCACATCTGTTTGTTAGAACAATAGGAGTTAATCCAAAATTAGATTATACCAAGACTTATACTGGATATATTTTATATGACCACAATGAATAACAAGGTGCTTGTGCTTAGTCCCCATACTGACGATGCTGAAATAGGATGTGGGGGAACAATCTCTAGGTTTTTAAGAGAGGGGAACGAAGTTACTGTTGCTTGTTTTTCTGGGGCAGTATCTGTTGAAAAGAAAGACCAGAAATATAATTGGTTAGACTGGAAGAAGGAAGATATTTGGAAAGAGTTTGATAAATCAATGGAAGTATTA